>Ga0209992_10001701_pt1 | contig 22153 bp, 20 predicted proteins | sample 2SBtaG_2_FD_182564 | JGI IMG/M metagenome (GOLD analysis project Ga0209992, IMG submission 182564) | Deep subsurface microbial communities from Kolumbo volcano to uncover new lineages of life (NeLLi) - 2SBTROV12_ACTIVE470 metaG (SPAdes)... | ecosystem: Environmental > Aquatic > Marine >... | reverse complement strand
GATATGGTACTAATATATCATTAACTGCACTAGACACAGCGACTTGGGTATTAACAAGAACTCACGATGGAGTAACAGATACTATTACATCTGATATGAGTATAGCAGTGGGTAATGAGCAGCTGATCCCTGAGTGGGGAATATCAGTGAATATAGAGCAGTATCAGCCAGAATATATAATGTCCAATGTTTATTTGCCAGAGAATTTAATGTCGAGTATTGAATTTGCGGATTCATCTAAGAGGTGGTTAACGGGAGTTGAAGATGCAGATGGCGAGGTAGCACAGAACTGGATCAGGTCAGGAACTGCAACTGAAGAAGCGGATGAAACATTATACCCGCCAAATACACCGGAGTTTTGTGATGATCCAGCTAGATTTAATGATGAAGTTGTGAAAATTGGTTTTGATCAATATCCCATAGATGAATTAGAGACGATGGAGTCTGTATTAGATGGTACTTGGGGTCCTTATAGATTAGTGGCGTCTGGTGATTGTTATCATGAGCCAGTTGCAGCATCCTTATCGGTTACTCGTGGAATGTCAGACATGAAGTATTTGATGTCTGTAGATATAGTAATTACATCAGACAGAAGTAAGTGGACTAGGTGTCCAGTATTGGAAACACAGGATAATCCAGCATTGTCATGGAATGGAGATACAGACAAACAAGATGTTAAGATGATGCCATCTATTGATAAGTATGGTAATCCTTCAACAAACCCAGGAACTGTTCAAAACCCAAACACATCAACAAATCCAGCAGATGCAAATTATACTTCAGGATATGGTATGGGGTGGTTCCCAGGATATGCTATAGATGTAACTTCAGGAGAAAGGTTGAATATGGCATATGGAGAAGATAGCTGGTTAGGTAACAATGGAGGAAAGGACATGATGTTCAATCCATCATCAAACTGGTATACTAATTTTGGTGAGGTTTTGTTTGGGGGTAAGCATTATGTGTACGTGTTCAGAAATTCATCTAAGGATCCAAATTTATGGGATCAGGGTAATATGCCAGCCTATGATGCGGGACAATATTATATGGATAACTGGACAACTACAGCACAGTCCTATAAAATATGGAGATCTTGTAGTTGGGTAGGTATGCCTGTACTGAATTCTGAGTCTGGAGGTTTTGGAACTCAGCAAGAGCCAAGTCCAACAGATCCAGCATCATTCATAGAGACAGATGTAAAGATTAGACTAAGAACGGCAGGTACTTATTTTGAAATGGGAGATGGAGTATCAGGATGGAGTGGACCTAACAATGATTGGGATCCTTACTATACATTTAAGATGGATGACATAGCAGTGATCAATAATGATGTAGCTGCATTGGACAGTGCATGTCAGCTAATGAATGTAGTACCAAATCCTTATTATGCCTATTCTAATTACGAATTCAATAAGCTGGACAATGTAGTTAAGATTGTGAATCTACCAGATCAGTGTACAGTAAAGATCTATACAGTGAGTGGGACTTTGGTGAGAACGTACAAGAAAGACAGTCCAGTAACATCGATAGATTGGGATTTAAAGAATTATGCAGGGATACCAATTGCTAGTGGGGTATATTTAATACATGTAAATATCCCAGGAGGATGTGAGAGGGTAATGAAATGGTTTGGAGTGATAAGACCTCCAGATTTGGATAGCTTTTAAGAACAATAAATCAACGAAATTCATTATATTTGCAATGTGAATTTGAGAATGAGTCCGCTTTTTAGCGGATTTTCTTGGTTATATATACTACCTAAAAATAATATTATGTCACAAGTAAGTTATTATACACCAGAAGGACTACAGCAATTGAAAAGTGAAGTTAAACAACTAGAGACTGTTGAGAGGCCAAAAATATCTCAGCAAATTGCTGAAGCAAGAGATAAGGGAGATCTTTCTGAAAATGCAGAATATGATGCTGCTAAAGAAGCACAAGGGCTACTAGAAGCTAGAATTGCCGGATTAAAAAACAAATTATCAAATGCTAGATTAATTGATGATAGCCAGCTAGATGCCTCAAAAGTATTGATCTTATCTACTGTAACAATAAAGAATGTTAAGAATGGTATGGAGATCACCTATACTTTAGTTGCAGAAAATGAAGCTGATCTAAAATCAAAAAAACTATCAGTCGATTCTCCTATGGGAAAAGGTTTATTAGGTAAATCTGTTAGTGATATTGCTGAAATTCAAACACCAGGCGGTAAAATGGAATTCGAGGTTGTAAAAATCACTAGATAATGGCATCTATTTTTTCTAAAATAGTTAAAGGTGAAATCCCGTGTTTTAAGATTGCAGAAAACGATGATTTTTTAGCTTTTCTGGATATAATGCCATTAAAAGAAGGACATACCTTAGTAATTCCTAAAAAGGAAGTTGATTATATATATGATCTTTCAGATGAACTTTTAGCAGAAATGATGGTTTTTTCTAAGATGGTGGCTAAAAAAATTGAAAATGCTATCCCTTGTAATAGAATAGGGGTAACTGTTATTGGCTTAGAGGTTCCTCATGCACATATTCATTTAATACCCATAAATAATGTCTCTGATATGAATTTTTCTTTACCAAAGCTTAATTTTTCAAATGAGGAATTGAAGGAAATAGCAAAAAAGATCCAAAGTTAATTAGTTCTATCAGGATTATCTTTAATAAATCCTTTCCAACCAGAATAGTTTTTATTATCAGTAGTTAAGTTTTTTTGAAAATAATGGCATACAGCAGTAGCCAGCCCATCTGTTGCGTCTAAAGATTTAGGGATTTCATTTAGCTTAAAAATACTTTTAAGCATTGCAGCAACTTGTTCTTTACTTGATGCTCCATTTCCAGTTATAGACTTTTTAATTTTTCTGGGTGAATATTCACTTATCGGAAGGTCTTTTATGAGAACTGCAGCCATAGCAACCCCTTGTGCTCTTCCTAATTTGAGCATTGATTGTACATTTTTACCAAAGAAAGGGGATTCAATGGCAACTTCATCGGGTAAATGCTTTTCTATGATAGTACTGATGTTTTCAAAAATGCTTTTTAATTTTAATTCATGATTTTCTAATTTGCTCATTTTAACAACACCTGAAGAAATTAAATGTATTTCTTTATTTAATATTCCTATTACACCAAAACCAAGTACATTAGTTCCAGGATCTATGCCAAGTATAATTTTATCAAAATCAGTCAAATCAAAAAGTTAATTTTACCTTAATAGAAAAATGAATCAGATCAAAAAAATAAAAATACATAATAAACTTCTTTTGTTCATTTCTTTGGTTTTATTCTTTTTAGCAGGTTATTATATTATTGATGAAATAAGTATAAAAAATCATGAGTTTATAAAGCTTAATGTCAGTATTAATTCAATAGGGTTTTATTTATGCTTATTACTTTTAATTATACTACAATTTTTTAATTGGTTTTTGGAAGCAGTTAAATTCAAGATTTTATATTTCCCCTATGAATCTATTTCATTAAAAAAGGCTATATATTCTGTATATATTGGAAATTTTACCTCGTTTTTTACTCCAGATAGAATGGGTTCTTTTATAGGTAGATTTTTATACTTAAAAAACAGCAGTAAATTAATGATAACAGCTGTTACAGCTTTAGGGAATTTAGCACAATTAATCATCACTATTCTCTTTATGTTAATAGGGTCTGTTTTATATATTTTGATTGATAATCAATTGGTTGAGTTCTCTAATGAAATAATCTTTTCAATCTTCATGGCTTATTTTATTCTATTTATTTCATTAGTCATCATTTATTTAAATCCTAGTATTGTTCTCAAATTTATGTCTAGGTGGAAAACAATTAAAACTTATATATTAAGATTACAATCATTAGATAAATTAAGTGCTAAAACAAAGACCTATGTGTTATTATTATCTATGTTAAGGTATATGATTTTTTACCTTCAATTTTATATTGTGTCAATAGGTTTTGATTTAAATATATCAGCAATTGAGCTTTTAGTTTTTATTGGTTTATTATATGGGATTATCACTTTTATTCCTTCTCCTTTTATGGGGAATCTTGGAACAAGAGAAGCATTGTCGATTTATCTTGCGTCTGGTGTAATTGGTTTATATGCCCCATTAATTTCTTTTATAATTTGGTTGATTAATGTTGCGCTATCAACATTAATTGGGGGTGCACTTTACAGTGTTTTAATAAAAAAGGAAGCAACATGATTTACTTAATTATTTTAATACCTCTTTTATTATATGCGTGTATATGGACCTATTTTATATTAGGTTGTATAAAAAAACCAATTAGCTCTTATGAAGATATAGCCAGTGATCTTAGATTATCTATAGTTATACCATTTAGAAATGAAAGGGATAGAATAGGTCCATTATTGTCATGTTTAGATCAATTAAACACTTCAGGTTTCGAGTTAAATATATTTTTTATTGATGATCATTCAGAAGATGGAGGTAAAGAATTTTTAAACTTATGGAAAAAAGAAACAAATAAATGTGTTCAAATAATAGACTTAGATAAGCCAAATGAATTTGGGAAGAAAATAGCGATAAAGAGAGGTGTCGATCAATCCAAAGATGATTGGATATTTATACTTGATGCAGATTCTACTATTTCAAATGATTTTCTTCAAGAGTTCAAAAAAGAGATAATCTACAATAAAGATGTTTATTTATTGCCAGTCGTTGAAGAATCTTCGGGTTTTTTGTTATCCGTTGTTGAATCATACATGCTTTCTATTATTTCATTTGCTTCAGCAAATAATAATCAACCGATATTGTCAAATGGAACAGGCATAATCATTAAGAAGTCCTTATTTCTTCAATTAGATCCTTATGAAGGGAATTATCATATTGCTTCTGGTGATGATTTGTTTTTATTAGAAAAAATTAAAGAAGAGGTGCCTTATAAATTACATCCATTAAGGAAAAAAAAATTAATTGTACATACAGCATCTCCTAAAACATATTCAAAAATGTTAAATAGGTCTATAAGGTGGGCAGGGAAAATGAATCGATCTAATTTACATTTCACTAAAGTTGTTGGTTTAATAGTAATACTTTGTAATTTTTCTATTCTATTAACTTTTGTTTTTCAGCTATATGAAAATACTTTTAAAGTAATAACAGGGATTATAGTACTGAAATTTTTCTTTGACCTTATACTTTTTTTAATAGCTGTGAATTTTTATGGAAGTAGAAAATTAATTATAAAAACACCAATTGTTTTTTTATTATATCCTTTACATTTATTGTTTGTTATGATTAATTTAATGATTAGAAGAAAAGTATGGAAAGGCAGAAAAATTTAAATAATTGAAAAGTTTCAATAAGGGAAATAGAAAAGCATCCTTTTCAAAGGAAACATGGAATAAATTAAAAAGGAACAAACCTGCTATGCTGGGTGTATTTATAATAATCTCAGCTATTATCATTAGTTTCTTGGGTGCTAATATTAGACCTGATTCCTCTCCAGATGCAAATAATCAAATTTATTCTATAGCTCGGATGAATCCTGGATTCGAAGTGACTATTCTTAAATTAAGAAAAAACAATGAAGTTGAAAAAGTAAACTTTTTTGGTAAATTATTTTTTGGTGGTCAACCTAAATCATATGATGAAATACCTGTTTCAGGTTATTATTTTCAGGGTCCAAATATTATTATAGAGGAATTTAGTATTTCAAAAGGAAATGATTCTTATGAACCTAGTTTTCAATCTTATTCAATTGTAGATGTGTTATTCCCATTATCAATAGAAAAACAAAATAATTTTAAGGTAAATAATGATGGTACTATATCTTATTGGTTATTAAGTGAAATTGAAAAAACAAGTACTATAAATGAGCTAAGAGAAAAAATAGAAAAAAATAACATAGAAAATAAATCCTATTATTTAGGAACTGATAAGCAAGGTAGAGATATGTTAAGTAGGCTAATGGCTGGAACAATTGTTTCTCTTTCTGTAGGGTTAATAGCAGTTTTAATTTCTTTAATAATAGGTTTGTTTTTAGGTGCTTTAGCTGGTTTTTATAGAGGTTGGGTAGATGATATTATTATGTTTATTATCAATCTAGTTTGGTCTATTCCTGGATTATTATTGATTATTTCTCTTACTTTAATTATTGGTAAAGGGTTTACGACTATATTTTTTGCTGTTGGATTAACAATGTGGGTTGAATTGGCCAGGATGGTAAGAGGTCAGATTATGAGCATAAGAGAATTAGATTATATTGAAGCTGGTAGAGCATTAGGATATGGTGATACTCGCCTTATATGGAAACATGTTTTTCCAAATATTATGGGCCCTGTTATTGTAATATGTGCATCTAATTTTGCAGCTGCTATATTGATTGAAGCTGGATTGAGCTTTTTAGGTATAGGAGTACAATTACCTACACCATCATGGGGTTTTATGATAGAGCAGCATAAAGGATTAATTATGGATCCAGATAAAGCCTATATGGCTTTACTTCCAGGCGTTTTTATTATTATGTTGGTTTTTGCATTTATGACCCTTGGCAATGGGTTAAGAGATGCATTTGATACTAGAGAAAAGGAAGATCAGATAGGAGAAAGTCAATTAAAAGGAGCACCAGTAGATAACTTACATGGATAAGGAACTTATGTTTTTTCCTTTATTATATTGATTAATTCCTCTTTGTTTATTAAGCCAGAATGTTTCCAAATCACCCCGCCATCTTTAAATAACAATAAAGTAGGAACACCTTTTATCTGAAACTTATCAGCTATTTGTTGGTTTTTATCAATATCTATTTTAATGATTTTAATAGAATCATTAAGAGTAGATTTCACATCTTTTAAAATAGGTGAAATTTGCTTGCAAGGGCTACACCAATCTGCAAAAACATCTACTAATACAGGGATTTCTCCATTAACAAGTTCTGTGAATTTAGACACTTTAGTATTTTTTAGGGTTCAATAGTTTTAGAAGGACAATTAAAATCAGATAACTCTAGACCTGTAGATTCTTTTATTAACTTAAAACCACCAGCAATGTCAATTACATTGTTAATGCCATTGGCTTTTAAAATTGAAGAAGCAATAACAGAACGATAACCACTTTGGCAATGGATATAGTATTTGTTATTTGAATTATAATTTTGAATATTGTTGTAAATAAAATCTAATGGAAGATTGATGGCTCCTTTTACACTTTCAGTATTGTATTCATTGGGTTTTCTAACATCAATTAATGAAATGTTTTCATATTCAGATTCAAGTTTTTGCGGATCAATTGATGTAATTGATGAGGTTTTTAATCCTTTCGATTTCCAAGTTTTAATACCTCCTTTTAAATACCCTAATGAATGATCATATCCAGTTCTGGCTAATCTTGTAACGGCTTCATTTTCTTTTCCTTCAGGACAAATAAGAATTATTTTTTGATCAAGATCTTTAATGAGGGTGCCAATCCAAGGAGCAAAGCTGCCATCTAATCCAAAAAATAAAGAACCAGGGATATGTTCCATAACAAATTCTGTTTTAGCTCTACAGTCTATCAGTAGTACATCATTTTGATCCATCAGCTTTTGAAAATCCTCTATGTTTAATGGAAGTGTACCTTTATTTAAAATGTCATCAATTGATAAATTATTGGATTGATTCATCAGAACATTTTTAGGAAAGTATTGAGGAGGGGCTGTAATTCCCGTTGTGACTTCTTCAATAAATTCTTCTTTGGACATATCTGACCTTAATGCATAGTTGACTAATTTTTGATTTCCTAATGAATCAAATGTTTCTTTAGACATGTTCTTACCACATGCGGAACCAGCACCATGAGCAGGATATACTGTTATTGAATCAGGAAGCTTCATAATCTTATTCCTTAATGAGTCAAATAATAAACTAGCTAAATCTTTATCTGTAAGGTTGGATTTAACAGCTAAATCAGGTCTTCCAACATCTCCAATAAATAATGTATCTCCAGTAAAAATACAATGCTCATTGCCATGCTCATCAAATAATAAATAAGTAGAAGACTCCATTGTATGTCCAGGTGTATGAAGCAATTGAAGAGTGGTTTTTCCAATAGAAAATTTTTCAAGGTCTTTAGCTGAATGAAAGTCAAATTGAGCTTTTGCATTTGGGCCAAAAACAATTGTTGCACCAGTTTTTTTTGCAAGGTCAACATGACCTGAAACAAAATCTGCATGAAAATGTGTAAGGAAAACATATTTTATTTTAACGCCATCTTTGTCAGCACGACTTAAGTAAGGCTCAGTTTCTCTCAAAGGGTCAATAATAGCGGCTTCTCCATCTGATTGTATATAATATGCAGCTTCGGATAAACATCCTGTATAGATCTGTTCTATTTTCATTTAGAATTTATTTAGTACAAAGATAAGGAAACTAATTATTTGATTGTAATGCGATATTGTTATCATCAATAGCATCAGATATATTGTCTATGTAATAGACAGCTTTTTTAACTTGAGTGAACATCATTTCTTTTCCAATAGTTTCAATTAGAGTGCTTTTAATAATTATATCTCTTACAGGACCTATAGTTCCTGTGATTATAAAAACATAGCCTTTATTTTTTAATGCTTCAATAGTGTTTTCAAGCATATAAATAGCACTTGAGTCTATGTGGTTTATTCCTTCAGAATTTAGAATGATATATTTTAAGTTCTTCCCTTTTTGTAAAATCATGTCATTTAATTGCTCTTTAAAGTATTCTGAATTGGCAAAAAATAGCTGACCATCAAATCTAAAGATGAGGATATCATCTCTTTGCTCTGTATTTTCAAATCGATTTTTATTCCTGAAATATTCTGTTCCTTTTATTTGAACACATTCTGCAATATGTGGCCTTGTACTTCTATATATCAACATGATTATAGAAATAAGAACTCCTGAAATAATACCTTCTTTGATGCCAATAGTTAATGTGATGATAAAAGTTAAAATTAGCATCAAAAAGTCATCCTTATTAAACTTAATAAGCTGTGTTGGATATTTAATGTCGATAAGAGTTATGACAGCTCCAATAATAATAGCAGCCAGTACACATTTAGGTAAAAAATAAAACAAAGGAGTAAGGAATAGTAGGGTTAATGCCACAATAATGGCTGCAGTAATTGAAGACATTTGCGTTTTAGCACCTGCAGTATAATTAATAGCAGACCTTGAAAAGCTTCCGGTTGATGGGTAGGTTTGAAAAAATGAACCAATAATGTTTGAAGCACCTAATGCTATTAACTCCTGATTGGGTCGAACTATATGATCTCTTTTTTTAGCTTCAATAGCTTTTGCGCTAGATATTGCCTCTAAAAATGCAATAAAAGCAAGAGTTAGTGCTAAAGAGGATAGGTCTTGTACATTGTCATATGAAATGGAGGGGATCTTAAATGAAGGTAGGCCTTGAGGAATTTTTTTGACTATTTCAACTCCAGTATATTCTAAATTCAAAAAATAGACTAAAGAGGTGCTAATAATTACAATAAAAAGAGCTACAGGAAATGTTGGTTTCTTTTGTCTAACGAATACTATGAAAAAGATGGAGAATAGACCAAGTCCAAAACTATAGTAGTTAATATCTCCCATTAGATGATAAAAACTATTGATTATCTCTTGAATTTTATTACTTCTTACAATGTCAATACCAAAAAGGTGTTTTAGTTGGTTGAAAGCTATGATGACTGCTGCTGCAGATGTAAATCCACTAATTACAGGTTTACTTAAAAAGTTCACCATAAACCCTAACCTAAAAACCCCAAACAATAACTGTATACATCCCATCATAAAAGCCAGTAGAATAGCCATTAATAGATGAAGTTCAGGGTCACTTTGTGCAATAGCTGATATCCCAGCAAAAACGATCAATGAATCCATGGCTACTGGACCAACAGCAAGTTGCCTGGAAGTTCCAAAAACTGCATAAATCAGTTGTGGGATCAAAGCAGTGTATAATCCATATATAGGGTCAATTCCAGCAATTAAAGCATAAGCAATACCTTGAGGAATTAGCATAATACCTATTGTTAATCCAGCAGGAATATCATATTTTAAATAGCTTGCTTTATACTTTGGAAGCCATTCTGTAATTGGTATGTATTTATTGATTAGTTTCAAACACTTTAAAATAAATAATTAGCTGTAAAGTTATTATATATCTTAAAGTAGAAGTATGAATTTAATTTTAATATATACATAACTGTTAAGAGGTTATGTTGATGTTATTAAATATATAAATTTGCAATTTATTATAATGAACGAATTTCTATACATAGCTTGGGATTTAGACCCTAATTTATATGAAGGGTTAGTAACCATAAGATATTATAGTTTATTATTTGGGATTTCTTTTTTCTTAGGATATTATTTAATGAAGAAAATGCTGTCTTATGAGAAATGCCCAGAAGAGTGGCTAGATAAGATTTTAATATATACAGTAATTGCTACTGTTATAGGAGCAAGGTTGGGACATGTTCTTTTTTATGACCCATCATATTATTTTAATAATCCTATTGATATTTTAAAAATTTGGGAGGGAGGATTGGCTTCCCATGGTGCAGCCATTGCTATTATTATTGCACTATGGATTTTCTCGAAAAAAGTTACCAAAAAGTCAGTTCTTTGGTCATTAGATAAAGTAGTGGTAACTGTAGCCATTGCTGCTTGCTTTATTAGAGTGGGTAATTTAATGAACTCAGAGATTATTGGAACAAAGAGTTCTGCTGATACAGCTTTTTTCTTCCAATACAATGCAGAGAGGTCCATTGCAGGAAACTTTAGAGTTGATAATAATGATGTTGAGATAAAACCTTTAGATGGTTATAAAGTTGTAAATACATTTAAATATCCATTAGCAAAATTATCAGTTACTTTTCCAAAAAACATTAACAATAACGCAACTACAATTTCACAATCATTTTATTTAAATAATGGTGCTAATTATAAGATAGCAGATAATCATTTTTTTGCATTATCTCCAAATGAATCAAATGCTTTTATTAAGGAAAATGTTTATACAACAACTATAGCAATTATCCCCAGAATACCTACTCAGCTCATTGAAGCGGGTTGCTATTTATTTATATTTTTAATTCTTTTTTGGGGTTATTGGAAAAGGAATTGGCATGAAAGGCCAGGACTTTTATTTGGTGCTTTTTTGAGTTTATTATTTGGTGCTAGATTTGTTGTCGAGTTTTGGAAAGAGCATCAAACATTATCAGGAGAAAGTTCTATTAATATGGGCCAGTGGTTGAGTATACCAGCTGTTTTATTAGGTTTGTTTTTTATTATTAGAGCGTTAAAGCTATATAACCATCAATCAAATGAAATTGAATAAATATTTTTTCATACCCTTAATCTTATTTATCAGCTGTGTTGATGATAAATCTCAAATTCAAAATGATTCGGAGAATTTATCACCTGTAAATAATTCAATAGCACAAGATTCTGGAACAACAGATCCAATCCTTCCTATTGATAGTTTCTTTAAAGAAATTGATACTAATTTTGCAGCAGACCAATTAATTCTTCCTGAAAACTTCAATACAAAAATTCTTTTTTCTCAGACAATAGATTCTGTTGTTAGAAAAGATGGACTAAAATTTCCTGCCAAAGGTAATCATGATATGATCGCTTATATCCCAATTGATGGGTCTAGTAAACATGGTTGGTTATACGTAAGTCATGAAACACACGATTCAAATCTAAATCTAGGTGATGGAGGAGGTGCTACAGTATTTCAAGTAAAATATGAAAAGGATAAATGGAATGTTATTTCAGAATATTTTCATATAGATTTTTCCACTGTAGGTAGTACCGACAGAAATTGTGGTGGTGTATTAGGTCCTAATGGAATGGTTTACACTTGTGAAGAGTATCAGCCAAATAATAATGCTGAATTATATAGACAGGGTTTAGGGCACAGAGATACATCTGATTTTGGAGAGCTTAAAAAATGGGAAAATATTGGATATGTAGTTGAGGTGGATCCATTAGGTAAAAAAGCAACACAAAAAATGTATCAATGGGGAAGGTATTATCATGAAGACCTTGAATTCATGGATGATGGTAAAACCATCTATTTAACAGATGACAATGACCCTGCAGTGTTTTTTAAGTTTGTAGCACATCAAAAAGGAAAATATTCTGAAGGTCAATTATATGCTTTTAAAGAAGGGGTTAATACTAAAAAAGGAACTTGGTTCCCTTTACCTATGGATATGCAATCATTAATAAAAGCTAGAGATGTTGCAATATCAATGGGAGCTACCATGTATGTGCGTCATGAATGGTTAGCTCGTGATGGACATATTCTTTATATAGCCGAAACAGGAAGTGATAATATGTTATGGGATACTTTTATAAATAATGGTGGAAATCCAGCTCATTATTTAAAACAGCAGGATTATCATGGTAGGATTTTAAAATTTAATACTCAAACAGATGAGATGAATAATTGGCTAGAATGTGGTAAAGGAACGGATGGTAAAACAGTCCTCTCAAATCCTGATTGTATTGAGATTGCTAGGTTAGGAGGAAAAAAATACTTAATCATTCATGAGGATATAATTGGATACACTCAGGATAGGGTGCCAAAAGAAAATCATAAAATCTGGAGGGCTATTAATGAAATGTATTTTGTGGATCTTGAACTAGAAAAGCCAACTGTTGATGATGCTGTTAGGTTTATTGTAGCTCCGCAGCGTTCTGAAATGACAGGTGGAGTATTTACACCAGATGGCGAAACTTTTTTTGTTAATATCCAGCATCCTGGTGCCATGAATAAACCTCCATATAATTACTCTTCAACAGTAGCCATTACAGGCTGGAAAAAATGATAGAGACAAAGAACATATCACATAGTTATACTAATTCTGAGCCTATTAATTTGCCAGATATATCTTTAAATCAAGGAGAAGAATCTTTGGTCATAGGAAAGAGCGGCTGTGGTAAATCTACTTTTTTACATGTTTTAGGGGGTTTGTTAGTGCCTACAAAAGGTGAGGTGAAAATAGGAGGTCAAATAGTTAATGATTTATCTGGATCAACTTTAGATAAATTTAGAGGAAATAATATTGGTGTTGTATTTCAAGTTCCTCATTTTATTCAAAGCTTAACAGTTAAAGAGAATTTATTGATAGCTCAGAATTTGGCTGGGAATTCAATTAACCAAGCTAAAATAGTTGAGCTTTTAACTGATATGGATGTAATACAAAAAATAGATTCAAAAATCAGTAATTTAAGTCAGGGTGAAAAACAAAGAGTTGCTATAGCAAGAGCTTTGGTCAATGATCCTTCAGTAATTTTAGCAGATGAGCCAACCTCTGCTTTAGATGATATGAATTGTAAATTAGTAATTAAGCTACTTAAAGAACAGGCTAAGAAAAAAGGCGCGACCTTATTGATTGTTACACACGATAATAGACTCACGGATCAATTTGAAAGGAGGGTGGAATTATGAATTTGCTGAAGCTGAGTTTTAGAAATATTCAAGGGCGGCCATTGTCTAGTGTCTTGTCAATGTTATTATTGGCAACAGGATTAAGCACGGCTATTATTTTACAATTAACAGAGTATCAGCTTACAAAAAACATTGAAAATACAGGTAAAGATGTGAAGTTGGTTATTGGAGCAAAGGGTAGTCGTATTGACTTAATCTTAAGTAGTGTTTTTCAAATAGGAAATCCAACTGGAAATATTAATTATGGGTTTTATCAGCTACTTAAAAGGAATCGTATTATTAAGGAAATGATACCCTTGTCAATGGGAGATTCTTATAAAAGGGTAAGGATTGTTGGTACAACACATGACTATGTAAAATTGTATTCAGGTGAATTAGAATCAGGTAAATTGTTTGCAGCTCCTTTGGAAGCAACTGTTGGGTATAGAGCATCTAAAAAATTAGGATTAAGTATTGGAGATGAATTTATTGGTGGTCATGGAATGGAAGATGAGGTTTTGCATCATCATGATGAATTTAAATATAAGGTAGTAGGTGTTTTAAAGAAAAGTGGATCAGTAATTGATAATCTAATACTAACTCCAGTTGAAACGGTATGGATCATGCATGCAGGGCACGAAGATGATTCAGACTATATCATTGGAAGTGGAGAGAAAAATCAACAGCATGATAATCATGAACATCATATAGAAGAGCATCAAGATGATATTGAAGTTGATCAGCATTCTAATGAACATGACCACCATGCTCACGACCACCATGCTCACGATCATCATGCTCACGATAATCATGACGAACATACAAATTATGATTATGATAAATTAATAAAAGCTATTGACCCTGTTAATAAGGAAATTACCGCTATTATTTTCCCTCATTTATCTGGAAATGCAAAGGTTGGTGTATTAAACAACGCCAATAATCAACCAGGGATGATGGCTGTTGATCCTGCTCCTGAAATAGCATTGCTAAAAAGTAAATTAGCTCCATTTGTGTCAATAATAATAGGGATAGCTTATTTTATAACTATAATTGCTATGTTCAGTGTTTTTATAGGACTTTTGAATTCTTTAAGTGCAAGAAAGTATGAAATTGCATTAATGAGGGTGATGGGTGCATCAAGATTCAAAGTATTAATGTCAATTTTATTTGAAGGATTAATGTTAGCTATTTTGGGTTTTATATTATCATTGGTTTTAAGCCATATCGGCATGGAGATAGTGGCAAGTTGGATGGAGTATGAATATCAATATGAATTTACTGGATGGTTATTTTTACCTTCAGAACTATATTTTTTAATAATAGCACTATGTATTGGCTTGATTTCTGCATTGTATCCAGCAATTAAAGCATATAAAACAGATATTGCAGAAACTTTATCAAAAGGTTAGGGTATGAAAAAATCATTAATACTGTTATTTTTTTTAATTGGGTTATTTCAAGTTGGTCAGTCTCAAAAGATCATTACATGGGATGTGCTAAAAAATGTAGAATTTGATGAGGTTTGGTCCGAAGAATTTCAAGCCTATTACATGGTTCCTAAATTTGGTAAAACCATTCAGGCATTAGACGGGAAAGAGGTACAGATAAGGGGATTTATTATTCCTGTTGATATTGTTCAAGATTATTATGTGCTTTCAGCCAACCCATATAGCTCCTGTTTCTTTTGTGGGCAAGCAGGTCCAGAATCAGTGATGGAGGTTCAGATGGTTAAGCAATATGACGGGCTAAGGATGGACCAGGTACTTACTTTTAAAGGAGTACTGAGGTTGAATGTTGATGATATCTATCAGCTGAATTACATATTAGAAGAAGCTGAGGTAGTAGAGTGATCCAATAGCTCTTTAATTGAATTAAAAACTATTTGAGTAGCACCTTTATTTTCCTGAATATAATTAAAAGCAGTAGCTTTCATTGTATTCATTTTCTCTTGATCCTTTAATTTATTTATAATATTATTTAATTCAGCTTTATTGCTAAAGCTATCGGCAGCATTTAATTGAATTAAGTCAATTGCTTCTGGGAATTTTTTATAGTTGGGGCCAAATAAAACAACATTGTTCTTAGATCCTGGCTCTAGTATGTTGTGTAATTTCCCAGAAAAACCACCGCCTATTATTGCAATATCTGTGAATTGATAAATAGACGCAAGAAGACCTATAGAATCAATGATCAGGATTTTATTAAAAGTGTTTTCTATGGATTCAATTTTTGAAAACCTTATGGTGTTTTCATATGCAGCTTCAATTTCGGAAATTCTATTCTCACTTATGTCGTGAGGGGCAATAATTAAAGCATGATCCAAAGTTTTATGTAAAGAAGCAACTATTTCTTCTTCTTTTTTCCATGAAGATCCTAAAATAATACTTTTCCTGTCTACAATGAAGTTTCGTATTTCAGAAAGAGCTTGATGGTCTTCTTTTATAGAAGAAACTTGATCAAATCTTGTGTCTCCACAAATTGCAGCATTATTAAAACCTTCATTAATTAAAAAAGTTAAGTTCTCCTCTTTCAACACAAGTATTTTTGATATCTTTTTAAGAATATTTTTATGCCATGACCAGCTAGTTCTAAAATAAATTTGTTGTTTATTGAGTGCTGATGAAAATACAATTGAAGGGATATTTCTTTTTTGAATTTCAGCTAAGTAATTGAACCAAAAATCATATTTAGCAAATATTGCAATACAAGGATTTATTTTATTTATAAAATATTTAGCATTAGAGGGAGTGTCTAATGGTAAGTAAATCTTTTTGATTCGAGTATTTTCAATTTTTGCATTTTCATATCCAGATGGACTAAAAAAAGAAAGGTATATGTTTTTGTCTTTAAACTCATCAAGCAGTAATTGAATCAGTGGCTTAGTCATTAAATATTCACCTAAAGAAGATATGTGGATCCAAATAGATGGGTTTTTATTGTCAAATTCCTTAATGGTTTCTTTCCATTTTTTACGACCATTAATCCACTTTTTAGCTTTGGAATTACCTGTAAATGCAGCTAAATAAATGGCTAGGTTATAGCATAATATTCCTAAATGGTATAAGAGCTTCATTGCTTAGTCAATATAGAATTCTTTAGGAGCTTGTCTGAAAACAGGAATAATCCATCCAACTCTTACTCCGTTTAATAAATCAAGTCTATTGTTTAAATAAGGTCCCATTAGGTCAATTTGATAATCTCTCATGCCTTGTGTGAAGCCTTGATAAAAGTCGAAACCCACATAAAAATTAGTCAATCTGTTATTGCTCATATGCTGATATCCAATGAACTCATGCAGATGAATGCCCATTGTTAATCGATCGTAATATGGAAGATGATCTTGATCTAATTGGGGGACTAAGTTGTTTTCGTTTTCAATTCTAATTTTATGACGCATAAACCCTAATCCAAATTTTAATATAATACCTGAGTTAGGGTTGGGACCTATAACATCGAATATCTTGCTTATGTTTAAAGTTATGGTTTGCCCTCTTTCAAAGATCAAAATATTGTTTTCTTCACCAGATTGATTAATAATCCATCCTTGACTATTTTGTAAGTGATCAATAATCGTTGTGTCTTTAACATTTTCTCCAAAAATAAAAGCAGCTTCAAGATCAAAAGACCAGTTAGAAGCTAATTTTATACCTCCTGAGATACCAATATTATTATTGACCCCAAATGAAGATTTCATGTCACCCCCTGGTAATTGTATGGCGTAGCTAACACTAAAAATAGGAGCAAATATTGAAGTATCTCTTACATTTTGGGCATAAGAAAACAAAGAAAAAATCAATAGTGGTATAATAATGAATTTATTCATGCAATAAAATAAGGTAAATTAAAACGTTATTTATATCATTTAATTATCAGATTTTCAACAAATTTATACAATAGCTATAAGGATATATACTTATATTCGCATTCCCAAAGAAAATTAAATATTTTATGCATACCATGCAAAAGATACAAATGGTTGATCTAGTGAGTCAGCATCAAGAAATTAAAGCAGAAATAGATGAGGCTATACAAGGAGTAATGGATTCTGCTGCATTTATAAAGGGGCCAGAGGTAAAAGCATTTCAAGAAGACTTACAAGAGTACTTAAAAGTTGATCATGTTATTCCATGTGCTAATGGTACAGATGCATTACAGATCGCATTAATGGCACTTGGATTAAAGCCTGGAGATGAAGTAATTACTGCTAATTTCACTTTTGCAGCTACAGTAGAAGTAATACATTTATTAGGATTAAAATCTGTTTTGATAGATGTTGATAGAGATACTTTCACAATAGATTTAGCACATTTACAAAGGTCAATTACACCCAAAACTAAAGCAATCATTCCAGTACATTTATATGGGCAATGTGCAGATATTGAAGAAATCATGAAGATTGCTAAAGAAAATAATCTTTTTGTAATTGAAGATGCAGCTCAAGCGATTGGAGCAGATTTTAAATTTTCAGATGGTACAATAAAGAAAGCAGGAACTATAGGAGATATTGGAACTACTTCTTTTTTCCCTTCAAAAAACCTTGGTTGTATGGGTGATGGAGGAGCTATGTTTACAAATAATCCTGATTTAGCACATAGGTTGACTGCAATTGCTAATCATGGTATGTGGAAAAGATATCATCATGATGAGGTTGGAGTTAATAGCCGGCTAGATTCTATACAGGCTGCAATTTTAAGAGTAAAGCTTAAAAGGTTAGATAGTTATAATAATGCAAGAAGAATGGCAGCGAATTATTATAATGAGCAATTGAAAAGTATTGAAGGAATTCAAACGCCTATAACTTCTGAAAGTTCTACTCATGTTTTTCATCAGTATACAATGAAATTAGCTTCAAGTATTGATCGTAACGGATTGCAGGAGTTTTTAAAATCTAAAGAGATTCCTTCAATGATCTATTATCCAGTTCCATTACATCAACAGAAAGCATATGTAGATAATTTAAAGAAGGATAAAGATTTTCCAATAACTATGGAATTGATAAAGTGTGTAATTTCATTGCCTATGCATACAGAGCTAACCATAGAACAGCAAGATTATATAATTGAGTCAATTATAGAATATTTAAATATAGATAAATGAATATAGCAGTAGTAGGAACAGGTTATGTTGGTTTGGTCAATGGAACATGTTTGGCTGAAACAGGGAATCAAGTAACCTGTGTCGATATTGATGTTGAGAAAGTACAGGAAATGCGTGAGGGAGTTGTTCCTATTTATGAGCCTCAATTAGATGTTTTATTTCAGAGGAATATTAAACAAGGTAGATTGAAGTTTACAAATAATCTTGAGGAAGCTATTGAAGATGCTCAGGTCATTTTTCTTGCTTTGCCAACTCCGCCCGGTGAAGATGGCTCTGCAGATCTTAGTTATGTGTTAGGAGTTGCTGAGCAATTAGGAAATATCATAAGGAATTATAAAGTAATTGTAGATAAAAGTACTGTTCCTGTGGGGACAGCTGAAAAAGTAACAAAAGCTATTTTAAACAATGCAAAGGTTGATTTTGATGTAGTCTCCAATCCTGAATTTTTAAGAGAAGGATTTGCTATTAGTGATTTTATGAAGCCAGATCGTGTTGTAATTGGAACTTCAAGTGAAAAAGCAAGGGGGATAATGGAGCGACTTTTTAAACCCTTTGTAAGACAAGGTAATCCAATAATTTTCATGGATGAAAAGTCAGCAGAGCTTACAAAATATGCTGCCAATGCATTCTTAGCTACAAAGATTACCTTTATGAATGAAATTGCTAATTATTGTGAGCTTATAGGTGCAGATGTTGATATGGTTAGAAAAGGGATTGGAACAGACTCAAGAATTGGTAAAAGATTTTTATTTCCTGGTATTGGGTTTGGAGGCAGCTGTTTCCCGAAAGATGTTTTGGCATTAACTAATTCAGGGAAAGATGTAAATTATGATTTTCAGATTATTGATTCAGTATTAAAGGTCAATCATTCGCAGAAATTAAAGTTAGTTGAAAAAGTTAAAAAATATTTTGATGCAAATTTAAAGGGATTAAAATTTGCGATATGGGGTTTAGCTTTTAAACCAGACACAGACGATATTCGTGAAGCTGCTTCTATATATATTATCAATGAATTGATTGACGCAGGAGCAAAGATCGTTGTTTTTGACCCTGAAGCGATGGAGAATATTGAAAACATATTTGGAAATAAAATTGAATATGCATCTAATCAATATGATGTCGTAGAGAATGCTGATGCATTGTTAATTGTTACTGAATGGTCTGTTTTCAGGAATCCTGATTTTAATAAAATGGAAAGTTTATTAAAAAACAAGGTCATTTTTGATGGTAGGAACTTATATGATTTAGAATTCATGAAAGGCAGACAATTTTATTATGAAAGTATAGGTAGAGAAATTGTAAATTAATAAATGAAAAAAAGAGTATTAATAACAGGAGCAGCTGGTTTTTTAGGGTCACATTTATGTGATCGCTTTATTAATGAAGGTTATCAGGTAGTTGGAATGGATAATTTAATCACTGGTAATCTTAAAAATATAGAACATCTATTTGAAAAGGAAGATTTTGAATTTCACCATCATGATGTCTCTAATTATGTGCATGTTCCGGGAAAGTTGGATTATATTTTACATTTTGCTTCTCCTGCAAGTCCTATAGATTATCTGAAAATCCCAATTCAAACTCTAAAGGTAGGATCTTTAGGTACTCATAATTTATTGGGATTAGCAAAAGCAAAAAAAGCAGTGATTATGGTGGCTTCTACAAGTGAAGTATATGGTGATCCTTTAGTGCACCCTCAGACTGAAGAATATTATGGGAATGTAAATCCAATAGGTTTAAGAGGGGTTTACGATGAAGCTAAAAGATTTCAAGAATCTATTACTATGGCTTATCATCGTTTTCATGGCTTGGATACTAAAATTGTTAGGATTTTCAACACCTATGGGCCAAGGATGAGGCTAAATGATGGGCGCGTATTACCGGCTTTTATTGGTCAGGCATTAAGGGGAGAAGACCTTACTATCTTTGGAGATGGATCCCAAACAAGGTCATTTTGTTATGTAGATGATCTAGTAGAAGGAATTTTTAGATTGTTGCTTAGTGATTGTTCTACACCAATTAATATAGGTAATCCTGATGAAATTACAATTTCATCATTTGCTGAAGAAATTATTGAATTAACTAAAACATCACAAAAGGTGATTTATCAACCCTTGCCAGAAAATGATCCTTTACAACGACAACCAGATATTTCAAAAGCAAAAGAGATATTAAACTGGGAGCCTACTATTTCAAGAGAAAAAGGGCTGAGATTAACTTATGAGTATTTTTTGAGTCTTTCTGATCAAGAACTTAGAAATAAGGAGCATAATAATTTTGAAAAATACATAAAATATTAAATGAATTATTTTGCACATCATACTGCTGAAATTGATCAAGGATCTAAAATTGGAAAAGGGTCTAAAATATGGCATTTTAGTCATATAATGTCTGATTCTACTTTAGGAGAGAATTGTAACATTGGGCAAAATGTAGTTGTTTCTCCAAAGGTAGTTTTAGGGAATAATGTTAAAGTTCAGAATAATGTTTCTATATATACTGGTGTTATATGTCAAGATGATGTTTTCTTAGGCCCATCAATGGTCTTTACCAATATTCTAAACCCAAGAAGTGTAGTTGTAAGAAGGGATAAATATATTGAAACCATTGTAGAAAAGGGAGCTTCAATTGGAGCTAATGCCACAATTATATGTGGAAATAGAATCGGTAAATATGCTTTAATAGGAGCAGGAGCTGTTGTTACAAAAGAAGTGAAAGCATATGCATTGGTAGTAGGGAATCCGTCTAAGCAAATTGGTTGGGTAAGTGAACATGGGCATCGATTAATTTTTGAAGGTGATATTGCGGTCTGTCCTGAATCAAATTGTAAATATCAATTAACTAATAATTCTGTATATAAAATAGGATGAGCAATAGTGAAAAAATAAAATTTGCAGTAGTTGGGGTAGGTCATATTGGCAAACGTCATGCTGAGATGATTGAAAGGAATAAAGATGCTGAATTGATAGCTATGTGCGATATTCTACCTAAAGCATCTTTGGGTATTGAAAATTACCAATTACCATTGTATGCTTCTATGGAAGAGCTTTTTTCTAAACATCCTGAAATAGATGTGGTAAATATATGCACTCCTAATGGCTTGCATTCAGATCAAGCAATTTTAGCAATTGAATATCAAAAACATGTAGTAGTAGAAAAACCTATTGGATTATCTAAGAGTAAGTGTGAACAAGTCATTTATAAAGCCTTACAAAATAATAAACAAGTTTTTGCTGTTATGCAAAATCGTTATTCACCACCTAGTGTTTGGCTGAAAGAAGTCGTTGAAAATAAAATAATTGGTGATATTTTTTTAGTGCAGGTAAATTGTTTCTGGAATCGAGATGAAAGGTATTATAAAAAAGGAAGCTGGAAAGGAACTCAGGATCTTGATGGAGGGACATTATTTACTCAGTTTTCTCATTTTGTAGACATTATGTACTGGTTGTTTGGAGATATAGATAATATTCAAGGAAAGTTTAATGATTTCACTCACAAAGAATATACTGATTTTGAAGATTCTGGATTAGTTTCATTTGAATTTATTAATGGAGGAATGGGTTCTCTTAATTATTCAACAGCTGTATGGGGTGCAAATTTGGAAAGCAGTATAACAATTATTGGAAGTAAAGGAAGTGTCAAAGTTGG
>Ga0209992_10001700_pt1 | contig 22155 bp, 16 predicted proteins | sample 2SBtaG_2_FD_182564 | JGI IMG/M metagenome (GOLD analysis project Ga0209992, IMG submission 182564) | Deep subsurface microbial communities from Kolumbo volcano to uncover new lineages of life (NeLLi) - 2SBTROV12_ACTIVE470 metaG (SPAdes)... | ecosystem: Environmental > Aquatic > Marine >... | reverse complement strand
TATATAATCACAATTAGGCCTTTTTAACATTTAATGACTTTAAAAGTTTTTGTAGATATTTAGAAATTACTTTTAAATCTGCCTTCCAACCCTTCCTATCTATATGAATCCCAATTTGAAATTCGGATAACATCTTTAACCGCTCATCCAAAATTGTGGCAAGACTTTCCGGGCTCACAGGAGTCGAGGGTAGCAATGTCAAAAATACTTTTCCATTTTTCATGTGAACTTGATTTATATGTAATTTTTGACAAAACATACGAATTTCAAGCAACGCCAAAAGCTTCTCAATCGACTCGGGATAAGGGCCAAAACGATCAATCATTTCTCTAGATAAAGCCATACACTCATTTATGTCTCCTGCTAATTGAATGCGTCGATAAAGATCTAACCTTTGGTTAAGATCGGGAACATATTCATTTGGGATAAACCCTTTAACCAAAAGATCAATTTCAACTTCTATTCTTGGGTCGACCTTTTCTCCGCGAATATCTTTCACCATATCTTCAACTAACTTACAGTAAAGATCGAATCCTACAGAGGCAATATGCCCTGATTGATTACTTCCTAGCATATTTCCAACGCCTCTAATTTCCATATCTCTTGCTGCCAGTTGGAAACCTGCCCCCAATTCGCTTAACTCTTCCATAGCCACGAGTCTTTTTCTTGCTTCCTCGGTCAATACCTGTGTACTAGGAATTAATAGGTAAGCATAGGCTTGATGCTTGTACCTACCCACTCGGCCACGAAGTTGATATAGTTGAGCTAGACCAAATTGGTCTGCGCGATTGATAATGATTGTATTTGCTGAGGGAATATCCAGTCCTGATTCAACTATAGAAGTACTAAGCAACACATCTATTTCTTTATCAAGAAAGCCCTTCATAACTTTTTCTAGCTGATGTTCAGGTAATTGGCCATGGGCTATATCTATCCTGACTCCTGGAACCAGTTTCCTTATCAATTCAGCAATAGAATGGATACTACGGATTTTATTGTGCACAAAAAACACCTGGCCCCCTCTATCCACTTCTCTCAAAATGGCATCACGAATTACCTCCTCATCAAATTTCCTTATAAAAGTCTTGACCGCAAGACGATCTAGAGGAGGAGTCTCAATAACGCTTAAATCTCTCACTCCCATCAATGAAAAGTGTAGAGTTCGAGGAATAGGGGTGGCGGTGAGCGTTAAAATATCAACAGAATTTCTAAGTTTTTTTAACTTCTCTTTATGTTTAACACCAAACCTTTGTTCTTCATCCACTACAATCAGTCCCAATGAAGCAAACTCGACATCCTTTGAAAGCAGTCGATGCGTTCCAATAATGATGTCGACTTCTCCCTTCTTCAGCTTTTCTAAAGTATTTTTTTGTTCGCTTGGTGTCCGGAAGCGATTAACCATGTCAATCGTGACAGGATATTCTTTAAATCGCTCCTGAAAAGTTTGCAAATGTTGTTGAGCAAGAATGGTTGTTGGCACCAACACAGCAACCTGTTTTTTATCTAAAACCACTTTAAATGCTGCTCGCATCGCCACTTCCGTTTTACCATACCCTACATCACCGCAGATCAATCGGTCTGTTGGCTTATCGCTTTCGAGGTCATTCTCCACCTCTTCAATTGCCTTTAATTGATCATCCGTCTCCTCATACTCAAATGAGTCCGCAAACTCTCTTACCATCAGAGTATTTGATGAGTAAGCGTGACCCTTAGCCAACTCTCTTGAAGCGTAAAGTTTCAGCAAATCTCCAGCCATCTCCTGAATAGCTTCTTTAACTTTTTTCTTTTGTCTTTTCCAGGAAATTCCTCCCATTTTACTTAAGGGAGGGGGTGCTTCAGATCCACCCACATATTTTTGAACAAAACCCAATCCCTCCATAGGAAGGTAAAGTTTCTCATCATCTGCATACTGAATATTTAGAAATTCTCCACTTCCAATTCCAGTTTTGATTTCTTTAGTACCTAAATAAAGGCCAATGCCATAATCTACATGGACTAGATAATCTCCTTTTTTTAAATCCTTTAATCCTCTTTGAAAACTTTGTGAATTGGTTTTTCTTCTATGACGATGTTTATGTGACCTACCAAAAATTTCATGCTCGGCAATAAAAACCAAATTGGCCGATTTAAAATGAAAACCTTGGCTCAATCGACCAAGATCCACATCCACTTCCAGACCCCATTCGTTCATCAGCTCATGTATACGATGAATCTGTCCCTTGGCAGGGGCCACGATGACAATTTTTTGCCCTTCACTTTTCCATCGAATCGTTTGGTCGGTAAATATATCCAAACTACCAGCCATCTGAGGCATTAGCTTGATCTCTAAATTGTCTTCTTCACTATCCGTAACTTTGAGAGAACTTAACTTCAGGGGTCCATGCAAGTCCTCACACTCAGAAAAAAATTCTTCGGAGGTAAGATAAAACTCTTTTGGTGAAGAAGTAATTCTCCCATTTTCGATGCAATTATTGAATTCTGATTGAATAAGTTTTTCAAATTGCTGAACTTTTTCAATCAAGGTATCGGGTTCATCCAATACAACCAGAGTCTTTTCAGGTAAATAATCAAACACCGTTTCTCTAGAATCGGAAAAAAAAGGTGCAAGAAATTCCATTCCTGGAAAAAACCCAAGATTCTCAATTTTTTCCTTAAGTTTGTTGGTCTCAGATTCCTCTAAACCTAATTCCTCTGATCGCTTAAATATTTTCTTCAATCCACTTTCGCTTTCAGCTTTACTCAGACACAACTCACGAACAGGAAGAATATCAATAGCCTCTAATTTATTTATTGATATTTGAGTATAAACATCAAACTCTCGAATTGACTCAACTGTATCCCCAAAAAATTCGATGCGAATAGGGTTATTAGCTCCAGGATGAAAAAAATCAACGATATCTCCCCGAATACTGAATTCACATCTATTTTCAACAAGAGATGAACGTATGAACCCATTATCAGCCAGACTGGCGTCTAAAAGTTCACGCTCCAGCTCGTCATTTGGTTTGATTGAAAACACATTCTTTTGGAGATTATGTTTTGAAACTACGGTTTGCATCAGAGCTTCAATAGGAGCAATGAGGAAAAGTTTTTCACCACTCTTCAGTCTATTTAAGATCTCCAGTCTTTCACCGGAAATTTGATTAAGAGGTGAGAGAGATTCATAGGGCAATAATTCCCATGATGGAAATGATTGAGGCTTGGTTTTAAGGTTCATATAATGGAAAAAATATTTAAAATCTTCCAATAATAAATCCCCTCGGTTTTGATCCCTTGTGACAATCATTACCGGTCGTCCATTTTCTAATTGCTGTAAACGAGAAAGAAAATAGGCACTAGCCGCACCTCGAAGACCTTCAACAGAAACTTCCTGTTTCGGATAACTAATACAATCCTGGACTCGATTAAGACAATCTATCAGTCCATCTCTTTGCATCGAAATGCTTTTGTTCATGATATTTGGTGTATCCAGAAAATCAAATCAGGCAGGATTAGGGTTTGTTCCAGCCTTTTCAGGGAGTAGGTCGATCCACTTTGGTTCGCCTTTAGGTTTAAAATTTACACATACAACAAAGGAGGGACCTTCATAAAAATTAAGTTTATAGTTACCACCACCAAAGCGATCAAACAAATACTCCTCTGGACGATCTCTAAAACCGTCCAGTTCTTCTTTAGAAAATTTTGCTATCTCATAAAAATAGATAGCCACCCCTTCTAAAACTCCTGCGAGCAAAGTGCAATTAACCTGACTATAAATTTCTTCAAACCGTTGATCCATTTCATCCTGGTCGGGATCACGTTTTAGCTCTCGCTTTAGCTTAGGCTTGTAATAATCCCTAAATGCTTGTTTTATCCACATAATCTTAAAAATAAATTTAAAAAAGTTTAAAGGGCAACAATAAAAAGTAAATATTTAATATGATACCATATCATGCGATAAAGCAAGAACGTACACTTCTAACTTAAATTTATTATGAACAATATTAAGGAGAATACTCGTGTCATCGGCTTAATCCAAATGACTTCTTCTAATGATTCTAACGAGAATTTACAGGCTGCCATAGATTCTATTCGTAAAGCTGCAGGAAAAGGGGCCCAAATTATTTGCTTACCTGAGCTTTTTCTTTCCAATTATTTTTGCCAGACAGAAAACCCAAAAAATTTTTCTTTGGCCGAACCAATTCCTGGTCCAACTAGCTTGGTCATGGCCAAATTAGCAAAAGAACTAGAAGTTGTATTGATTGTTCCGTTATTTGAAAAAAGAACGGAAGGCATTTATCACAATTCAGCCGTAGTCATAGATGCTGACGGAAGCATAGTGGGAACCTATCGAAAAATGCATATTCCAGATGATCCCTGCTTTTACGAAAAATATTATTTCACACCAGGGGACAATGGATTTAAAAGTTTTTCCACACGTTATGGAAAAGTTGGTGTTTTAATTTGTTGGGATCAATGGTTCCCAGAAGCTGCACGATTGACCGCTTTAACGGGAGCACAATTTTTGTTTTATCCAACCGCGATCGGTTACCAAGAATGTGACCGCATGGAATCATCTCGCCAGATATCAGCTTGGGAGACTATTCAAAAATCTCATGCTATCTCAAACGGTTTATTCTTGGCTTCTGTAAACCGAGGCGGCAAAGAGTCAGACCTGACTTTTTGGGGGCGTTCTTTTATCTGTGATCCATTTGGGGAAATATTAAAACAGGCAAATGGAAGCGAACCTCAAATAATTTTGGCTACATGTTCACTACCTGAAATTGAATCGGTTCGGCAAAACTGGCCTTTTTTAAGAGACCGAAGAATTGATTCATACGAACACTTAAACAAAATTTTTTTTGATCCCGATGAATAACACCCCTGCATCATTAGGATATCGTATGCCGGCTGAATGGGAACTTCATTCAGGAACTTGGTTGACATGGCCACACAATCTTGAAACCTGGCCGGGCCAAGATATAAAACAAGTCGAGACTGAATTTGCAACTATCATTCATCAGCTTTCAATTGATGAAACCGTTCACATTCTTGTTAACGATGACAAGATGGAAAAGTCTGTTGAAGCAATTCTTAGGGAAAAAGGCGTCAACATGGTAAATATCGTCTTACATGATATTCCCACTAACGATTCGTGGATTCGCGACTATGGCCCTAATTTTATTGTACAAGACAATGGAAAAGTTGCAGTAAATGATTGGGGTTTTGATTCATGGGGAAGAAAGTATAAGTGGGAGTTAGATGACCTTGCGGGTACCGTAATCGCCGAGGAGTCAAAGTCATACCATTTCAAACCAGGAATTGTTTTGGAAGGCGGAGCTATAGATGTCAATGGACTAGGCACCTGTATGACTACCGAGTCATGTATTTTAAATCCAAACCGGAATGGAGGTATTAAACGCCGGGAGATGGAAAAGTTTTTCAAAGATTATCTAGGAGTCTCAAAAATTCTATGGCTAAACGGGGCTGTGGAAGGTGATGATACTGATGGGCATATTGATAATCTCGCTCGATTTGTAAATCCCAGCACTATCGTGTGTGCCGTTGAGGAAGACGAGTTCGACACTAACTATTCTTTGTTGAAAAATAATTATAACCGGTTAAAAAACACAACCGATCAAAATGACAATCCCCTGGAAATTGTATCCATTCCAATGCCTGGTTATGTAGGAAATCGAGAGAATCGTTTACCTGCAAGCTATGTTAATTTTTACATTGCCAACAAATCGGTTCTTGTACCTGTTTATAACCATCCAAATGACAAACGGGCTCTTGCAATATTAGAATCCCTATTCCCAGATCGTAAAATTAATCCTATTCCCTGCAATACTTTAATATGGGGACTTGGTGGGGTCCATTGCCTGACACAACAGCAACCAGCCTGAGTTTGAGATTTTTAGATAGGATAATAGGGGTTTCAAGAGTCGATAGAAGATTCGACTTCAGCGGGAATTTGTGGTGTATTTCTAAGTTTTCCTAGTTCCTCTTCCATAGAAGAAATGGTTTTGTTTTGCTTCCTAATTACCATCCGCATTTTCATCCAACTAGATAACCATAAGCACCAGGCAAAAAATAACCCCAAACCTAGTGGAATCAAAACTGCTGTTACTAGCGGAAGTTCTAAGGTATGTAGGTTAAAACGAAAATCATAATAGTTAACTTCCACCGCAGTCATATTCTGAACAGCGAAGGACCCTATTAAAATGGCTGCAAGAAAATAAATAATTAATTTTATCGCTGGCATATACGAGGGACTTTAAATGGAAGGAGCTATTGCAAAAAGATGATTACTCTTCCTCATCTTCCTCATCTCCCTCTTCTTCCTCTTCTTCATCACTGCTCTCTGCAGCAGCGGCTTCTTCAGGATCAGGAACTTCTGACTCGTCCTCAATAGGTTCTGTTAATTCTTCAGGTACTGACAGTTCGACTAATGCAGGCTCTTCAATGGGGACGGCAACAGGTTCTTCCGCATGAACTGGTTCTTGTACAGGTATCACGGGGGCAGCAGGTGCTTCTTCCAGACTAACGATTCCTACGGGCATTCCGTCTATCTCAGTTTTTGACCCTAGCTCGACCAAAAGAGATTCAATTTCTGCGATCACTTGATTGGATTTGGATTTAATGTTAGCTGAATTACCCATAGACATTCCCTGTACAGTCACAAGGGCACGTTTTAATTCCATAACAGCCATAACTCGTTCGTAACTTCCAATCTTGTTGTCAAGTCTCGCTATATCCTGATTGACCTTTGCGATACTATCATCGACATGTTGTTTAAGCGGTGCCATTTTTTCCTCAAGGGTAGTAACCGCACCGTCTACATCTACAACTCGAGTATCAAGATCACGCACAAAAAATAAAATAAAAATAATTGCGAGGGCTGCCATTCCAAAACCAAGAAAAGCTACAGCCTTAAGCATGTTCATTTCTTCCTTGGGCCCATTTATATCTTCCACTGGCTTACTCAATTCGGCTTCTTCGTTCACGTTATCTTTTTTATCTCCCTGTGCATAATAGCTGCTAGCATCTTCTTTTTCTTCTCTTTTTATCTCTTCTAGTCGGTCTGAAGGGGTATTCCCTTTTCCTTTATCTTCCGTCATAATTGACCTTTAAAAATTAATATCTTACTGTTTACCATTACTACTCATTACCCTATCCTCATTTAAATCGGTTATAATCGATAGTAAGATTAAATATAGGGGTGGGGATTTTCCTTTTAAGCCTTGAATAGTATAGCTTGATGACTCTAGATTCTCCGATTTAACTGACACAGAGAGAAAAAATGAAGCCTGATATTACAAGCGCAACCCTTATTTTGTCAAGAAAAATAAGGGGTGTATTCTGGCCCGTTTTGGGATTAGTTTTAATGGGATTGATTCCAAATCATTACTCACAAACGGAGGCAAATACTAAATTGCTGATTACCCCAAAAACTCTGAAAAATATTCCGTTAGAACAAAGAATCATCATTGATACGCGGTCCAAACTAAAATTTCTGATGGGACATATTCCAGGCGCAGTAAACCTAAATAGCTGGAGAGAGTTTACTTCTAAAAAAAATGGAATAAAGGGTTTATTAATAGAAGACAAAACCTTCATTTCTAATAGGCTTGCAAAAGCTGGAATAAATCCAAAAAAGTCGATTATAATTTATAGTAATCCTGACAATCCCTGGAGAACCGATGGACGATTTTTCTGGATGTTTGAGCGCTACGGGTTTACCAATGTGGCTATTTTGGATGGTGGATTTGACGCCTGGAAAGAGAGCGGCGAAACCATCGAAACGGGTTTTCAAAAAGAGGAAAAACCTCCGATAATCAACCAAAATGAAATTAATCTAAATCCTGAGGTAATTGCAGATAAGTATTTAATTAATAAAGTTTTAAATAATAAAAATTATCTACTAATCGATAATCGTACCCAAAAAGAATATCATGGAGCTATTCCCTACGGATCCCCAAGAGGGGGTCACATTCCAAATGCTATTCATATCCACTGGCCAGATTTTTTTAACAAAGACGGAACATTAAAATCAACTGCTGATTTATCCAGCTTAATCCAAAAAGCAGGGATACAAATTGATCAAGAAATTATTGTTTATTGTACCGGGGGTGTTCGTTCCGCCATGGCTTATTTTGTTTTTCGATACTTAGGGTTCAAGGTACGAAACTATGATGGCTCGTGGTGGGACTGGAGCCAAGATCCAAATTTGCCGATAGAGACCAGTGGTTGATTAAGTTTCATCCGATAACAAAAACAAGGGCGATTCCATTTGGCAAAAATATTATTTTAAGCTGAATGCTAATATATGAATACTTTTAATATCGTTGGTGTTTCCCATTTAGGGTAATTCTCCACCAAAAAATACTACACCTATCCAAAACCACTTAACGAAATCAATAAAATTTCGAACAACTACAATTTGTTAGAAAACTACCCTGATATGAAAAATTATCGAGATCCCTCTTCATGGCCATGTGAAGATCCCTCTTCCTGATGGCCTCCACCTCCCGAACCCTCAGCCATAGGCATACTTGCAGGTCGTCCTAAAGATTCATTTCCATGCCTTAAAGCTTCATCATAATGTTTTATTGCTTCTTTAGCATGCTGCAGAGCAACAGGAGCATGAGTTTTAAGCTCATCAGTGGCATCAGGCATTTTTAGGCTAAATTCATAGTGCTTGACCATTTCCTTCAAATGCAAATAACCTTCTTCTCCATGACCCAGGCCAACACTTGCATGACCACCAGATTGGGCCCATGTAACATTTGCCAGCAATATTATCGCAGTAAAACTTATACCTATAATAATTTGTGCTCGAAAAACTTTAATCATTTTTTTCTCCATAAGAACTTTAAATACCCCATGCATTCACTAGGAACATACCAATAATATCTGTTAATAAAATGCTCTTGTCAACTGCAAGAAAAAGTCAAATTTTTGAAAATTGTAGAAATTCCTATTAACTAAATTTTAATCAACTCCTCATATCTGTAATTAGATTAATTCTAAATATACTTCCATAGCCATTCCCTTTCTTACATGTTCGATCAAAATCCCAGAAAAGTTACAACCCTATAGCTAACATGATTTTATGTATATTTTGTGCATTTCCGGTAATTTAAAACTATAAGTAAATATTTCCCTTTTTTACAATATTTTCGGCTTGAATATAAATTTTGGTAACTTTAAATATAGTATAATGTCAATATTGTTGTGTTAAATTTTTACTCATTTTGAATTATGTCTCTAACACATTTAAAAACGACCATATCCAAATTAGGAAAAGAGAGCCTTTTTGAGATACTTCATCTAATAGGTTCACAGTTAAAAGAACTTTATGGTTGCAAGATGGTAAGGGTCAATCTTGAAGATTTATATGAGGGGATGCTGGTCTGCCAATATGTAACAGGGCAAAGTCGGCCAGAGCCGATAACTAAATTTATTTCCCCTGAAGCATCAGTTATCTCTCAAGCTTTTTTAAACAATGAAATAGTCCTATCCTGGAAATTACCTGAGGGATTTACAAAAATTCAGGATCCTTTCGAAAAATTGTCGGGAATTAAAGCCACAGCGGTTTTCCCCATTACCCATCAGTTTAAACCAATTGGAACCCTAAGTCTTGATCGTGGAGAAGAAGGCGAGTTTCTAAATGAAAAACAACAAAAAGATATTTCTAATTTCCTTTCAGAAATCAGTGGAGTGCTTGATAGAGCCAAACGATTTCATCAGAAAATATCTTTTTCTCGTCATTTAGATTTAGCTAGAAAAAAGGAGGCTGCATGGAGAATGATGCGTTCTGCTGTTCAGCTCATAGATAAACTTACTTTGGCCTCGGTTTGGGTACCCTCTTCAATTCAAAATCCCAAATCAATAATACAGGAGCCAAACGACCGAATAGAAATCTTTGCGGCATTTTCAAAAAACAAAGAAGATGCTTTAATTTACAACAATAGAGAGCAAATTAATATTCACAAAAAAAACTTAATTAATCGGATTGTTATCTTTGATAAATCTGCAGGCCTTAAAACTAAAGATCCAAATCAAAAGGCAGTCTATATCGAAGATATAATGAGCAAAAGTTTTAGTCGCAAATCGGTAGCACAACAAATCGATCTTGTCTCTTTGTATCAGGTACCAAAAATAAATACAGAATCAGGCCAAATATTTTGTGTTATAAATTATTACACCAATACCCCGCACAAGTTCACAGATTTTGAAAAAAGGCTTCTGGAAAACCATGCTTCTATGGTTGAAAAATTAATTCTAGAAGAGAACCCAGAGCATATTGAGATAGAAGTATTGGGTGAAATTGAAGAATTATTGTCAGACACAACTGACGCACTTCAACCTTTCCTGCAAAATATTCTTGCAAAAACTTCTGAATTAATCGGTGCTGATTCAGGGACTATCTCCATATCAAAAATAATTGATGGTAGGCCTTGGCTGGTCATTGAAGATGAAGCGGGCCAATTGGTTGGCGCAAAGTCTAGAGGTTGGATGAAAAGTAAAATACCACAGCTCCCAGTAGGAGGTGAAGAAATGGCTTATGTTCATAGATCTTTGAATGGTTATGTCGCCCATACTGCTCGCCCTTCGATAATTAAAAATGTAGAAAACGAAAAAAATGGATTCTATAAAAGCCTTTCATCTCAAATCAAATCAGAATTAGCAGTTCCAATTATTCATGGTAACCGAGTATTGGGGGTTATCAATCAAGATAGCTTTCGAAAAAATTTCTTCACCCAGGAACACCAGAAAATTCTGCAAATTATTTCCAGCTTGATCAGCCCAAAAGTCTATAACCTCAAACAAATAGAAATTTTAAAACAGGAAATAGGCCAATTACGTCAAGACATTGAATATCGTGATCCAAAAGTTTCTTCCTATCATTTTGGAAATGTTATTGGTAAAAGTCAAAATGTTCATTCACTGGTTTATCAGATCCAAACCGTTGTGGAATCTATTTGCAATCGAATGCTTAATTGGGAAAAAAGCCAGTTGCAAGAAACGGTCACCGGTTTACCCTGCCTCCTCATTCATGGTCAAACTGGCTCAGGAAAAGAATTCTTTTTTAATAATATCTATTCTCATCTAAATGAAAACTTTCAAAAGGAAAAAGGTTCAACCTTTAAATTACCCTTAAAAAAAACAAATATTGCTGCCTATAGCGGAGAACTTACTTACAGCGAATTATTTGGCCACAAAAAAGGTGCGTATACCGGTGCAGAGTTCAACCGCCAGGGGATATTAGAAGAGGCCAATGGAGGAATCGTTTTCCTGGATGAAATAGGTGATGCAGATCCGAAAACACAAGTACAACTCCTTCGGTTTCTTGACACTGGAGTTTTCATGCGATTGGGAGAAAATCAACCTCGTTACTCAAAAATTTTCCTGATTGCAGCTACAAATAAAGATTTGAAAAATGAAATTAAGGATGGAAGATTTCGAGAAGATCTTTATCATCGTCTAAGCGCATTAAGCTTTCACATTCCCAGCTTGAATGATCGCGTTGAAGACATTGAAGATCTGGCCACTCATTTTTTGGGAATTCTTTTTAACAGCTATAAAAAGGAAGGCAGTGACAACCCGCCTCAGTTAGAAGAAGCAGCTGTAAACTATCTCAAGCAACATCATTATCGAGGAAATGTAAGAGAGTTAAAAAATATTCTTTTAAGGGCCATGCTATTTAGAAAAACCCAATCTATCACAAAACAGGAAATTATCTTCGCTAGCAATCAAGAGCCTACCATCAAAGCCCCTAATCCTCATCAATTTATAGAAACTATGCTCGATCAATTTGATAGTGGAGAAGCTAATTTCTGGTCTGATATTCATCAGCCTTTTAAAAATAGTTTGATGACACGTGACACAGCAAAATCTCTCATATTAGCTGCAAAAGAAAGATACCAGACCAATCTTCCGGGCCTTGCAGTTAAACTAGGAGCCTGCAAAGATCGTAGTCATATTGAATCTAATGAAAGGAAAAAGTTTCTTAGCTTTAAAAACTTCCTGTATAAAACTGTTAAGATATCTACAAATTAATTATCAGAAAATTCTTTATAAGCATCCAAAATTTGATTTAACAGAAGGGATTGCGGGGCATCCGTCGGATTTTCGAAGCCAGTATCCTAACCCGCCTTATTAAGCCTGAATCTTCCAAACCCACATTAGCATAGCTCTCAATGAACGTTGACCTACTTGTATAATCTGCTAAACTGAATACAGTATCTACGGACACCTGAATTCTCTGGGGATATCCGTATACCCTTCAGGATATCGCCAAAGCAAATAAACACAAAAACGAATTTTTAAAAAATCTTACTTTTTTTAATTCTTAAAATAAAAGGAGCAATACATGTCAACCACTGCCGTCTCTGAAAAATTCAAAGTAAAAGATCTCTCTTTGGCTGATTGGGGACGAAAAGAAATAATTCTGGCACAAAATGAAATGCCAGGCCTGATGGCTTTGCGGGAAAAATATGGTGCAGAAAAGCCTTTAAAAGGTGCTCGGATTGCAGGCTCCCTGCACATGACTATTCAAACTGCCGTTTTAATAGAAACTCTTATTGACCTAGGGGCTGAAGTTCGATGGGCATCCTGTAATATATTCTCAACTCAAGATCATGCTGCAGCAGCAATAGCGAAAGCAGGAATCCCTGTATTTGCCTGGAAAGAAGAGACGGAAGAAGAATATTGGTGGTGTACTGGTCAAACCCTGTTATTTGGTAATGAACAAGGACCCAACATGATTCTCGATGATGGCGGTGACTTAACCGCCTATGTTCATGACAAACATCCCGAATTACTTGCAGAAATAAAAGGAATTACTGAAGAAACAACCACAGGCGTCCACAATCTTTATAAAATGATTGAAAAAAATACTCTAAAAATTCCAGCCTTGAATGTGAATGATTCTGTTACAAAATCCAAATTTGATAACTTATACGGATGTCGTGAATCATTAGCAGATGGAATTAAACGCGCCACTGACATTATGATTGCAGGAAAGGTAGTTGTGGTGGCGGGATTTGGTGATGTGGGAAAAGGTTGTGCCGATTCAATGCAAGCTCTGGGTGCTAGAGTGATTGTCACCGAAATTGACCCTATTTGTGCTTTGCAGGCAGCAATGGAAGGTTATGAAGTCACCACCATGGAAGAAGCCATAAAAGAAGGTGATATTTTTGTAACGACTACAGGATGCGCTGATATCGTTTGCATCGAGCATATGGAAAAAATGAAAAACGATGCCATTGTTTGTAATATTGGGCACTTTGATATTGAAATTCAGGTCGAAGCTCTGAATAATTTTCCAGGAATTAAAAAAGATATTATTAAACCCCAAGTAGACAAATACACCTTTCCTGATGGACACAGTATCATTATGTTAGCAGAGGGACGTCTCGTTAATCTGGGTTGCGCCACTGGGCATCCTTCATTTGTAATGTCTAATTCATTCACAAACCAGGTTCTTGCCCAAATAGAATTATTTAACAATAAATATGAGATTGGAGTTTACACTTTGCCAAAAATTCTTGATGAGGAAGTAGCAAGATTGCATTTGGAAAAATTGGGTGTAAAGCTAACCATACTGACTGATAAGCAAGCAGCTTATTTGAATGTACCTAAAGATGGACCATACAAACCCGAACAATATCGGTACTGATCCATTAAAACAAAATCCGACCTTCCCTTTTGGGAGGTCGGATTTTTTATTACTAAACCATCAAATTGGATTTCTTTGTAAAAACTCCTGCATCCATGGAATGATACGCTCATGCGCATCTTCGAGGACATAATGTCCTGCATCTGGAACCAAATGAACTTCTGCATCAGGAAAAATCTGCCGCCATTTGTTTAAGAATTGTTTATTAAACACAAAATCTTTAGCGCCCCATGCAATCATAATAGGAAGTGATGCAAACTGATCGAGATTGTCTTCAATATTTTTTATAACAGAATAGCTAGGTGCATCAGAAGTCATTGGAATATCCTGAACAAAGCGCAAATTAGCAATACGATTTGAAAAATTATTATATGGTTCAAGATATCCGGCTCTGACCTGATCTGTCATACGGTCTTTATTTTTACAGGCCATCTTTATAGCCGCCAATGCAAACCCATTGAACACGCGAATAGCTAGCGTCCCCAAAAAAGGTACACGGCACAATCTAAGTCTTATCGGAATTCTTTCAGATAAAAATGCAGCGGTATTGAATAATACCAACCGCTTTACTTTTTGCGGTTGCCGAACAGCAAATCCCATTCCAATTGCCCCACCCCAGTCATGCAATACTAGGGTAATATTTTTTAGTCCAAGCTTATCAACCAAAGATTCCAAGTTATCTATGTGCTGAGAAAGTGTGTAAGAATAGTTTTGTGGTTTATCGGATTTTCCCATGCCCATGTGATCGGGAACCACACAGCGGTGAGACTTTTTTAATTCTATAATTAGATTTCTGTAATAAAACGACCAGGTAGGATTACCATGTACCATAACTAAGGGATCCCCCTGCCCTTCATCCAAATAATGATACCTATATGAGTCCAGATTCAAGGTATACGAGGTGAATGGATATAAACTGCCTTCCATCACCACTCAATGCCCATCATTAAACAATTGAGTCCACTACCAATTCCTAATAAAGCTGCTTTATCCCCTTTCTTTAATGCATCTTTTTCCACGCCCATAGCTAAAGTGACAGGTAAAGAAGCGGAACCTGTATTTCCCAAAAACTCTAAGGTAGAGAAGTCTTTTTCGATATCAATCCCGACATTTTCATACATTAATTTACGATGGTTCTTGCCAACTTGATGACAAAAGACTCGGCTAACTTCTGAGTTTTCCCATCCTAGAGTTTGGAGAGTACGAAGCCATGTTCTGCCAGCCAGTAGGCAACCCTCCTGCATTAATTTTTCAGAATCGGTTTCCATCAAAGGAGCCCATTCAGCATGGGTACCGGCATCATGATTACCTCTACATAAGTGATTAAAACGTGTTTCAGCTATTGAAATTCCACCTAATAAGTGGTGTTTTTTTTGAGATAGGTCTCTATGCACTAGAAGTATTCCCGCAGCGGCTGATCCTATAGTTAAGGATGCAAAAGAAGTTTTTATATTATTTCGAGTGATATCGGAACGGGCCAATAAGGTCTCAATAGTGTTATTTACCAGGGGTCCTCCATTTTCTCCGGAAACTATTAGTCCAGCCTTTATCTGTCTTCGCTCGATCATATTTGCGATTATGCACATTCCATTTAAAATACCCAGACATGCATTAGAAACATCAAATACAAATGATTCTTCGGGAAGTCCTAAGTTGTTATGAACTATCGAGGCCGTTGAAGGTTCAAGGAAGTCTCTACACACGGAAGCAGAAATGAGGCATCCTATATCTTTAGAATTTATTCCAGAATTTTCAATAGCATTTTTTCCAGCAACAGTAGCCACCTCACTTGGAAAAACGCCTTTATCCCAAAACCTTCTTTCTTGAATTCCGCTCATTAATTCGAGGCGACCCTTAGGAAGCTTCAGCTTTTCATAAAGGGGAGAAAGTCTATTTTCCAGATCAGCCGATGTGATCCGGTTATTTGGTAAATGATATCCCAAACCTTCGATACAAACATTTTCAAACTGCATCCGTATCCTCTATCTTACCTTTATCTTCAAGGTCAATTAACTGCATATTATAATACTTCTGATACAAACCACTATTCGCAAGTAATGATTCATGGTTACCAGATTCTACAATCTTTCCATCATTCATAACGAGAATGCGATTCGCATTTTTAATTGTAGATAAGCGGTGTGCAATTACAAATGACGTGCGATGCTCCATTAAATTATACAAGGCATTTTGAACTAGTTTTTCTGATTCAGAGTCAAGCGCCGAGGTAGCTTCATCTAAAATAAGGATAGGGGCATTTCTCAAGATCGCACGCGCAATGGCAATCCTTTGTTTTTGTCCACCTGAGAGCTTAACACCCCTTTCACCTATAAGAGTCTCATAACCATCATCTATATTTTCAACAAAGCTATCCACATGCGCGGCCTTAGCTGCTAACAGAATTTCCTCTCGTGTCGAGACACCTTCCTTGCCAAAAGCAATATTATTAAGAACGGTATCATTGAATAAAAAGGTTTCTTGTGTGACCAGAGAAAGGTGACTACGGAGTGAGGTAAGGTTAAAATTTTGGATATCTTCACCATCGATTAGAATTTTTCCAGATGTCACCTCAAAAAACCGAAACAATAAATCTACAAGCGTTGTTTTACCCGCACCACTCATTCCAACAATTGCTATTACCTCCGACTTATTAATCGTTAAATTTATATTATCCAAAACCATTTTAGTTCTGGAAGGATAACGAAAACATACATCCTTAAATTCAATTTTACCTTGGAAGCCGATCAATTTTTTCTGACCTTTCCCTACCTCCTCTTCTGGCAAGTCAAGTATTTCGAACACACGTTCTGCACCGGCAAGAGAAGTTTGAATATTTGCCATGATTTTAAAAAGAATACGAATCGGTGTGTACATCATGAATAAAGCCACGATGAAGGCTAAAAAAGTTCCCTGACTTATTTCACCACTTAAGACTTGCGACCCGCCATACCAAAGAATGAATGCTGAACTGGCAACCCCTAAAACTTCCAGAAAAGGTGATGTCATTTCCACATATTTGACATTCTTTTTCATTACTTTCAGGTAGTCATCATTAAAGGTTTGAAATTTTTTTATTTCACGTGGCTCCAATCCAAAGGCTCTAACAATCTTTATTCCAGAAAATGATTCCAATATAGTTGTATTGATGTTTCCAAGTATCTCCTGCCCCTTATGACTGAACTTTTTAAGTTTTCTCCCTATATTTGAAACCGGGAAGACCATTACAGGAAAAACAATAAGAGCCATTATCGCCCAATCCCATTTCAAATAGAAAACCCATATTAACAAGCCCATCAAAGTAACACTGTTTTGAAGAAACTCTTTTAACAACCGGGTTACGGTTGATTGCATAATAGCCACATCATTATTTATTCTCGAAATAAGTTTCCCTGTTTCATTCTCTTCGAAAAAACCAAAAGGCAATCGATGAATATGGGCAAATAATTTCTCTCTAAACTGCACAACCAATTCCCAGGAAATACCGAACATAATTAAGTTTTGTGTATACATAAGAATTGCCTTTAATAAATAAAGAGCAACCAACACCAGAGGGATCACTTTCAGCATGAAATAATCTTTTTCAGTAAAAATACTATCGAAAGTCTTTTGGATGATAGGGACGGGAGAGGTTGCAATAGCCCCAACAATGATGGAGAAAAAAATGGCCAGACACAGTCTCGATGTGTAAGGTTTTACATAAGAGAAAAGTCTTTTATATAAATGGAAGGACATATGAAGAAACCACAACAACAGAAAGGAAATTCGTTTACTAAGAGAAAAGCCCCTGCCATTGAATAGAATTCAATACGCAGGGGCTTATTTTTATGGAAATGGAAAAATAATTATGCCTTTTGAGGGAGAAAATCTTCGAGAGTCGCGCCATTTTTAATGGCATCTTCCATCATTTTTACCGACTCTTTGATTCCTGTTTCGCAAACATCCAAAGAAATATCTTTGATGTCGTTTTGCGAGCACCAGGCCATTACCCGGTTACGGGTATTGTCCCTCATAAAACCCTGTGGAACTCTTTCCAATCGCTCTAGAGCTTCGGGCGACCAATTAAAGTCTTCTGCATTGAGTGCTGCTCCAATTTTACTGATGTCACCTGGAATAGCTTCGCTATCTCCATTGCCGTTATCCTTCTGAACAATCTTTTCATTAAGGATTTTATCGAGGAAGGCCGCGGTAACCTTATTAATTTTCTGTACACGAGCATTCTTCTCAACTCGAGCATGGGCTTTCCTTCTTAAATGTCCTTGTGGAAAACTGTTGAGACGATCCAAAGCTTCCTGCGTCCAAGAAACCTGAACACCATCAGGTAAAGTCGTAAAAGTAGTAGAGTCTTGAGCCTCTGCTTCCGTAGCCTCGAACTCTTCCTTATTTACGGGAAGTAAACGTTCCGCTCCAGCATTACAAACGGTACATTTGACAACATCTCCTTTATAAAAAGTATTACAGCTCGTACACTTAAGAGTGATCTCCTCGGGAGGCTTGCCTGCATGGGCTTCAGCCATTTCTTCTTTCAACATACCCAGACCTTCCGGGTTGTTGGGGTCCATTCCTTCTTTCTTCATTCTTTCACCAATTGCAGACATGGCCTGCATTGCACCCGCAGGAAGAATCTCCTGCACTGCTTCAGTAATCACGCTAGAAGTGATCATGCTGTGACCGCGTTCCAAGGAGTAACGTAAAATTGCTGATGTAGCCATTGGGCGTACAAATCCTGGAATCTTCTTCAAACGTTCTTTAGCTTCCGCAGTCCATTCAATGCTCTCCTCAGCCTGTAAATCTATCGGGGGCTTGAACACCTTACTTGAGAGAAGAACATTACACGGAACCAACCGAAGTAGGTTCTCAGCATTGCCGCCGATATCCATATCAGGCGCACTATGAACACCAATACGTCCTAGAATAAGGAGATAGGGATTCTCTTCCCTAGCATATTGAAGAACTTTCTCAAATACCTTTCCGTCCAGAAGGCGAACGGTACATTCCATTTCCTCTTCTTCACAAACTTTTCGGGATATCTCAAGATGAGCCTGATAAATTTTTGCTAAGCCTTTATCAATTATATCCTCATGGAGTTTTTCCTGTTGCTCAAACTTGAATACTTTAGAGGCTTCTCGGGATAGCACACCGGTCAGACTGTTGAACATTGCGTAATGAAAGTAAGGGTCAAATGTCGAAATAACTTCCAGTGGCCGATTTAATTTCTTGGCCATTTCAATCCCTGTCATCAAACCTCCAAAAGATTGACCACTTCCATCAACTGCAACCACTATCTTTCCACTGGATGCCACTTCATCATGTATTTCCGGGCAATGCTTCACAATAAGCATATCTTTTTTTGATCGTCTAATCACACGTTCTGCAACGCTGCCAATCAAGCTATCCTTAATAGCACCCAATCCCAATGCACCCATTACCACCAAATCATAGGGTGACTCTTTAATGTCTCTTACAAGTTCCGTCCAATTCCGACCCTCTAAAGATTTTCCGACAAACGGTATATCCTTTTCCTCACATTTAGCTTTGGGAACATCAAGATAGGAATCACTTATCACTTCCATGCCTTTTGTAATTAATTGGTCATGGATGTTTCTTTGTTTTTCAAGTTCTTCTTCATCCTGATACTCTTCAGGAAGTCCACTTTCCATTTGCCTGAAGCGCACATCATGCATTTTCGCAGCATAAACATGGCTGGCAGTAATAATCGCGTCTGAATCCTGAGCTAACTCCATTGCCACATCGACACACGCATTGGAGTAATCAGAGTTATCTACAGGTATATAAATATTTTTAAACATGGGGCTCCCTTCCCGTAGCCTGGGAAACAAAAGTTTTGGAAAAATAGGGGTGTTTAATTAAAACGTAACCAGAATTTAATAATAAATGTCGGAAATAAAATTTAAGCTCCATTTACTAACGCAAGGATTTTAGCAAATTTTATCAACCTGTCAATAAGAAACGATGCAAGATAATATTGTAATAATAGGCTTTTCGGAATTTTTAGAAAGCCTAAAATAATTCTATTGCTGAGCTATTCAAATCAAAGCAATTACAAGGCTCAGAACCCTAATAATGAAAAATCATAAAATTTAAAGTAAAATTTAAAGATTATTATATAAACTATTGAATTAAAACGAGATTTTATAGAACTAGCCTTGTTAAACTTGTCTTTGCCTGAAACGTATTTTTTAGATACAATGCCCCCGCGCGTGTAATCGCATGCAGGAATTTCATTCTATTGAGTAAAAATTGTAACAACAATAAAGAATACAAACTAATTAATATACTCCGCACATTTGGGTTTTAGGTGTTTGATAGTTTTTAAGGAGAACTAATGCTATTCAATAATCAAGAGGAAATCAATCAAAGCTTACAAGGCATTGTAAATTGGGATAACGATGATCTTATAATTAACGATACGGATAAACTGCGGACAAAAATTCTTGACCAATTAGTTCTTAATGCTGCGATCAATTCTTCCCCGGAAGTGAAAGGTTTATGCCGTTATATTCTTAAATCAGTTGCCCTAGAGTTAGGAATTGTAACCTCTTCCATTCAGGGGTTGTACGAAGCCCGTGGTCGAGGGGAAATCAAAGGTTTTACCGTTCCAGCTTTAAATATTCGTGGTTTACCTTACGAGCTTTGCCGTGCCATTTTTCGCACAGCGATTAAAACTCAGGCCGGAGCTTTTATTTTTGAACTCGCTAAATCAGAAATGGGCTATACCTTCCAAAAACCTCAAGAACTCTCTGCCATTATTCTTGGCGCAGCAATAAAGGAAGGTTATAAAGGTCCAGTTTTCATTCAAGGTGACCACTTTCAAGTCAATGCTAAAAACTACGCAAAAGATAAAGACAAGGAAATAGCAGGACTCAAAACACTTATCAAAGACGGCATTGCCGGTGGGTTTTATAATATTGATATTGATACATCCACCCTGGTTGACCTAAGCAAATCTACTGTTGTAGAGCAACAAAGAGCCAATTTTGAGGTAGGAGTTGAACTCACCAAATATGTCCGCGAATTAGAACCAGCCGGGATTACGATTTCAGTCGGCGGTGAAATCGGCGAGGTAGGAAAAGAAAACAGCAACGAACAAGAACTCCGCGCCTATCTAGATAATTTTAATGAACTACTAGAAAAAGAAAAATCTGGCGCAACAGGAATCAGTAAAATTTCCATTCAAACAGGGACGTCGCACGGTGGCGTTCCGCTGCCCGATGGTACTGTAGCCGAAGTTAATCTTGATTTTGATACCCTTGAAATTTTATCGCGGATTTCACGCGAAAGCTATGGACTAGCTGGTGCCGTGCAACATGGTGCCTCTACTCTACCCTTAGATCTATTTCATAAGTTTCCAGAACTCGAAACCGCAGAAATTCACCTCGCTACGGATTTTCAAAATATGACCTACGGTAGCAACCTATTCCCGAATGATTTTAAAGAAAAAATTTACACTCACCTTAGAAAAAAGTTTGCAGCAGAGAAAAAAGAGGGTGAAACGGATGAACAATTTATTTATAAAACGCGAAAAAAGGGATTTGGTGAATTTAAGTCTGAATTCTGGTGTTTATCTAAAGAAATCCGCGAAGGAATTGGCCAAGAGCTGGAAAGAAAAACTGATTTCCTTTTCGACAAACTCGCTGTAGGGAACACCCGTAGCGATGTGATAAAAACGGTTCAGCAAACACCAATTTTCCCAGATTTAGCTGCAGAGGTCAGCGCTTGCAACTAGCGGCGAATGATCTCACTTAATTAAAAATCTCCCGCCTAGCAGTGAGTGAAGAATGTCTTTTTCTACTAATACTCATAAAGGATTAGCTCTGTAATCAAATTCATACATTTGATTACTCTTTTTTCTGATACCTCCTCCCGAAAATTTATTATTAGTAATTCCCTGTGTTTTTGAAAGATAGTCCAAAATTATTTTACGGACCTCTTTATTTAGTTTCCATAATCCCTGCTCTTTTTGCATCCATGTTATCGTTTTATCCCACGCTTTGCGACTCATATGGTTTTCAAGAATGATGTCTGCAGAATGACAAACGGTACAATTTTTTACCACAAGTTCGACTCCCGAAACAGGAGATAAACCTTGATAGTTGTTTTTTTCTTTTGCTACAGCATTTGACCTTAAAAAGAATGCCAGGACTAAAATGATTAGAGCTAAAAAAAGTTTTTCTCTTTCAAGCCAGTTTAAAATAAACATATTTTCTACTTTTTACTAACTAACGTTGACCGCAATCCGATGCATTGCATTATTTAAATACCCTGAAGGGTTCCATCCCGGAACAACCATGGGTTGCATAACCCCTGCGCTATCTGTAGCCCTTGCCCATACTTCATAATACCCATGGGTAGGAAATTGAAGGGTTGCACTCCAATTTTGCCAGGCATAAGGATTTACAGGTTTTCTAAGGTTTGCCTTTTCCCAGGTTTGTCCAAAATCTATAGAAACATGAAGTTCCCGAACAGATCGA
>Ga0209992_10001699_pt1 | contig 22156 bp, 25 predicted proteins | sample 2SBtaG_2_FD_182564 | JGI IMG/M metagenome (GOLD analysis project Ga0209992, IMG submission 182564) | Deep subsurface microbial communities from Kolumbo volcano to uncover new lineages of life (NeLLi) - 2SBTROV12_ACTIVE470 metaG (SPAdes)... | ecosystem: Environmental > Aquatic > Marine >... | reverse complement strand
AAATCCCAAAAGAGAAACTAGATGAAATTAGAATAATGAAAAAAGATGAACGCGGGGGATTTAAGAATAATTTGTTTTTAATAGATTCAAGTACATAGTTTCAATTAAGAGAATATTCTGATTCTCCCCTCTTGTTAATCTCCCAATTAATTATTCCTAATTCTGAAATTCTTCCCATAGTGGCTACTCTCCATCCTACAATTCTCTTCTTTGTAGCCTCATCTGCTAGTGTTTTGAGGTTGTTTAACTCATAATCTTTAACGATTTTTGGGTTTTTATCCTTGAATTTCTTAAATGTTTTGAGAAATTCCTCATCTAAAATATCTGTGATTTTTGATTTTGTTGATGAATTTTTGACTACTCTGAGTACCGTATCTACAAATAATTTTTCTAATTTTAAATCTGGAATTAATTCATTTAAGATAAAATCAGATTCTTCTTTGGTTAATGCATTATTTTTATAATTTCCACTAATTACTGGATTGTGCTTTAAACTGAATTGCTTTCCTTTCTCTGTTAATGAAACAAACATTTCTCCATTTTCTTCAAAAAGATAAATTAGTCCTAATGCGATAGGCGCACCTTCTGCATATTCTTTTTTTGTTTCTCTATTTTTTCGTAATTTCCCAATGTATTGATCTTTGTATCTTTTTTGAGACTGTGCAATTTTTGCAACATCTTCAACATCTTTTCCTTTTTTAGGAAGACCTGTTGAGATTTTTTTATTTCTTGGAATGTTATCAGTTTTTTCAATCTCTGTTAGATGATTTGAAATTTCCTCAGAAATGTCATATGCTTCTGTTCTAAAATCTGAATATTTGATTTTAGTGACTTTTTTTTCATATAACATATTTGATAAAACAGTAATGATAATTTTTACTGGAAATAACCTACTGTAGAATCTAAATAATAATGGATACCCATCATACTCATAAACACAATCCGGTTTTTTGATTTCTAATTGTGAAATATACTTTAATGCTTCATCAAGATTATGTTGTAATCTTATGTGATCATGATCTGAAATTTCATGCTCTTTTTGTTTTTTATATTCTTCATCAGCTTTTTCTTGTTCTCCTTTTCCAAAGTGCTTTTCTCTTTCATCTTCTTTGAGAAATCCTGTCATAAATTTTTCTTGTTCAGCAGTAAATGGCATCATTGATTGCATTATTTTGATTGAATCTTCTGGATGCTCACTTTCCCAAGTGAGTAAAATATTGACTGCAGTATCTATGAAAACCTCTGAATTTCTGTACCTTTCTTTTTCTACTAATTCCTTGATTTTTGATGCATGTTTGTTCATTACTTCGTATTGGACTTTATTTCCCATACCCTTTATGTGATAAATATACTATATAATGCTGTGTATGTACTAAATAATTTCACTTATGTTGAGAGATCGTATTATTGTATGGAATTAGGCATGATTATATGTTATTCAGATCCACTTTATTTTTAACATAAAGTACTTTACATTATAAATAAAGTATATACTTATATAGTCTTCTACCAATTACTTAGTATGGAAAACGGGTCAAACAAACATAACTATACACTAGACACATGCGTAGGAATCAAGATTTGTGAAAACGCAAATGTTGGTGATCTATTATCTTGTAGAGTTGACTTTGAATCATCAACTGTTCATATCTCCTCTCAAACCGTTTTTGAGGCAACAAGATTAGGATATGATGTTGATTTTATTTCAAAACAAATTAAAGAATTAATCGGTGCTAGAGTAATTTTTGGTTCTATTACAAGTTCACTGAATCAAGATGCAAAATATCTTGAAACAAAATGCCCAACATTACATGATGGAGACTCTGAGATTTTAGCATATGCTATGGCAACAAACACTACTTTGATTACATGTGATAGAGGATTGGCACAAGCTGCTAGTCTATGTGGTACTAATGTTGTAAATCCTGATATTTTACCTTGTGAAAAAATGGGATTAAGCAAATCCAAGATGCAAAAAACTGTTGATAAAGCAATTCGTAAACCATTTGAAACAAAACAAAAAGTAAAATCACTTGTACTTAAACCAGGACAAAAAATCGTTTGGATGTCATTCCAATGATGAATTTTGATGAAAAAACTGGTAAACGTCTTCGTAGTGTACATAGAACTCATCAGATTCATGAGGATTTAGTCATAGATTTAGATTCCAGACATAATGGAATATCTGATAATACGTTAAACACTGTTTTAGAGATGGTTCACAAAGAAAAATCTGCTGATTTCCACAATATTCTTGAGCAATTACAATCATTAAATTGAAAATTAACACAATGCTTATCTCATACATTCATAATTTAGATTATATTCTATGATTCGAACACATCTTGTAAAAGCTCTTTATCATAATCTTTTTGGACCTAAAAATGGAACAAATGAAATAATTGAACAACCCTTTGCAAAATATCAAGTTGGTGTTTTGACTTCTTGTTTTCATTCTGAAAATATTGATGATAAACTAATTACTGATCCTTTGGAGAAAAGTTTCGAGCAGCCTTCATCAAAATCACAAGAGTATATCAATTCCACAGAAGAAAATGACATACCATGGCCTGATACTGAACTAGATCTTGATGGCTCTTTTACTTTGGGATTGTCTTTTGTTGTCAGTGGTTTAGATCCTAAAATCAAAATTTGTAATACCTGGGGCAGGTATGTTTATTCAGATAAACTTCCTACAAATTTGAAAGTTTTTGAAAGAAAACCAAACTATTACCTAACTGACTGGATTGATGTAAAATCCTTTGAAATCAATGACAAGACAATCAATCTTGTCAGTAATCGTTCTGGAAATGTTGTAACTATGCATGGAATGGAATTACATCTTAGGGCAACAAAATCTGAATTTGAAAACAAGTGGACCGTACAAGTTTTCCTTGTTAACAGAACTCCTTTTGCGGATAAGGATAAAGATGGAAATCCAAAGAGACAAGATGAAATCCATCGAGTTTTTCAGCCTCAAATCCGAGTAAATGTTGACTCTGATTCTTCAGTTGAGTATCTTGGAGATTCTGTTGACAAAAATGATGAATACTCTTTGCTTTATTCACAAAGACGAACCAAAGCACGTGGATTTCAATGTGGAGCAGTTTGGGATGATGTAGATCCTGAGGAAGATGATGCTGAATTTAGAAAATTTACTTGGTCTGACAAAGATTGTGGATTAATTCCACAACCCATCTTAGATGATTTTACGTGTCCTGATGTAAGAACGGATTATCTCCCACCATATTCTATTCTTCAACCTAAAACATCATTACAACGTTATGATGCAGAATATCTTTCAAAACAATGGGATGTAGATTCAATTAAAAATTATCTTTTACCAATTGAAGAAAAATATTCCCAATGGATAAAACTTCAAAAAAAATCTCTTACAAGTTCAACGGAATTTTCACCAGCGCAAAAAAAACTTGGAATGAAAAATTTAATTTCATGTGAAGAATCTTTATCTGAAATTAAAAAAGGAAGAGAATTTGTATGCTCAGATGAGCGAGCACGCCTTGCCTTTTGTTTTATGAACTCTGTAATGACTGAAAAGAGAATGAATGAGGAAAACGAGAAGCTAGAATGGTTGGAATTTCAACTTGCATTTATTTTACAATCACTTCGTGGTGTAACTGGAATCGACAAACCGATGCAGGATCTTGTAGATGTTTTATGGTTTCCTACAGGTGGTGGTAAAACCGAGGCCTATCTTGGAATCACAATGTTTGCAATGGCTTACAGAAGACTATTGTCAAAACATGATTGCAGAGATGAGGATGAATCACTGAATAATGATGGTGGAGTTAATGTTCTATCTAGATATACTCTTAGATTACTTACAATACAACAATTTCAGAGAGCCTTAGGAGCAATAGTTGAATCTGATCTGAGACGAATAACAAATTGGATCCCTGAACAGTTAGAATCTCATTCAATTGATGATAAAGAACTAAACGAAAAATTTCTTTCTGGATCTCTTTGGGGAAAAACAAGATTCTCAATTGGTTTATGGATTGGAGGCGATTCCACTCCTACTAGATTTGCATATCAAACAGGTGGTAACAAGGGAAGAAAAATACTTAATGCTGAAGGTGTGTTGCTTTCAGACAGGAGCGAACTGAAATATCCTCGCTCATATCACGAACCTCCCAAAGGCGATCCTGCACAAATACAAAATTGTCCTGTTTGTAAAAATCTTCTTTCATTTCCTCAAAATACAACAAACGATGCTTCTACAAAATCTGGAATTACTTGGATTGTAAAAACAAAGAAAACAATTTCTGAATTACAATCTATTCCAAAATCTAGTTTTGAACGTACTAAGCAAATTGAATTAAAGAAAAATCCTGATTTTGAAGAAATTGGAAAATCAAAAGATGGATATAATTTTGTTCGTGTTACAATGTCAATTTTAATTTCAAAATCTATTGGAGATATAAGAAATGCCATAGATGGTTGGTGGGATGATTTTGTAAATCCTCAATTTGTCCCAAAGGGAATTAACTCTTTGTTATCAACACGTGCCGCTATGCCCGGATATTTTTTCTTGAAACGTTCAAGTGATAACCGTCCTTATGATTTTACAATTCATTGTACTGACAAAGATTGCAAATTAAACAAGACATCATGGTCAGAAGGCACACTGCAAAAAAATTATGATATTCCTGAATCCTTCTTGAAAAAAGGCACAAAAAATATTTCAACATCTGTACCAATTTCTGCTTTTACTGTGGATGAACAAGTTTATTCCAGATGTCCTACATTTATTATCGCAACAGCTGACAAATTTGCAAATCTTCCTTGGGATCCAAGATGTGCATCACTTTTTGGAAATGTGGATTGCCATCATGATCTTTTTGGATTCGGAAGAAAATCTATTTTCCAGTCTCCTCTTTTAGAAACAAAAAAGAGCAAAACAGTTAGGGTGATTCCTGAACAATCTGAATTACGTGATGTTGACCGATTCCTTCCGCCCTCATTGATTATACAAGATGAACTTCATCTGATTGAGGGCCCATTAGGAAGCATGGTAGGAGTATATGAGATGGCATTAGATGCTCTTTGCAAGAAAGGCAACTCTGGACCAAAATATATTACATCTAGTGCGACAATCAAAGAAGCAGAAACTCAAATTCAAACAATTTTTAGAAAAAATATCAATATTTTCCCTCGATCTGGAATTTCATCTTCTGATAACTTCTTTGCAAAAACTGAGGAAGATATCTCATGTGAACAAGATTCTCCTGGACGTCTCTATGTTGGTATATGTTCAGCAAAATCTGTCTTTGAACTTCCAATCAAAGTATGTGCAATCATAATGAGTGAAATTCACAAAATTAGAGAAAATCCTACACTTTATGGAATTACAAAAAGAGATGTGGAGACACAAGTTGATCCATATTGGACATATGTGTCATACTTTAGTGACTTGCAGTTAATGTCACGATTTGGTGGCTTTTATAATGACGATATTGAAAGAGATGTGAAAAAATTCAGTCCTCCAAGAATTGATAATGGTGAAATATCTGGTATTAACAAGTTTTCCAAGGGTACACGACTTGTTCCTATAACACTGAATGAAAATTTTGACATGTATGGCATATCAGTACACTGTCAAAACACAACAGGAAAAATATCGGTTTCACTATATTCTGATAATTCTCCCAAAGGAAATCGATTGTGGAGTTCACCTTCAAAAAAATGTACCCGTGGAGAAAACTCTTTTGATATTGATAGTCCTGTTTCGGGATTGAAAAAGGGAGACAAAGTATGGATTGGGATAATTAATGATCATGATGATACTTTATTCAAAACTGTAAAATCTACTTATGATTGGTATGAAATTTTAAAAAATCCTGGCCAAAAAGAAATGAAATTTCCAGATCAAATTGTTAGTACAAAAACAATTACTGAAGATTCTATTCAAGTTGAATTAATTGGAAAGAGGAGACACATTGAAAACGAAAATAACATGATTCAACTTTCAAGTGAAACAAAATCTGAAGATCTCCCAAAACATCTTGAAAGATTGCAAAAACCTCTGGAAGTTGATGCTTTATTGACGTCTCCAGTTTTTGGAACTGGTATTGATGTTGACCGACTTGGATTGATGAATATAATGACGCAACCAAAAACTACTTCTGGTTACATTCAGGCTACTGGAAGGGTTGGTAGGAAGACTCCTGGTCTGATTCTTACTTGGTTTAGTTCCAGACGTGCCCGAGATTTGGATCATTTTGAAAATTTCATTGGATATCATAGAAAGATTCACAGTCATGTGGAACCAATTACTGCAAATCCTTTCTCTGTGGAATCATTGGATCTCAGTCTTGGACCAATCCTTGTCTCAATTTTAAGAAATAGTAAAAAAATTAATGGCACTCCGATTTCACCGGAATGGATAAAGGATCCTTCTGGGCCGCTAAAGATTCTTTCTAACAAACATGGAAGTTCTCTTGAAATACGCGCGATTCAAGAATTCCTGAACTCTATTGGAACTAATCCGTTGATACCGCCCTATAGAAGAAATGACAATTTTGATCACATAATTGGTATTCAACTAAACAACTGGCTTTCTTTAGCAGAAGAACTTTCTTCTAAGAGCAAAGATTTCATCTATGGAGAACGTAATCCTACAAGACCTGTTGAAAAAGATGTTGTATTGGGTTCGCCTTTTCATGAACAAAGAGGATTTGCTGCTGCATTCAGAAATACACGAAACTCATTACGTGATACGGAATCAACAGCAATGTTTTCTCAACAATTAGATAAAATTGCAATACGTCCTTCACAATTTATAACAAGATATGGTTCGGGCTCACTTTTACCTGGAGACTCCTGTTCTGTTGTATCTCCATCTGTAACTGATATGATTTCTGAACTCGACAGACCTATTGGAAATTTTTCAGAAGTTGTACATGGGAAAAAGGAACTGAAGAAAATAGAAATTTCTGATACCAGAATGATAAAGATGCTTAGACGTTTTAACAAAGACACTGAAAATGATAATATTCATGTTTTTGAAATGCCTACCAATGAATCTTTGAACAGTAAGGCTCACCCTATCGCATCTTTTGATAAAATTTATACTTCAAGATTATTTCCTGAATGGGCCACTTGTTCCAGACATTCAGGTGACAGAATTTTATCCAAGATAGTACATCATCCTATTAACAACAAACTTGCAGTAAAGTGCCCTCATTGTCAGACACAATTTAAAGGAGATCTATACAGTACAACATTTTCCAGCGTGAGATTCGTAATGGCTTGTAGGAACGGCCACATGTCTGATGTTGATTGGAACAAGTTCATACACAAACTAACTGGTTGTAGCTCATCTGAACCTGATGAACATCGAGTTTTTGTATGGGATGAGACTGGAAGCGGAGATAATATTGGGTTTAATTGTTATGGCGTTTGGACTGGTGGAGGAAACCGAGAGGTTTTCAAGCCAACTACTTGTAATGCAAACACAACGTACAGTCAAATAAAGCGCGACTCTTCTCTTGGCAATGTAGAATGTAAAAAAACATTTGTAGAAGATCCAACACGTCCAGAAAAAACATGCCATGCTTCCCCAAAAATCGCTAGAAAAAGTATGATGTCACTTCGAAGTCCAATAATACTTTCTTCACTTGTTATCCAGCAAAAAAAGTCTAGATTATTTGATAAATTATACCCATATCGTCAAATTTTTGTAAATGCAAAATTGGATCTTGATGAATCCGAGAAGGATTGGCAGCCAAAAGATATTGCCGAGAAACTTGAAAAAAGGCAAGTGGTGAATGGAGTTGGCGATTTAATACTCCAAGACATTAAAAATATCACAAAAGAAGAACTCCTTAGAGTTACTAATGATCTAATCAAAGAAATACAAAAAGAAAATTCTGGCGAATCTGAATTGACTGAATCACAAGAACTTGATGAGGAACTTTCAAATTTAGAAAATGGAATTCAAGATGGTGCCAAACAGACCAAAGTACATGGCAGTTCAACATCATCTAAAATTAAATTCCCTGTACAGTGGACGAGTCCAAAATTTGGATTTAATTTTGAAGCAATGCCTTATAGTGACATCCGAGTTACTATGGTTCAAACTGGATATACTCGAGAAATCCCTGAAACAATTCAGGAAAAAGACGACGAGGCAACTAAAAATCTTCTTCAACTACGTCAAGGGAAAATGATAAGTAAATTTTCTCGGTTTAATGATCCTGTAAATGATCATCGTTGGTATGTGGGAAATCAAAGTATTGGTGAAGGAATATTCATTCATTTTGATCCCTCCAAAAAAAATAATTCTATTTTGGCTAGCAAAAAAACCAATATTATTGCCTGGAAAGATTTTCACGATAATGTTCTGAATCAAGCGGAAAAGAAACTGAAAAGTAAACTGAAGGAGGAGGAAATTGATACCATTGAATCCGGAAAAACAAGATCCAACCCTAATTTTGTTTGGTGGCATACACTTGCACATCAGATTGTTTCAGAATTATCTATTGATTCTGGATTTGCAACTACTGCAATCCGAGAGCGGATTTATTGTAAAAGAAATGAGGATGGAAGTTATTCTACTGGAATATTGATCTTCGTATCTGCTCCTGGAAGTGATGGTACGTTAGGAGGATTGACAAGTCTTGTTAATGATAATATTTTGCCAAAAATTGTAGAGAAATCTTTGGAACGACTATTGACGTGTTCCAATGATCCTGTATGTTCTCAACGACAACTAAACCAAAGACGTTACAGAGGTGCTGCATGCCATGCATGTATCATGGCTCCTGAAACTTCTTGCTCTTATCAAAACAAATTTTTGGATAGAAATTTGATGCGGGAGACTTTGGAATGAGCAATGGCCTTGGAAAAATAGAATCAATTGCAGCATCAGGGAACTGGAGTCGTGGACATGTAGGAGACATACGTGACATGTTTTACAATACTCTCAAAGATGCAGAATCTAATGTAAAAATTACCACCTTCGCACTGGGACGTGATAACAATGAGGTAAATGAATTTTTTGAAATACTTGAAGATTTGTTAAGAAATCAAAGAGAGGTTAGAATCATTGTGAATGATGATGGTAAAAAAGATGGAACCTGCTCTCTTCATGCAAAAAAGAAAATCTCTCGTCTGGCAAAAAATTTTCCTGAAAACTTCTTCTACCAATACTTTCCATCCACCAAATCCAAAATTTTACATGCCAAACTAACTATTGTAGATGACAAGATTGCATTAGTTGGATCTGCAAATATTTCAAAAAATGCACTTGTATCAAATTATGAAATAATGTTGAAGGTTGGTTCTCCTGCTGCTGCAACATTCTCTTTGATGTTTGATAAATTTTCAAAGGATCTTGAGGATGAAGAATGAATTCTGAATTCAAGGGTTATGGGCGTGCTGAACCTCTTTTGGAAGAATATTTGCCAAAATTTGACAAATTACTTACACAAAGGATGTTGGTTGAGACTAACGCCCTTAAAGATCAACTTCAACGATTTGTAATTACAACAGAACCGCCATCATTTACAATAAAGGATTTTCATCGTGAGACTGCATACTGGACCATAACTTTTTCTCAACCTGTAATACAATATGTTCCCGAATGCTTTAGATTCATCACTAAAAATTTTCGTTACCATTATGAAAAAGGACAGTGGTTGGAACATGTTCCAAGTTACATTTCTAACATTAATCATGTAACAATGAATACTCTCTATAATCATCGAAACAACGAATTTACAAATAACACTGATGGAATAATTAAAAAATATATTTTTGAGAAGAATACTCCTATGACATTTTATTCTTTTAACACTCTCTTAAAGTGGCATGCGATAAAGAAATCCCTTGACGAATCAGCACATGATATTATCAAAAAATGTTTTGAGGTGTGCTATTGGCGACTACCAACTCCCTTTATACCAAATCACGATGATGGTTCTTGTATTAATAATCTGATATATGCCTCAACATCAAAAGTGCTTGAAATTTTAATTCTTAGAAAAACTTTAGTTAAGATTTTGGAAATTGATGGCAGGATTCAAACGAGAACCTTATTGGAAAATACAATTCGTGGAAGATTTGCCAAAGTTTTGATGATCAGTGACGATGGTGTGCAAATTGTTACACAACAAAAGAGTATTTTTTTGTTAGAACATATTGCAGATTCATTGGGTGAACAAGATGTTGTTAATGGTGTACTTGTACAAATTGGAACCAGGGAGAAAAGAAAAGGTATGGTGATGATTGGACAAATTGGTGAGATGGTAAAGCCTGAGAATTTAGAAACAGTGATATCTTTGATTATGTCACGACTAATGCAAAACATTGAGGATTATTCAAGTCCTACAAAAATTACTACTATCAGTAATCTTGAATTTGAAACTACCAAAATAATTCAAAGCAACCCTAGATTTTTTGAAGGTATGTTGGGTTGGGGAAAGGATCTTCCAAAAAAAATCTCCAATGCTGTAGAAAAACTATTTCCATTGTTTTTTGAAAATGATGGTGAAATACTACATATCCCACCCTCAATTATGACCTTTATTGCTACCTCTGCCTCAAAATATTTAGAGAATAAAAAATTTTTACTGTTGATTGCTGCATACTTTGATACATTACAAATCAATGCAAACACCTGGGGAGAAAGACCAAAAACTAAACTACGACTTTCTGATAATTATGAAGAAATCCAAAATGACTTTACTCCATTTGCAAACACCCTTCTTAATGTGACTCCTAGATTAATAAATAGAATAATTTATTCAAGAACTCTTTCGCAAGATTATACACATCAGGGTTAAATGTAACTTGATTAAGATTAACAAAGAAAATGACATTACATTTCTCAATGCATCAGTTACTGATTTTGCAGATTCTCTAGGATATTGTGAGTATAAAATCCCCTTATCTATCAAAGGCGTAAGGCCAAAACCCTCACAATCCCTAATTTTAGGCACAAAAGCTCATCATGCTGAAGAAAAATACGAAAAAGAGCATGTGGAATTAGAACCAGTATCAATTGAACAAATTGAAGATAAAGAAGAAGACATTGAGTTTGCTCGAGAAAACATTCACTCTACTTTGATAATGCCTTTTGAGTTTCCATCTGAAAATGTCTTGTTAACATTATCAGGACGAATTGATAAAATTTTACGAATAGATGAAACACTGGTGGTCCAAGATGACAAGTTTGCAGGAAGACCTCAAATTTATGACAACAAAGTACAACCATATCCTAGTCAATTGTTACAAGTATTGGCATATCTTAATTCTAGTTTTTCTGCAAAGAGAAGTAAAAATCCCGATGATTTTTTTGAAATGCCTCATACTCAAAAAAAATGGCAGATTAGAATTTGTGATAGAAAAACCAGAGAACCATATAAAATATTTTCCGAATTACAAGACTCATTTTCATTACAATATTTACACAATTCACTACAGAAATTTACAACTATTTCTCTTGGTATGGATGAACCTGAACATCATAATAGTTCTCCAAAATGTAATGCTTGTAACTTGAAAACTTTATGTGATTATAAAATTTAAATTAAAAATTCTGAAGCATTTTCCCCCTCATCAGTAATTTCAATCCATCTGTTTCTACCCACTTTGTTGACTGTAATAAATCCCCATTGCTCTAATGGTTGTATGATATTTTTATCAAGACTAGTATATCTTACCATTGAACGATGTTCTTCATCTTTTGGATTAATAGAAATCAAATTATTTTTCTCAGATTCATCTGCCATACTCTTTTTTGTAATCTTTCCACCATTATCTATAATTATTTTTAATGCATTGATTAATTTTTCATCAGGGATTTTAATTGAATATGGGGGGACATTTTGTATTTCTTTAATCCCAGTTGATAGTTGAGTCTTTTCAACAAAACCTGCATACTCTTTTGCTTCTACATAAAATGGATGGATGTTGGATTTATCATTAAACATCATACATGCCATCATGATTCCAATTGCTTGTATCTTACTGCCAGATGCCAAATTCACATAGATATCATTATCTGATTCTTTTTCTATGATATTTTTTACTGCACGAATAATGTGAAACAAATCTTGTCTGTTATGAGACTCTTGTAAAACGGTAATTCCTAGTTTTTCTAATTTTTTGGTAATTTTTGAGATAAATGGTTTTGCCTTGTCCTCAGTTTTATTTTCATGGATCAATAACCATACTTTGTCTGCTCTTTCTTGTTTTGCAGGAAGTATCACTCTATCTATCTCATAGCCTACAGGGGCAATTTGTATCCGTAATTTTGCAATTTTAGCCATAATAGTATCTTTAGTATGCATACTATGTTCATGCTGTATAATAATATTTCAGGCATAACCACATCATGAACACAATTACACTATTGCACAAAAGTCATAGAGTGGGTGAAAGTCCTACACCCCAAATTTTTTTCCCACGAATTATTAGTGAGTTTGAGGATGATGACCACCTGATAATTTATGGAGAAAACTATTGACTGTTTTATTTAGACAAAAAAAATTTTCATCAGATGAGAGTATTGCAATATCCTTTGCAAATCTCAAAGAAAAATTAGAGCAATACAAAGAGGATAAAGACAAATGAAACTAACAAGAATACTCCCAAAGTTTCTAGCAAAGACATACCAAGCAGAAGATTTGAGACGAGCTGAAATTCAATTACAATACTATCAAGGAATGGTTCGAGTTTTAGAGGAGAGATGTCAAGAAGGTCGTGATGAATTAAGGAAGTTACAACAATGAAAGCAGTTAGACTAGATCCTAATGAGATTCAATATTGTGCTACATTAGAATGGGATGAATTGATGAGATATTTGAAATATAAGTATGGTATTGCATTTCAAGAACAATTTAGTCTACAGATTCGAACTGAGATGGAAAAAAGACTACAACGAGCTGAAGATGAAAAGGAAGATTTGAGATGATTGAAAAAAAATTCTTTACAGTAAAAGAATGGAAGAAATTTTATAACATTCAAGAAGTGTTATGTAAAAAATTTGATGTAATCCTAACTGATCACAAAACCAAAAAAGAAAATACAATATTTTTTCTCAATAAAATAAATTTAAAAAATATCAATAAAGGAATTGAAGTATTTAACAAACTAATTCAAGATTTTGGTGGTTCCATGGACCAACTCACTACAGAATTAAACAAGACACCACAAAATAATATCAAAATTTGGTCCGATGAACCTGAATCTCATAAATCACAAGATCAAATAAACATGAAAAAAATTTGGGGAATGCAAAAATGAGATGTAAACTTTGCCAAACTACTCACAAAAATACCAAAAAAATCTCAATATGGGAAGAACAAGTTTGCAGATTTTGTAGTAGAATTTGTGACTATTTTTCATGGAATGGCAACTATTTGCATGAATACTGGAGTACTCAAAATTGAAGTGTCCTAAATGTGGAAAAACATGGATTGCAGAAATTCTTTGGGGATATTATCAAGATGTTGATTCAATTGATGATGCATTAGAGAAAAAGGAAATTGTTCTTGGTGGATGCTGTGTTACAAATAATGATCCGAAATACGAATGCAACAATTGTAATCATCAGTGGGGCGAGGCAGAGCATAATGATGAAAATAAAACAAATTCGTTTGATTTTGATCAGGGATTTAATCTTGATGAGGTGTATGACTAGTGGTATCAGAAAAAACAACGGATAATTTTGGAGTAATGATCTTGATTTTTTTCATTGTAGGGATTTTTCTAATGTTCATTGATGAAGGTGTAGGGATTATCTTTGGTGTGGGATTGTTATTATTTTTGATAAGTTTTATTGCAATAATTTTTGTAATTACATGGAATGTTGCAGTCTCTGCAGAGAAAATTTCGATGAGGTTTTTGGGAGGAAATGATGAACAACATTAATAAAATTTTCTTTTGGATAATTACAATTGGGCTGGGGTTAATCAATCCATTAATCAGTATTGCACTTGTTGTTTTGTATTATTTACCAAAAATAATTCATGATGTTTGTGATAGTGAAAAAGATGATGAATTTTTTAGAATAGATCATTATTCAGATGATATTCTCAAGGAGATGAAATAATGTCAGAAATAATCCCTAAAGATTCTCATAAAAAGAGTTTGTCTGAGGCATTTGTTAATTCATTTGGAGGATACCCTATTGGGTATGGTATTGGAATTATTATTTTACCACTATCTATGGGTTGGATTCAAGAAGATCCACTAACTGCAAATTTGGTAATTACATTTGTTTATGCTCTAGCTTCATTTACTAGAAGTTATTTTTTAAGACGTGTTTTTGAGAGATTTGGAATTGATGATAATTTTATAAAATTAGGAATCAAAGTAATGAGAAGGATTTTGGGACGAAAACTATGACTGTAAAAAAGGCACTAGAAGTTCTAGAAGGATATCCTGAACAAAAAATCAAACTAAGAAATGGAATTAAGAATACTACAAAATCATGGAATATTGAAATGTATTTTTTGTCTCCATGATTATGCCCTCTGCCTTCTAGTCGATCTAGGAAATATTTTTTCATTTTAGCGACCCATACCTCAACTCCTAGTGCTCATACAACACCCTCATACATATTTTCAATTTCAGACACTTTTTCTTGTAATCTTTTTTCATAGTCATCGATGATTATTTTTTTCCTACTCTAATTCATGTTTCATAGCCTCAGATTTGTCTAAAGTTAAAATTCTAATTGCTTAATTGTATTCTAAACCCAAACTTTTTTAGAATCTCTTGTAATCTCTGTTTTTCATTTTCAGTTAATCTAATGCTTCCCTTTAGATTATTTTCAATATAAAAAAGAAATTTTTTTTGCTCTTTTGAGATAAATTGTACATTTTGTAATAATTGTACCACTTCTAGTTGTTTTGGAATTGAAACAGGTACAAAGAAAACTCCCAATTACATTACCTCTTGTTTTTTATCTTTAAGATATCTAATTATTTTTCTCTTTATTTTATCTAAAATTGTCACAAAATATTTTTTGATAAAATATTGTTTTAAATTATTTGCTAATTCAAATCTAGAACAAATACATTTTGTACATTTTCCAATTATCCCATACTCATCAAATCCTTCATGTGAGATATTTTTATGTCCACACTGACAAAAATTTATTTCAAAAATTTTGATCATTTTATGATCACATCTAGGACAAAAAATAATTTTGGCTTTAATTGGAATCACCCACATAAATCTACAAGACAAACATTCAACTGATTCTTTAACTATCATGCAGAAATCCAACTCCATTCAAAGTCCAAATCTAGTGCTTGACGTGCGTAAATTATTGCCATGGTTGAATCTCGTGGATGATTGAATTCCTTTCTTGCACGTTGCCTTGAATCCACCATATGTATTCCTTCAATTATTGCCAAATCTTTTCTAGTAATACTTGTAAAGTCATCGATTAACCAATTTACTTTATGTTCAGACTTGTATGGAATTATGAATTGTGTCTCCTGCATTTCAGTATTGTTAACTTTAGTATTAGTAATTCTAAATTCTAACATGTCAATAAATTCTTGAATCTTTGTTGTTTTGTCTATTGTAATTGCATCAGTCTCTTCACCATGTTCATCAATTTTTGCTTCATGAATTGTAAGAGGTTTTGTTTCATTACTAGTTGTTCTACATCCAATAAAATTTGATGAAGTTACACCATCATAATATATACCGTTCTCATCATAACCTCCATCTTGAATTAATTTAACTTGATTTGCTCCATAACCTAAATCTCCTACGCCAATGTCACATGAAGATTTTTTGAATAATTCACAAATGTATCTTGCTTGCATCATTTGATTTTCAGCAGGACGTTTTTCAATAAACGCTAGACGATATCTTTTTGGTAAATATTCTGATGTTGATATTTCAGTAATAATGGAAATTACAGTATTTGATGATGAGATTCCAGAACCAAAATCTACACCCATTGCAACTCTAAGTTTTCCACTAGATGTTTGTTTTAGTTGCGATATTTCTTCAGGGAATAATAAATCATATTTGCGATATGGTATCATACATGCAAGAACCATTTCACGAGTAACTGGTCTACGTTTTGCTTTGTAAAATGAACCTAAAACATGAGTCTGAAAAAGACTATTTGGATAATTATTTTGCTTCCATTGTATAGAATAACTAGGATCAACTTTGTACTTTTCAATAGCATCTTTTATGGTTAGAGGAATTGTAGGAAAATGAATTTGAGGTAAATGATATCCATGAAATAAAGTGTTTTCAGGTTTTTTTGAAACCCATCTACCTTTCAATACATCTTGGAGATAATCACCCATTTCAAGTCCAATTCCAGGCGTAAATCTAAGTTTTTCACGCCAATCTGGATTATCATACTCCCAACTTCTCTGATCAGTTTGAAGCCATAGTCTTTCTTCTTCAGAACCACCTTCACCTCCAATCCCTACCATCTTTAGTTTTCCTTTAGTTGCAGACATTGATTCAAGTAGTTTTGGAAGAAATTCTAATTCATGATACTGAATTTCATCTAAGAGAACTTCTGAAGGTGATTTACCTTCTACATGAACATAACCGCCATTATCAGTTGTAAGATATATGCGAGAATTATTTTGAAATCCAACCTCTGAAATTTTTCCAATACTGCCACCTCTCACAAATAATTTTAACAAAGGATTTTGTTCTAGTGTTCCTACACGAAATTTCTGATTAGAGAACCCGCTAAGACTTAGTTCATCATAAGTTACATAAACAAGAGTCACTCCAGAATTTGTAGTAACATTGTGTGCTAATACATCAGTTAACCATGTTGATTTGAAGACTTGTCTTCCAGCAAGAACAAAAATTCGATTACAGTCATCAGAATAAATTGTTCTCCAGAAAGGAAATGCAAGAAAAGATCTTTTCTTCCCTTCAACAATTGGTCTTGCCTTATCAATCCATGACATAATATTTTTTGGTAATGTGGGAAGATGTGGTTCAGATGGAATTAATTGTGCTGCTTTTTTACGAAACATTATCTGTCTCCTTTACAAGTTTGTTTGAAAGTGATGCAACTATTGGATTTGAATCATATAGTTCTTCAAGAATTTTTACATTTTGAGGGATTTGATATAATGCTTTTAGTTCTTCTCTAGTACCTTTGTTTTCTTTTGAGATTTCCCAGAGTCTTATGTTGACTGATTTTATTGTATCGATTGCATCGATGTATGATGCTGCATATTCATGATATGCAATGTAATCTAGTCTATCATTAGTTGATTCTCTAAGATGTCTTTTGATTCTACGAAATTTTGACTCACTCATTTTAAATCCTTTAGATTCTAGAAATTGTAATGATTCATCAGTGGTTAGACGTCTAATTACACAGTCCTGAACAACATTTAGGATTTCAGTCCCCTTTCCCCATCCTTTAGTTGGCATCATTTTCAACTCCTATCAAATATTGTGAGTAAACTAAACGCAAAACGATCACTTCGCTCCCTCCAATACATCACTACCATGATTACCGTCCATACCACTCAGTGAATCAGGCGTAGATTTGGTCAAATATGGCATGGATAGTATGTTTTTGATTAGTTTATCCCTACCAGAATCTCTACCAATTACATCTCTAATTTGCCTCTGAATATCTTCTGGGAATGATGGTAATGGTGGTACGGATGAATTTTCATTATAATGTGCAATACTGTTTTTGGTTTTATTGATATAGATGACTTGTCTATTTTTAGGATGTATTCCATCTCGTTTAGTATATTGTCTAATCTCAATTTCCAATCCAATTGTTCTGAAATTGGATTTTAATTGAGTAATATGTGATCGAATTTTGTTTGATGATTTTGGAAAACGAATATGTTTTGAATTTATATCTATATCTTCTGATTCTGCAAGAGTTTTGACTGTAGTAAAAAATCTTTGAACCGTATCTTCATATTGATCTTTGTCTTTTAGCATTTTTTCGACAATAGAAATTATTGGGTATGATTCATTTGTTTCAAATGAATGAAGTTTAATTTTGTCTTTATAATGATTGATAAATGATAATGGTTCATATCCCAAAGTTCTTGAAATACATTCGCCCCACATTGCAAAGTCTGCTAATCTGGGAAGTCTTTTGATTTCTGTTTTAACAGAGTCATGAATTTTCATTGCATCTGATAATGTTTGAAATATTTGTCCAAGAACCGATGGAAGTAAACTGTTAAATTTTTTATTAAATTCTTCTTCGGTAATTCTTTCATCTTCTGGAACTTTATCTGTAACGTAAGTAACGTTTCTATCTACAAGATCAGGAAATTCAAAATTTGGAGATATGCCATTAAGAATTATTTTACGTTTGTATTCATAAATAATTTCATCAGAATCAGTATACAATTTTCGTTTTGCATAACCATCACCAGTAATTGCTTTACATAAAAAATCCGATACCATGTGATTTATGTCTGAGACATTATCCAAACAAACACAATATCTACTTTGAAATGACAAACTCAAATTTTCAATGTTTTTAGTTAATGCAATAGTTTGTGAACCTGATGGATCAACTATTTGTTTGACTGATTTTGATATTGTTGATTTGACGCTACCATGTTCTCCTATGATTGACATTATTGGTATTGGAAAGCCTTCCAAAAACATTGAAATGATGTGAATTTTGAAGAGTTGTCTATATTCCAAAGGAATTCTGAGAAGTATAATTAGTTCATTAAGCAAGTTTTTTTCATCAAAAATAGGCGTGATTTGCTCTTTTTGATTCTGTGTTCGGACAAATATAGGAAAAGAAAGATCTAGAGCGACGATTTCTACTGAATCCTTTGTAATTTTTACTACCTTCCCATCAGTGGTTGTCAGATCATAGTATATCGCATCATTCATCATTGCCATTCTAGTAAATATTGTCTCTCTAGACGTGTCACTATGAATTGCCTCTGCTTGTATCAAAAGTAATGCAGTTGCATATGCTTCTTGAGCATGATTATTTCCAGTCTGTTTAAAATATAAATAACGAAGCAACGATTTTGCTTTTGGACTTGAGAGATCAAGGGTTTCAATATGATCTTCAATTTCAATTAATACTACTACTTGATTAGAATCATTTTTTGATACAATACATTTTTTTATTTTTGTTTTAGCAAAACGGTATATTTTTTCTGAAGTATTTTCTTCTTTTAAAGTACTGTCTTCAGATTTCTCTTTTATTTTTTCTAATAATTCATGTCGTAAATATTTACAATGATTTAGTTGTTCACTTACAACATCATATCCGCAAGTATCACAAAACATAATTTCTAGAGTTATCTTAAACACCTCGTTTTTCTAATTTATCAATTTTTGAAAGGATTTTTGGAATTACATTTTTTAATCCCTCAACAGTATCTTTTAAATCTGAAATTTGTTTTTGTAATGATTCCCTGTACTTTTTAAATTCATCACATGTGTGTCTTGATGAACCTTGCGGATCATTGAATGGTTTATTTCCTTCACTGGTCATTATCCAATAAATCATCTGAGAACAATAATCACATTTAGGCATGTATTGTCTCCTTTTTGGATATCCCTCTGTTCCAATGTTGTAATTTTGAACATATGTTACATACAAAATATTTTGTACCAATATTATATTGAATTACAAATTTTGGATCATTAGAACAACAATTCAAAATATAATTTTTATTCATCATATAATTTCTCCACAAGAATTTTTTCAATGAATGTTGATCTTGGAATTAAATTTCTAATAGAGTCAATATGGCGGATTAGATCTTGATTTAGAGATAAAGTAACTGGAATTTTTGTTCGCATGTATTCTATATCATACATTTAATAATGAATATTTAGCACGATATTGTGAAGATTATGACAAAAACTGAGACTAGAGGGATCTTAACAGATCATCTTAGACAATCTTTGAAAAAAAAGAAAATACCATCTAATACAAAATCAGGAGAATTTGATCCAAATAAGGGACGAATAAGAACAAAAATCAATGAATTGCCTAAAGATTTTGAAGTAATAACAAGTTCACCTCATTGTTGGGAATTACTTTCAGATAGCGATACCCGAGCATCGTTATTTAGATTTAATGAAGTTATATCAAAAATTTTAAAACACCATCCTGTTCCATTAAAAAGAATCACATGTGTTAAGAAATCAAAAAAGAGAATTTTTCTAATTGAACAAATGAAACTTTTGAATAACCCATCAGTTGAAGCAAATTATTTTGTTTCAAATTTTTCTGAAAATGATACTAGTTTATTAGATAACCCCGATAAACTAGAGGAATTAAGATACAGATTTTATTTGGACAAAATCAAGGAAAACTCAAATCTAAAAATAAACGAATGGAACATAATTCTTCAACATTATAGTAAATACAAAAAGCGTAATCAATTTTACATGCCATTAGTTGAAGGCAAAGAATACACGTGGATTGAATTAAAACATGAATTGCAAAACCCTAAAAAATTTGTTAAAAAAATAAGACAAGATGAAGATTTTAAATATGAACAGATGTTCAAAATGCTTAATCCAGTTTTGGATAAATTAGATAAAAGAAGAAACAAAATTATCAATCAAGATTTAGAAAAAATTGATGATATGTTAAAAAAATTCAAGTATAAAATGGATAGAACTGATTACCCATTCATTCGTAAAGTCATCAAAATTATTTAGATTGTTCACGTCTCAATAACTCATCTTCTAATTCTTGTTTTTTCACTTTTTCTCTATATTCTAGATACTGCTCAAATCGTTTCTGTTCATCTGATTGATTCTGCTCTAAACCTTCAATTTTTTGTTTTAGGACAGAAATAGTAAGATCCATTTCCTTTTTCTCTTGTTCTTCTTCAAGTTTAGTTTGTTCCCATGCTCTAGCATTTAACACAAAACTACATTTGGAACAAAGTGTTGCTTCCGTAGTGTTAACGTTACCACATTTAGAACATTCTTTTCTTGTTGGCTTTCGTTCTTGTTTTTCTACTATTCCATGTTCTTGTAGTAATGGATCGATTACCTGCTTACCTCTTCGATGAACATATGTTATTGGTCTAGTTGAGTTCATTCCCCAACCTGCAAATTGTTTTAATTGAAAATCATTTAGGATGTCTGATTTTTCGGTAATACTTGAATGTCTTCCTAGAAGATATGGGTTCCAGGGTTTTTGGAGAAGTTTGACTAATTTTTCTCTATCTTCCCCCTTGATGGTTTTATCTTTGATCATTTTTGAAATTCTTTTTTTCAGGGTATCTGATATTCTCCATATACTATCTGGATTGAGAGGCTTCATACTAGTTCTACTAAGTATCAAATATGCATCTGGTTCAGTGGCAAACGGATGATTGTTCAACAATTCCCTTAGATAAGGAAATCCAAGTATGATTGGATTAGTTCTAGTTCCAGTTTTTGTATCCCATGCAGTAGATGCTTCTGCATATTTTTCCTTGAGGACAATATCTCTAATTCTCATTTTAACAATCTCTTGATTTCGTGATGCCATGTCCCAACATAGAGTAAAGATTACTTTATCTCGAATATTATCACAATACTTTACAACTAGTAGTAACTCCTCTTCACTCCAAACATCATTTGGAGAATAACTACAATCTCTCTTGTCCTTTTTCTTCTTTATACTGTTAAATGGTTCAGGTGTGCCCCAATCCTCTCTATCCTTACCTGATTCATGATTTGTAAACCATCTGAAAAAGGTAACTAGCCTACTAAAATAATCATTCCATGTTCTGACCCATTTTTTCTCAGGATCTACATTAATTGATTTTTTTCTTTTATCTAAAAATTCTAAAACATTCTCTCTTGTAATATCTCTGAAATCTTTTTCACCTAACTCAAATGAAAATAATTTTAATACTCTTAGATAATTTGCAGCATTTGTTAACGAACTATCTTCATCATCTATTAACCAGTCTTTGAATTGTAGTAATGGTTTACTGTGAATTTCAGGTAACTCTTCGATCTGTTTTATTACTGTTTCAGGTTTAGTTGTCAAGATATCTACTATACAGATCAAGTATATGAACACGATAGGAACGTGGGGCCGACCGGAATTGAACCGGCGACCTACGGGTCACTACAGCTCCAAACTTACATCATCCGTGAGTCAGTTTAGCTTAGTTAACCTTTGGAGCCCTTAGCGGTGATCTTTTTCGTAGAC
>Ga0209992_10001695_pt1 | contig 22189 bp, 35 predicted proteins | sample 2SBtaG_2_FD_182564 | JGI IMG/M metagenome (GOLD analysis project Ga0209992, IMG submission 182564) | Deep subsurface microbial communities from Kolumbo volcano to uncover new lineages of life (NeLLi) - 2SBTROV12_ACTIVE470 metaG (SPAdes)... | ecosystem: Environmental > Aquatic > Marine >... | reverse complement strand
GGATTACAAGTTTTCTTGTCTGAGAAAAGTAAATTATTAGGATGTAAGCTTGCAGTAAAGAAAAAAGCGTTTGGAGGAAATTCAGGAAGTGTTGCTACAACATCATTTTTTTCATTTTTCTCCCTTGTTCCACTAGGTTGTTGTGGTTGGTGGCTGTATGCTTTATCATTACTACCCGGAATTCTTGGAACTGGAGTATCAGCAGTACTAATAGAGTATAGTCAAGTACTAGCATACTTTGGATTGGCAGTAATCTTTGGATTTGCAGGACTAACTGCTTACAAATTAAAACGTGAGCAACAATTACAAAAAATATCCAGTTAAATTATTTTATGACTTTATTTTTCTAAATAATTTTTTAATGCCTCTATATGCTAAAACAGGTACAATACAAGTTGGACATCCAATTTTACTAATAGAACAACAACATAAACAATCACATTGACCATTTTCATGTTTACAATTTTCACAAACCATATTATTTTTTAATTTGTATAATATTTAACAAAATATCCATATTTACAGAACGTTTCTAAAGGATGAAATAAAATTCCAAGATATAACATGGATATCATAAAAAGTGCAGAGTTACTTGCAAAACAGAAACATTCAGGACAATTAAGAAAAGATGGTGTTACAACATATTCAAAACATCTTGAGGATGTAGTAGGTAGGCTCAAAAGTCTAGGAGTAGTTGATGAGGCCATACTTTGTGCGGGTTGGCTACATGACACAATAGAGGATACTGAAACTAGTTTTGAGGATTTGTTTCGTCAATTTGAAAGTGAGATAGCAGTTTTGGTTTTATCATTATCAAAAGACATGACACTTACAAGGAAAAAAAGAGAGACAGTATACGTAAAACAACTCAAGCTATCATCATCAAATGCAAAACTGATCAAACTATGTGATATTTCAGCTAACTTGAGTGATGTAAAAAATTGGGATGCATCAAAATCAAAGAAACTACGACAGGTGAGAAAATTAAGACATTATCTAAGTATTATTAAAAATGATTTGATTACCGATGCACAGTATCCAAAGGTCATCACACTTATGGAGAAGATAAATCAAATTCTAAAACAATTTCATCAGCGCCCAATATCATTGCAAATAAAGAATTGATTCTGAATCAGACATAAATTCTAATTTTCAAAATCCCAACCATCAACATAGGCAATTTCATCAATTCCTAAGTTAACCATGGTAACTGGAAGGTTTGTTTTAGTTAATTTCATAGATGGTTCATAAGAATTTAGAAAATTACAAGTCATGCATATCCAGCTACCACCATCTACATGTTCCATAATTTGTAACAAATCATCGCCATCACAATTGTGACATACTGTAGGGATTTGTTCTAACTGTTTGGCTCTACAAATCAAAATTCTTCCATCAGGATCATAATCTACCATCACAGTTTCATCTAATTTACTCAAATAATTCCGTTTTTAATCAAATATTTTTTTTACCACAGTAATTGATATAGATACTCCAATGATTACTCCAACTATCTGAAAGTATGGTTTGAATTCGTTATAATTTCCCAGATTCTTTAAACAGGTTTCATACCATTCGGTAGGAGCATTTGCTGCACAGTATGGAACTGCAAAATCGCCAACGCTCCATATGACATATTGAGATAATTCTCCAGCTCCTGCACCCAATGCAATGCCTAGAAGCATTATACCAATTTTTTTTATTCCATCAGTATTAGACATTTAAGATCCTTCATCTCTTTCAGCCATACAATATTCACAAGCACAATGCCAATGACAACCAAGCTGATTTGATTTTAATTCCGGTTTCTTTTCTATTTTCTTTTCTTTTTTCATTTTTTATCCCCAATACCATTTGGATTTCTCTTTAGTGGATTCCCGAACATTGTTATCAAAAGTAACCATGTCAAATATTTTTTTAAGAACAGGTTTTACTTTCATATCCACACCCATGAATTTATGAACTTAAAGTTATTGACTTGATTCTCAGCGAAAATATAAAATCAGCATGAGGACGATAAACCCCTCATACCTAAACATGCAAACTGTTCGATATCATGATCAATTGCAACTCAAACCCAAACTAATCAAATCTAGTTGTTGTAGTGAACATATCCTTGATACGCTGCACGGATAAGAAATACTCACAGTCTTTCAATATAATTGTCAAAGAATCAAGTTATACAATATTTTGAATACGGCCAACTTTACCATCATCTAGTTGTACCTTAATCCCATGAGGATGAAAATTACTTGATGTTAGAACCCTCTTCACTATCCCTTGAGTTAATTTTCCTGAACGCTGGTCTGCTTTTTGTACTATTTGTACAGCAATCCCAGGACTAATTTTATCACGAGTGATATGGTTTGATTCAGACAACTAGTTTATTTTGAATCTGTAGAAATTTGAATCTTTTTGAAGAATAAATAAAATACAGAAAATTATAATTCTGATTTCATTTTATCAGAAGCATATGTTGGAAGTAACGATGGTATCCAGGCATGAATAAACAACGCTACACTCATAGACATTGCTCTCCACCAATGAGAGGCATAAGTTGTATTATTTTCTTCAAGGTGTTTCATGATACAAATATTTACAAAATAAAGTAATAACAGTTTCTAAACTATAATTTGAATCCATAGAGGTCATTCTAAAGAGATTCTAAATATAATATTTCTTTATTAATTTTATCCAACTCAAATTCTAATGAATTAATGGCAACCATAGAATTAGCTACTTGCCAATCATGATTTTCAACTGCACCAAGATATTTTTCATATTCTGTTTGTAATTCTAATAATTCTGATAGATATTGAGTATCATCGATTTGCAAATTTTCATGCATAAAATATGAGGTGTTGTATCGGTCACTGATTTTCATCATATAATTTAAAACTGCATCCTCATCAAATGTCTGATTTGAATTTTGAATTTCAATTCCAGCTAATGAGAATAACAAAAATCCAACTAATGAGGCAATCAATAATACTTCTTTGTGTTTTAGAATTTTTGATTTTAACATGGATTCCTTTTTGAATTCATTAAAATCAATTACATCCATAGAATTGTTTCAGTAAAATTGGTATTTCACAGCAGATCTGCTTATTTTGAGCAGATGTTTTCCCTTATTCTGTTGAATTATTTTCTACTCTCTACTACTTTGTCTAATATCATCTGAACACAATTATGACAAATTACTGATTTCTCATTCATGCTACGAATTATCTCATCATCTTGAAAGTCTGAATCATATGTAGCGCCAATGATTATTTTGTTGCTCCACACATCATAATCACCTTTGATTTTGGAGCAAGATATACAATTCAACATTATACACCAATATCTAATTAGGATAACCAACAGTTTTCATGCCAAAACAAGCCTTTCCTCCCTTACTCCAGCATTTACAAGAACAAGAAACGGCCAATCCCGTGTCCATATCTTTGACTACTTTATGAAAAACACCCTCTCTAATTTTTGATTCAATGGATATTGTCTCATATCTATCAGGATTATTATCAGAATTTTCCAATAATGTTAGTTAATTATCAATCACTAAAAGTTATTCCATAGTTCATATTGATATGAAATAGCAAATTTTCATGAATTTATTCAAAAAAAAGATGGAAGAACCTACTCTAGTTTGTAGAATATGTGAAATGGAATTTACTGATCCTCAACGAACAATGAGACACATGGTTAAAGCACATTCAAAACCTCAAAAAACAAAGAAATAAGATTTTTAAAAAATATTTTAATTTATCTAAAGCGAGATTGAAAGAGCTGAAGAGGCCCTTCCAATCTCATGAAGAATGGAGAGTTCCGTTCTTCAAATTGCGTTTGACTACCCGATTTGGTAATCGCGATTTTTGGAATCACGCAAATTAGATATCAACATAGTAATGTAAAAACTAATGATTTTGCAATACTCAAGGAGTGATAGCAATTTTTTGCTTAATAGTGTATTCTTCACATGAGCATTCTTTACAATTAGTAATTGAAAAAGTAAAATTCTTTGTATATGTCATTTTATGCTCTGATTCAGAGTGTCCACAATCACAAAGACGACTATTTTCCATTTTATTCCACTAGTTTCTCAATTTCTCTTTCTAATTCTTTCATGATAGAGTCATCAAGGGAGGACATTACTTGGCTAAATAATTCATGCATGAATATTATGTGATTAATTTTCACTTAAGGAATAGTTTGATCAAAATACACATAATCTAAGATTTTGCAATATCAAAATCTTCACGACCATTACCAAATCTTTGTTTGATAATTTTGACGCGATGTTTTTTACCTTTTAGAATATCTTGTACTAGCTGGGTTGGCTTTCCATCCTCATAGAATTTGGCTACAATCATCTTTCGGGATGTGTAAAAATCAGAAATCCCATCAAATTCCTCCTCAATTGTAATATTTACCTCAAAAACAGTCTCTTTTCCTACTTTTCTCTCCACACTAGATACAAAAATTATAGTGAATACGCCTTTATCATCTAATTTTGATAGTGATGCTTCTGACATGTTACAAAATAATTCACTCCAAAATATAATCTAAAAGATTTACAGGTGTAAAACTCTTAAAGTAATTTTTTCACACAATTAATCTTGGTATCAAAAATCATCATTCTAATTTTCATTACAGCACTTTTAGGCTCAATTTTGCAGACATGGGGAGGTAGTTGGGATATTACAAATCATCAACTAGGTAGTCCTGAGTCATTTTTCACACCATCACATGCAATTCTGTATACGGGAGTAGGAATTGGTTTGATTTGTGCAATTATCTCAACTATAATAATCCTAAGAGATAAAGAAATTTTAAAAAAATCATTTTCTATAGGGTTAAAATTAATTATTCTTGGAAGTGTATTGCAAATAATTGCAGGCCCCGGAGATTACTATTGGCATGAAATATTTGGAATAGATGGACTACTTAGTCCAACTCATCTCACACTAATTACAGGAATTTTAATTCAATCAACTGGAATAGTAATTGGGCTAGCAAGATTAATTCCATATAATTTCAAAGCAACAAAGCCATCATTGATTTTGGCATTTGGAGTATTGTGGTTTATTACAATAGGATTTATTTTCCAATTTACATTACCAATTTCAACTGGAGATACAATGGATTTAGATCCTGATCCATATGTTGCAGTAATTATTGCTGCAAGCACAATGCCATTTTTTAGTACACTAATATTTTGGTCATCTGCAAAATCATTAGCAAAGTTTGGTGGTGCAAGTCTAGTAACTCTAGTATTCATTGTACTAAATGTGACATCAAATGTTATTCCAGCAGAACATCTATTGGTGTTCTCACCATGGTTTGTAATACCAATGATTTTGGCAATTGTAAGTGATGTGTTAATTTCAAAGAAAATCAAAGTAGGTGAAAACATTGCAGGTGCAATGATTGGTTCAGTATTTTTGATTTTTAGTATGCCGCTAATTGGCATGACATTTATTCAATTTTACATATTTAGTGGAGTTTCAGGGTATAATTTACTACCAGAATTTACAGACACATTACTAGTAATTTTAGGTGCAATGAGTATTCCAGGCGCAATAGTTGGTGTAATTTCAGTAAAATTTGCAAAGAAAAAAATCTCAATTCCCAAAATTGCAATGTAAATTTGAATTCACTGAAATTAATCTAAATTCTTTGTAAATGATAATGCAGATGATTCAAATCCCAAATGCTCATAAAATTGATGAGATTCTTTTCGTTGATTTCCAGATTCCAATCTAATTCTATGACATTTTTTCTCTTTTGCAATAGTCATACAAGAAGAAATTAGTTTTTTACCTATTCCTCTGTTTTGATATGATTCAAGAACAACTAATTCTGGAATGTATATCTCCAAAGTACTACGATTGAGTCGGGGTAAAAATATCATACTTAGCATACCGATGATTTTCATATCATCAAGTACTGCAACAAGAATTTTTTTATCTGAATCTGTAAGATATTTTGTTACTAGTTTTCTAAATGTCTCAACATCAGAGTCTTTTTGTGGTTTTGGACGTCCTAAATCATATAACAATCCAAGGATAATTGAAATGTCTTTCTCAGATGCATCTCTAATTATTACATTATCCATAATCAATCAGAAAATTATCTTCCCCAAACCATTGGTACCAAAAACACAATCATTACAGTTACAATTGGAATACAAATAAGATCAAAAGGTAAACCATAACGAACCATTTGTTTTATGGAAACATATCCGCTTCCAATAGCAATCGCATTTGGTGGAGTTCCAACTGGCATCATAAATCCATAACTTGTAGCAAATGCAACTGGAGCCATCAATAAAATTGGGTCAAGTTCAGTTGTTGCACCTAATACTGCCATTATTGGTAACAATAATGCAGCTACTGCAGTGTTACTCATCAGTTCACTTGTAAGCATGGTAATTGTGACAATTACTAATACTATCAAGAAATAATCTAATTCTCCCAAAAACAACAGCTTGTCTGCTATCCACATATCAAGGCCTGTTGCAGTAAAACCACTAGCCAAAGCCAAACCTCCTCCTATCAGTACTAAAACACCCCATGGGATTTTTCTTGCAGTTCTCAAATCAAGCAGACGTCGCCTCTTTAATCCTGAAGGTAAAATGAGTAGGGCTGCAATGGATACCAAAACAATCACATGATCTCCAATAAATGGGACCAAATCTTTCCAAAATAGACCACGAGTAATCCATGCAATTGCAGTTGCTGCAAATATTACTAGAACAATTTTTTCATCTCTACTCCAATTTCCAAGGTTTCTTAATTCTTCAGTGATTATGTTTTTGTCTTTGAGTATTGGTTTTTTGTTATCTAGTTTTACTGAAGTTGTCATGTATATCCACAATACAATTAGTGAAACAACACTAATTGGAACACCAACTAGCATCCAATCAAAGAAAATTATCTCTACTCCTCCAAGTGATTCACCAAGAGATGCAAAAAGTGCATTGGGTGCAGTACCAATCATAGTTGATAACCCACCTAGACTTGCAGCATATGCAACAGATAGTATCAAACATGTTGCAAATCTTTTTTTCTGTGCAACATCTACTTGTGTAATTACGGCAATGGCAATTGGAAGGATTAGTAAAGTAGTTGCAGTGTTTGTAATCCATGCACTCATGCATCCAGTTACTATAATGAATCCCAAAACAATATTTTTTGGTTTTGTTCCAACTATCTTTAGAGTATTAAATGCAAACCGCTTGTGAAGATTTACTTTCTCTATTGTCTTTGCAAGTAAGAATCCACCCATCAATAAAAATACCAACTTATCACCATATGCAGTAATCACTTTGTCAATGTCTACAACATTTAACAGTGGAAATACAAATAATGGAATTGATGCTGTAACATAAAATGGAATTGTCTCAGTTGCCCACCATATTGCCATCCATACAGACAATCCTAAAACAAGCTTGGCCTCAAATGCTAATCCATCTATAGGATAAGACAGGATAATCGAAAATAGAATTGGAGATAACACAAACCCTGTAATTCTTAATTTGCTGTGTAATGGACTCCATTGATTAAAATAATTCATTACAATGATTCATCTTTGAATTATCATCTATACTTTTTCTAATGAAATATTCATAATTTAGGCTCAAGTACTCATTTTTTTCTATTAATTATTTTTTTAATTATACCCACAACTGCTACGATTCCAATACTTACTCCAAGGATCAGATAGATGGGGTCATAGGAAAATAACAAGTCATTTGTGAAAAAAAGAGAAACATTGTAAAACATGTTAAAAATTACTCTAATTTACTCCAGCAATTTTTCACATTACACTGACCACATTTAGTTTCTTTATTCCATTTCTCAAATGATTTTCCAGAAGGAATTTTTACTACAGTAATTCTACTGCACCCAGTACATTGCACTTTGAGTGAACTATTTCCAGTATTATCTTCTACAAACCAGTCTTTGAATCCCATAATCTCTCATAATTAATTTCCAGATGAACATCCATGCTTTTGTGCCCATGTTGTTACTTCAAACTCTGATGAATCACAAAATCTTTCCTCCAAGTATCCAAGATTTGCATCAAGGAGTTCTTGATTTAATATTACATCATTACAATATACAAGGCCAATTATTCTGCCATAGCTACCAAGGATTTGTCCATCATCCTCATCAACAATTACAGTAGACCCAACAGGACAAATAGTTTCAATGAAATTTTTAGATTCAATGCCACCAAATCCTTTGAGTTCAGGAGCAGAAGATAATGAGAATCTAATTGACTCTCCATTAACTTTGAGAGTATCACCATCAATTACTTCAGAAACTATTCCTGTGAAACATTGAGCAGTCCCCATACAATCTAAATTTTCATTAACAACTGGTATAACATCAACTTTTTCAACTGTAGCAGTATCAACAACATCAACTTCTGAAACTATAGGAGTTACATCGACATCATCTCCACCTAATTGACCAGCTACAACTCCAAAAATCACAACAACAATAATTGCAATACCAATTTTAATTACTGGTTTCATGATGGAATCATAAAATTTTATGCAGCTTAAATTACTTTCGAGTTTAAAATTATACTAATCAAGAAACTACAATAACATTAATCTCTACGATACTCTGAACCACAATCACCAATTCGATCAAACAAATCATTTGCTTTCTCAGTTACACTGTTAATTAGTATCAAATCATTACTATCCAATGAAATATCAAAGACTCGTGTATTATCTTCTCTATGATTTGTAATTCCCAACCTTGCACCAATAATCACACCAGATACTTGTGGTTTATCTAAAATAAAACGAGCAGCAACATTTGCAATACTACAGTTATGCTTTTTTGCAATCTCATCTAAAATAACTAGTAATTCTTGGAATAATTCCCATCCTCCCCATACATCAATCATATTTTTGTATTTTTGCAGACTAGCAGTATCCAAATTTCCTCGGTGCGGTTCATCAGCACCCAAATATTTCTCAGAGAAAAATCCACCAAGCAGTACGCCATAACATAAAATTTTGATATTATTTTTGACAAAATACGGTGTCATCACCCTCTCAGGTCTAGAATCTAAAATGGAATATTGAACTTGGTTTGATACTATTTTGTGACCTTGCTCGATCATAATTTTTACTCGCTTAGTATCAAAGTTTGTGACTCCAAGATGTTTTATTTTATTCTCTGATTGTAATTTTGATAGATGATCTAAAGCATCAAGATAACTTGCATCATTGTAATCCCACCAATGAAACTGTAGCAAATCAATGCAATCAGTATTCATTTTTTGTAATGATTGCTCGATATAATGAGTGACAATACTATTACTCATGGGTCCAGGATTTGGGACAAATTTTGTAAATGCCTCAAATGATAAATCAGTTTGTTTACTAAACTCACCAATTATAGATTCTGCAGGACCGTAAATATCTGCCAAATCCCAAGTAGTAAATCCTGATTTAACATAATTATTCATATCAGATACTGCCAATGAATGCTCAATCTGACCGTGACTTCCTGCAACTTGCCACATTCCATTAAGGATTCGACATATCTCCAAGTCTGGTGCAAGTAATGTCTTCTCTAAAGTCATGAGTATTGATTTACTCTACACCTTTTTCTTGTTTTATTTTTTTAATTACATCAGCTACGAGTTGTTCGTCTTTGTTTACTAGTTCTTGAAGTTTCACTTTATACTCTTCATCTCCCCATTTATCAAATGCAAACATGTTTTTTACAAGATTAACAATCTCTGATTTATTTCTCTGATGATCTAGTTTTGCTTTTTCTGCGCCTTCCATATTATCACCCAAAATAATTATGAACTTAAAGATATTGAAATTATGAATTAATGAATACTTTAGAATTAGATACTGTAATCATTGTTGCAGTCTCAATTGGCATGTTTTCTTTGGCAGATATTTCTAACAATTCATCATGATGTATATCATTTAGATGTTTTTGGAACTCTGATTCTTCAATATTATTTACTTTAAAATCACATGTCTCAAATACACAGCGAAAATTCAACAATTACAAACAAGTCAAATTCATTATAAGAATTATCGATACAGAGAATACAAAACATACAAAATTGATGAAGCAACAATCGAGATTCCAGCAATTAGCAGTAATTGTTTTCCCGAAAATACACTTGCTCTAAAACTCATAGAATTTCAACAATAATTTCAAAATTAAGCGTATTGGAATTTAGTATTTCTTTGGTTTTTTGGTCTTTTTATTTAGCTGTTGATCGTTTTTGTATTTTTTAATTCGTTGTTTTTGCTCAGCTACTTTTTGTCCTTTTTGTTTTCGATTATCTTTTTTCTTTGATTTTTTCACCAAGTCTTATCACTCAAAGTCCTTCTTCATTCAAATCAGGTTCAGGAGTTACACTATCAAACCTCATTTCAGGTTTCTGACATGATTCACATTTTTCCCATATACCAAATTGATTTCGGTATTTTCCTTTCCCATCACACCTAAAACAATTCAATCTGATCTAATGTGTATAGTTCAGCAATAAGGTTTCTGGAAAGAATCTGAATGCCATATAAGACACATAACATAGAAAACTTAAATCAAGAAAAATTACTATATTGTAATGAAAACATATTACAAAAATAGATGTTATACTGATGGTTGTGAAAACAGTGGAGAGAATGCAGTTTTAATCCAAATTAAAGATAATAAAATTATAATTCAAGTATGTGAAAGATGTAAAGAACTAATCAATGATAACAATACTAAATCAAAAAATGAAACTAGGAATAATTATCTCAGTATTTTAGATCAATATCAGTGATGTCAATTACACTAGAAAACATAGAAGCAAGATTTAATGATGTAATGGATAACGAGATGAAAGTACCAATGAAAAGTATGCGTAGATCAATTGATAAAGTATCAACCCAATCACAAGCAAAATACAGAAATGATTCGAAAGCCATTAAAATAAAAAATCTAGACTAGATAAAACAAAATTTCACAATAACCCACCTCTTTTAATTACAAATGACACCATATCATTGAGGATTACCATGGTAGATTTACGAGAAGCCAAAATCTGCTATGGTTGTGGGGAGAAATGGAATCATGCAAATCAGTATAATCACATGTGCAATGTGTGTAGACACAAAAATGGGATTCAGGCAAAAAGATACAATTAATTCTCAATAACTAGTGCTACTCTATTTATCATAAATTTCAAAAACTCTACCAGGGGTTTTTTTTCTCCATGTGTTTCATTCCATTCTAAAACTAATTTATCATAGAATTGCCATTCTTCTTTATCTTTTTTGAGATGTATACTCATCATAGATTCAAATGCACTAGTATCCCAATCAGTTGGACACATAATATCATCCATCTGAATTAATTTCCCATTTCTGAATCCAAATGGATATGATTTACACACACTTGGTTTAATCTCATTAACGGTACATCGAAAGATGTCTTTTGATTCTTCTAAGAACATGCATGCACCATCTTTTTGTTTTAATGCAAGGTCTAGTAGACCTTCTTGTACTTTAATTCCTAAATCATAATCTTTAGCACCATAAAGCTCAAGAAACGATTCAGGTGTTTTGTTTAATCCAGTTGATAGTCGGTAAATATCATGAGCATTTACAAATATCGTATACTCTTTACAACAATTTGTATCACAGGTATCACAAGGAAAGGCTCCAGGATCATTTGCAATTACATTTAATGTCATAAGATAATATCTGGATTTAAGGTATTAAATGTGTAAAAGGGTTACTTGATTAAGAATTTATTTTTCTTTAATTGATTTCTTGTTGTCTTTTTCATTAAATACTAAATCAGAGTCTCCTTCTTTTGATTTGTATTCATCATACTCTTTTTTTGATTTAATCATCTTTTTACGATATTCATCTTCAAAGGTCATATCTAGAATTTTTTAACCTCAGGAATTTTATAATTTCCAATGTCATATCCATCACGTCGTAAAAATTTCAAAGTAAATTTGTAAATTAGTTCATCGTGATCTACTTGATCCAATATCTCAGTCCACAAAACCTTACCATTTGTTTCGATTTGTTTTTTAAAATCAGGATTTAGAGATTCTGCTAATTCTTTGCATTGCTCCAAAGTTTTACCATTTTTGTATGCACGAACTCGTCTATCACAACTCTCCATGATACAATTATCCAAATATTGTAAATAAATGATTATTCAAAATTTGATATAAAATTTGAATGTAATTTCAAGAAAATATACAACATACTTTTTAATTATTATCGCCTAGTTTACCCATGACTAGAACACAAAGAAGAAGAGACACCGCAAATCCAACACGAGATGGGAAACACAATCCGATATGTAGCGATCCGCATTGCAAGGATTGTACCTAGTTTTATTTTTCAATAAAAATTATAATTAATTTAGATTATTTTTGATATTTCTTATCATATGATTCATCAAATCTACTAGGATTAGTTACAGTAAAGTAGTCAAATTTCAAAGTTTAGTGTGAAAGTTCATGTCAGCATTAAATTTGAAATTTTTTAGTTTAAGGAGTAAATTATTAGTACTAGTTTTATCGTCGTCGTTAATTTCGATTGCAATTACCACAATTTTATTTCTAAATTTTGAAAATATTTCATTTTTTAAATTTGAAGAAAATATTATCGGAATTGGTATAATATTGATGATCGTGATAAGTGTCATCACAGTAACTCTTTCAAAACGTCTTTCAGAACCCATTACTATACTAAATGAAGCAGCAAACAAAGTATCAAAAGGTGATTTTGATGTTACTACCAACATTAAAACACATGATGAGATTGGACAACTCTCAAAAACATTTGATGAAATGGCAAAAAATCTCTTAGATGCAAAAATTACAATCAAACAACATGAAGAAGTCATAAAACAACAAGAAGATATTCTTTTAAAATTTTCTCAACATACACAAAATGATTGTGTCGGAGTAATTGATATGAAAGATTCTACTAAAATTTCATCTAAACTATCAGATGAAGATGTGACCAAATTATATGAAATATTTCTAAACTTTATGGGAAAAATTGTTCAAAAATATAATGGTGAAGTGATAAAGACAATAGGGGATGCACTGTTGTTTAGATTTGCCAATATTGATCCAAATGATTCCAAGATGATGAAAAATGTTTTAGAGTGTTGTTTGGATATGATAGAGTCCCATAATTCCCTAAAAAAGCAATTGTTAGCTGAAAACATGCCTGAATTAAATTATAAAATTAGCATAACATATGGTGCAGTCAAGGTAGCTCAAAGTAGTACTTCAAATGTTAATGATATTTTTGGACCTACAGTAAATCGATGCTTTAAAATCAATTCCAATTGTCCAGAAAATTCCATCATAGTAGGAGATAACATGTATGAATTTTTAAAAGAACATCATGAATACAAATTCGATAAATTATCCAATGAGGAAATGAAACAAAAGTACGGATATATAATTTATCAAGTTAACAGAAAATAAAAAAATGAATATTTGATTAAAATGTATTAGAGTAGAAATAATTGTAAGATTCCAAGTGTTGCAATCAAGTTCACAATTAAGATTCATCAGAAAATATAGAATCTACGTTTAATATCCATCAATTTTAAAATCAAAATCATGAAAGGATTAATTTTACTTTTAACAATAGTTGCAAGTTTAGGGTTTACAGGTATAGTTTACGCTCAAAATTCAGAGGGTGTGAATGTTGATGGGTCTTGGTATTTGGGTGAGGGACTCAAAAAAGGAGACTATTTTGAATACACATTATGTGATATCGATTTGAATTCATGTCTACCAATAGAGTTGAAAATTTGGATAAAGGGTGATAGAGTAAATGTTAGTGAAACATTGTGGGATGCACAAATTCTAGTAATTGACCAAGATAAAAAAATCAAAGGTTCTTGGGGATTAGGAAAAACGGTGCCAACACCAATTCTTTTTGATGATGATTTATCAGACTATGCAGTTGCATTCAAGTCCTCAATTGCATGGCTTGGCGCATATGTTACATCAAATGAGAATGATAGAATTCATGGACCACAAGAGTTTAAGAGTGCATCATGGGGATCATTGGGTCCTGTTGGTGGAGGATTGGTATCAAATTTAATTCCAAATAGAGTAGAAACAATTACCACTCCAAGTGGAACACTTGATACAATTGTTGTTGGTTGGTATAATGAAAATGATAATGAAATTTGGTTAGTTGATGATTTTCCATTTCCAGTTAAAGCAAAAACTTTCGCAGGGATGGAATCAGAGATTGTTCCTGTAATGTATGAGTTTGAATTACAACAATACAAACAAAACATTACAGAAGATCCATTCAAAGATGTAGTAGAGTCAATCAATAAAGGAGAGGAACTTGGTTGTGATACAAAATTTTTGCAATACACCAGTAAAAAAATTCCTACAAACACATATTCATTGATGGTTCAATACAATCATTCTCCAGAAACACCACTTGAAGGATGCGATATTGACTGGAAAATTAATTTCTATAGCAAGTATAATGAAACCAAAATTCTAAAGCAAATTCATTACGATGTGTGGGTAGTAGATGATGATGATAATTTACTATACTCTTATGCGCAAAGCATAGGAAAGGAGTTTCTATTCACAGAATACGGTCAAGTTGAGCATCTATTACCAATTAATCAAGAGGCAGGAATAGTTCGCTATGCAGTATTTGTGTATGGTTCAGGGCCAGAAGATGAATTAGATCCTGAATTAGGCGGATATGCAATAATTGAGGTACAAGTTGAGAAAAACCCATTACTTGAAAAACTAAATGACAATACTACAGAATCAAAAATTCCTTCATGGATTAAAAATAATGCAAAGTGGTGGGCAGATGGTACAATAGATGATGATGCATTTATTCAAGGAATCGGATTTTTAATCAAAGAGGATACCATAACAGTTGAATCAACATCACAAAATACAGGAGAAACAAAACAAGTCCCTGAATGGATTAAAAATAATGCAAAGTGGTGGGCAGATGGTACAATAGATGATGATGCATTTATTCAAGGAATTGAATTCCTAGTCAAAGAAGGAATTATTCAAGTGTAAAATCATTACAGTCATTCAAAAAAGAGAACAAGTTATGTATGAAAGAAAAAATCAAAAAATATGATTTCAGAAATTGAACATACTGAATGGTTAAAACTAAACCAATTCTTACATGAAATTAAAAAAGTAAATTCACCATGCGTTACTGTATACTATCCATATGGAAAGGGAAGTGAAACTATCTCGTTACTACAAACATCAAAAAGAAATGAAACATTTGAGAAAATTGAATTAAAAATTCAAAGTAAAATTAAAGAATTAAAGAAAAATCCAACATCTGCTGGAAAATTTACAAAGACTCTGTGTATTTTTGGCTGGATGAATAATGGTAAAGTAATGATTAAACAAATTGGAACATCAAAAAAACTTCCCTATATCTACATGACATCAAAAAAACCATACATCAAACCATTTAATGATATTCTAAAGACAAGCCATGATGTCTTATTAGTCACAATTGATCAGAAAACTGCTAGAATCCAAAAGTTTCACGGAGACCAAATAGTTCAAGAATCAAAATTAAGAATTGATTTGCAAGGTAGACACAAAAAAGGTGGTCAATCCCAAGGACGATTTCTTAGAGCCAGGCAGACAAAAATCCATGTTTTCTTCAAAAAAGTGGCAAATAAGGTCAGACTGCTAGAGAGTAATTCAGAATTAATCTTACTGGGAGGTTCAGGCATTGCAAAGACGGAATTCTTTGATGTAATGGATTCAGAATTGACAAAAAAAGTTAGGTTTGTAGAAGAGTTATCATTTTCAACTACTCAAAACAAAATTTATGAAAAAATCATTTCACATCTTTACAAGTATAGAAAAAAGTATGTTGCAGAAATTATCTCAAAATACGAAACTCTAGTCAAAGATGGATTAACTGCAAAAAGAAATGATGTAATATTCAAGGCATTACAAATTGGAGCAGTAGATACACTAATTGTATCAATGAACTATCACAACAATACACAATTTAAAAAAATAATTAAAATGCTAGAATTAGCAAGAGGTACTTCATGCAAAATAGAATTTGCAGCAGCTACAAATATTATCAAAAGATTAGAGATTGATAACGAAGTATTAGCAATTCTAAGATATAAAATAAAATAAACAGAAAGGCACACAAGATTAAGACCAACTCCTGTCAAAGGAACTGATGACATCTTTACCACTTAAGATCACAAACGATTGTTTGTTGATGACAGTGATTTGTCTTAAGGTCTGAAACGATTAGTCTCAAACGACAGACGTCCTTTCTATTCATATTAGGTGATGTTCATATTTAACAACTTCTACTATTTTCTACTTGTAGAACAAACCGATCACGCATCAAAAATTATTGTTTATATAAAAAAATAAAAAAAATACGTTTCGTGTATTTTGTTGTTACATCAAAGTATTCAGTATACCTGTGAAGTACTAACTACTACAGGAACATTTAGCATGAAAATGCTCAACAATGACAACATTCCATACTTTGCTGTTCTGAGTGCCGAAAATTGGCTTGGAGATTCAACAGGAAAATCCGCATACTTGATGTTTTTGGATGTTGTCTTTGTGTCTGGTATGTTAAACATGAAAAAAGTTGTAAAATAAAATCACTTAAAGAATTGTTTGTAATGAGATTACAACAATTAGTACTTTAACTCAATTTTCTATATAATTTCATGACTAAAAGAGGAGAATTGATACTAGAACATCTTGATGGTTTTATGAAACAGCCAGAATCAGAAGCTGAAAAGTACAGATAGTGTATTTATTAGGATAAACAATTTCGGCAATTATCTTGAAAATAGCTGTAATGGGAATGGGGGTAGCTGGATCATATCTAATGGCAAGACTCAAAGATTCAAACCATGAAGTTACAGGTTATGAAAGAAGTACAGAAGATAGACATGATTCAATTTGTGCATGGGGCACGATAAAGCCAGAACTCGTAAAGTTTTGTAAAAAGACTGGCAGAGATTTTAATGATTTTCTAATTCACGATGGAAAGAAAATGCATGTAAAAATGAATGATGATATTAAATTCGATATTGGCTTACATGGAATGTGTACATATAACAAATTAGCTTTAATCAAAGATTTCATCAAAGACTCCAAAGTGATTTACGGTGAGACTCCAAAATTAGAAGACTTAGAAAAAGAGTACGACATGATAGTTGACTGTACTGGATTTGGAAGAGCATATCTACCAAAGATGGAAGAAGATTTCTTTTTGCCAACATACGAATACAAAGTAGAATATGAGAATGGTGTACCTTATGATGATTTTTACATTGAACCATTTCCTGGGATGTCAGGATATTTTTGGTATTTCCCACTAGGTGAAAAATGGGCACATATTGGAGCAGGAGATTACAATAAACAACATATCAAAGCAACTGATGATTTTCTAAAAAAACATGGTGGCAAAGTTCTAAAAACTAAAGGTAGACCAATTAGACTTGCAACACCTGATAAATGCAAGCCATACTATTCAGGTAAAGTTGTAGGAGTTGGAGAATCAATTGGAACAGTTTATGCTCTACTAGGTGAAGGAATTATTCCATCAATGCAATGCGTTGATATTTTTGTAGAAAATATGAATGACTTTGCTGCATATGAAAAAGCAATAGAAAAACATTTCAAAGTTTATGCCAAAGTCTTTAATTTTGTAAGAGCTAAAATTCACAAGAACTTTAGTTTCTTCAAAGCATTACCTGACTTTTTATCAATATTTTTCTATATGAAAAAACATCAAGATAGATTTGGAATGGATATTAAAATTTCAGATTTGATGAAAGTTGCAAAAGCCTAAACAAAACTAACTGAACCAAACCCTTCACGATTTGTTCTATTTGATGCCATATTATAATCATAAATGGTTTTTGAATATGCTTGTAGTTCTTCTTTCATTTGTTCTAAATTATCTGCCAAATAAAATCCAGGACAATCACCTGTAAATTGATATGTTGCATGTACACGTGCAAGTCCCTGTTCGTTTTCAAGCCAGGATGCAAATGGATACAAGTAGCACACTCCAGGCCTGTCAGGATGCATACTACACCCACCTTCTTTATCTAAAAATCTACAAGAGATGTGAGTTCCATCTTCTGATTCTGTTTCATCTGTTTTTCTTTTTAGATTAATTGTAGTCATGGTAGTCATTTGTCCTGATGGTCCAGGTTCAGTGTATGTTACTGTGAGGGTTTCATTTTTTATAAAATCAGATGCATTTTTGTATTTTAGACCCTTGCCAATTGTGATCAAATCATCAGAAGTTAATGGTAGTCTACCTTGTCTATCACAGCAGTTATGACAGTCAGGCCAAAAGCATTTCCATAAAATGTATTTTTTCTCAGAAATCAGATAAGGTACATGAAACACTACATCTTTGACTTTGATTGCATAGTCTGAGACATTTGTGATTTTTCCCAATACGAATTTACGTATTATAGGGTCTACATCCCAATCTTTTTCCAGTAGATTCAATGATTCTTCAATTTCAGTTTGAGACAACTATCAAGTTATAACATCTCAAACAGTTGTTATTAATGTTGAGTGAAAAGGGAAAATACGCAACAGCTACTGAACACAGGAGATTTGTGTGGGCAGAAATTATTTGGCCATTAATTTTAGAAATTAATGATGTGGTATTTACTCTACAACAGTTTCAAAATAAAAGACAAAGAGTATGTGAGGAAAAAAATATTTCAATAAATATTCCAGCTAGAGGGTTAGCATCATTATTACAAAAAGGAATTTTAATTAAAGAAAATAATATTTATTCAATTCATTACAAGCTAATTCCATACATGAGACTAAAAGCAACATGTGATTATGCAACTGCAATACATGAAGTCCGAATAAAATAATCACAGCAAATCATTATATTCTAAAACACCAGAATTTGTTTCAGGTAGCCCGATAGTCTAGCGGTCAAGGATTCTGCCCTCTGGATCTCAAGAGTGGATAGGCGGAGACGGCAGTTCGAATCTGCCTCGGGCTACTGTAAAAATATTTTTTAAAAATTCTATCTTGATGCTTGTGCGATTCGCTCTAGTTCATGTTTCTTCTTTACAGAAGGAGCACTAGAATCATTATTTGCTGCAAGCATTAATTGTTCTGCCATGTGTTCTTCAATTGGTTTTGGATTAGAAAATGTTGCCTCTCTGATTGCATCTGCGATAAATTTCAAAGCCATGTCAACTCTTCTAATAGGAGCAACATCAACTGATACGTGATAGGTGGTACCACCATAAACAATTCGAGTTGTATCCTCGTTTGGTGCAGAATTTTCTACGGCTCTAACTAAAACCTCAACTGGGTTTTGTCCAGTTTTTAATGCAATAATATCAAATGCAGTTTTTACGGTATTGAGAACTTTGGTTTTCTTTCCAGTCATTCTACCAGTATTTTTTGCGTATTTCTTTCCAAAATGCATTGTCTTGTTGATTAATCGCTCAACAATGTTAACATCTGCCTTGTTGAATCGTTTTAGTGCAGAACGACCAAAAGTGTAAGGAAGAATTTGTTTTCTCAATGAAATTGCAGTCTTTAATCCAGGATCTTTTACTTCAATATCAGATAAATCCCATTTTCTAAATAATAATAGATTTTTAGTTTCAGCCATTTCTATCTCCTTGGTTTCTCCTTCTTTCCAATTACTAATTCGTGAAGTGATGTACCATTAACTTTGAAAACTTTGAATCGAACTCCAGGAATATCTCCCATTGCACCACCTTGTGTTGCACCCATTCCTTGAATGTGAACCTCATCGTGTTCATCAATGAAATTCATTGCACCGTCTCGTGGCAAAAATGCTGTGACTGTTTTACCGTTTTTAATTAATTGAACACGAACACATTTTCTAATTGCAGAGTTTGGTTGTTTTGCAGCAATACCTACTTTTTCTAAAACAATTCCTCGTGCTTGTGGTGCACCTCCAAGTGGGTCTGCTTTTTTATCAATACCAAGTTCTCTTCTTTTGTAAGTAGAAATTGCCCAACGTTGTTTTTTCTTTTTCTCAGTTAATACCCTGCCTGCAAATAATCCTAGTGGTGATTTTCTCAACTTTTACATCTCCATTGCTGCCCTTTCTGGGCTATTTATCAAAACGCTTGTAATACCAAAATATCTTTTTGCAAGGAGTCTTGCTTTTTCTGCATTTCTTCCTTCTCGCCCTACAACGATTCCTTTCTTTCTTGGGTCTACCATAACAATTGCCTGTTTTGAACCATCTGGTCGGGTATTTATTTTAACTTCTGAAATTAATTTAGAATTAAGCAAACTAGACAAAAATGCTGCTGGATCTTCATTAAATTCTACCAATTCAACATTTCTTTTAACAATATTTTGTAATGATTTGATATGCATTCCACCTTTACCAATTGCTAACCCCATCTTACCATTATTGACTACAAAAATTACCCTATCTTGTTTTTCATCTTCAATACAATCACGTGCAGTGGCACCAGTTACATTTTGGAAAAGGGACATCAAACGCATTTGATCTGTTGTAAGTTTAATTGATTGTGTCATAAGGTACTCAGATTATCTCCAACAAGAAAAGTCTCATTTAAATCTACATTAAAGGAAATTCTACTCATTTGTTTTTTCAGCTTCTGTATCTTTTAAAATTGATTTAATGTTTGCATCGTCAATTGATGTAAATGAAATTGTTGAAATTCTAAATTGTAAGCCACATAATCTACCTAATGCGACTGAAGTTCCCTGAAAGTTTACTAAGGGTATTTTTTCTTTTTTTGCATCTGATTCAATTTTCTCAAACATTTCTTTTTTTACTGATTGAGATAACACGATTAGCTTGGAATTTTTCATGGAGTTTAAAACTTGTTTAGAGCCCATCGTCAATCTATCCTCTTTACGGGCATCTTTCAATGATTTCTCAAGTATCTTACTCATTTTTCCTTAAGTCGATCGTCTTCAGAGGGCTTTATAGGTTTATTGAAGATTTACGAACGTTGCAAGTAAAAAATTAGTTTAGAAAATTAAAAAAATTACCAAAAGAAGAAAATACAGAATTTATTTGTTCAAAAAAGTTCATTGATTTTTGTTTTTCATTATTTGTTGTCAGAGTTTTTTCAATAACGGGTTTATCAGAAATAATATTTTCAGTGGGTAACTCATCAATTAGAAAATTTGCAGTTTCCAGATTTTTTTGTATTGTAATAGAATTAGGATTTTCATCTAAAATTGTTTCATACAAAATAATTGCATCATCAAGATTTCCCAAATTTGCAAGAGCATTTGCCTTGTTATTTTTAGCAGGTAAAAAATTTGAATCAATTTCAAGTGCTAAATCATAGTAAAAAATTGCCTTTGAGAAATCACCTAATTTACCTATTGCAGAGCCTGTGTTTACAAGAATTTCCACATCATTTGGATCTGTATTCAAAGATTCTTTGAAAAATGTAAATGAACTATCAAAGTCACATAAACGATACAATGCAGGGCCCATTCCATCATAGTATGAAATCATATCAACAAAATTACTTGAATCACATTCTAAATTAATTTGATTGAGAATTTTTCCCAACTCTATATCTTCAACAGAAAGATTGTTTTGGTTTTTGATTTCTATGTTTGGTGAAATTATTTCTAAATTACTTTCATCATCAATTATTTTTGTGTCAATTATTTCAGAGATAATTTTCTCTTCTGTTGTATCAACAGTGTTTGGAATAATAGTATCATCAATTGTAGATTCATTTTCCAAAGTTTCATTTATCTCATCATCAATTGTTTCGTCTACTATGTCATCAATTATTTCCTCATCAGACGAATCACTAGTATCAGAAATAATTTCATCAGATGATGTATCTTCAATAGTTTCATCGATTGTTTCATTATCAATTACATCTACAGTTTCCTCAGTTGTTTCAACATCAGGAATTATTTCTTGTGATACTTTGGAGTATTCAAAAAAAGATACTACCTCAGATTCTGCATAGTGTGCTTTAATGGAATACGTTCCCTCTGTTCTAAAGTTTACACCGTCTTTAACAAGAAAACTTGTGGAAAATTCTAAATCAGAATTTATATTTCCAAAATAAAATCCTGCAGGCATTCCAAAAGGATCATGAATTCCAATTAG
>Ga0209992_10001692_pt1 | contig 22218 bp, 17 predicted proteins | sample 2SBtaG_2_FD_182564 | JGI IMG/M metagenome (GOLD analysis project Ga0209992, IMG submission 182564) | Deep subsurface microbial communities from Kolumbo volcano to uncover new lineages of life (NeLLi) - 2SBTROV12_ACTIVE470 metaG (SPAdes)... | ecosystem: Environmental > Aquatic > Marine >... | reverse complement strand
GAAAAAGACACGATATAAAGTACGCCTGTGGCATACATCACCGTTTGTCGACCCAGCTTGTCTGAAAGCGTACTACCAATAAAACTGACAAATACCGCTACTACGGCAGCCGTCGATAGAATTAACCCGACCTCAGTCGCGCTTAAGGCAAATTTATCGTAAAGAATGACCGCCAAAAATGGCCATACCATAAAGAAACTCCCCCGAGTAATGAAGGAGCCAAAAAGTAATATCCACATCAGTAAAGGGAAATCCTTCACCCGTGAGAATGATAGTTCACTGCTCATAACTGATTGTTCGCAAATAATAGTTAGCTTGACGCTGAAATTAACAAGAATGGTTTCGCTGGGATGCTCGAAGCTCTTATAATGACGTTAATAAAAGATTTGTCACTATAAAGTTAAAGACTTTTTTAGATTTAAAATGAAACCATAAAAGAATGCCTGCATACGTAGTGTTTTATACAGGCACTTTTATAAAAAGTTTCTTTATACTTGCGCTACTTTTTGCGGCCAAGGGTCTTCGAAGGTGCCGCCTTTTCGCCAAAAACTCAATTCTTCATCGGTTAAAAAACAATTTTTGAGTGCCTTAATAAAGTCCGCAGCCTCTTCTTTTTGCCCAATCACGGTTAAACGACAACGTCTGTCTCCAAATCGACTTTCTATTTTATCGACCTTATTTTTTAGAATGTCATAGTGTTCTTCCGTAAAGTTTTGACTGTCATCATTGAGTATCGGCGCACGCCAAAAACCAACGACTTCTAACCCTACACTGCCATTACTTTGGCTCCACAGTAATGACACATCATCGCGGGTCGGCAACCAAAAGAACCCCTTACTTCTAAATACCCCATGAGTCATGTGATTATGGCAGGTTTCCCACAAGCGCATAGGATGAAAAGGCCTATCATCACGTAAGACTTTTGCAATCAGCTTTTGATTTTTTTTGCCTGAGAGTGTTAGTGGCGTGTTGACCGATGCACGTAATTCATTTGCAAGTTGTGACACTAAATGGAAGTTATAATCTTCAAAGCTTTGAATATAATCCAAATCGACTTTGCCCCATTGTGCACTAGAAATAGCAGCATAAGGGTTGATGGGATGAATTGCTTGAGCGACAGCCTCAACCGCTTTATCAGTTAGCTTATCTGTTTTGGTCAAAAAGACATTATTAGAAAATAGAATTTGCTCAGCAAGAATGTTTTCGACCCCTCGCCTCTGTGCGCTCATATTATCTTGCCATCTCGGCATTAATTCTTTACCAAAATTATAGTCATCTTTTAGCCAAGTCGCATCAACTAGAGTGATCACGCCTCTAAGCTGAAAATCCTTATTGCCTTTGAAAAACTCGACCAAGGGTAAAGGGTGGCTGCTCCCCGATGTTTCAATAATTATCCATGGCGGTCTAGACTCATTTTTGAGTGTTTTTAAAGCTATTTTGAGCTCTTTGAGACCTTTGCTACTACTGATACTGTGACCACTAATGGTTGCAAAGTTGCCACTCTCATTACTGACTATTTCAGTATTCATGATAAGTACACCGTCAACGTCTAACTCACTCATATCATTAACAATCACACCCGGCACTTGTTGAGATTTATATGACTGGGATAGCAGATTGCGCAAAAGTGTGGTTTTTCCTGAGCCAAGAAAACCATGCAAAATTGTGACTGGAATAGACATGACAACTCACCTTAAAAATAAAGATACAATATAACATACCGAAGATTAATTAAGGTGAGAAAGTGAGTGCAAAGAAAGCTTTAATTAAATCAGGGCTTTTTGATTTTCTTCGGGTGCTTGCGGTTTGGATAACAAGTGGTGCAAATTGGGCACACTAAACCATGACAACTTCTTGCTTGGCAATGCTCGCGGGCATAGTAAATGATCTGCAAATGTAAGTCGTTCCAAGTCTCTTTAGGAAATAAACGCTTTAAGTCTTTTTCGGTTTGCTCAACGCTGCGACCATTCGTTAAACCCCAACGCTGCGCTAAACGATGAATATGAGTGTCGACTGGAAACGACGGAACACCGAATGCCTGTGCCATTACGACCCCTGCAGTTTTGTGACCCACGCCCGGCAGAGTTTCTAAAATAGCCATGTCTTGCGGTACCACACCGCCATGTTGCTCAACTAATATTTCAGACAGACGTTTAATTGCTTTCGACTTTTGCGGAGATAAACCACAAGGACGAATAATAGCTTGAATGTCTTCAACACTTTGTAATGCCATATCAAACGGATTATAAGCTAACTCCCATAATGCCGGCGTCACTTGGTTTACACGCTCATCGGTACATTGCGCCGACAGTAACACCGCCACCAGCAAGGTGTATGGGTCTTTATGATCTAAAGGAATTGGCGGGTTTGGATAGCGCTTTTGCAGTTCAGCCAAAATATAATCAACACGTTCTTGTTTTAATAGGTTTTTTACTTCCACCATTTGCTCTTTTTGTTGACACAACAAGAGCACAGTATAAACCTTCAGATTACAACGTAAAACAAAAGTACAGGATTATCAGCTGTAAACATTCACAGGAAGTCATTTGCGCAACAAGATAAAAGGCTAGCACTCAGCCAGCCTTTTACAATGATGCAATGTTAGAACGAATAAGCAATTGTCGCTTTGATATTTCTACCCGGCTCATAGTCTTGTAAATAAAGCTCTTTAAACCTAGGGTGGAAAGATAAACCTGTGCGAGATGACTGCGACGCGTAATATTCATCAAACAAGTTATCTACACCAAATATCACAGTCAGACCGTCAAATTGCTCAGGTGTCCATTTTGCAGAGATATTATGCACCGTGTATCCATCTTTGCTGTTATCCAAACTCGCACCGTCTAAGTCAATACCGGCGTCAACATCTGAAACCGTTAATACTTCCCAGTTTAAAGCTAGATTTAGTGCAGATAACTCATAATTAGCGTGTGCACTGATTGTACTGCCTTGTTGTCTATCTAGGCGTGCTTTATCAAGATCTTTATACTGTGAAAATGCATCTAACTCACTTTCAGCGTCTGAAAAGGTAATACCAAAACTGAGGGCATTCAACTCATAGTTCACATATGCTTCATAACCATCTACAGATAAGTCACCAATATTATCTTTCCAACTGCGAACTTTTGAACCCTTAGGTGGTGTTGCATAATCATAGATGTAATCATTAATTTGCGTATCAAATACAGTTGCACCCGTTGATAACTCACCCTCACCAACCTCAATTCTATATGCAAAAGAAAGCTCAACGTTCAAGCCTGTTTCAGCATCAATGTCAGCATTGGCTAAGTCATCGCTTCCTGCACCTGTAAATACCTCAGCAATTTCTGGACCTTTAAATATTTCAGTACCGCTAAGTTTAAATAGCAAATCATTAGATGCTTGGAATTCAAACGCTAAAGCAAATGACGTGTTTGTAAAGTCATTATCAACTAAGTTTGAATCTATGCTGTAGTTGTCATAACGTATACCTGGGATCACAGTAAACTGTTCATTAAGCGAAATTCTGTCTTGAACAAATAATGATAAGGTCGTTGACTCTTCTTCCGAATTGTTTGAACCGGCGTCACCTTTGGCTGAGTATTTTGTATCATGCTTTACATAGTCAAAACCATATGTGAACTCTTGGCTTATTGCGTCGTCTACAAAAGTTTCAGCTAATACATTGAAACCTGAATTGGTTGCTTCACCTGTCACTAGGCCAGCCCATCTTGCAAACGCTGGGTTTTTAGCCCACCCCATCTCATTTCGCCATAATTCACTCGTACTACTATAAATTGCGGCTTCAACTTGAGTCGTATTGGTACTAAGTTGATAATTAACAGTCGCGGTGTCTCGAGTGAGTTTTGTTGGCCAAAGTAGTGGGACTTTTAGCGTATTTGTGATCGCTAAATCCGTTGCAAGCCCCATATCTGGACGGTAGCTGTAGTTACCTTCATCGGTATATTGTTCGTAACTAAACTGAATACGCTGCGTGTCAGTTAAATCGACACCAAACTTAACCAGTGCATCATCAACTTCACCGGCAAGCCCTCTCACAGTGCCATCTGTGCCTGGGAAAACTTCACCTTTTTCATTTAAGATTTTTCCGCCACCCACTTCGTAATCGTCACGGTCTACAAAGTTGTAATAGGCAAGAAAATCAACATTGTCACTTAGAAGCCCATAGCCCGTTAATGAGTAGTTGCTGCCCGAGTTATCTCCAGCACTGACTTGAACGCGTCCACCAAATTGCTGTTCTTTGTTAAGAAGATCTCTCGCTTGCTTGGTTTTAAAGCGAACCGCGCCCCCTAAACCACCATTTAATACTGAGTTACTTCCCACTTCTATTTCAACTGATTGCAAAATATCAGCATGGATCTGTAAGTTACCCATGTGATGATACATATAAGTATTTTGACGAGCACCATCGATTGAAATATCTAAATCTTTGTCATCCATACTACGAATTGTAATACGCTGATTTAAAGAGTGAGCACCACCTACATCGACACCAGGAATGGTGCGCAATAAATCGCTTAAGTGGTCAGCTTGTTTAGTCGCAATATTTTCCTTATTAAGGTACATTGATGATGCTTTTACGCCTGTACTCCACACTGCAATCTGTTCAATCTCTTTATCTTGATTTGAGTCTGCCAATACTGGCGTAGAAGAAAAAGCAACTGCTACAGCTGCGGCTAAAGAACACTGTGAAAAGCGTTGGAGTGACATTTAAGATCCTTAACAAAAGCTTAATGAGAATAATTCACATTACAATACCTGTTTACATGATAAAGTTCCCTAAAGAATATTATGCAGAACTGTCATTTTGTTATGCTTAACTGTCAAAAAATAAGATGTGCGCCATGGATTTAAAAGATAAAAACCACTCAAAACATAAACTTAAAAATAAAATTCTACAAGCTGGTTATGACTTTTCATCAATAGAAGGAAGTGGACAAAGTTCGGATACTCTTCTATCAGGAGCATTAAATTTTAAACAGCTAGCGAATGGGATATCTTTTCACTTTGCTGATACCTATGAATCGAGTAATACCGTGAGTAGCTGTGAAATTACAGACCTAATTAGCTTTAATATCTTATTTTCCGGCAAGTTATCGTTCGCCATCAATGAGCAAAAATACCATTTTGATGCAACTAAATCGGAAAAAGTCTTCATTAATGTAATAAATGGAAAACAAGCTTTTTCTCGTTTTCTAACCATTGATAATTCGCTAAAAAAGCTAAATTTAAGTGTTAGTAAAGAGTGGCTAATTCAACGCAGCCTAAATGATCAAGAAAAACGTTTTATTTCTTCATTATTCAAAAATAAGCATGCTGTATATGAATTGAAGTGCTCAGAATTATTAAAAGAGCAAGCATTGCAACTTTGTAGCATCGAATTAAATGATTCACTCAAATCACAACTTATTTTGGAAGCACACGCGACTCTGTGCATTACAGAGTTACTCTCAATGTTAAAAGCCAATGTTTCTAGCAGAGTCAACAGCATTGAATCTCTTGTAGAAAAGCAGAAAAGAAAGTTCGACAAAGAAGTGCTACCTTTTATTCAAGGCGGCTTCACAGTAAAGCAAATTGCGAATAAACTCGGAACAAGTGAAAGTACAATGCAGCGTTATTTTAAGCAGCATTTTCAGATGAGTGTTTTAGAGTTCATCAGAGAAAAGAAGTTAGAAAAAGCCAGAAGCATGCTAGTTATCGAGCGTAAAAGCATCGGGGAAGCAGCTTATTATAGCGGCTACAAACATGTCTCTAATTTTGTTACTGCATTCAAAAAGCAATTTACAGTTACACCCAGTGAACTGTTAAAACAGCATAAATCATAACATCTTCAAGATTCCTTAGGCGAAAGTCATGTCGCTTTTATCTACAGAGCACTTATGGCAGACTTACAGGTCAGATCTCTTAGAAAAAAAATAGGCAACGTCGTGCAATTTACCGGTACTGAAAACTACATCGCATCTGACTCTCTTAAGCTTGCAGTGAATGCGGCAATCACGCTAGAAAAACCATTATTAATCAAAGGTGAGCCGGGTACAGGTAAAACTATGCTTGCCGAAGAATTGGCTAAAGCACTCGATACCGAGTTGATTCAGTGGCACATCAAATCAACTACCAAAGCACAGCAAGGCCTTTATGAGTACGATGCAGTATCACGTTTACGTGATAGCCAACTTGGCGATGATCGCGTTCATGACATCAGCAATTATATTGTGAAAGGTAAACTTTGGCAGGCGTTTACCGCTGAACAGCGCCCAATTCTCCTGATCGATGAAATAGACAAAGCGGACATTGAATTCCCCAATGACCTACTGTTAGAGCTCGATAAAATGGAGTTCTATGTGTATGAAACACAAGAAGTTGTTAAAGCCAAGCAGCGTCCGATCGTGATTATCACGTCTAACAATGAAAAGGAATTGCCGGATGCCTTCCTTCGCCGATGTTTCTTCCACTATATCAACTTCCCAACCCCTGAAGAAATGGCCAGCATCATTGATGTGCACCATCCAAATATCAAACAAGAGTTAGTGCAAACGGCACTCAGCGTGTTCTTCAACTTACGCGAAGTAAATGGCTTGCGTAAAAAGCCATCGACCAGTGAATTAATCGATTGGCTGAAATTATTACTAGCCGAAGACATCGATGCCAAAACACTGCACGATAAAACGCATAAAGGTGGATTAATGCCATTATTTGGCGCACTGCTTAAAAACGAGCAAGATGTCAGCCTGTTAGAAAAACTGGCGTTTATGGCAAAGCGCGGCTAACCCCATGCTTATCGATTTTTTCTTCACCCTAAAAAAATATCGCGTAAAGGCCAGCTTGCGCGAATTACTTGATTTAATTAACGCTTTAAAACAACAAGTGGTGTTTGCCGACATCGACGGTTTTTATGAACTTGCCAAATTGTGCTTAGTCAAAGACGAAACCCAATTCGATAAATTCGACCGCGCTTTTGCCGAATATTTTGAAGGTGTTGAAAGCATAGATATTTTTAGTCAGTTACAACAGCATAACTTGCCCAGTGATTGGCTAAGAAAAGAGTTTGAAAAACAACTTAGTGAAGAAGAAAAAGCGCAGCTTAAATCACTCGGTGGCCTAGACAAACTCATGGAAACTCTTGCCGAGCGTTTGAAAGAGCAACAGAAACGTCATGCTGGCGGTAACAAATGGGTTGGTACGGGTGGCACTTCGCCGTTTGGTGCGTATGGCTATAACCCTGAAGGTATTCGCATAGGTCAAGACGGCAACCGCCATCGTCGCGCCGTGAAAGTTTGGGACAAACGTCAGTTTAAAAACCTCGACCAAGATGCCGATATCAGTTCTCGCACCATGAAGCTGGCACTCAAAAAGCTGCGTAAATTTGCCCGCAGTGGCGAAAGTGACGAACTCGATTTAAACCACACCATCGAAGCCACTGCCAAGCAAGGCGGTATGCTCGACGTAAGAATGCAGCCGCAGCGTCACAATGCCGTTAAAGTGCTGATGTTTTTTGATATCGGCGGCTCGATGGATGATTACATTCACACCTGTGAAGAGTTATTTAGCGCTGCGCACAGTGAATTTAAGCACTTAGAGTTTTTCTACTTTCATAACTGCCTATACGAACATGTTTGGCAAGACAATGAACGTCGCTTTCAAAATGTGCTCGATACCATGACAGTGATCAACCGCTTCGGCTCAGATTACAAAGTGATTTTTGTCGGCGATGCCACCATGGGCCCTTATGAAATTAATTACCCAGGTGGCAGCGTCGAACATTGGAATGAAGAGCCCGGCAGTGCATGGCTGAAACGCATCACCAATCATTTTGACAATGTCGTGTGGTTAAACCCACAACCAATCGATTATTGGCGTTACTATCATTCAATCGACATCATTTATGAGCTAATGGATAAACGCATGTATCCGCTGACTTTAGATGGTATAGGGCGGGCAATTAAAGCACTAGGTTGATAGATTATGTATGCACTCAACAAGTCGAGTGCATACACTAAAAACTTAATCACAATCGGTGATGTAACACACTGTGCCTTCTTGGTTACAAATTATATCTCTAATACATGCTTTACCATCCGGCACTTCTTTTGGAATTAATTTCACTTCATTTATTTTTCTTAAAAAGCGCTCAAATGAATCCAAATTTAGGTCTTTCTCTGTTAAATGAAGACCCATCAGCTCTATCACTTCTCTTGGCATTAATTTTCCACTCGCAAGTGTTGGCAAACGCATATCAACAATCTGCAATTCAAAACCTGTACTTAAGTCTTCGACAATTTTTATTTTAATTTTTAGCTTAGTACCGTCTGAAAATTCAACAGTTGCCGTTATATCACGGTTTAAATGAACCGCAACTGCAGCAATCACACTTGATAATGACACACTTACATTCGAGCTCAATTCAGCAAGCATGGCTTGAGCCTTTTTAATTTCATACACTAAGCTAGTGTTTTCACTTTGCAGATAGTGAGTTACGACATCCAAAAAGACATCTTTTGACACCGTATAGGCGTCAGCAACGCTTTTGAAATTACTAGAAGCTGGGAGCTTAATAAGACTGCCATTAAATTGATTTGTAATTTGCGACAACTCACTTTGAGCCTGAAATAGATAACTCTCAAGCTCTTTTTGATTTTGCAAAGCCCTGTGACGAGTAACATCCACATACCCCCCACCTCTTTGCGGCTGAACCCTGTCTTGCGAAATATCAAACTGCTCAAATGGGTTGGTATTCCCTGATTTTCTCACACTATAAATACTAAAATTAGCATTTTTAAAATCCATCACTACATATTCTGCATTAGGAGGGCCTTGATTTACACTGGCGTATAATGTGACAGCCGCTTGCTTACCCTGCTCATTACAATCGTTACATGTAATGAGCGTTCTTTGTAAAGCATTCGCTTGAAAAGCAAAAAATGAAGATAAAATTAGTCCAAACAATATTCTCATAAAATCAATCCTTTTGTATTATATAATTACATAGCGTAATGTACTTTTTGGTCTATTACAAATTATTAACCATGTTTTTTATTCAACTACAACCTGAAGGGTTTTCACTTCGATTGCTTTATCGAATTTCAACTCAGATTACAAAGTAATTTTTGTCGGTGATGCCACCATGGATGGACCCTTATGAAATTAACTACCGCGGCAGCAGCGTTGAGCATTACTATGAAGAGCTCGGCAACGCATGATTAAAACGCATTACCAATCATTTTGACAATGTCGTTTGGCTAAACCCACAGCCTGTGGATTATTGGCGTTACTATCATTCAATCGACATCATTTATGAGCTAATGGATAAACGCATGTATCCGCTAACTTTAGATGCTATAGGACAGACAATTAAAGCTCTTGGATAAATAAGCATATAGAAAAGCGTGGTCAACCCACGCTCTACTTAAAATTAATCAGTGCTTCTTGGTAACCCCATAGCGCACCATATCTTTTCCGTTCTCGAATACCTCTTGCGATACCCAACGACCAAGTAGTAATTGATGTTTCTCATCTAACACGGCAACAAATGGTCGCCCATCATTGTTATTTGTTGCCAGTGCTATACCCTGCACATTTGTCAGCCCTAGATCGCCATTTTCAACCAGAGTCAAAAATGCCTCTAGTTCAGTCAAAGTCTCAATGACTTCATTGTCTTTAATCATGGATTCTTTCTCTTTGAAGATATTTGCGCGTAGCATATCAGCTCTAGTTAAATCGATAAATAAAAGCTCTGAAGCCTTCGTATTACGCATCTTATTGAAGCAAAGCACACTTAGATCTGCATTATGCAGGAATTTAACGCCATCTTTGTGTAAAATTAAGAAACTTATAAAAACTGTGCGTGCTTTTATGTATAAAAAATTTGTGCTGCTCTTCATCATATTTACTTGTTCACTTCCTCTGAAAGCAACAGCTCAAGTACTGACTGCATGCATAGATGATCATCCACCTTACCAAGTGCTTGGTGAAACACCTTCAGGTACTCATGTCGACGCTTTACGCATCTTAGCTAAGGAGCTCAACAAAGAGATAAAATTTATTCAGTCACCTAACTTTCCAAGATGTGTTGCATTTTTAGAAAGCGGTGAAGCAGATGTTGTCGCAGGATTAAACCCCACAGAAGAACGTCAAAAGTTTGCTTTTTTTGCGCCATTTAAAAAAGCAGATGCCCTGAGAGTCATTTCCAAGAATGGTATTATGATCAACACCTATGATGATTTTAAAAATAAGCTCATAGGAGTATCAAGAGGCGCACTATATTTTCCCAAATTTGATAATGATGTCGACCTCGACAAGATTGAAATTCAGAACGTCAGAATCGGCTTCTCATTATTGCTTAAAAGTCGTATTGACCTAATTATGGTTAGCCCAGCCATGCTGGAAACTTTTTCAGCAGAAATAGAGCAAGCCAATCTCATCGTCTCCCCCATCGCTTTAGAGGAGATGCGAAATAAAGAAACTTTTTTTGGTATCAGTAAAAAAATAAAAATGAAGCACACAGAGGTAATAAAAACAGTAGAACAGGCATATGACCGTGGGGCTTTTAAAGTCATCAGCCAGGAGAATGAATAGCGTAATCAGTAAATTACGCTATTCAGATGCCTCAGTTTAATAGTTCATCTAACATGAATAATTGATTAGACTTTTTATGCAAAAGGCGATCAAAAAAAAGCGCTACTCCTGCAGAACCAGCTCCCAAATCACTGCTTAATTTCTGTCGCATAGCTCCTGGATAACCTAAACCTTCAGTATATTGCACACTATAAATATTAATGCCGTCTGCCACCCTACAAGCATCTTCAAAGTAACTTTCATCATTTAAAATTTGATGGGCATCTAATAAAAACGAACCTATACCCGCCAACCCAGAAAAATAACCACTTGAAACAGAGTATTTAGTACTTAAGCTGGCCCTAAGTTGATTTATTTCATCCAAGAAGTACTGCTCTTTAGTCATCTTATAGTAACGCAGTAATACCATAGCGATGCCTGCTGAGCCACATTGCACGTATGGATAAAAAATCCCACCCCCACTATCGGCAGGAAAGCCAATCGAACCATACTTTTCTTGTTTAAAAGATAAATCATATTTAAGTGCTAATTTTCCGACTTCTAAATATCGAGATTCTTTTGTTACAGCAAAAAGTTTAAGTAAAAATAAGGCAATACCTGCGCCGCCTTCAATTAAACCTATCGGGGTTTTCTCTGTACCAACTTGAGGCCAATAATAGTAGCCATTTTGATCTTTAATGCCTTCTTCAAGAATATAATCAGCATAGCCCTTAGCTAAATCTAAGTAATAGTCATCATCAAATTTCAAGTATAATTTAAGGGCACAAAGTCCTGTACCTGCAAGCCCATATCCCAATGAACATGAGTCATAAAGTTTGCGATGTAAGCGGCTCACATTAAATGCTCTTCGTGCTTCTTGCACTAAGCCTAGTTCACTAAACCCCCAAGCAGCCCCAGCACATCCATTAATCAACCCTGGAGGAAGGTCAGATAGCTCATAGTAGGTTTGATTCTTCAACCATTCAGAAAGCGCTGCCGGTATTTCACCCTGTGTTATTTTCCATGCATATGCAACACCTAGTTCACCATGATTCATTGCCAACGCAAATTCTCGCTTGTTATCTAGTGGCAATACATACTCCATTCTCTGTATGGCTAAGTGAGTTTCACACAGTTCAAAAATGCATTTGGGGTATGTAGTTAATTTTGCAAAATCAAACCCTTGATACTGACACTTTGCCATACACCTTAATTCCATACGAGCAAGTAATGTTTTACTCTTATGAAGAGCATCAGGGGCATTTTTAAGCAGTAAATCGATTGCCTCACTAATTTCACTTGGTAGTAAAAAATCACGCTCTAAATGACTAGTTAATGTCTTCGCAAAGTTTGTATCGTAAGACAGCATATAAGTTGTTGGCATCAAAACTGAGAGCAACACACAACCTAACGCATAGATATCATCGTCAAAATCTGGCTGAGATTTATCTGGACGGCCTTCAGTGTAAAAACCAGGTGTGTAAAGATTTACTGCTGGATCAACTTGCTTTTGAAAGGCTCCCTCAAAATCAATAAGTTTGGTTTCAAGCGTGTCGCTATCAACCATAATATTATTAAATGAGAGATCACCAAAAATAATCTTTTTGTGATGGAGCTTTTCTACCATTTCAATAATGTTTAAGCTTAAGGTTTGAAATTTAGCTAACCAATTATTAAGTTCAGAGGTAGTACAGTTTGCATGAATAAATTGACTGATATTGACCGAGAAATTTTTTAAAGTCGAACCCGTTAGAAACTCCTGAACCATAAAATGATGGGTCCACGCCGGATACATACCATAAGGAGTCGGAGCGATATCATCTTCAGCAAGCTCTTCCATTAAACGTAGCTCTTTTTCAAGCAACTTAATAACACTTAAATCACCACTATTCATACCAACAAATGGGCGAGCCTCTTTTATCAGAACGGTATTATCAGTGGATTTTTCTTTACCAACATATACCCCTCCAGCATTTGAGTGCTTAATACAACTAATAAATTCAAACTTATCGAACAATTCTGAACTCGAATTATCAGTTGAACTTGACTCATCTTGCTTACTTGTTAGCTCATAATCTTTATCAATAATAAAAGTTGGCGTGACATATTTAGGACTTCGGATATCTTCTATTTCAAAAAAGTCATCATTGAGTATCTGAGATGAACGCTCTCCAAATACATTCATATGCTCTATTCGTTTAAATCCACCATATCTATAAAAAATCACTTCAGAATCTTTATAAGGTTTATCTGAGAGAATATAAGGTCCTTTGCAATCTTTAAACGCAATATAAAGTGCTTCGATTAATTCATCGAACTGATTAGGGGAAGGATAAATTGTAATAAACTTACCCGAGGCTGAACGTGTGCAGTTTTTGCTTAGTAGTTGTGACAAAGTAGCAGGATCACTGGCAAACTTAAATTCGGTGTTATGAGCTAAACAAATCTTAAGTGCTGTCTCTAAGGTCCAGATGTCGCTATCGTGATGGCAACTGACATGTATCTTCCAGCCTTGATTCGGATAGTTTTTTTTGGGTGCGAGCACTTGAGTCCAGAAAAAACCTCGGCTTATACGCCATCCATTTGGAAGAAGAGATTTAACCCTATCAATATAATCTTTATCAGGCTCTCGACTGTGTCGAGGTGAGTGAATATTTCGAAGGCTATTTAATTTTTTTTTATCATTATGAACTCCAACAAGGGGGCAAAGCCCCCTTAAAACCAGATATTACTTCAATACTTTTTTATTGTTGCGACAGTCGTTGCTCCACGTGCTCCATTCATCGTCATCAACGCCGCCACAGCCTTCGCTTGAAGTACTCCAATCTTGCACTTCAAAACGACCGCCAGTAACTTGTGCTAGTTCTTGTAGTTCTAATACTCTTTGTTTTTCTGAATTATTCATTTATATATTCCTTATTTTTAATTAATTCTCGCTCGACATGAGCAACCCTACTATTGCACAACCTTCAAATGTGATCAATATGTAAACAGTTACGAATATTTTACAAAACCATCTTCATCCTATATTCGTCTTGAAGTGATTGCAGTTATGCAAGTTGATGTCATACACTGATAATATGCCTAGTGACTCATAGAGGTTTCAGTGACACAGCAAGAAAACAAACCAAGTGGCTTTTTCAGCCAGCTCTTATTCAATATCATAGTGCCCGTTATTATCCTTACTCGATTTTCAGGAGAAGAACACCTCGGGCCAAATTTAGGTGTGGCATTAGCGCTTGCATTTCCTCTGGGGTTTGGCCTGTGGGAATTAAAAAAAATTGGTAAATTTAGCTTTATCTCTATCTTGGGGATTGTTTCAGTCTTGTTGACTGGCGGGATCAGCTTACTAGAACTAGACGTGAAATATATTGCTATTAAAGAGGCACTGGTACCGGGTTTAATAGCAATCGCAATTTTTATCAGCCAACACACAAAATACCCGCTTTTAAAAACCATGCTGTTTAATCAAAACACCCTTGATGTTGCCCGAATAGAAAAAGCACTCGCGGAAAAAGGTAACTTAGAGAAACTACCTAAAATACAAGCCACAGCATCGAATATTCTAGGCGGTTCTTTTTTGTTTTCTTCTACGATGAATTACATCTTAGCGAAAATGATTGTCGTGAGTCCAACTGGCACGGAAGCGTTCAATAATGAGCTAGGCCGGATGACGGCGCTCAGCTACCCAGTGATAGCCATCCCAAGCATGATTTTATTTTTCGTGGCGCTCTATTATTTACTCCACTCAATCAAAAAACTGTCCGGGTTGTCTCTAGAAGAGATGTTTCCTGAAAACTAGAACAATTTTAGAGGTCAGAACAGGCGTGTATGAATATTACTCAAATGCGCCTACCTTTTGTTAGAACCAATGAATTCTCAATGCCACAAAGCTGCTAAAATAGGTCACTAGCTAAACACTTACTAGCCAAAAATCAAACTTACCTCTGTAGCTTAAAGTATTTAAAAACGTCAACATTAATTCCTTAAGTATGATCTTCTCACTCTTTAAATCTTTCTTCACTGCTTTTAAAAGCCATTCAGTTGTATTTTTTTCATTTGCCAAAGAGGCTTTTTTACCGATAGATTTTAACGTTTTATTTACAAGGAAACATTATGAAACTACAAATCAAAAAACAGTCACTTAAACAGCTTTCACAAAAATCTTTGAGTAACGATCAAACGGCAAAAATTGCTGCGGGTTACTTCACGCCTGATCCGTATTCTTGGCAAATGTGCCCAACTCACCCAGCGCTTTGTCAAAGTGCTCAAATCACACAATGTTGGAAAGATTAAAGCAAAATCTGACATTTAACCGTTAAGTCAGGTCTGAATAAAGACCTGATCTTTCACGTTCAGATAGATCTAATATGTCGTTTATTATAGTTGGTGAGATCGACAATCCTAACTCATTAACATACTTGTAAAGGTAATTTTATTTCAATCCGTAACCCGCCCAACTCACTATTCAAGGCTTGGATTTGTCCTTCATGAGCCGAAATAACTTGCTTGCAAATTGCCAGCCCTAAACCTGAACCATTTTTATCATTATCTCCTGCACTACTGCAGCGATAACTGCGTTCAAAAATCAGTGATAATTCCTCTCCACTTACTCCAGGGCTTGAATCTTCAATCATAATTGAAGCATGCTCATCGTTCAGTTGAAGAGAAACCTGACATTGACCCCCACTATCAGTATAAAAATGACTGTTTCTCAAAAGATTGAAGATTACTTGTGTTAAACGATTGGGATCGGCATTTAAGTTAATTGGATGACTTACCCCAGAAAAGAGCAATGCTTGATTTTTCTTATCAAAGAGCGGCCTTAACTCATCACATGCCGTTTCAATAATTTCATGCAACTCGATTGAACATGTTTCGATTGTAATGACATTATTATCAAATTTCGAAGACTGATAAATATCGGTGATTAAATTATCTAACTCACTAACCTTTCGCTCAATTTTTTTATATGCCGTATCTGGGTTTTGCTCAACTTTAAAAATTAAGCTCTCAACAATCAAACTTAAACTGGTCAAAGGTGTACGTAAATCATGAGAAATATCAGCAAGCAATTTATTTTTCTGCTGCAAAGATTCCTGCGCAAGGCGCTGCTCTAACGCTTTGTACTTCGCTAACTGTCTTAGTCTTAAAAAATAAATAACTAAAACCGCTAATACTAACAAGGCTATTGCTATGCCTAACTCTCGTTGCAATTCTAAATTATTTAATTGCGCCTGCTGTAGAGATTTAGCTTTTTGCAACAGCATTAAAGCCTGCTCCTTTTTGACTAACTCCACATTCATTTTCATTTGCAATGCTTGCCGCTCATCACTCATTGTTCTCAATTCTGATTGCAAAATTTGATATTGCTGTAAATGGTCTAATGCCAACGAAAACAACCCTTGTTGTTCAGCAATATTGCTTAGTTTTTGATGCGCTTCACTTTGCATCTGAATGCCCAGTTGAGGCTCTTTAAGTAAAGTTTGTAATTGTGTTTTGGCTAACTCAAATTTACCCATTGCAAAATAAGTGTTAGCTAAAGATAATCTAACTGTACGCTCAGTGCGCTTAGCATTACTACTTAGGGCAAGTTTTAATGCCTCTTGTGAATTTTCCAGTGCTAATTTGTTGTTTTTTTGAGCTAGGTTAATATTGATTAAATTACTAAGTTGCCATGCAGTATCACTATCTGCTTGCATTTGTCGCGTAATTTTCAGCCCTTTCTCAATATAATTAATTGCTTCAACATAGTGCCCCTGTTGAAATAACACCTGTCCAATTTTTCCGTAACTGTTGGCGATATGCCGTGGGTTGCCTAAAGACACATCGACTTGCAGAGCTTGTCTGAAATATGCGAGAGACTGATTAAAATCTTCTAAATCTCTGAATAATTCGGCGATATTATATAGAGAATTTGAAATTCCTTGTTGGTTACTAAGCATTCGCTGCACATTCAAAGAGGTCTCATGTGCACTCAAAGCAGCTTCAAGCAACCCCATATAATCGAGTATTACACCCAAATTATTATAATAATCTGCAAGACGTCGTTTATCTTGAAGTTGTTCAGCGATGGCTATCGCTTTTTCAACGTTAAGCTTCGCTTCTAAATAATTTGCTTGTGCACGATAAACTAAAGAAAGACCATTATACAAATCTGCTTTAAGCGCCGGGTCTGAAACAGAAAGCTGTAATGCCTTATCTAACTTTTGTTTTGCCAATAAAGATTTATTTTGAGTTAACAACACAGATGCATGGCTAAATAAAAATTGAGCTTGAACATCTACCTGCTCAAGATCCGCTATGCGCGGTTCGATCTCTTCAATAATGTCATATGCCACTTCATAGTGGCCTAACTTAATAAGTGCCTGGATTTGCAAAAGTTGTATCTGAAAATATTCAGAGGTAAAAGGCGAATCCGATTCTTTGTCTTGTAACTGTTCTTTTATTTGCTCTAATGCCCCAGCGGGATCATTTTGTAGCATTAATTGAATTTGCTGAACACCACTCTTTGACGGTGCTGTAATACTGTCGAAAGAGAGGATAGAACAGAAAAATAAGCAACAGTTAATAAACACACTTCTAACTTTCAAAGTTCAGTATTACCAAAAATCTTTCATGTCAAGAAAGTATAATTAGCTCTTAACTAAAAAAGAAGTTTTCACCTAGAATAATGGAACATTTTAATTACACTTCCCACCTTTTAACACAACAATGTATAAAGTGTTTATTAAATTCCAACTTAAAAAGAGTCTGTCATCAGTTTTTTTCTGGAATAACCTAATTACAAAAAGGCACTAAAATAAAATGCTTTGAACAACCTAAAAAAGAAGGATTGTGAGGCTAATAGTCAATAAGGTTAAAAAAGTACATTTCACCTTTTTTTATAGAAAATTTAAAAGTAAGCCAATGTTTCTATATTAGAAAATTTCATTTTACAACCCCTCCTATTAAATGCACTTTATTTACAAATTTTTTACAAGAGTTCACCAAGGACTAGGTGGTAGTCAAAACACTTGTGTTTCAATAAATCCGTCAACAGGTCACTGTTTGACACTTAAAACAGCAAAAGGAATTAAACAGTATGTTGAAAACAGCATATTTAAATTTAGCCACCGTAATTACTTTGGGTTTATCTTCATTATATTCTGGTGATGCCTTTGCTAGCAGTGGCGACCTTATGGTTAATCAACCCAATGGGGTCGTTGTCGGTTATTGGCATAACTGGTGTGATGGCACAGGATACAAAGGTGGTAATGCACCTTGCGTGACACTTGAAGAAGTAAATAGTCAATACAATGTGGTCAATGTCTCATTTATGAAGGTATATGATCTCGCTGAAGGGCGTATCCCGACTTTTAAGCTCGACCCAAAAATTGGGCTGTCCGAGCAAGACTTTATTGATCAAATTGCGAACTTGAATAGCCAAGGTCGCAGTGTATTACTCGCGCTTGGTGGTGCTGATGCATTAATTGGCCTCAAAACCGGTGACGAGCAAGCATTCGCTGATGAAATCATTCGCTTAACCGACAAGTTTGGTTTTGATGGTTTAGACATCGATCTTGAACAAACCGCAGTTACCGCAGATGATAACCAAACCGTGATCCCTGCAGCTCTTCGCCTTGTGAAAGATCATTATGCAGCACAAGGCAAAAACTTTTTGGTGACCATGGCGCCAGAATTCCCCTATTTAACGCAAGCTGGCAAGTATATTCCTTACATCACAGCACTCAATGGTTATTACGATTGGATCAATCCGCAGTTTTACAACCAAGGTGGTGACGGCGTGTATGTTGATGGTGTGGGTTGGATAGCACAAACCAACGAATCACTTAAACAAGAGTTTATTTACTATATGTCTGACTCTCTTGCCAACGGGACTCGTGGCTTCCATAAAATCCCACACGACAAACTAGTGTTTGGTATTCCAACAAATAATGATGCTGCAGCATCCGGCTATATTCAGAACCCAAATAACCTGTACAACGCGTTTGATCAGTTAAAACAGCAAGGTCAGCCACTTAAAGGGGTGATGACTTGGTCGGTTAACTGGGATATGGGTACCAACGCGGCTGGCACGGCCTACAAGCAAAGCTTTATTAAAAGCTATGGCCCATTTATTCATGGTCAAATAATTGATCCACCAAAGAATGCACCAATATTTAGCGGTGTGAGTAATGCACGTATTCGCCAAGGTGAGGTGTTCGATGTACTCGCAGGTGTAAGTGCCACTGATAAAGAGGATGGCAACTTGACTGATAACATCCTGATTTCAGGCAATGTCGATACTTCAACAACGGGCCAGTACGTATTGGTATACAGCGTAAGTGACTCTGCTGGCAACGAGGCCAAGGCAACTAGAACCGTTGAAGTTTATAGCAACAAGCCTGTGTTTAGTGGTGTTAGCGATGTGCAACTGGCTGTTGGCTCAAGCTTTAATACACTTGCGGGTGTCACAGCAATTGATGAAGAAGACGGTGATTTAACAGCGAATATCAGTATTACAGGCAGCGTTGATACAAATACAGCAGGCCAATATCAACTGACTTATAGTGTCTCTGATAGTGCGCAGCAAACAACGACGGTCGTTCGCACAATTACCGTGTCTGATGCTTCATGTGCACAGCCATGGGATCGCAATACCGTGTATTTAGCCAATCAACTTGTCAGCCACAAAGGCGACATTTACAAAGCGGGTTGGTGGACGAAAGGCGAAGAACCTGGCACAACCGGTGAGTGGGGAGTTTGGAAATTAGCAAACAGCGCTTGCCAACTATAACTTAATTGCCTAAGCTCAAGTTAACAGGGCTCTTAATTAAGCCATTCATAGTTCTACTTTTTTACTATGGGTGGCTTGTAAAAAAAGTCAGTTTAGGTACAAACACTAGGCCTTTTTTAAAAAAGCAAATTCAATGTCTTCAAATATCTACGTAAAACTTCTGATAAGCTTAACAACTTTCAATTCATTCTACTTTCTGATTTCAGCTTTTTCTGAACACCAATACTCTCTCTCCACTGTCATTTCGGTGTCTTGTGGCATTGCGTTCGCTTCACTTCTTTTCAGAAGTAAGCGCAGCTAGAGTAATTAATGCTTATCAGAGTTTTTAGGCGTTGAGCAATCAGAGTTGAAAGCATCACACTTCCAACTCTGAACACTCACGAGTGAGACTATGAGGCTTTTGAAAGCTGCTCGTGAGGTTGTGCTGCAGATGCGTCATGCGATGCGACTTCTGCATTGGCTGCATCACCCAAAATGCGATGGGTGATCGTACCTGCAGTCATTGAACCTGATACATTCAGCGCGGTTCGCGCCATATCAATCAATGGCTCGATAGAGATAAGTAAAGCAGCTATCGTCACTGGTAATCCCATTGCAGGCAATACAATCAGGGCTGCGAAAGTTGCGCCACCACCAACACCAGCAATACCAAACGAGCTTATAGTGATCATCGCAACTAATGACACGATAAAGGAAAAACTCATCGGGTCAATGCCTACTGTCGGTGCGACCATAACTGCTAACATTGCAGGGTAAATACCCGCACAGCCATTTTGTCCAATGGTTGCACCAAATGACGCTGATAAGTTAGCAATAGCAGGTGGCACATTTAATTTGTTGATTTGTGTTTCAACATTAAGCGGTATCGTTGCTGCACTGCTTCGCGAGGTGAAAGCAAAGGTCAATACAGGCCAAATCTTTTGAAAATACTGTTTAGGATTTACACCAACCAAGCCCACCAATAGGCCATGAACCACAAACATTAATAAAATAGCGACATAAGACGCAACAATAAAACCAAGTAGATTCAGAATGTCAGTTAGGCTAGAAGTCGCCACAACTTTCGCCATCAGAGCAGCTACACCATAAGGAGTCAATGCAATTACCATTTTTACCAGTCGCATGACCACGGCTTGTAATGTTTCTACAAAAGTACGAATAGGTGCTTCTAACTCTTCACGCTCTTGCATTACTTTGCGTGCTGCAATGCCAGTTAAAATACCAAAGATCACCACGGCAATAATCGACGTTGAACGGTCCCATGCCAGATCTTGGAAGATATTGGTTGGAATAAAGCTCACCAGCATTTCAGGAATTGATAAATCACTGACTTTTTCCATTCGTGTTTCCAAGTCTGCAAGCCGAGTAGTTTCGCGCGTTCCTTCAGTCAGCCCCTCTGCGCTCAGGCCAAAAAGCTGCGTAATGGTGATACCAATCAGTGCAGCAATCATAGTGGTAAACAAAAGAATTGAAATAGAAATACCACTAATTTTGCCAAGTGCCCCTGACTTATCTAGTCTAACCACCGCAGCTATCATCGATACTAACACCAATGGTATGATGATCATCTTAAGCAAACCGACATAGCCACTGCCGACCACATTAATCCAGCTCAAAATTTCTTGAATAGCGGCATGCCCTTCTCCTAAGAAGAATTGCAGTGCCAACCCAAACACGCTACCTAAAAATAAACCGATTAATACCAACCGAGAGAGCGGTGCCTCTTTTTGTTGTATTTTAAAAAGTGCCAAGAGTATTGCTGCGAAGACAGTCAAACTCACTATAGCAATGAAAGACATAGCGTTAACCTATTAATACTGTTTATAACTTAAAGACCAGAAAACCGAATGAATCAATTCATCGGTTAAAACGAAAACTTCTCATACGAAGGAAAACTTAAATTAGAAGATAATTTTTAAAGCTTTTACTCAGCGCCGCACAGTAATAAATTATTGTCTTCGAGAAAAGATTGAATCGGAATGAGATATATTTTCGAGTTATGACATTGCTTAAATAGTGATGCTTGTCGTATCGTCTCTTACTGTTTTAGCAATTCTAGCTCAGGTATACTCCCGCAGTATTAACTCTTAATCTTTTGGGTTCGTTTATGAAGAAACTTTCAAAAGTACAACAAAAGCAACAAGCCTTAGTTTTACAAATCGCTAATATGATCGAAGCGCAAGGTCGTGAAGAAATTCCAGGTATGCTGCAATGTTGGTTCGATGTTGAATATCATTTATTTCCAGGCTCGCTGTTATTGTGCTTTCAATTTGAAGATGAGCAATCGCTAGAAGCGGCAAAACCTGATTTATTAAAATGGCAGAAACGCTTAAGCGCAGCCATGCTTAAAAAAGGCGTGATTTTAAAAGACATGCGCAAACATTTAACCTTTACGTTATTAGGGCCAGAAGACTAACAACATAGAATAATCGTACTAAACTCTGTTTTGCCCCTGTTGGCTATACCGCTAAAACTAACTAGGCTCGTTTTTCAATGAGCCTCATTAGCGCCCCCGTTCTCAGCCATATGGCATATAATTTTGGTACCAATAACTTTCACTCACCAAATCTTCCGTCGACTCCAGTCTGTCGATAAAAGTCAGGCCATCTAAATGATCGATCTCATGTTGAAAGATACGTGCAATAAAACCAGTAAAGACAGATTCATGCTCTCGCCCTTGTGCATCATGATATTTCACTGTTACAGCATGATGCCTTGGCACTAAACCGCGCATACTCGGTACACTCAAGCAACCTTCCCAGCCTTTTTCTATTTCTTCACTGACAGCGATTATCTCGGGGTTGATTATGGCAGTAGGGGCCATCAGAGGTGCATCGGGGTATCGTGCATTAGGCTTTGAACACATAATAAAAATACGCAAGCTATGA
>Ga0209992_10001691_pt1 | contig 22219 bp, 26 predicted proteins | sample 2SBtaG_2_FD_182564 | JGI IMG/M metagenome (GOLD analysis project Ga0209992, IMG submission 182564) | Deep subsurface microbial communities from Kolumbo volcano to uncover new lineages of life (NeLLi) - 2SBTROV12_ACTIVE470 metaG (SPAdes)... | ecosystem: Environmental > Aquatic > Marine >... | reverse complement strand
ATTATCAGTATCTTCATATAATCTTAATTGACCCGGCCCAGTTGCACCATTTGCAATAGCAACATAACCACCATCATTAATTTCTAAAAGATTTCTTCCATCATATTGTTTAAAAATAATATCTTTAGCATCAACTTGTGTCTGTAATACTACATCTGAAGAACTATTAGTTACTTTTAAAAGATTAGTTCCACCATCTGCAAATGTTAAATCTCCACCATCAGCATCTAAAATAATATCGCCCGGTATATCTAGTGTTAAATCACCAGAATCTACTGTTATTTTTTTATTTGCACCATCTAATTCTATATTTGCCATATTATACTACCACTAAGTTTCCATCAACTGTTACAGTTGCATTAATTGTTATAGGCCCTGCTACTACAGAATTTTTTACTACTTGATTTAAATCAATAGTAGAATCATTCTCTGGAAGAGTTTCTCCTCCCGGTGCATCACCAATATATATTGGGCCTCCTACACTTTCCGTCATATTATTTCTCCTTATGTACTAATTGCATCAACATAGCTAATCCATACGTGGCATCCATTTGATGTTCCACATAATCCATAAACTACATCTGTTGTATTTAAAACTATTTTAGCTCCACCTTGAATCAGTTCAACTGAACTTGCCGGTGGGATACTTAAATTTTTACAAAGATAATAGTTCGTTCCCGCACCTGCTAAATCGATGTAAACATCCATTGTTATTGCAGTTGTTAGAATATTAGCTAGTCTTAGCCCAACAATAGCATCATCTGAGTTTGATGTTAAAATAGCTGTTTCACTATTTGTAACTAATACCCCAGTTGATTCAAAATCTTGTGCCATACTATATCCTCCTGTTTATTAAACTATAACGCAATCGACATTGCCGTTGCGAAGCCTTTACTTGCAAAACTTGCATTTGATTCAATGTAAGTTGTCATAGCAGTTACTGCTACTTGTTTCATTGTGCCGCCATCATTAATTACCATTCTATCTGCATCTGCTAAAGTTACAGAAGAAGCATTTGTATCTCCATCTATAATATTAAGTTCAGTTGCTGTTGATGTAACACCATCTAAAATATTTAATTCTGCCGCAGTTGAACTTACTGCTGTGCTACCTAAAACAAGTTGACCATCAGGAACAACTATTCTAGCACCACCATTAAGTATTAAATCATCTACTGATGTATCCCAAGTTAAATTTGCTGATGCGGTATCCCCATAAAATATAACATCATAACCTTGGTCATCTGCACCAATAGTAACTGTATTATCAATCTGTACAGCACCATCAATATCTACTGCATCTAAATTAGATGTTCCATCAATATCTATATTACCAGATATATCTAAAGAAGCAAATGTACCAACACCTGCCGTTACATTACCTATCGTACCACTAAAAACTTCAGAACTATTAGTTGCTGCAGTTAAAAATGTAAATGCACTTGCACTATCATCATAACCAAAGAAACCTACTCTTGCTGCTGAACCATCATGATATCTAAATTCAACACCCCTATCTTTATTATCATCAGAACCCGGAGCACTATCTCCACCTAATGTTATTATAGGGTCATCAACTGTAGTTGTTGTACTATTTACAGTTGTTGTAGTTCCATTAACAGTAAAGTTTCCAGTTACAGTTAAATTATCATTAACAGTTACTTCAGAAGTTGAATGACCAATTGAAATTGGTACTCCAGAAGTTGCAGTACCTAGAGTTATACCATTAGATGTATTAGAGTTATCTATATTTAATGATGTTGTTGCATCTAATGAAATGGTTGTACCATCCACAGCAAGAGTTCCATCTATATCTGTATTATCTAAATTAGCTGTACCATCAACATCTATATCTCCTGCAAGGTCAATACCTGCTGCACCGGCTAATACTAAATCATCAGCAGATGTATCCCATAACATATAAGCACTTGCTGTATCTCCAAAAAACTTTACATCATATCCAGTATCATCTACACCAATAGTAACAGTATTATCTATTTGTACCGCACCATCAATATCAACAGCATCTAAGTTAGATGTACCATCAATATCCATATTTCCAGATATATCTAATTCTGTTGCAACAACTTTATTATTAAATGTTGCCGCCCCTGCTTCACTCATATCAAGAGTTAAAGCTGTTATATCAGAACTTGAATCAGTTCCTTTAAATATAATATCAGCATCACCTGCTTGAGCATCTATAGTAATATCACCAGAAGATGTTGCTATTGTTACTGCACCATCACCTGTTGCAATATTATCTGCTGCAATACTTGAACTTGTATAAGTATTAAGTGCTGTAACAGCAACTTGTTTCATTGTACCATTATCATTTAAGATAATTCTATCAGCATCTGCAATAGTTACTGTAGAAGCACTATTATCACCATCTAATATATTTATTTCTGTTGCAGTAGAAGTAACTCCATCCATGATATTTAATTCTGCTGCTGTAGCAGAAATTGCTGTACCATTAAAGTTTATTGCATCTGCATAAAGAGTACCATCAAAGTACCCATCTTTAAATTCATATGAACCAGAACCTAAATCTATGTCATTATCTGTTACTGGTAAAATAGAACCATTATTAAATGTAAATTGATTATCCCCACCTGCTGTAATAGTTATTACATCTGAACCACTAAAAGTAATTGATGTATTAGTATCACCATCACCTGCAATTGAATCTAATTGAATACTACCTACATTTGTAATATCTGCATCACTAAAGTCTAAACTTCCTGTAACATCAAAATCTCCACCTACAGATAAATTACCTGCAACTGTAGCATTAGCACCACTAAACGTTACTGCTGTAGTAGTACCAGATTTAATTATTAAATTTCCAGAAGTATTTGTTGCACTACCAAAAGTAGTACCGCCATCTTTAAAGAAAATATCTCCACCATCAGCATCAAGATTAATATCTGCTCCTGCGTCTACATTTAAATTATTAGCTGATATAGTTAAATCAGTACCATCACCTTCAATTTTTTCTCCATCATCACCAAATGTTAATCCAATATTAGCCGGTATATTAATATCTGCACCAGATGTTAAATATAAATCTGTGCCATCACCATAAATATATTCTCCACCTTCATCATTAAAATATAATCGTTTTGTACTATCTACAACAATATCATCAGCAAATTTAAAATGGTCTTCATCTTCCATCCAATATAAAACACCATCAGATGTTTCACCATCAAATGTTACTGTAATATCTGTACCTGCAGTACCTGCTCCAAATGTTAATGTATTTCCAAGTAATTTGGTAACTGGCCCACCTTCTGCTGCTGTTCCATCATGTGTATGGCCTGTACTAACAGCAAATGCTGCTAATAACTGGTCAAATTCATTGTTTAAATCAGATGCTTCAATTACCGCACCATCAACAATGTTACTAGAACTTTGTCTTGTATATGTTGAACCCATCTATCTTCTTCCTCCCGGTGTAAATTCTAATTCAAATCCTTTTAATGTAAAAGGGTTATTTGTACTTGTATCTGTAACTTTTAATGCTACAGCAAATCCAGACCCTTCTACTGCTTCTCTTGTAATTGGCAAATCGCCTAAACCATAAACGGCTGTACCAAAAGCTCCACTTCCAAATATTGCTCCAGTACCTGATGTTTCTAAACTAAATGCACTAGGTTGTGGTGTATCACTATCATCATAATTATAACGTACAAACATACTAGCACTAACTTCACCTTCTGGCTTCCAGTTTAAATTTATTCTTTGCATATTTTTTCTTATGCCGGGGTCACCCATTGTCATATCTGGAGACCTAAATGTAGCTTCTATAGTTCCTGTACTACCTGCCATTGTCCAAGAATTACCATCATCTTGCTTATAGATATAACCATCATATCCACCAGAGACAGTAGTTTCCGTGTTACTAATTAAATCAGAATCACAACAAGAAACTTTTAATCCTTTTATATCTGCATATTCAAATCCCATTTGTTGTGTATTTGGATTTGATTTAATTACAGCAATTAAACCTTTAGCAGTTGTTTCACCGCCAGTTGTTTTAGGATAAAATAAACGATATTGAGATTTATTACCTATAACTAAAGCTGTTACATTATCATAACCAATTTCATTTATTCTGTCCTGTACTTGTTTTGATACAGTACCTAATTCTACGTCACCAATTCTTGCAGTACCTGCAATTGTACGTAAACCATCTGCGGCTAAGAATATAAGGTCACCACCTAATTCTTGTATTGAATGGTGTGCTAAAGTACCTATACCTTTTGCTACCTCTGCTTTTGCAAAATTACTTGAACTAGTACCTGTTATTTTATAAATACTACTCTCACAAAATACAAATAACTCATCACGAAACACTTTTATTCCTGTGATAACATCACCCATAATAATTGTGCCGCCATCAGTATCAAAATCATCTTCTGTATATGGGCCTGAATATTGCAATGTTGATGTTGCATTAGACATTCCACCATACCACATATGATTTGCAAATGATTTTACAAATTTTGGATTAGTTGGTGCTGTTCCACCGCCTGTAGCATTTATTATATCTTCAGTATAACTTGTATTTAATGTAAATGCAGCCGCTTCTCCAGTAGCAATAATTATTTTATCATTTCCATCAAAGTTAAATTTATCAAAATCATAAGTATTACTTGTGCCTTTACTTGTAGCTCTAGAAGTCCAACTTCCAGAAGTAGTTCCTGTTAATACAGTTCCACCTCTTGCTACAACTAAAATATCATTAAATATTGCACATAATTGAACACGTTCAGTAGAAGCAGAAACTTGTGGTACTATTGTTGAATTAAATTTTGTTGTTCCATTTAGTTTTCTGTATCCACCTTCAATACTCGGTTCAAAATTTTGTAGTTGTAATGCTTCACCCGGATGCATTGTAAATACATCTTTATTTAAAACTAATCCTCCACCACAACTTGCTGTAAATGGTGATATTTGTGAAGTATCTGGCATTAATTAACCCTTGTATCTCTCATATATGTTTTAGTATTAATATATTCTGAACGTAAAGCTTGTAATTGATTATCATATTCTTTAACAGACATTGCTGCTGCTTGTGGGTCAGAACGTAATACATAAGCATAATATTTTGCTTTTGTTATAATTACATCTTTAAATCTATCATCTAAGTCCATAGTATCACCATGTGCTGATAAGTCAGTATGTACTTGCCAATATTCATATTGTATAGTATAATTACTTTTATCTGGTACTGGTGATAATCCAAATTTTTTATCCTGTGTATGATAAACATAATCTGGTGTACCTTGAGATGATGATGTATTTGATAAATCTGTTTCTAAATATCTATTTTGCCAATCATCATATGTTATATATTTTAATTTTTTAACACCTATATTTTCAGATATTCGTACATAATCAATATCTAAATTTGTTGATGTTACAGTATTGTTTAATGTTATATATGTTGTTTGTGCTGTAGCATCAAATGTTGTATCTAAAACTTTACCTTCACCAAAATTTGATACTTCTACAGTTGTATTTAAATTTGTTGTATCTTCAGCAGATGTTCCAACTTGAACTTTTAATGATGCTCCTACACTATGAGAATCAAAAACTCTTAATTGTAATCTATATGTTTTATTTTTTACAGTTGATATAGATTGATATATAGCATAATCATTTAATCTTGCTCTACCATTTCCTCCACTATTATAAGCAGCACTACCAGAACCTGCTATTGTAGTCCAACTTGAAATATCAGAAGTAAATTCACCATTAGTAACTAATTCTTTAGGAACTAATCTAAATGTATCCCAATCCATTTTTCTATATGCTTTATCTGTACTTTGTGGTGATGCAGACGATGGTAAACTATATGCTCTTTGTCCTGAATTTGTATCTTGGGTAGTTGATAAATATAAATCAGGAACTTCTGATAATGAATTATATACTTCATGCATAGCTTTAAGCACAAATTTTTTTACAGATGTTTGTATACCTCTGCTACTTGAAAAAGTAGAAGATGTTAATTCTGGTTCATTTAATTCATTTAAGACATTATTTACTAATGTTAAATATGTTGTTGCCATTATACCCCTGTTTTATTTAATCCTGCTATTGGAAAACTTTCAAATTCTATACAATATGCATCTATTGCTGTTACTGATTTATATTCTGTAGATTTACTATTATATGCTTCATAAAATTCATATCTTGCTACTTGACATTCTTCTTCATTTGGATACAAAAACCCATTATATTTAACCGAAGGTGCATTTGGCATAGATACTAATATTAGCATAAACCATATTTTAATCATTTTAAACTCTTAATGTGGGGTTATTATACCCCACTTTTTTTAATTTATTTTAATTTCTTTAGGTTGTTTTTCTTTTGGTAATTCTTGTACCAATAATACTTTTAACAATCCATTTTCTAATTTTGCATCAGTTACAATCATATATTCAGATAACTTAAAAGATTGTTTAAAATTTCTTTCTGCTATTCCTTTATGTAAATACTCATGTTCTATTTTACTTTCTGTATCAATTTGTCCTTCAATAAATACAGAATTTTCTTTTTGTGTTACACTTATTTCTTTTTTAGAAAATCCTGCAACTGCAAAACTTAGTTCGTATGTTTTATTATCAAACTTTACAATATTGTAAGGTGGATAATTGTTGGGTCTATAATCAGCTATATCGTTAAATAAGCTATCAAATCCCACTGTCATTGCCCTGAATGGGCTTAAGTCTAGTCTTGTCATTATTTGCCTCCTTATTAAGCAAGGTTATTAATGTATCTAATTTATATTCTATACTAGATACTCGTTTCTCTAAGTCAGTATTATCTGCACCCAAAGAAACAATCTTTTGTCCGGAAGCAACTTTTGATGCCTTCCGTAAATCATGTACTACCATAAATCCTCTTTTATAAAAGGGGGCAAAAAGCCCCCCTAAATTATATTAATTATTGTGCAGTATCGTGTTGAGTACTAGACTGTCTGTCTGTCTCATCCACACCTGCAACATCACAAAGTACTGCCCAAACACGGATTTTACCCGCAGTTGAAGCCGCACTTAATACAAGTACATCAAGTGTATCAGCAGTTGCTGCTATATGTCTTGCTGTAGCTGTTAATGTTGAATAACCCGTTGCGTTAGTATCTCCATCAGCATAAATATCAACATCTCCACCTGTAATACCTAAGTCCATAGTTACAGAACTTGATAATGCAGTTAGCACTTCAATTCCTGCTTCCATAACTAAAGTTTCAGCAGGTAAATCAAGAACACGTAGAACATCATTTTGTGCTGCTCCACTGTCTCCATTGATTGCTGAGACATCAATTGTATTTTCCACTAAATAAGGAGTTCTTATTCCGGGGTTATATCTGCCGGGACGATTAGTTCCACCCGGCCCAGTTACATCATATGTAGCCATAGTTCTATCCTCCCTTAATCAATTAATAAGTGTCTAGCCATTAATGCTTCCGAACGAAGCACTTTTCTTCCAAACACGTGTAATCCTCTAACTACATCAGCAAAAGAATCTGGGTCTCTGATAACTTCTGTTTTTGCAATTGCATTAGCAGTTGCAGTAGAACTCATGTGTCCCCATAATACTTTATAATAGTTAGATGTTGTTGAAGCTGCAAAGTTATTAGTCATATAACATTTGAAGCCTTGAATTTGACCTTCAACCACTCTACCGTTTCTAATAGGTGATTTTCCGTCTCCTGTTACAGATGCATCCATTAACTTCGCTGATGCTTGAGCAAGTTGCTCATAAAATTCAGGTGAAGCTAAAAACCATCTGTTTTCAGTTGGAACATCTGCTCCATGTAGTCTCTTAGCACAGTTAGCCATAACGTTAAGAGGGTCAGTTTCAGAAGTACCGAATCCGGTATCTGTTCCTGAACCATCTGAACCTACAGTTGTTCCTGCACCAGAAAGCATAGCAGCGATGATGTTCTCATCGTATGAGTCTTTAAGAGCATAAGCCCCTGAAGACGTAGCCAAAGATTCCCAGTTTACGTGAGCTTGTCTTTCTTCAATATCGTCAACTTTAAAAGCGAAAGCATTTGCTTGGTCTACAACTAATTGAAGTTGGTCATCTGCTAAATTTTGAATAGCAACATGGCCACCTCTAGTATAAGAATTTACACTTATGCTTGGCTCTTTAATAATATTAACTGTATCTCCGAAGTTTTCAATCTCTCCCGCATAGTCGGTGTTGGTTATATCTTCAACAACCGAAGCCGTACGGAAAAACTTTTGAACCTTTTGACTATAAATTACCGGTAACCAATTACCCGATGGTAAGTTAGTATAACCGGCTCCTTTAGCAATAGCCATAATTTCCTCCAGTTAAAATTTTATGCCTGTTCTATACGTCCCTCTTTCCTCGCTGCATCAATTTCCTTTTCATATTTAGCAAATTGTTGAGGTCTAAGTTTTGCAATTTCAGACACTGACCAAATTTTTTTACCACCTTCTGTTGCAATAGAACCTCTATTAGTTCTAGTTACAGCTTCAGCAGCATTAGGTTTGGTCGTTTGTTTTGTTTGTAGATTGTGGTCGGCTTTATACAAGTCAACTACTCTAGCGGCCCATTTTGCATCAGTATTATTTTTGTAAATACCATCTGAAATACTTTCTGGTTGTTCATTTAACCAAACTGTAAACTCATCACTTTCTTTTAAAGTATCAAAGTCTGAATGAAATGATTTTAATTCTTTGTAAGCAGTTTCTTTAACTAAATCTTTTTCTTTAGATTGTAATTCAGATAATCTGTTTTCAATATCCTTAACTCTATCATTTGCTTGTAAATGAGATACAGATTCAACAACTTCATAAACATCTGGATAATCTTGTTTAAACTGTTCTAACTCCTCTAATGATTTAGGTGGAGCATAATTAGCTCGTTTAAGACTTTCTTGATTTTTTATTAAATTATTTTCCTTCTCTTTCCATTCATTTACTTTTTTATCATAATGAGATTTTAAATCATCATATCGTTTTTTAAAATCATGTTCTTGAGAAGTTTTCTCTGTTTCAACAAAGCCAGTTGTTTTTTTAGGAGTAGCCTTTTCGGTGTCCTTTGTTTCAACTGTTTCAGTTTCTACTGGCTTATCTAAATCTTTTCGATAAGCATTTTTATATGGGGTAGGCTCTAAGTCTTGTTCTTGTTTAGCTTCATCTACCATTTTTCCTCCTTGAGTGCCTTATAAATAAGGGTAGCTCGGTTGTGTTTTTTGGGGCTATACATTATGTATAGGTCGCCTATTTCAGTTAAAATTTATTATCATGTAAATAAGGTGAAATAAATCTTCTGAAAAACTCTTTATTTCTTGTTTCAATTCCTTGTAATTTGTTACCATTTTCATCTGTTGCTGTTCTATGATATTCATTACTCATTGTAGGATAATCTTCATTTTTTATAGCATTCATAAATTTTGGAAAGTCTTTTAATTTATTTCCCATATTAAATGCCATTTCAGTAAGCATCATTCTTCTATTTTCATCTAAATTAGAAAATTTATCACCACTATGAGAATTATATATTGTTCTTGCTAAATGTTCAGCTTCTAATATATCTTTTCCTAACATATATTCTGAATCTTCTTTATTCCAATTAGGAACAGACCTTTCTCCCGGCATTCCATTATATGCTTTTAGTTCATCTGATGATAATCTATGACCATATCCTATAGCCGGTTTTCCTACGTCTTGATAAATAGATGAATTATGTTGTTCTACATCTTTTAAAAATTGAAATAATTTACCATATTCTGCAGGGAATTGAGCTTTATAAGACTGTCTACTATGCTGTCCTGTATTTCCTGTCATATCTGTTGAAATATCATCTGTATCAGAAAACATTTTTTTAGCTTGTAATACTTGTTTGCTTAAATGTGATAGGGGTTCATTTGAATTATAATCAAGATTCATAGGGCTAAAAAAATCTTTATATGTTTTATAAGATTTATTTTTACCTGTTAATCCGGGTGTTCCTTCTGGATAATCAAATATTAAACCATCTCTTATTAATTCAACTTTATAAGGAACATTAGTTGTATTCATCATTTTATTAGTTTCATTCATTAAATAATGAAATTCAGTTGATGCATTAGAATTTTTTATAAATTTATTATTTAATAATATTCTTGGATTTACTGATTTTGTACTACTTTCTATTGCTTCTTTAACTTTTATTGCTGTTTCTCTTTGTATAGTGGGATTAGATGGAGTTAATTTAACTAATTTATTTAAAAATTTTTTCCATAATTGCTCAGAATATAATCCATTTTTTTGTACGGATGGATAATCTTTAGCATTTTTTTTATCAAATAAAAGTCCACCACCTTCAGTTGGGGCTGATATAGTCATTACAGCTTGATTTAAATCTGCCATTTGGTTATCTAAACCCGGTTGTCTATCGGATATCGCTGGAGGAAATCTTCTTTTATATTCCCTACTAAAAAATTTCATTTTTTCTTCATCATTAAGTGAGAAAAAATCGAATAATTCTGGGTTATCTAAACCCGGCTGTCTATCGGATACAACATCCCCCTCTTGATGTTTAGACGGAGCATTTAATTTTTTTAATGTTGTATAGCCACCTTCAATATATTTAACTAATTGATTTGGTATTTGCATTTCACCATTATGTACAAGTATATCTACTTTATCACCATGTTTATAACCTTTAGTTTTAACACCTGCATCTTTTGCTCTTAACATAGCACGTTCAACTAAACTTCTTACTCTTGGGCCATTTTGTTGCATTGCAGGATAACCCATTATAAAATCACCTTCTTGAGCTTGTAAATCTACATCATCTGCTCTCATTGCAGCAGGAGCCGCACTAGGGTCATTAATCATTTGTGGTTTTCTCATAAATCCTGTCATTATTTTTTCTCCATAAATCCTACAATTCCACCTTCTTTTGCTGTAAATAATCTTTCAAAACCACCACTAAAATCCATCCACGCAGGATTATTTGTTGCTGCTGTTGATGTTCCCTGTGACTCTCCCGGTTTTTGACTAGGTTCTCCCGGCCCTGATTGCCATCTATCATCTACTCCATCACCATCTGAATCTATAAAATCTGTTGAATAAGCTTCTGTTTCATCTGTACCAATCCACTGTCCATATTTTGTTTCTGGTGAAACAGCATCTTCAGATGTATATTTTTGAGGGTTATACATTGAATGTCTTTCTGACGGATTATCTTTATTAATATCTGTTTCATCATAGTGATATTGTGATAAATTATATTTATTTGCTAATGATGTTTTATCATTTATAATAATACCACCACTTGATGCAAACATACTTTCAATTCCATTTTCACCAATTCCTTCTTGTTCAAACCATGGTGTAAATGGTGCAACTAAAGTTTCAAGCAGTTTTTGGTCTAATGGTTCTCTAGTTCCTTCTGCCGTTGCTTTACTATTAATAGCTTGTGTAGCTAACATTCCCGGTACACCACCAAATCCTGCTAGTGCTCCCAGAAATACTTTTGCTAATCCTGATTTACCATGATGTGGATTAAAAAATTTAACTCTATCAATTAAATTACGTTGTTGTTGAAATAAATCTTTATTACTAGGGTCTATTTTTGCTCCTAACATATTTAAATTTGTGGTATAACTTTCTCTATCCATTAATTCTCCAGTATTCATTTCCCAATTACCACGTAATCCACCACTAAATGTATTATAATGTTTTGTTTTTCCTCTTTCATCAAAAAATGTTGATGTATCATTTAAATCAATTCCCATAACTGCCCATGTATCAGGATTAATAGATTTCCATTTATCCCCTCTTTTATTTGGAATAGCTAAAGCAAGTCCATCTTCATTAGTATATTTACCTAAAACACTTTTTCTTCCATCCTCGTGATAATCACCTTGTATAAAGTTTAAAACTTCATGCCATGTCCATTCTGGATTTAACTCTTGTATTTTTTTAGCTATGGAATGAGTAGAAGCTATATTATGATTTGCATGATTAATATTAGATTTTCCAAAAAGTGATGCTCCTAAACCATTGAGACCTTTATCTTTGTCACTATACCACCAATCTATTAAATCATCTTGTTCATCAGCCATATCTCCATATGTTTTATCGTCATCAAAAGGTAAACTATCAATATCTATAAAGCCTTCATTATCATTATCAAAATGATATATATTTTTATTATTAGCTTTTGCAATTCCCGGTGGTCTATCACTTGCTAAATTTTTATTAACAGCATAATTACCTCTATCAAAAAAACCAGTATCATTAAATGCAGTATTAGGAGTTTTTATATTATTATTAGTAAAATTCGTACCTCTATCATAAAAACTAAATGTATTATCAGATTTTGTATTTTTATGTTCAGTATTTTTTGAATAATTTTGTGATGTTGGTGGAGGTGGGGCTACATTACCCCAATTAGAATTTTCAACAGATTTATTTTTTGAATTTGCAGATGTTTCAGCTTGTATATTTGGAAATGTTTTCTTATTTCTCATTTCCATCATTTCATGTGGCCTATTACTAGGTTTTACTGCTGCCTTTACCGCTTCCTGTGTATCATACCAATCTACCATTTATTCTTTATCTCCTATATCCGATGCGTGTTTACACGATTCCTTCAGGTTCTTGAGGTGAACCAGTGAAGCCAGTTTCCCCTGATTGTGGAACATTTCCGACTCCGATTTGGCCGTTCCCAAGACCTGATACGTTTGGTTGATTTGCTCCTGAAGGTGCTCCTCCAGTGCCTTCCATGCCTGTTGGTTGTTCACCAGTGGGCTGAGTTTCTGGGCCTGTGCCTTGAACATTTGCTAATCCTCTTAACATATCTGCAAAGATAGCTGCTTCACTCATATCATTTACTAAACTTTCTGGGTCAATATCTTGTGCTATTGCCAATTCCCTCATTAAATTAGGGAGTTTTATAAATGGAGCTAACATTGGGTTTGCTACTGTTTGCAATAAAGTAGTTAATCTTTGCGTTCTAACTTCTTTCTGCATTACTGCGGATGTACCTTTAGGTTTAATTTCTAAATCACCTATAACGTCTGGTGTTTTTCCAAATTGCATATTCCATTGAAACATTGCTTCACCTAATGGTTTTAACAGATAATCATCTACATTTTTGATTACAGTTTTTATGGATAATCCTGCTGAAGACATAATCATTGATAAACCTGCTGCTGTTCTTCCTGTGCCTGTCACACCTGTTTGTCCATGAACTACAGAAGGTATTCCTGTTTCTTCATCAGCTAATTGTCTTGCTTTATCATACATCTGAACATTTTCTTGTGCTGTACTTGGAAATTTAATTCCATTTACTGCCGTTCCAGTAACTCCAGATTGTCTTCTAAATATTTTACCCGGAAATATATCCATACTTTGTCCGGGAACTAATTGAGTTTCATCAATATCAAATACTAAATTACCTGCTAATGCTAAATTATCTATAGCCATTCTAATATGACCATTCATTAATAATTGGGCATCATCCATATTTTCAGCAACTCCAATGCCAAAAAATTGATATGGATTTAACTCATAAGGAAATGCTTGATATGGTATTCGTTCTGGTGTAAATGGATTCAGTACAGCACGTAAAACTTTATTGCCACAAATCCATACATTAACTTGTACTGATTTTAAATCAGTCATTCCTTGTGGAATTGTCATTCCAATTTCTTCACATAATGAGGCATCACAATTACCCCAATATTCATAAACCTCGTATCTATTATCTACATATGTCGGGTCATTAACACCATGAATAGTTTGTTCATAATATTTTTCTTCATAATTTGGCCCAATATCTAATGTTTCTAAAATAGCATTTTTATCGAAATAAGGTCTATTAATTAAATCTTTTAATTGTTCTCTATTTAATCTATGTCTTTGTATAACATATTCACAATCATCTATATTTGTAGCAGAAGGGTCTGGAAAAAAATCCCAACATGATACCGCTTCAATTTTAGGTACTTCTTTATCATAGGGACTATATTCTTTTTCGTCCCCAGTTCCCATCCATTGATGTACTTTTTTGTTATAACTAAATGGCCCTTTAATAATTCCTGTACCTAATAAAGCACATTCAAATATAGAATGTCTTAACACATTAACAGCAGAAGTATCAAGTAACTGGTCATGTATCATTTTTTCCATTTTACGAGCAGTTTCTTGAGCAGGTTTAATTTGGGGTTCCCCCATTTTAGCTGCACCTTCTCTAAGATTAGTTCCAGAAAATTTAGAAGATAAACCACCTAAAAAATCTTTTGGTGCAGTTGCTTCCATTGCACCCGGTTCTAATACTCGTCCATCACCATTAAACCCATAGGGGTCAGTCATTGGTGGAGACTGAGGTGTTTGTAAATGTGCAAATTCAGCTATGCCTTCTGGTACGGGAGTAGCTTCTACAGATAATGGAAATTTGCTATTAGCAAATAATATATCTGCAATTTGTCCATAAGCAGATAGAACTTTTACTTTTGTTATTTTTACAAATACTTTAGATTTTTCAGAAGAACGAAATTGAGTTGTACTATCAAAAATACCACGATAATTTTTATATGCTTTTAGCCATCGTGTTTCATCTTCATTCTTTCCATCTTCAGCAGATGTAAATTTTTTTTTAACGTGAGCAACTAAGCCGGGAACATTCTCGGCATTATCTATCTCTTTGGCCTCATCTGTTTTGTCGATAGCCATTAATATCCTTTATTAAAATTTTTTGTCTAAACTATAATCGTCAGCACCCATGGCTTTTAAACCTTGTCCTTTATTTTTTTTACCCGGTTTATCGGCTGAACTACTAAGTTCTCCATGCTTAATTTTTTTTGAAGCAAATGACTCTAATGATGCATTAGCTTTTTTTGCATAAGTATCACCTAGTTCTCCTTGCGAGTATTTTTTCATAATTGGTTGTGGCATTATTTCCTCCTAATAATCTTTTTCACTTGCTTTCTTCCAGAAAGAAGATTGCACATGATTGTTTGGTTTGGTTGGATAATCTTTAGTAGCAATACTAGGGTCAGCTTCTCCGCCATGCATTGATAGATTAAGATTTTTCATTTTATCCTTTTTTTTAGGATAGGGCATACCAAGGTCACCCTGTTTATATTTGGTCATTATTGGTTGTGGCATTTAGCCCTCCTTTATTTTGTTTTTTAAATAATCTAGTAATTCTGGATTATCTACAAATACTGTTGTTAAACCATTAGTTAAACTATTAACTAAAGTTTCTTCTTCTTTCTCACCTAGTTCAACATTCCATTGATAAACTATTGCGTGTAATATTTCATGCAAAATTGTATTAGCATGAGAAACTCCCTTTTCTTCATCAGTATAACCTATTATACCTTCTTTAGCAAAAAACTGTCCATGTGCTTCATTTGCACTAGCAACAGTTTGTTTCCACTTTTCTAATTTATAATCTCTATATCCAATCTTTATAGATTGTGGTATTTTATTCATATATTATGTAAATATACTGGCTAATTGATTTTTTAAATTATCTCTCGATTGTAATTGTTTGTTTTTACCTTTAGTTAAGGCATCTTGTTTTGAATACCCCATTTCATGTAATTTATCATAATTAGCTCTTACATCTTTATCAGAACTAATAAAACTTCTTAATCCTGTTTCTTGACTTTGTATTTTTTTTGCTAATTGATAAGGTTCATATTCTTCTGACTTTTTAAATTCTCTTGGATTTAAATATTGGTCTGCACCTAGTTGAGCAACTGTTGTTGCTGCTCCAATTGGGCCACCTATAATTGTTTTTGCAACTCCTGTACCCACTGCTGCTCCAACACCTAATAAACCTAATTTCTTTAAAACTTGTTTACCACCTTCTCTTTTAATAGCTTTTCCTGTACCTGCTCGTGTTCCTGATTTTGCTGCTTGTGATTCTATCTCTCTTAATCTTCCTTCTTGTCCAGTAATTTGAGCTTGTTGCCTTGCAATTTTTTCTGCTGCTGTTTCTCTTACTTCTTTAGATGCTTGAGTACTTGTTCTTGTTTTTGATTCATCTATAAATTCCTGTTCTGCAGGTAATGCTGTAGGTCTTGCTGTACTAGGGGCTTCCGGGTCAACTAAAGCTGTTTCTAATCTTCCAATTTTTTCTTCACTTAAACCCATTTGTAAACCAAATTCTCTTGGGGATTCAAATCCGGCATTTCTTAAAAATGCATTTTGTAATCTAGTTGCATTTAATCGCATTTCTTCATTAACACCCGGCAATATTCTTTCACCAGATGTATAAAACATTTGTATGTCACTCCCTTTTAAAGTATGACCTACCATTTCTTTTACACCAAGAGCACCTAATCCAATATTCTTACCACCTGTCTGTACAATATCTCTGAATAGTTTAACTTGAAAACCTTTTAATTTACCTTTTTTTAGTGCTTTATTTAATTCTTTATCAACACTATCTAATTCAGTAATGACAGTCTTTTTAATATTTGCCTTTAATGTAGCTTGTGTTTTTTTAAATATTTTTCCTTTTTCATCAGCATTTTCTTTTAATTCTGTAATAGCCTCTAATGCTAAAGGTGATAATGTAAATGTTTTACCTCCAGTAGGAATCATTCCGGGGCCACCTTTTTTTCCACCTACATTTGTTATTTCAAAATTATCTAAATCAATTTGGGATGCTGTTACTTTGTATAATTCTTCAGGTCTTAATCCTGTAAAAGCCATAACTGTTGCAAATAATCTAGATTCATTATCAACAATTTTAGGTATTGCTTTATAAACATGGGGGACAGCATTCCTTAACCCAAAAGAAGCTTTTGGTTGTGCAGTTACAAAAAATTTACCTTCTGGTGTTAATTGGCTTTTTGGTAATCCTTTTGTTAGTGCAGTAGGTTCATTTTTTTTTATTGAAGTAAAAATTACACCAGAACCGGGTTTAGTTGCATTAGCAGCAGACCCTAATACACTTCGTAATGAACTTCTCATATCCTGAGTCATATTTAATATTTCTGGATTATGAAAAAATTTTACAGCAGAAGATGTATCTTTTCCAATATCATCAATTAACATATTTCCCAATTGACTATTTTGGAATTTAGTAATAAATCCCTGTGTTGCAGAAAGATTTTTACCTCGTCTTTTTAAATCAGCAAGATACTCCTCTAATGCTTCTACAACAGTCAAACTACCTTGAACTACATCACCACTTTGAAAACTCATTTTAAAACCAATATGAGCTTTTTTTTCTTCTGGTTTAATCATAAAACCTAATTCTTTATTTTCACCTAAATTAATTGAACCGCCTAATTCTTTATTTATAATAGCATTAACTGTTCCAAATAATGTTTTATTATCCGCTACAAGACGTTCAGCTTCTTGATATACCTCAGTTTCTTCAGCTAGACCACTAGCCGCATCAATTGCTAAATCTTGTAAAGTTTCTAAAGCTCTTTTTGTATCTTCAGCCATATTAATATCCAAAAATCCTATCTACTGGTTCATATGTTTCTGCTTTTAATTTATTTAATCTGTAATTGGCTCTTTGCCGTTCACCTGTCTGTCTTGTCATAACCATATAACGTAAAGCATCGTAAGCATGGTCATCTGTTTTTGTATCAACATCCTCTGCATTATTTTTTGCATAAGGTATTGTTGGTAATGTTCTAATCAAGTTTATACAATTAGAAAATATTTTTAATTGTGGTTCACCTGTTTTTTCTCGTATAGACAATCGTCTATGTAATTCTACTTTACCACTTATTCTATCTCTGTTTGATGGTACAAAACGTATACCGGCTCTAATAATGCTATCAGCAATACTAGGGCCAATACCTGATTTACTCCAACAACTAGCATCTAGTACAGAAGTGTGCATTGGAGGGTCATAAACCTCTAAGTCATTTATTCTGTTTGCAAGTTGTTCACCCGTAAGTCCACTCTGATATAGTTCTCTGTATATAATTATATTTCCATCCCAATCAACTGCACCCCAAAGGACACAACTTGGTGAGGAATATCCATAATCAGCAGAACGTATTCTTATCCAATTGTTGGGTAATTCATAAGGTTCAATAACGTGTATAACTTTACTGAACTCTGGAAATGCTGCCCCTTCTGCAACATCCCAGTCACCATCTAATAATCTCTTTCTTTCTACTTCAGGTAATGATGAAAGCATTGCTTCATATTCACCAGATTCAGCAAGATATGGATTATCTGTTAATCGTGCAGGTATAAACTTTCTTTGAAATAAAGGTTCACCTGCTTTTTCGTGATATCTACCAAATTTTAAAACGTCACCTGTATCTATGTCTGTAGCATAAAAAGGTTCACCCGGTAATACTGGGTCTACAAACATTTTCTTTATCCACCATCCTCCTACACCACCGGGGTTAGAAGAAGCTCTCATATATGTGTCAATACTTTTATCTGTACTACGTAAACGTGAACGTAAGTAGTTCCAAACATAAGGAGTAGGATAATGTCCTAGCTCATCAATACCAATCCAAGTAAATGCTTGTCCTTGATACCTTGTTACATCGCTGTCTTTGTCCACATATGAGAATAATGCTGTTGCACCAGATGGAAAATGCCATGTACTTTTTGATTCTTTAAAAATAGCACCCGGAAATGCTTTCGCATAGAGTTTTCGGCTACTATCTATTAATTCTGTTAGTTCAGCTAATGTTCTTCTTAGTAATAATGCCCTATGATTTGGATTATGACAGTATCTAAGTAAGTCAACTAGTAGTGCAAATGATTTTCCACCACCTGCAGCACCTCCATAAAGTACTTCTTTCTCTGGAGAAGCTAAAAATTTAGTTTGTGGGCCTTCATTAGGCATAAAAACTACTTCAGCTTGGTCTTCTACTGACTTTTTAACTGATTTTGGTACTTTATCCAGTATATCATCTGTTATAGCACCACCTTTTTTGTTGATTGCATCAACTCTTTTAAGGTTTTCTTTTAATTCTTTTGTTCTTTGACGTTCATTAGCTAATTTCTTTGCTAATTTGTCTGCTTTCTTTTGCTTTTCTCTTAATTTACGTCTGGCTTCTATTCTTGCCTTCTGTGCAATGCTGAAATGATATGTTCTTGTCATTCATTTATTGTTTTTATTTTATCTTTAGCCGGTAACATTACAACACCATGTAACACTTGACCACTAACATTAACTTCCTGACGTTTACTAATACCTGTTCTATCTAATATTTCAGAAGCAGCTTTCATTCTAACATCCATTTGTCCAGAAGGTATAGTTCCATCAGCATCTAATCCTTCTGTTAATCTATTTATTGCTTTTACAGAAGAACCTGCTAATTGTGTTTTGGCTCTATCTATAATTTCGTCTTTTACAGACTTCATTAACCACCCTCTAGAATCTGGGCTGTATCCTGCCTCTTCAATAGCGGACATTACTTGTCCTCCGTTGCTAAAGAGAACGTCTAGAAATTTTTCCTGTTTTTGGGTTAATTCTTTTTTTCGGTTTGGGAGTATCTGATTCATTTTTTATTGCTTTTAAATAGGGTAATACTTTATTTTCTGTTTTAGGTTTAGTAAATATTTTCCAAAATGCTTCTGATAATCCATAAGGGTCATCATGAGGAAAACCTATACAATTTAATTTACTCATCTTTATGCTCACAACATTTACATTCACATTGTCCACCACAGCAGGAGCCGCCATTAGAACAATGACATTCATGTTCACAAATTTTACAAATTGGCACTATACTTTGCCACCTTTTTTAGCTACAATTCTTTTATTAATCATTCTTTTAGGAACTGGTATATATTTACCACCCTTCCCTTTTATATAAAATTGTTTTGCAAACATTTCTTGTCCCTTAGGTTTTGTAATATGAGGTTTTTTATCGGATAAATGTGGTGATTTAACATCATCTCCACTTTTATATCCTTTTTTTGATTTTTTATGAGGCATTCCACCACCATACATTTTTGGTTTTTTCATTTTCATTAGTTACTCCTATATTTTATAATTTGGTTTTCGTACAGCACCACCATATTTGGCTGTAGCTTTATTTTTATTAGCAAAACTACGTGCTGCTCCTTCAGAACCAAATCCCCACTTTTTTAATGCTAATGCTTTTCTAGTTGGTTCTCCACTAGGTTTTTTCATTGGCCCTTTCATTCCTGCAAATCTTGCAGCAAAAGAAACTCTTCTTGGATTAGTACCTTGAGAAACAGGAGCCTTTACACCAAAGTGTTTTCTACCTGCATCATTTAATCCACCACTTGGATTTTGATACTTTTTTAATGCCATTATTTTTTTGTTTTACCACCACGCATTTTTTTAGGAAATCCTGCTTTCATGTTAGCATATGCTTTAGGTGTAATTGTTGATTTTGATTTGGAACGAGATGTTCCTGCTTTTTTTCTTTTATTTATGTTTGCGTATAATCCGGGTTTAGACATTATATTTTATATTTGGCAGGTCTTACACCGCCACCTTTGCTATATTTTGATTTAATTTTACCACCCTTTTTTTTACTCATAGGAACAGGCCCCGGCCCCACAGGGAAACGGCCCGGAGAATTGTCTCTCTGCCATCCATGTTCTTTAAGATGTTCAATCATTTTTCTCATCGCAGCATTTCTAAGATTTTTATCAGAAGCTCTTTTTGGCATTCGTTCTGCCGCACCTCTATCACCTTGTGCTAATTTTTGTTCTGATTTTAGCTCATCAAGTAATTTTTGTAAATCAAATTCTTCTTGTGGTGATTTAGCTTTCTTTAATTTTTTTGCAATTTCAAGAATTTTTTTACGTAGTTTTGCTGCCCCAATTCCTATTACAGGATTACCGGGCACTATAGTTGCTCCTTTTAGTACATCTTTTCCTTGTTCAACTAACTTATCTTTAAAACTCCCCATAATGTCTCCTATATTTTATATTTAGCAGCCCTTACACCACCGCCTTTACTGTATTTAGATATAGAGCCACCTCTTTTATTAGTTCCTCTTTTTTTACGTTCTGCTCCCACCTTTGTATTACTACTTCGAACATATATAACTTTACCATCTTTTTCAAAACCTATTAGAGGAGGGTCAGACATTTTCGCAATTCCTGTTGCTGTCCATCCTTGTTCTCTAGCTTCTGCAGGTGTTGTAGGTGTTCTTTCTGATTGTTGTGCCGCTTCAGACTTTCCATAGTCAGATTCTAATTTATCTCCTTGTTGTTCTATAAATCTACGAACTGCATCTCCAGTATCATATTTTTTTTTCATTTTACCTCCATACTTGGCTGTTTTCTTTTGAACTTCTTTTGTCATACCTTTTTTGTGTGCTGTTTCCAATAAATCCGATTCAGCCCTAGCACCATATTTTAATCTAAAGGTTACTGGGTCTTTTTTGTATTCATCTAATAATTTCTTTGTTTCTTCATTTGTCATAGTGTTAAATGGGAACCGCCTAAGAATAAGGAAAGGTCTTACGAACTGCCACTAGTTCCCAATATCCCCTTTTATTGAGCTAGTTTATTACTAGTCTCACTTATATATATTATATCCAGAATCAGGATGTTGTCAAGTAAAAAATAAAAAAAAAATAAAAAAAATACGATTTTTCTTGACAGATTGCTGTATAGGGATATAATAGTAATTAGGCCCCCTAGGCCGGGTCTATTATATACAGATAGTAATACTAGTTTATAGCTAATGGTATATAACTAACAGCAGACTATACTAGTCTATATAAGGTTATAATTAGAAAATCATTAGCAGCTAGGTATATATATCTCCCTATGGTACCTAGTGTCCCTTACCCTCCCCCTTAAAAAATGGCAGAAAACCATGATGATTTCTTGCCAAGCATTTCGTTTGACCAACCAAGTTAGAACTAGGTATAGCTAGTCTATTACTAGACTTACTTTGACGCACGAGCCAACTATAACTTGGGGTAACAAATTTTTTAATTAGTTTATTATTAGTTATACTCTAGGATATTGAGGCCGTTCCTTTATTATTTAGACTAGACTAGCAATACTCAGGTTTATATTAGTATAATCTAGGGCAATAATGAGCAGTAATACCCACTAGACATAAACTAGGAATACTCAAGGAATACAAGGGCTTATAATACAATCTAGAGCAATACAAGATATAACTAGACATACTCCACATACAGCAGAAAACAGCAGACAAAACAGCATAAAAAAAGCCCCCTAGAGTATAGAGGGCTGTCGGAGTTTAAGAAGGAATTTTTTAATTTA
>Ga0209992_10001688_pt1 | contig 22279 bp, 17 predicted proteins | sample 2SBtaG_2_FD_182564 | JGI IMG/M metagenome (GOLD analysis project Ga0209992, IMG submission 182564) | Deep subsurface microbial communities from Kolumbo volcano to uncover new lineages of life (NeLLi) - 2SBTROV12_ACTIVE470 metaG (SPAdes)... | ecosystem: Environmental > Aquatic > Marine >... | reverse complement strand
GACCCCGAGAGGGCACCTGGCTGTGGGGCTTTGGGGCCCAGGGCGACGTGGGCTGGAACCTGGGCGGCGGCGGGCCGGCGGACCAGGGCTGGACCCAGAACGTGGTGGTGGTGGACGGCGTGGCCCACGCCTTCGGGCCGGTGACCTTCACCTGGGACGATCCAGACGGCCCCTGGCGGGTGGTCAGCGACGACGGCGCCCTGGACCTGGTGCTCACCCCCCGCCTGAGCCACAAGGAGGCCCGGGACCTACGGGTCGCGGCCACCGACATCACCCAGGCCTTTGGCAGCTGGTCCGGCACGATCGCCCTGGACAACGGGCGAGTGCTGACGATCACCGACGCCCCTGGGCTGGCGGAGCAGGTCTACAACCGCTGGTGACGCGGGCCAGAGGGCCCAGACAGGGTCTTCACGAGAGGTCCTAAAGATCCCTTCCTGAGAGCGCCGCCCGTCTGGTAGACCATTCGAGGACGGTTCCCCCGGAGAGGCAATGACCACTCGTCGATTGGTGTGTCCGCACGTCACGGTCCTCCTGCTGTTGCCGATCGGCATCCTCTCCTGTGGCCCACCGCCGACCCCCCTGGACCCGGCCCAGGCCCCAGGCCTGTTCGACGACGCCGGGCCCGACGCGGTGGTCCTGGCCGACGAGCTGGGCCGCGAAGCCGCCAGCGCCGCACTCGGCCACGAGCTGGTCGAAGGTCTGGCGCTGATCCGCGTCCGGGTCGGTCCGACTCAGATGGCCCACGTGCGCTACCGACAGACCCTGGACGGGGTGCCCGTGCTGCGCGGGGACGCGGTGGTGCACCTGGAGCCCGACGGTGCCGTGAGCAGCGTGACCGACGCCCTGCTGCGCGGACTCGACGTCGACACCGAGCCGGCCTGGACAGAAGACGAGGCCATCGACCTGGCGGTCGCAGCGTCGGATCTGACGTGGGGCGACCTCACCGAGGATCCGTCCGTCGAGCTCTGGATCCTGCGCCATGAGGGCCAGGACCACCTGACGTGGCGGGTGCAGCTGTGGTGCCTCGACGGCAGCGAGCGCACCAGCATGCCCCTGGTCTTCATCGACGCCCACGACGGCGACGCGGTCTGGGCCTACGACAACCTGAAATCCGCCACCGGCACGTCGAACTACTCCGGCACGGTCAGCTTCGAGACCCACCTCAGCGGCAGCAACTACTACCTGGAGGACACGACCCGGGACATCGGGACCTACACCTTCAACAACACCTCGTCGCGGCTCTACTACATCACCGATCCCGACGACAGCTGGACCTCGACGTCCCAACGCGAGGGCGTCGACGCCCACTACGCCGCCGCCGAGACGTGGGACTACTTCAACACGACCTTCGGTCGCGACGGCCTGGATGGCTCCGGGGGGCCCGGGTACATCAGCTCGCTGAACGGCGGCCCCGACGTGATCTCGCTGCTGGTCAACTACGGCAACAACTACGCCAACGCCTTCTACGGCGACCCCTACTTCATCTTCGGCGACGGCAACGGCATCGGCTTCGATCCGTTCACCACCATGGACATCGTCGCCCACGAGCTGACCCACGCCGTCACCACGACCGACGTCGGCCTGATCTACAACGGCGAGTCCGGGGCTCTGGACGAGTCCTACTCCGACGTCTTCTCGGCGATGGTCGAGCGTCAGGCCTATGGCGAGAGCAGCGACACCTGGTGGATCGGCGAGGACATGTACACCCCGGGCACGTCGGGCGACGCCCTCCGGTACATGGACGACCCGACCGCCGACGGCTCCAGCCGGGACCACTACGACGACCGCTACACCGGGGCCGCCGACAACGGCGGCGTGCACTACAACTCGGGCATCGGCAACCTGGCCTTCTACCTGGTCGCCAACGGCGGCAGCCACCCGACCTATGGCGGCTCGATGAGCGGAATCGGCCCCGACGCGGCGGCGGCCATCTGGTACGAGGGGCTCAGCTACCTGACGTCGAACTCGGACCTGAGCGACGCCCGCGACGCGATGGTGTCCGGGGCCACGGACCTGTACGGCAGCGCCTCGGCCGAGCTCACGGCCGTGCAGAACGGGTGGGCGATGGTCGGCATCGGCACCGCGCCGACCGGCGACGCCGACGGCGACGGCTACGACGCCATCGCCGACGGCGGCACGGACTGCGACGACAGCGACGCGAGCGTGAACCCCGGCGCCACCGAGCTCTGCGACGGCATCGACAACGACTGCGACGGCACCACCGACAGCGGCGCAGCCGACGCGTCGACGTGGTACGCCGACGCGGACAGCGACGGCTTCGGCGACACCGGCAGCTCGACGGATGCCTGCGAGGCCCCCAGCGGCCACGTGGCCGACGCCACCGACTGCGACGACAGCGACGCGGGCATCCACCCCGCGTCGGTCGAGATCTGTGACGGCGTCGACAACGACTGCGACGGCGGGGTCGACAACGACGCCCTCGACGCGGCGACGTGGTACGCGGACCTGGACGGTGACACCCACGGCGACCCGGGCAATACCAGCCTGAGCTGCTCCCAACCGGCGGGCAGCGTGGCGGACAGCACCGACTGCGACGACAGCGACGCCGCCATCCACCCCGGCGCCGTCGAGGTCTGTGATGGCGCCGACAACGACTGCGACGGCGGCACCGACGTGGGGGCCACCGACGCGGGCACCTGGTACGCCGATGGGGACGGCGACAGCTACGGCGACGCCGGGAGCTCCACGGCAAGCTGTGAGGCGCCGTCCGGCTTCGTGTCCGATGCCACCGACTGCAACGACAGCTCCGCCGCCGTGAACCCCGGCGCCACCGAGCTCTGCGACGGGGTCGACAACGACTGCGACGGCGGCGTCGACGTGGGCGCCAGCGACGAGAGCACGTGGTACGCGGACTTCGACGGCGACACCTTCGGCGACGCCGGGGCCACGACCACGAGCTGTACCCAGCCCACCGGCTTCGTGGCCGACAGCAGCGACTGCAACGACGCCGATCCCAGCGTCAGTCCGGCGGCCCCCGAGGTCTGCGACGGGCTGGACAATGACTGCGACGGCGGCGTCGACACCGGCGCGATCGACGCCGGCACCTGGTATGCCGACGCCGACGCCGACAGCTACGGCGACGCCGGCACCAGCAGCACGAGCTGCTCCCAGCCCGCCGGCACGGTGGCCGACAGCAGCGACTGCGACGACGGCGACGCCGGCATCAACCCCGGGGCCACCGAGGCCTGCGACGGCGCCGACAACGACTGCGACGGCAGCACCGACGTGGGCGCGGCCGACGAGAGCACCTGGTACGCCGACGACGACGGCGACAGCTACGGCGACGCGAGCAGCCCCACCGACAGCTGCACTGCGCCCGCCGGCCACGTGGCCGACGACACCGACTGCGACGACAGCTCCGCCGCCGTGAACCCCGGCGGCACCGAGGTCTGCGACGGCCTGGACAACGACTGCGACGGCAGCGTGGACGTGGGCGCCACGGGCCTGGTGACCTGGTACGCCGACGCTGACGGCGACAGCTATGGCGACGCCGGGAGCACCACCGAGAGCTGCGCCCAGCCCACAGGCACCGTCGCCGACAGCAGCGACTGCGACGACAGCGACGCCGCCGTGAACCCGGGGGCCGCCGAGGTCTGCGACGGCGCCGACAACGACTGCGACGGGAGCGTCGACACCGGCGCCGTCGACGCCGGCACCTGGTACGACGACAACGACGGCGACAGCTACGGCGGTGCCGGCAGCGCCACCGCGAGCTGCGCCCAGCCCACAGGCACCGTCGCCGACAGCAGCGACTGCGACGACAGCGACGCCGGCATCAACCCCGCAGCCACCGAGGTCTGCGATGGGGCCGACAACGACTGCGACGGCAGCGCCGACGTGGGCGCGGCCGACGAGAGCACCTGGTACGCCGACGCCGACGCCGACAGCTACGGCGACCCGGGCAGCACCACCAGCAGCTGCGACCCGCCCGCCGGCCACGTGGCCGACGACACCGACTGCGACGACAGCGACGCCGCCGTGAACCCCGGGGCCACCGAGGTCTGCGATGGTGCCGACAACGACTGCGACGGCAGCATCGACGTGGGCGCTTCCGACCAGTCGACCTGGTACGCCGACGCCGACGGCGACGGCTACGGCGACCCGACCCTCACCGCGTCCAGCTGCGACCAGCCCAGCGGCTTCGTGGCCGACGACACCGACTGCGACGACAGCGACGCCGGGGTCAATCCCAGCGCGACCGAGGTCACAGACGGCGTCGACAACGACTGCAACGGCGTCATCGACGAGGGCGGGGCCAGCACCTGCGCCGGGTACGACCAGACCTGGTCAGGCAACCTCTCCGGCACGGGGGACTACGACTACCAGCCCGACGGCAGCTGGTACTTCGTGTCCACATCCGGCGATCACAGCGGCTGTCTGTCGGGCCCGGCCGGCACCGACTTCGACCTGGAGCTCTACAAGTGGACCTGGCGCAACGGCTGGCGCCGGGTCGCGGTCGGAGAGAGCGAAGGCTCCGAGGAGACCGTCGAGTACAGCGGCTCCCGCGGGTACTACCTGTGGGTCGTGTACTCGTACTCGGGCAGCGGGGACTACGAGTTCGGGATGACCACGCCCTAGCGCTCGGATCCCTGGGCGCGACCTACTCGGCCAGGACCTCATCCGCTCCGGCGGGACCGGGTTCGTCCTGGTCAGCCGCCTGCTCGGGCTCCTCGGCCTCGACCGGCGTCACACCCTGAGCCGTCGGGAACACGATGGCGCCGCTCAGCCACTCCCAGCTCTCGAAGCCCTCCTGGGTGATCACGTCCTTGGACCACTCGCCCGTGTACCAGTGCACCTCGTAGATGTCGCCGTCGACGATCATCGCCATGTGCTTGCCGCCCCGGGCCGCCACGACGCCGAAGGGCACGCCCTTCAGCCACTCGAGCCCGGCTTCGTCCTCGACGGTCTTTGAGCCATAGGTGGGCTCGTAGTCGACGACCATGTGGTCGATGCCCACGCCGTAGTAGCTGCCGTTCTTCTCGGCCAGGTACGCGCTGTAGGGGTGCTCGTCGGACGCGTCCCGGGGATGGCTCACGTCGGGGTTGAAGTACGCCCCCTGCCAGCCGCCGTGCTCCTGGAGGGCCTTCATGAGCTCGATGCCCTTGAAGCCGCCTTCGCCGCTGTTCTCGACAGCGGCCTCGAAGATCGTCATCCACTCGTCTTCCAGCCCGGCGGCCCGAAAGGCCTGGCCGATCACCTCGAGCACAAAGGTCGTGCAGTCCTGTGGACTCAGGTCGTCCTTGCCCTCGGGGTTGAGCTTGTTGCCGTAGTAGAGACCACGGCCGTCGTCCTCCATCGCTGCGTCGTGGGCTTCGTCCATGCGCTGGACGGCGGCCTTGGCGGCCTCGCCCAGCCAGACGTCGACGCCGACTTCGTCCAGGTCGATCACGTCACGCAGATCCGCGACACAGGACGGCGTGCCGTCGCACGTGATGGTGCCCGGGTCGGCGTCGGCGAGGGCTGGCTGGAGGAGCGCAGCGATCAGGACGGTTGTCATGCCACCCTTCCTGGGGGGACGAGGATCGCAAGGTCACCTGTTCTCCGAGTCAAGTCAAGGACTTGCGCCGCCTCTGACGGCGTGTTCACTGGGGTGGCATGACCCTGTTCCTCGCCCTCGCCTGCGCGACCACGCCCGCTCCTGAGCCCGCCGCCGAGCCGGCACCGGCCGCCGAGCCGGCACCGGCCGAGGAGCCCGCACCGGCCCAGGACCTGCCCGCCGCCGAGACCTGGGTCGACCTGCGCCAGGTCCCCCTGGGCGACTACCAGGTGCTGTTCCGGGGCGAAGCCGTGCCTCAGGGCCTGAACCAGGCCTTTGGCATTCGCGAGCTGATCTTCCTGCTGCCCGACGGCACGCGAGCCCCCTTTCGACCGACCGGCACGGTGAACTTCAGCGACTGGACCTTCGACGTGGCCAGTCCCGATGCGGCGCATGTCCTGCTCGTCCAGGACCACTACGGCCCCTACCACGTGGTCTCTGTCGACAACCTGGTCGCCTACCTGGCTGGAACCACCGAGCCCGATCACGTCCTGCACCAGGCCCAGTCCGCCGACGTCGGCGCATGGGTCCACCAGGACGGCCGCTGGACCAGCGCGACCGAGCTGGCCTACGAGGCCGGCCTGACCACGATGGAGACGTTCACCTACAGCCTGGCGTCGGCCGAGTAGAACGGAACGCGTCTCTCCGGGACGCCGGCACGGCCGTCGATGGGCCCGCGGCCGGAGCGGCTCCGGTGGCACACTCCATGCACGGTCGGTGCACTGGAGGTGAACCGTGTCCTTCCTCGCCCTGATCTCGCTGTGGTCCTGCGCCCAGCCCTCGTCGACGTCGCTGCTCACCCCAGACCCGACCGAGCCCGAAGTCGAGCCCCAGCCGACCTGGCAGGGCTGCGGTGAGGAACCGAGCTCGGAAGCGACCCAGACCACCGCCAGCAGCACCGTGGTCTCCCACCCGGCCCGCGACCTGCTCTACGTCCTGAACGAGGGTGTCGAGAGCCTGTCGCGCATGGATCTGGCGACCGGCGAGACCACGACCACGCCGCTCGCGGGCTGGCCCGGCCGGGTGGCCCGGGTCGACGACCAGGTGCTGGTGACCCTGAGAGACACAGGGGAGCTGGTGATCTTCGAGGAGACCGGCGACAGCCTGGCGCTGGTGTCCCGCACCTCTGTGGGCCACGAGCCGCTGGGCGTGGTGGTCCACCCGGGCGGCAAGCGGATCCATGTCGCCCTGGGGGGCTCTGGCGCGCTGGTCGAGCTGGCGCTGGACGATCTCTCCGAGCTCCGTCGCTGGGCCATCGACGGTCAGCCGCGCTGGCTGACCGGGCACCCGGACGGCTGCGATCTGTACGTGGCGTCTGCCTTCGACGCGGTGCTGACCCACGTGGATCTGGAGGACGGGACGATGCAGCGGCTGGACCTGCCAGAAGTGAACCGGGCAGACGGTCTGGTGGCGACCCTGACGCCGCGACTGACCGGCGACCCGGCGATCTCGTCCACCGGCGAGACCCTGCTGGTGCCGGCGCTCTTCGTCGACATCGAGACCATGGAGGGCCGCGAGCCCACCGCGGCCTACTACGCCCCGCCGAGCGAGTGGGAGGAGCAACGCCTGAACCCCTTCATCCTGCGCGGCGTGCTCCAGGAGGGCGAGCCCTACGGCGACGACCTGGATGCCCTGTTCCTGTTGTCCCCGAACGAAGAGACGGTCGCGGTCATCAGGAGCACGGACGCTCTGCGCAGCTACCCGACCAGCGTCGCCTTCTTGCCCGATCGCCGCAGCGCCATCACCACCCTCGAGGGCGCGGAGACGGCGATCGCCTTCCGGCACGACCCAGACGGTGCCGAGCCCGCTGGCGAAGCAGTCGACTACCGGGAGAGCGGCGCCCTGAGCCCACCCAAGGTCGTCGTGCCCACCTGCGCGGGCCCCCGCGGCCTCACCGCCGACGGCCACGGAGAGACGTGGGTCCACTGCCTGCTGGACCAGGCCGTGGCCCCCGTCGGGGTCGACGCCGTCCTGGACAACCTGGATGGCCGGGCAACCTGGGCCGTGCTCAACCGAGGCACGAGCCCCAGTGGGGCGGCGATCTCCACCGGCGCGGAGCCCCTGCCCGCAGACCTGGACGAGGGCCGCCGCCTGTTCTACACCGCAGTCGACACCCGGATCTCCCTGTCGGGCTCGGGCGCGTCTTGCGCGACCTGTCACTTCGACAGCCGCAACGACGGCCTGACCTGGCCCCTCCAGCGGGGGGACCGCCAGACGCCGTCGCTGGCGGGCGTGGTGGGCGACACCGCCCCCGTGACCTGGTCCCTGGGGGTCGCGTCCGTGGCCGACGAGGCCCTGGAGACCAGCACCGTGCTGATGGGCGGCAGCGGCCTGGACGACGCCGGCCTGGCCAGCCTGGCCGCATGGATCGACCACACGCCTCTGCCCGCGGTCGCCCCCCGCGGCGACGACGAGACCTTAGCCCTGGGCGCCGAGCTCTTCTTCCGGCCCGAGGTGGGCTGCGCGGACTGTCACCCGGCGCCCCTGTTCACGGACAACGAGAGCCACACCATCGGCGGCGACGTCTTCAACACCCCGACCCTGCTCGGCGTCGGGGCCACGGCGCCGTACCTGCACGACGGCAGCAGCCCGACCCTCGACGACCTGCTGGCCCGTGCCACGGCCCTGGGCATGGGGGACAGCTCGACCCTCGACGACCAGGAGCTGGCGGCGCTGGCGGCCTATGTCGGCAGCCTGTGAGTGACCGGTGATCCTCTGGCTCACACTGCTGGCCTGTGAGCGCGGTGAGCCTCGCCTTCCTGCCCTCTCCGACTCGGCGCCCGAAGCCACCACCCAGGAGGGCCTGGACCTGAGTCCATTCGTGCCCGCGCCCTGCGACCCGGACCGGTCGAACCCCCTCGAGGCCACGGGCAGCAGCACGATCGCGAGCCACCAGGACCTGGGCCTCATCTACGCGCTGAACGAAGGCGACCGGACCCTGAGCCGGCTGATCACCCTCACCGGCGACGCGACCGTGCTGCCGCTGGCCGGCCGACCCGGCCGGGTCGCAGCCCTGAACGGCCGGGTCTACGTGACCCTGCGCGATGACCGGTCGATCCAGGTCTTCGAGGAGACCGGCAGCGGACTCGTGGACCTGGGCACCAGTGCCATCGGACACGAGCCACTCGGCCTGGTCGCTCACCACCGCTCGGGCCGACTCTTCGTGGCGCTCGCGGGGGCCGACCAGGTCCTCGAGGTCGGCGCGGGCACCCTCCAGGTCAGCCGCAGCTGGGAAGTGCCCGGCCAGCCCCGCTGGCTCGCGGTGCACCCGGATGGCTGCAACCTCTACGTGGCGTCGGCCCAAGGCGGGCGGCTCAGCCACGTGGACCTGGTGGACGAAGTGGTGACGCCCCTGGCGCTGCCCGCGCTGATCCGTGACGACGGGCACCCGGCGGCTCTCCGGGTCAGCCTCACCGGCGACCCGGCGATCTCACCCGACGGGAGCACCCTGCTGGTCCCGTCGTTCTACGTGGACGTGGAGACCCCGGCCGACGCCGAAGACACGCCCCAGACCTATGCCCCGCCTCCCGCCTGGACCGAGCAGCGCCTGAACCCGGTCGCGGTGAGGGTGCGGCTCCAGGAGGGCCGGCCCGTCGAAGACTCCCCCGACGCCCTGTTGCTGGTCGCGCCGAGTGCCCACGGCGAAGGGGCCCTTCCGCTGCGCAGCTACCCCGCCAGCATGTCCTTCTTCGCAGACGCGCACACGGCGCTCGCGACCCTGGAAGGTTCGGCGGCGGTGGTGGCTTTCCGGCACGCGGCCGAGGACGCAGAGGTCGAGGTCATCGTCCGAGACAGCGGTGCCTTGGCGCCGCCGCGACTCGCGGTCGAGACCTGTGCAGGTCCCCGAGGGCTCGTGCTGGATCCGGACGGGGTGCCGTGGGTGCACTGTCTGCTGGACCAGGCTGTGGCAGCCCTCGACACCGACGCGATCGCAGACGGCCTGGCCGAGCTCACCTCGTGGACCGTCGACGCGAATCGCTTCGTCGACACTGCCACGGCCGCGGCGTACGCCACCGGCGCCGAGCCTCTCCCGGCGGAGCTGGACCTCGGACGTCGACTCTTCTACGACGCCATCGACCCCCGCATCTCTCGTCCCGGGACGGGCGTGTCGTGCGCGACCTGTCACTTCGACGGCGGGACCGACGGCGCCACATGGCCTCTGTTGAACGGCCCGCGCCAGACCCCGTCCCTCGCTGGCGAGGTCTCAGCGACCGTGCCCTTGACCTGGACCGGCGACGTGGACTCGATCGAGAGCGAGGCCCACCGGACCAGCACCGTGTTGATGGGCGGCACGGGCTTGCCTGCAACGGACCTGGAAGGGCTGCGCACATGGGTGGATCAGACCCCCCTGCCCGATCGGGACCCGGGTGCTGGCGAAGAGTCTGTCGCCCGTGGCGAGACCCTCTTCCAGGACCCGACACTTGGCTGCGCCGACTGTCACCCAGCGCCGCTGTTCACCGACGGCCTGAACCATGCGCAAGCGACCCTCACCGTGAACACCCCGACCCTGCTCGGCATTGGAGCCACAGCGCCCTACTGGCACGACGGCCGCTCGCCGACCCTCGCTGAGCTCCTCCAGGATCCACCGAATGCGGACCACGCCGGCGCCGCGGGCCTCGGCGAGCCGGACCTGGCCGATCTCGAGGCGTATCTGCGGGCTCTGTGACCTGTGGAGGGTCCCAAGCCACGGGGTCCCCGCGGCTTCATCGGCCGGCCGATCAGTCTGGCGTCGTCAACCGACTCAGCACCACCACCTGGATCTGCCGCGGCGTCCACGACTGGTACAGGTCGAAGGCGCCGTACATCGCCACCAACCGGGGCCACAGGGTCTCCCGCTCCTGGTCCGGCACCACCCGCGCCGTGCGCTCGGAGCGCTCTCGGCGCACCAGCACCGAGACGTGGGGATCGGCCTGGAGGTTCTTGAGCCACAGAGGGTGCTTGGCCTGGCCCCCGACCGACGCCACCACAACCAGGTCGTCCCCGTCCCGCAGGTACAGCACCGGCTTGGTCCGGGGCAATCCGCTCTTGCGGCCGGTCGTGGTCAGCAGCAGGATCGGCGCCCCCGCCATCGTGCCGAACAGCCGCCCACCGCTGACCCGATACAGCCAGATGTTGATCCGGCTCATCCACTTGATGATCCACTTGGCGTGGAAGCGATCGAGGCCCCAGGGTCGCTTCACCCGGCGGCCATCGCCGTGAGCGCCCGGCGGGTGTAGACCCCTGCCATGGACCGACGCCAGTCCACGCTGCCGTGCACGGCTGTGTTGGGGCGGGTCTGCTTGCGGACCAGCGCGGCGATCCCCTCGATGTCGGGGGCGCTCAGGGGCCTGCCCAGGAAGGTGTCGAGCTTTCGGATCGGCCGTGGCTGAGGGTTGGCGGCGCCGACCACGATCTCGAGGCCGGTCAGGGCCGGGCCGTCCCAGGTGCTCGCCACCGCCACCCCCAATTGGGGGAAGTCGATGCTGCCCCGAGTGCGGAGCTTGTGGTAGCTGCCCCGATGACCGGCGCCAGGCAGGGGCACCACCACGGCCGTCAAGACCTCGCCCCGCTCGAGCTTCAGGTGGTCCATGCCATTGAAGCGGTACAGGTCTCGCAGGCCCACGCTGCGGGTGCCCTGGGGTCCGACCAGCTCGATGGCCGCGTCCAGGGTCAACAACACCGGCACCGTGTCCGCGGACTGGGCCGCGACACAGGTCTTGGGACCGTTGATCACGTGGCACCAGGTGCCTTCGGCCTTGAGGCAGGACCCCAGGGCCTGCCGCCAGCTGATGGACTGGTTGTAGAACAAGCACCGGGTGTCCAGCAGCACGTTGCCCCCCAGGGTGCCCATGCGCCGGATCTGGGGACCGGCCACCAGACCCGCTGCCTGGGCCAGCGCTGGGAGCTCGGCGCGGACCCGCGGGTGGGTGCTCAGGGCGTGCAGGGTCACGCCGCCGTCGATGCGAGCGTGGCTGTCCGTGAACCTGACGTCGCGGCCCAGCGCGTTGCCCAGCCCGATCACGTCGTCTGGGGTGAGCAGGTGGTGCTTCATGTTGGGCAGCAGATCCGTGCCACCCGCCACGTAGACCGCGTGGTCACTGTCGGCGTACCGCCGCACCGCATCCTGGGGGCTGGTCGCCGCGTGGAAGCGGAACGGGGGCAGGCGCAGCACAGCTGCTGCTTATCCGCTCGGGACGGGTGAGTCGCCGTCGCCGACCAGGGGCAGCTCGACCCAGAAGCGAGAGCCCTGGCCCGGACGGGAGCTGTAGTCGATGGTGCCGCCCTGGGCCTCGATCAACGCCTTGCAGATGTAGAGGCCCAGCCCCAGCCCGGGCTGGTCCGCTCGGGTGCCCTCTGCCCGGGTGAACTCCTCGAAGATGTGGCTCCGGAAGGCGTCCGGCACCCCTGGACCCCGATCGCTGACGGTCATGCGCGCCCGCTGTCCGCGACGCCGCACCAACAGGTCGATGGTGCCGCCCACCGGCGAGTAGCGGGCGGCGTTGGAGAGCAGGTTGGTCAGAATCTGGATCATCCGTCGGGCATCGACCCAGGCGGGCAGCGGCTCCGGAGACAGCGCACGGACCACCGTCACCCGATGTTCCATCGCCAGCTTCCGATTCAGTCGCACGGCCTGTTCCGCCAGCTCGGCCAGGTCATGCCGGGCAGGCGCCAGGGTGAAGCCAGTCGTGATCGACGACTGCACGTCCAGTAGATCCGCCACCAGCTGCTCCAGCCGCTTGGCGTTGTCGAGCCCCAGCTGGACCAGCTCCCGACCCGGCGGGTGCAGGGGCCCGCCCCCACCCTGACGGAGCAGGTCCAGGAACCCCACCACCGCGGCGAGGGGCGCCGAGAGCTCATGGCTCACCATGGCCACGAACTCGGACTTGAGCTGGTCGAGGGCCCGGTGTTCGGTCATGTCGACCGCGGTCAGGAGCGCCGCGCGGCCCCCGGTGAGCGGATCTGGCCACGGCCGGAGCTGCAGGTCGTACCAGCGCTTCCCAGCCAGGGTCTGCAGCTCGACCTGGACCTGGACGTCCTGGTCCCGCTGGAGCCGGTCCAGCCAGGCCTGGACCGTGGCGGACCCGCCTTCGAGCGACGCCAGGGTAAAGCTGCTGCCGAAGGCCCGCGTGACGGTGGCGTTCTGGGTGAGCACGTCGCCCGACAGCGACAGGGTGCAGATGCAGATCGGCGCGTAGCGTGCGGCCTCTGAGCCCCGCAACACATCGGCGTCGATGGTGGCCTGGTCCAGCAGGGTGCCTTCGACCAGCAGCGCCCCACGACCATCCGGCAACGTGTACGGCCCGACGGCCATCTCCAACAAGCGCGCCCGTCCGCGGGGGTAGATCGTGCGCTGCGACCGCACCCGGGCCCCGCTGAACGCCCGCTCCCTCACGTGCTGCAGCGTCGTCCGGGCGGTCTCCGAGGTGGCCGAGGTGTCTCGGGCGACCAGCTCCTCCAGGCTGTCGGCCAGCCAGATCTCGAGGGCCGACGCGTTGGCCCACACGATGCCGACCCGATCGACATCGGTGATCCACACGGCACGATCCAGCCGCTGCAGGACCGCCAGGTGCGGATCCTCGAGAGGCTGCAGAGCCGACGGAGGCAGGGGAGGACTGCTCAAGCACCCAGGATACCGGCAGGCGCCGTCACCCAGGCACGATCTCCAGCAGGTCCTCGGGGGCCGGTCCCAGCATGTCCGACAGCGCCGTCAGCGGGGTCCCGGGGTCCAGCCAGGCGTCGTGGTGCTCCGGGGCCAGGATGCACGGCATGCGGTGGTGCCAGGCACTCACCAGCTCGTTGGGCGGACAGGTCAGGATCGTGAAGGTCTCCCAGGGCGGATCCCCACCCCGCCAGCGCTCCCAGAGCCCGGCGAAGGCCATCGGTTCCCCGTCCCGGGGCCGCACGATCAGCCGCTCCTTGGGGTCCCCCTTCTGCCAGCCCTCGGGCTTGGTGAACTCGTAGAAGCCCATGGCCGGCACCAGGCAGCGGCGCCGCTTCCAGGCGTGCTTGAAGGACCCCTTCTCCGACGCCGTCTCGCTGCGGGCGTTGAAGGTGCGGCCCTGGAACTTCTTGGCCTCGTCCTCGCTCTTCCTGTACCAGCCCGGCACGAGTCCCCAGCGGGCCATGGCGAAGCCCCGGCCGGCGGTGCCGCCGCGCACGATGGGCGCCAGCTGGCTGATCTTCACGCTGTCGAAGCGCCAGACCTCGTGCCGCTGCCACTTGTCGAAGGGGTCGGCGATGGGGCCGTAGCGGTCCCAGATCATCTCCGCGACCTGGAGGTGCTGGTAGTAGCTGGTCACCGGTGCTCGCTCAGCCCTCGGGCCAGTCGACCTTGGCCGACCGGGCCACGACGGTCTTCATGTGGGCCAGGACCTGGAGGTGCTCGGGGTGGGTCTGGTAGGCGTCGTAGCCGGCGCGATCGTCAAAGGCGGTCAGCAGCGCCAGGTGGGCCGAGCGGGGACCGGGCGTGTCGTCGGCGCCCACGTGGACGTGGCGCAGGGTCGGAATGCGGCCCTTCATGGCTCGGAGCACGCCGACCGTGGCCGGGACGTCTGCGGGGTCGGTGAGCCAGAACAAGACGACGTGGTGGTACATCGGGGGCTCCTAACCCTCGGTCCACACCACGTTAGCGGGCTTGAGCATGGTCACCCAGGTCCTCCGCCCCGAGACCCTCTCCGGGCCCGAGCTCGATCGACTGCTCGCCAGGGGCTGGTACCGCATGGGGCCTTCCCTGTTCACGACCCGCACGGTCGCGCTCGAAGACGGCGTCCTGCGCTCGGCGGTGTGGACCCGGACGGACCTTCGCACCTTTGCCCTGCGACCGACCCACCGCAAGGCGCTCAGCCGCCTGCGGCGCCGCTACCGCATCACCCGGGGGCCCGCCGTCGTCGACGACCCCCACCAGGCGCTCTACACCCGCTACCTCACCGTGGCCCCCGGGGATCGTCGGCGAGAGACCCTGAACTCGGTGCTCTACAGCGGCGGAGAGAGCTCGCCCTTCGACACCCAGGAGATCGCCCTGTGGGACGGCGATGACCTGGCCGCGTTCTGCTGGTACGACCCTGGCGACAAGGCCGTCATGAGCGTCATCGGCGCCTATGAGCCCAACCGGGCCAAGGACTCCCTGGGCTTCGGCACCCTGTTGCTCGAGGTGGAGCAGGCGCTCCAGGAGGGCCGCGAGTTCCACTACTGCGGCTACGTGCTGCCGGGGGCGCCGGTCATGGACTACAAGCTGCGGGTCGCCACCGAGCTCTACGAGCCGGATCGAGACCGCTGGCGACCCATCCAGGACCTGGAGGGGCTGGAGCTCTGTGTGGACCGGATGCGGCGCCACCTGGTCACCGCCCACCGGACCTTGAGCCGCGCTGGCCTGGCGCCGCGCTTCGGCCACTACAACAGCCACGACGTCGGCGCCTGGAACCCCCACCTGCCCGACACCCTGAACCACCCGATGCTGCTGGACGCCGGGCGGCTGGACGGCTCCATGGTCCTTGTCGCCTGGGACCTGGAAGACCAGGCCTACGAGGTCCTGCGGTGCCGGGCTGCCCGCTTCACCACGAGCGCCGAACCCGGGCACCTGATCCTGCTCCTGGTCGAGGACCGGCTCGAGCTGGGCACCGACTCCTCCGACGTGGCCCTGGCGCTCCGACGCATGGGCGTCGAGCCCCTGGAGCCCGGTTAGCCCCGCCCATGCCTCCAGGTCCCGCCCTGATGGACGCCATCGACTGGCACGCTGCCGGCGACGAGTCCGTGCAGCTGCTCATCGACCTGATCCGGCTGGACACCACCAACGCGCCGGACCGCCAGCCCACCGAGATCGACGCCGCGACCCTGCTGGCGGATCGCTTCCGCGCCGAAGGACTGGAGCCCCAGGTCCTGGAGTCCAAGCCCGGCCGTGGCAACGTGCTCGTGCGGCTGCCGGGCGACGGCACCGGTGGCGACCCGATCCTGCTGAGCGGGCACCTGGACGTGGTGCCTGCAGACCCGGCGACGTGGTCCCGTGATCCCTTTGGCGGGGAGATCCACGACGGCTGGGTCTGGGGCCGCGGTGCGGTCGACATGAAGAACATGGTGGCGATGGAGGCCATGGCCATCCTGCTGCTGCACCGCCAGGGCGCCCGGCTGAAGCGCGACGTGATCTTCGCCGGGGTGGCCGATGAGGAGGCCGGCTGCACCGATGGTTCCCTGTGGCTGGCCGAGCACCACGCCGACAAGATCCAGGCCGAGTACGTGATCTCCGAGATCGGCGGCTTCACCCTTCACCAGGCCGGCAAGCGCTTCTACCCGGTCCAGGTGGCAGAGAAGGGCATGTGCTGGCTGACCATCACGGCCACCGGTACCCCTGGCCACGGCTCGCTGCCCAACCGGGACAACCCGGTGGCCCGGATCGGCCGCGCGGCCCACCTGCTCGGCACCCAGCGGCTGCCCTACCACCGCACACCGATCGTCGAGCGCTTCGTGCGCACCCTGGCGGACCACCAGCCGGTGCCGAATTCCTGGGTCCTGCGGGGACTCTTGTCCGAGCCTCTGTGCGGCACGATCCTGGACCGGGTCTTCCCCGAACCCAGCCTGGCCTCGACCTTTGACGCCGCCCTGCACAACACCGCCAACCCGACCATCCTGGCGGCGGGGGACAAGGTTAACCAGGTCCCCGGCGCCGCCAGCCTGCGGGTGGACGGGCGGCTGCTGCCCGGCCAGACCGGCCAAGACCTGGTGTCCGAGATCGAGCGGCTGATCGGCGGCGGCTTCGACATCCGCATCGACACCGAGATGCCGGCCACCGAGACCGACTGGGACGACCCCATCCGCCACCACATCACCGACGTGATCGCCCGCCACGATCCGGGGGCGATCCCGGTGCAGTCCATGATCCCCGGGTTCACCGACGCCAAGGCCTACAGCCAGCTGGGCATGAAGTGCTGGGGCTTCTCCCCGGTCCAGCTGCCGGCGGACTGCAAGTTCGCGGCGATGTTCCACGGCAACGACGAGCGGGTGCCGGTGGACGGCCACCGCTGGGGCACCCGGGCCCTGGTCGACCTGGTGGCCCGTCTGGCGGTGGCGTGAGCCACACGCTGGAGAGCGCGGCCGGGTGGCTGCGCACGGCCATCGCGCCTCGGGCCCAGGCCCTGGACACCGAGACCGACCGGGCGGGTCCCGAGACATCCCGTGACACGGACTTCTTTGCACACCCTGAGGGGGGTGGGTCCAACGGTGCGACTCCAAACGAGGACGACACGATGACGACCCGCAATGCCATGCTCACGATTCTTCCCGCCCTGACCGCCGCCACCTTCATCGGCTGCGGCGAGCTCGAGGCCCCCCGCGACGTGATGGGCAACTTCGAAGTCACCTACATGGACAACCTCCGCGTCTACATCGGCGACGAGCTCGTGGCCGAGGTGGTCGCCGGCGAGGACGCCACGGTCGAGTGGGACGGTGAGACCTTCCAGATCTCGACCCTGTGCGGCGACGAAGGCACCGAGTGTCCCAGCGAGAGCTTCTGGCGCGACCTGGCCATCGATCAGCCCTGGGGCGACGGCTACAACCTCCTCAACTTCGTGAACCTGGACGACGAGCGCGGCACCCCCGGGCAGCGCATGGGCGGCACCATGGCCGAGGACGGCAGCTTCGAGATGCTGGCCGGCCTGGCGGTCGGCGCCCAGGGCTCCTGCGCCGCGCTGGCCGTCGCCACTGTCGAGGGCGCCTTCGACAGTGAAGCCGCCAACATCGACGACGGCATGCTCGTCTACGAGTGGGCTGGCGGCTGCCAGGTCGGCGAGGTCACCATCGGCACCAGCCTGCGCCTGGAGACCGACTTCTCCGCCACCCGCGTCGGCGACTACGACGTCTCGTCCGTGACCCCCGAAGAGCCCATCGACGAGGAGGGCGCCGAGGTCGATCCCGAGCTGCCCGACGAGGAGGCCGCCGTCGACAGCGACGACACCGGCGCCTGAGCCGCAGCTCCTGAATCCCTCGAGGCCCGCTGGCGCAAGCCAGCGGGCCTCGCTGCTCTGTACGGCGGGTTCCTGGAATCCACGCCCCCGGGAGGGGGATGGGGGCATGACGCCAGGCGCTCGCGCCGCACACCACAGGGAACCCCTCACGGGGTCCAGGGAAGGACGAAGTCAGGTCGAGGGGGGCAGGTCCCTCGAGGGAAACGACGGTTGGGTTGCCCATCTTGGGCAGGCGAGGATCAGAAGAGGATCAACAACTGCTCAACGCCCACGAACACCAGCGCGACGAACACGATGAGTGCGAGATCGGCTTGGAAGCGGGCGTTGCTCTGGTCAATCACAAGTTCCCCCTCCTGGGGATGAATTGAGCCTACCAGGGAAACTTATGACTGCTATGACTTTTTTGACTTTGTCCGAATTTCTCGAACAGGACCTACTTGCCAGCCGCCCGCTTGTCGGCGTCCGGGGCCAGCGCCGCCAGGACCCGGTCCGGGGTGAAGGGCATGCGCCGGATCCGCACCCCCACTGCATCCCAGATGGAATTCGCGATGGCTGGGATCACCGGGTGCAGGGGCCCTTCGCCCGCCTCCTTGGCGCCATAGGGCCCTCCGGGATCCAGGGTCTCGACGATCCGTGCGACCAGATCTGGGGTCTCGACGCTGGTGGGGATCCGGTAGTCCAGCAGGTTCGGGCCCACATGCAGGCCATCGGGCCGGTACACCTGGGCCTCCATGATGGCCTCGGCCCAGCCCATGTAGACGGACCCCTCGATCTGACCTTTGACCAGCACCGGGTTCAGGGCCCGGCCGCAGTCGTGGGCCGCCCAGACCCGCTCGACGGTGACGATGCCCGTCTCGACGTCGACCGCGGTCTCGACCACGTGGGCGGTGGTGCTGTAGGCCGGTGAGGCGCCGATGGTGCCGCCGCGGTAGTCGCCGCCCACAGCCCGGGTCGTGTACTCCCCGGTCAAGCCCAGAGTGCCAAAGGCCGCCTCGGCCAGGACCAGGGCTTCGGTCGTGCTGACGGTCCGGCCCGGCCGGGAGCGGTCGTAATAGTGGCCCAGCGCCACGCCAACCTGGCCCGGGTCGACCTCCCACGCCTGGGCCGTCGCGAGCACCATCTTGTCCCGCAGGGCTCGCCCCGCCATCTGGGCCGCGGTGCCGGCCATGTAGGTGATGCGGCTGGAGTAGGCGCCCAGGTCCACCGGGGTCAGGTCCGTGTCGGCGGACACCACCAGGATGTCGTCGGGGTCGACCCCGGTCTCCTCGGCCACGATGTAGGCCAGCATGCCGTCAGAGCCCTGGCCGATGTCGCTGGTGCCCGCGAACACCGTGATCTTGCCGCTGCGATCCGCCCGCAAGAGCACGCCGGACTGGGGCATCTCGTTGGGGTACACCGGATAGGCCGTGCCCGAGATGTACATGCTGCAGGCGACGCCGAGCCCGCGCCCGTAGGGCAGCTTGCCCCAGCGCTCGGACCAACCCGAAGCTTCGGCGACCACGTCCAGGCACTCGGGCAGGCCGGTGCTGGGCACGGTCTGGCCGTTCACGGTGACGTCGCCGGGCTTCAGGGCATTCCGGCGGCGGATCGCCATCGGATCCAGGTCCAGCTGCTCGGCGAGCTCGTCCAGGGCGCACTCGAAGGCAAAGCGGGGCTGGACCGAGCCGTGGCCGCGCTTGGGACCGCAGCAGGGCTTGTTGGTGTAGACCCGCTGGCTGTGGAAGCGGTAGGCGGGAAAGTCCACCGGACCGGTGAGCAGCTGGCCCGAGTAGTAAGTCGTGATCAGCCCAAAGGAGTGGTAGGCGCCGCCGTCGATGGTGATCTTGCTGTCGACCGCGGTCAGGGCGCCGTCTGCAGCTGCTCCCAGGGCCATGGTCATCGCCATGGGGTGGCGGCCCCGGTGGCTGTAGAAGACCTCTTCCCGGGTGTAGAGGATCTTGACCGGACGACCGGCCTTGCGAGCCAACAAGGGGGCGCAGAATTCCAGATCGAAGGGCTCGGACTTGCCGCCGAAGGCCCCGCCGAGAGGGGGCTGGATCACCCGGATCTTCGCCGCGTCGAGCGCGAAGACCTGGGCCAGGATCCGGTGGAGGTAGTGGGGCACCTGGGTCGCGGACCACAGGGTCAGCCGACCGTCGCTGTCCCAATTCGCCAGGGCGCAGTGGGGCTCGATGGGGGCGTGGGTGCTGCCCTCGTAGTGCCAGGTCTGCTCGACCCGGGCGGCGGCGCTGTCCAGGCCCGCGTCGACGTCGCCGAATTCGAGGGCGACGGTCTTGCAGATGTTCGACGTGCGGGGCCGGTCCTTCCAGTCCCGCTCGTGGATCAGGGGGGCGTCCGGGGCCAGGGCCTGCTCGGGTTCCACGGCGGCGGGGAGCACCTCGTAGTCCACCTCGATCAAGGCCAAGGCGCGGTTCGCGGTGTCCTCGTCCCGGGCGGCCACCGCGGCGACGCCGTCGCCCACGTACCGGACCTTGTCCGTGGCCAGTGGCGACTCGTCGGGCGTCCAGGGGATCACACAGTAGGTCTGGGGGAGCTCTGTGCCCACCATCACCGCGTAGACCCCGTCCAGCGCTTCGGCCGCCGAGGTGTCGATGCCGCGGATCCGCGCGTGGGCATGAGGGGAGCGCAGGATCTTGCCGTGGGCCATGCGCGGCAGGACCAGGTCGTCGGTGTACATGGCCGCGCCGGTGGCCTTGTCGATGCTGTCGGCCTTGCGGCCGGGTGCGCCGAGCACCAGGAAGCCGGGGGCGGGCTCGCCGTAGCGGGTGGGCACGCGCTTGTCGGCCCGGGGGTCGCCGGCCGCCGCGACCTTGACCGCCTCGAAGATCTTGGTGTAGCCGGTGCAGCGGCACAGGTTGCCCCCGAGGGCACCGCGGATCGCGTCGTCGCTGGGATCCGGGTCACCATCGAGCAGCGCCCGGGCGCTCAGGATCATGCCCGGCTGGCAGAACCCACACTGCAGGGCACCGCAGCTGTCAAAGGCCCGCTGGAGCGGATCTGGCCCTTCGGGCGTGGCCAGTCCCTCGATGGTCGTGACCGCGCCGGTGGTGGCGTGGGCCAGGGTGCAGCAGCTCAGCACCGGCTCGCCGTCGACCAGCACCGTGCAGGCCCCGCAGTCGCCCTTGTCGCAGCCCTGCTTGGACCCCGTCAGCCGGGCTTCGTACCGCAGTGCCTCGAGCAGGGTCCAGTGGTGGGGGATCGCGAGGGTGTGGTCCTCGTCGTTGATGCGGAGGGTGAGCAGCGACTTCATGGTGCTCCTCCCTAATCTGGGGATACAGACCGGTGCCTGCGGGAGGAGAGGATGAGCATCCGAGCAGCCCTCAAGACCGGCCTGTCGGTGCGCTTCGAAGTGGGCTCCGAGGCCTTCGAGGGGCACCTGGTGGCCGCGGGGCAGCCCCCCGAGACCGCCGAGCGTGTGCGCTGCATCCTGGCCCGCCTGTCCGCCGAGTGGGCCCACCTGGACACGATCACCTGGGAAGAAGACGCCCCCGTGCTCGCCCGGGCGCTCTACCCGATGGTCACCAGCTACCTGCTGTTGGAAGAGGACCTGATCCCTTCGGCGGGCGAGCAGATCGTGTTGGGCCTGCTCGACGACGCCTACCTGCTGCTCCGCGCCCTCGCGGCCCTGGAGCCCGGCGGGGAGCGGGACGACGACATCGCGCTGTTGCGGGACATCCTGGGCGGGGGTGCGTGCAGCGTGCTCGACGGCCTGATCAACAGCGCGCTCGAGGAAGCCGCCGGGGAGCTCCAGCGGCAGCAGGGCTGAGAAGTGTCGAGCCTCTTCGATCACCTGGGCCACGCCGCGCTGTGGTCCCGCGGCTTTCGGCGACGGTGGATTCCCACGCCCGTCGGCAGGGCTCACGTGCTCGAGGCGCCGGGTCGCGGGGCCGGGCCCCCGGTGGTGCTGCTGGCTGGGTTCACCAGCCGGGCCACGAACTTCTCCCGGATGGCACCCAGGCTCCTGCCCCACGTCTCGCGGGTCAGCGTGCTGGACCTGCCGGGCCACGGCGACAGCGACCTGCCCGACGATGGGCTGACCGGGGACAGCCTGCACGCCGGGGTCATGGCTGCGCTACACGACCTGACCCGGGACCCGGCGGTGATCTTCGGCAACTCGGTGGGGGGCTGGATGGCGCTGAGCCACACCCTGGCCCACCCGGAGTCGGTCCGTGGGCTGGTGCTCGCGTCGCCCTTTGGTGCCCAGATGACCGCCGACGAGGTCGTGGCCCTGCGCGAGGTCTACCGGGTCGAGAGCCACGCCGACGCCCTGGACATGGTCGATCGGGTCTTCCACGCGCCCCCGGCGTGGTTCCGCCCGGTGCTGGCGTGGTTCGCCCGCCGACAGATCGCCCAACCGGAGCTGATGAACCTGTTGGACAGCCTGCGGGCCGAGCTGACCCTGACCCAGGAGCAGCTGGCGGCGCTCCGGGTGCCCACCCGGATCCTGTGGGGGCGCTCGGACGGCATCCTGCCCCGGGAGCACCTGGCGTGGTTCCGTCAGGCGCTGCCGCGGGCGACCTTCGAGGAGCCCGAGGACTATGGCCACAGCCCGTTCATGGAGCGGCCGGCGGATGTGGCGGCGCGGGTGGTGGGGTTTGTGGAGGGGCTGGGGGTGCGGGGTCTGGTGTGAGTCCAGGCCGACTCAGAGGTCGGTGGGCGCCCGAAGGGCGTGTCGGTGCACGAGGTCGGGATCTGGGGAGTACAGGCGAGGAGCAGGAAGATCACTGGGTGACCTTGTCGAAGGTGAGTCGATCGAGGCCGGCGACTTCTGCGACCTCCTTCCAGATGC
>Ga0209992_10001686_pt1 | contig 22306 bp, 18 predicted proteins | sample 2SBtaG_2_FD_182564 | JGI IMG/M metagenome (GOLD analysis project Ga0209992, IMG submission 182564) | Deep subsurface microbial communities from Kolumbo volcano to uncover new lineages of life (NeLLi) - 2SBTROV12_ACTIVE470 metaG (SPAdes)... | ecosystem: Environmental > Aquatic > Marine >... | reverse complement strand
TCAGCCCTGTGACGGTGCGTCGGCTGGTGGCCGAGATCAAACTCAGCCTGCAGGATCCCTTGGCTCGCGCCTACCTGCCGCTGAGGTATGACCCGGGTCATGACGGTCAGGTCGACTTCTTCGAGGCGGTCGTGGAGGACGAGTCCGGTGTGCAGAGCAAGGCCTTCGTCCTGCTGGTGCGGGCCTGCTTCTCGGGCCGCACCTTCGCGTACGCCGCGCCGAATCAGACGCGCGAGGCGTTGCTTGACGACGGTTCCGTCCGCGAAACGGCTGCCGGCCACTGCCTGGGGAGGGATCTGACAGATCTCCTCGCCGTCAGGCCGCGTGAGCTCCTCTTCGATGGTGTCGAGGCCGGCGAGGAAATCCCCTACGGTCTGGAATCGCTGGGAGACATCCGGGTGGGTCGCCTCGGCGACGAGGTCGTCCACCGATTCGAGCGTGCCCTCCTCGCTGGCGCTCAGCTGCAAGCCGCCGCCCTCGATCTTGTCGAAGAGGCTGTCGGCATCATCAGCGGGTGGCTGGCCCGTGAGGAGATAGAAGGCGATGGTTCCCAGACTGAACACGTCCACGCTGGGATCGGTGGTTTCTGGAAGTTGGCGCAGCTCTGGCGCCAGGTAGACCGTGGCAGCCTGCTCCTGGTAGGCCTCGGGATGCAGGGTGGCTGTGATGCTGCAGGCCAAGGTCGAGTCGGTGCTGGCGCGGCTGCCAGCGCACTAGTTCATGACCCGGATGCCGGTTCTGCTTCCGTCTTCGCCCACCACCACGAGGATACTCTGCTGGCTCAGTAGGCGATGGACGACCTGCCGGGCATGGGCGTAGGATCCTCGGTGGTCAACCGGGCTCTGCCCCCCTTGGGCCGAAGCTGTGACCAATCCGTGCGGCGATTCGGTCCACAGCGTCCCCAAACCCCTCGGGCGCAGCTCGCTGTAACCGCTGGCGCGCCTCGTCGACGCGGTCTGCGATGGCGGCTCTCGCCGCACTCGCGGTGTGGGTGGAGAGGAAGCCCTTCAGGCTGCGGAGCGTGTCCTCGCCGAACTCATCGGCCAAGTTAGCCTGCTCATCGCGGTCGAACACACCGTCCTCGGCGATCTTCTCGGCTGCCATCCAGAGGGCCAGATCCGACTCAAGATCCCTCAGGCGCTGCATGGCCGGACCATCGGTGAAGCGTCTCAGGTCCTTCCTGATTCGCTCATCGATCTGGCCGCGACTGTCCTCCGTGGTGTCAATCGGCCGAGGTCCGGACGCCGAAGATGCGTACCACATCAATGCTCGGCAACGAACCAGGATCGACGGGTGGGTCGACAGCATGTGTTGCGCCGTGGGGCCCACTCCAGGGGCGCGCAGCTGCGAAAGGAAAGCACCCACATCAAACCGAACATGCTTGGCCGAGAGGCCGCTCAGCGTCTTCATCAGTGCCCGCAGAGCCACGTCGAGTTCGCCACAGGCCAGCAACCCAATCCGATCCGCAGATACTTCCTGGGCTCGCATGCGCATGAACATCTCAATCTGGCCGTCGGACGCAGCCATCTCAGCAATGCCGTGGCCGAGCAGAAAGTGACCGAGTTCGTGCCCCACGACGAACGCCAGCTCATTAGCATCGAGAAGTTCTACAAGCGCCGAGGCAAGCACGATGGTGCAGTGCCCGGCCCCATCGAGGTGGCAACTCGCCTGGATGACAGGCGATGCCTCGACGAACGCGGTGAGCATCCCACTCGGCAGGTGAAGCTCGCGCTCAGTGCGTTCCAGCACGTCCTGCAACGCCGGCGTCACCATGCTCGAGATCTGCAGCCCGTCCTGTGCGAGGCGCCGCCGGATGCCCATGGTGGTCGCCGGCGCCGTCAGGCCCGCCCGCGAATGGTCATCGGCGAATCTGACGTTCTCCGCCCAGGCGCGCGCGGCCTGAAGCGTCTCAGGCATAGCGTTTCCGCGCCTCGCCGATCATGTCGATCATCCGCTGAGCGTTGGCGCGCTCAGTAGGGTCCGTCAGCACGGACATGCGACTGTTCCATTTGCTGAACTCATCTCGTAAGTGCTTCTTGATGCGCGCGTTGTCCCAGCCCGGGTCGATACCCAGGCTGACCTCGATCGAAGCGTGGGCATCGCTCTCGGCATCCAGCGTGACCATGGCTTGGTCGTGCAGCTTCTCGATCTGCTCGATATCGAGATCCAACTTTGCAGCGATGTGGCGTAGGACCTTCAGCTCCGAAGCCGCCGCAACCCCGTCAGCCGCCATGATGTCGTAGCAGAGCTCAATGGCCTCGTGGCTCGCGGCGCTGTCGTCGATCTCGGCGAGCCGGTCGAGTAACCAGTCAATGCTGAGATCGCTGCCCTTCACCCCATCAAATGCAGACTGCATCGCTGCGTTGTAGCGCTTCTTCACGGCCTCCCGTTCGGACTCGGGCTCGACGGAGAGGTGCTTCTCTACGCAGGCCTTGATCGTCCGCCCCTCGGAGTCGGCAAGCTCACCGTCTGCCATCGCAACGCACACTCCGAGTTGGATCGCGATCTCGCGTGCGTCGATCCGAAGATCCCGCTTCTCCTCGTAACCTGGGTCGGTGAACTCGTGGACGAACTCGGTCGTGCCGGCCCAGAGTCCGCCGTCCGGCTCGGTTGGGATGCCGAATACGATGCTCGCCGGCATTGTCGCGTCGAACAAGTGCACCATGGCCATCAGCTTGCGGCGTCCACTACGGGGAGGCTGGATGGCGAAGGTGAACACAGCCGAGGTCTTGGCCCAGTCGACCAAGCCGTAGCCCGGCTTGAACGCACCGAGATTGGTCTCGAACTGGTAGCAGGGCGTGGTCTCTTCCTGCAGGTCGTCGATGAAACAGAGGCAAGGCTTGGCTTCGTCGTCAGTAATATCGAGAACAGTAGTGTAGGAAATGACCGATGTCGGCTTGCTCACGGGGAAGAGGCCCCGAGCCTGAATCTCGTACAGAACGGAGTCAGCGTCATTCTCGAGGGTTTCGCGCCGAGAGCGAATTTCGAATGGCCCCATCGCCGATCGGAGAGTCGGCGAACCCGAACTGTTCGACGCCCGAAGCAGGGCACTAAGCCCCCAAATGCCGAGGATTACTAGTAGCGCTTCCATGGTCTACTCGACCAGGAACCGGTCGATAGTGGCTGGCGCCTCGCGACTGCTCTCCGTTGCGGGCGAAACATCGAGGTCGAGCTGATGGACCTTGCCAGAAGCAACGTCCTTGTACTCACAGTGCATCTTCATGTTCTCATCGATCGAGTAGGTCACCTCGATCTCCTGTCCGGCTGGCCGGCCGGCCGGCAGTTCCAACTCGCCGCTTGCCAGCATAGTGACGAACTGTGGGTCTTTCTCATCTGCTCGATCGCATTCAGTAATCCGGCAGAGGACTCTCGTCTGGCCTTGTGACACGGTGAAGTAGCTTTGGGTGATAGCACAGGGCACGTGAGTATCCTTGGTGATGAGGACGCAGTTCTCCTCCTCGGGTCCGCGCCCCTCGTCCGGGATGCTGAGGGCGATCGTGCCGAAGTAGTGACCACAGATCTCTTTCAGGGCCACACCCCCGATCGCCCTTCGCTGCAGCGCCGTCATAGACGATTCGTCCGTCTTCAGTGCCGAGTAGACTGCGGCCCCTAGGGCGACGACCTCGTCTGGGTTCACGGAGGTATCCGGCTCACGTCCGAAGACCCGCTTGATGCTCTCGCGGATGCAGGGGATGCGCGTCGAACCTCCGGCGAGCAGAATGCCGTCCAACTGGGAGGGCGTTACGCCAGCCTCGTCGAGAATCGCCTCGCAGAGCATCTCGGCCTGCTGGACGCGCGAAGCGATTGCCTCTTCGAACTCCTGGCGCGTTACGTTCACGGATACGCCGTGCACGTCCCGATCGAAACTCGTTCGCTTGGAGAGGGCGATCTTCATGTCTTCAGCGTCACCCAGCGTGAACTCCTTCTTCGTCAGTTCCGAAGGAGAAGATGCATTCAGCTTCTTGAGAACCAGCGCCAGCAGGCACCCGTCAAAGTCGTCGCCGCCAAGTTCCCTGATCCCTCCGGTGCCGAGGATCTCCATGCGGTAGCCATCCACGCGCAGTATCGTGATGTCGAAGGTGCCGCCGCCCAGGTCGTACACGGCGTAGCGGCCATTCAGCCGTCCCCTCTCCTTGAATGCATAATAGAGCGCGGCGGCAGTTGGCTCGTTAGGAAGGCTAGCGTCGCTTGCAAGCGAGATTCCGGCATGCTCCGCTGCGGACATCGTGTCCACGCGAGCGGGGTGATCGAAATTGGCAGGAATTGTCACAACCGAGTTACCCATGGACCCAAGGCGCGCTGTCGTGTCCAACACCAGCTTCTTGAGCACGATAGTGCTGAGATCGCGGGCGGAGTAGCTGTCGTCGACCAACTCGACCCTAGTCTCTCTTCCCATCCACCTCTTAAATCGCGCCGCCGTCGCAATCCCTGGCTTCCGGTTCCACTCCTTCCTGGCCTCCTCGCCGACGTGGAACTTGCCGTCTGCTGTGTCGACCCAGACGACCGATGGGGTGATGTTGGCTCCCTCGTCGTTGTGAACAATGAGCGGCTCGCCCGAGTCACTGAACTGGCCCACGGCCGAGAAGCAGGTTCCCAGGTCAATACCCGTGATGACGCTCATGATTTCCCTCGTTTGGACTGGTGTGAGTAGACGCGCACCTTGGCCTTAAGGATGACCTGGGCAGGCGCACCCTCTTGAACCGGCCGGATCTGGTATCCCGGCCGTACGCTGGATTCGATTACTCCGTCCCTCTCCGGATCGGCGGTCTGGACGATCGAGATCGTGTCATCGATCCCGGCAGTCTCCCGGTAAAGAGCTCCGGGAGGAGGCGAGAAGGCCTCGACACCGCAAGCGTCCAGTGCCTGGTTGACGAGCAGCGTCCGCACCCTGGCCAATGCGTCCTGCTTGCTCAGGTCGCTCTCGATCAGACCATCGATGGCGTCCGCGACGAGCACGAACGGGTAGAGAAAGCGCTTGAAGATGTATGCGTCGTAGCCCTCGGCGAGGCGCTTGATCTGCTGCTCCTTGTCACGCAACTGGGTCATCAGTTCGTCGAAGCAGCTGTTCAGATCGCGCAGGTCGTGCGCAATCTGCTCGGTCGCTGGCACGGACGTAACCGCCCCCCCTGCGGGGGGAAGCGCCTGCTCGGCCAGAAGCCGCGCCATCCGATCTTCGAAGCGAGCCGCCACCTCATCAAGCACTGAAGCCATGATCCGGCGGTTTTTCTCAAGCCTGTCTGGATCTGGCTCAGGGACGCTCCGCTGGAACCGCCCAAGCTGATCCTCAAGCACTTTCTCAACGCGTCGCTCGAACTCATCTGCGGCGTCCTCGATGAACGCCCTGGCCTGAATGCGGTTGCTCCGCCCTGCAGCGGACGAACCACCATGTTGTGCGCTGCCCATTTCCCTCTAATCTCCTACCCGGAAACCGTCTCTGTGCCATCGAGCACGGCCAAGCCTAGCACAGCAATCGGTTGCTCATTCGGCGCTTCCTGGTTTCGGGCGGAATCACGTCGCGGGGCAGAGGTCGAGGTTGTCGAGATGAGGGTATATGGCGCGGCGGCAGCGTTCGGGATTGCGTAAGCCGCGGGCCAGGTCCGTCGGCGGGCTACGTAAGCTGCGCTAAGCTGGGAACGCCGGTCACCCCGTCGACGTCATCACAGCCATCGACACCACACTCCCGTCGCAAATCGAGCTACGCGCACCGTGGGCCTGGTGCTGAGCGCCAGGCCGGCTTGGCGCCGCTGAACTGGGGCTGCCGGGCAAACTGCGTATGGGGCTGGATGACCGGCCCCGTAGTCCAGGGCTCGGCGGCGCCTGTATCGGAAACGGCCTTAAGCCATGCCATGCTGATTGGAGATGGCTCGCTAGGTCAGGCCGCAGGCCTTCCAGCAGTCCACCAGATTCTGTATCTCTGGCGGGTGCGGCCTAAACGGCCTCTTGGATTGGGGCGCGTCGCGATGGCGACGACGGACGACTGCTCAAGACAGCATGGCCGCCCACAACTCCGCCCTGCGTCAAGATCTTCATGCAATGTTGGATCGTCGACCCTGCTGGCCCATCCGGATTCTCAGCGTCGAACGGGCTGTCCATCTCGCCGCCATGATCCAATAGCGGAGAGCACCCCCAGGCTGGCGGCGAAGTCCACCAGCTCAGGCAGGATGATTCACCGCAGTGGATACGGTCACCTTGATCTGGCAGTGATCAGAGGGTCCCCAGCATGCTGCGGAGTTCTTCGCCTCAGCACAGACCATCAGCTCCTCAGAGGCGAAGACGTGGTCCACCTCATAGCGATGACCTTCCCCCACAAGAGTGGACACCTCCGATAGAGTCAATAGGACCCAGGAGGTACCCATGGCACGACGAGCACGCAGGCAATTCACAGCAGAGCAGAGGGCTCAGGCCGTCCGACACTTGGCCAGCAGGATCGCCTCCGGAATATCCGGTGTCAGCTGCACCTTGTGCCCGACCATGCTGGCCCTCGCTGGCGTGACCCCGAGCCACCGGGCGGCAGTGGCGTAGTCCTTCCGCCAGGCGCTCCATCCTGGCGGCCTTCGCGGAAGCCAAGCGACCCGACCCAGCACCTAAAGCCTTAGCCCAGGAGCGCCACCCAATGGGCGGCTGTCAGCTCTCCGACCCTGCCGCTTGCACCATCGCCTCCTCGCCAGAGCCAAGTCGCGCGAGCTTGAACTATCCCTTGAAGAAGAAGGTCTCTCAGGCCGCCCAAGCCAGCTCCGGAATCTTGGTCCCCCCTCAGGTCCCCCTTGATGTACCCAGATCGTGGTTCTGAGTGGTGTGAGCTGGTGCCCGTCCCGTGCTACCGTCTCCCCTATGGCGACCTTGGCAAACACGCAAACCCTACGAATGCAGGGGTTTAGTAATGGCGGGAGAGGATGGGAATCGAACCCACCCGGGGACTTTGTCGGCCCCCCATCTGGATTTGAAGTCCAGTAGGCACACCAGCGCCTTGCCACTCCCGTCGGTGCGCACACTGTAGCCAACTCGTGAGGGCCACCACCAGCCCCACGGAGTCAGCGCTCAACCCGTGGAGGCCGGGAGCCGATGAGGGTTGTGCCGGACCTCTCCAGCCCAGCAGCTCATCGCCCCCTCCCGACGACACGCCATCGACCTCTCCGCAGACTCTCTGATCGCCTCGCTCGCGGTGAGTTCCGTGGGCTTCGCGCTGTTCATGTACGGCAAGAAACAGGTGCGTGTGCCCCAATACGGCGTCGGCATGGTGCTCATGGTCGCCCCCTACTTCACCACCACTGCCGGGGCCACCTTCGGTCTGGCTGGCGTGCTCCTCTGCGGCCTGATCATCGCGGTCCGCTCCGGGATCTGAGCGACAGAACCCTGAGGAGAGGCTCCCGGCTGGCCAGGGTCTTCAGAGGGGCTCGCGCAAGGGGTTCAGCGGGGAGTGGCAGGCTCACTCGACGACTCGGCCACAGGCCGCCCGACCCTGACCTCGCCATTCACTCTCACTCCTGAGCCATCGATCAGCACAACATCCTCGGCCGCCATCAGCCCGAAGGTCTCATCGCCGAGGAACAGCTCGCCTCCGAGCACGTCGAGCACCCTGCCGTTCACCAGCACCTCGGGGCCAGGGCTCTGGTCAATGACGGCGCGCCCGTCTCCCTCGGTGATGGACAAGGTGAAGCCCGCAGGCAGGGACAACGTGGCGCTGCGGCCCACGACAATCTGTACGCCGTTGAACTCGAGCAACGAGCCCCCGCCCTCGCCCGCACCCACCTGGATGGACAGGGCACGAGGTGTCGTCACCGCACTGGTCTCACCGGCCGTCGGAGACTCGCTGCTGCAGGCGGCAAGAGCAACCAGTGCGAGCAGGACCAGAGCTTGAGCGTTCATCGGTGACTCTCCGTTCAATCGGACGTCAACGCCAAGGCGTTCGACGAGATGTAGCCGGTACCGGGCCCGGTGTAGACCCAGTACTGAAGGTAGAGGACGGTGCCGCTCGGCATGCCCACAGGCCAGTCCCCCTTCTTCTTGATGCCAAACGTGGGACCCGTTGTGTCCACTGGCGTGGGTATGACGACCTCTGGCGTGGGCACCAACACCCCGCCCTGAAACACACCGAGGTACTGGTTTCGCCCCATGACGTAGTAGGCCGTCGCGGTGAGCCCGGTCAGGTCGGGGAGTGCCAGATCAATGTAGACAAGCTGCCCGATCTCGAGGGGGCCAGACCCTGTGAGCACCGGCTGCGTGAGGGGCCCTTGGCCATGGCCGTAGCCCAGGTTCTGAAGGAAGCCGAATCCGCTCACGGTGGTGACGAACGCGGCCCCCGATTCGAGGACGGAGTTGTCGCTGCCGTCGCCTCCCACCCCGATGGCGTTGCTGTCCTCGCCCACAGCCCCCACGACCACCCGCGCCCCTGAGACCGCCACGGCCCCACCCTGCATGTCGCCCACGTCGCTGATCGAAGAGTTCCAGTAGTCTTGAGGGCGCCAGGTGCCCGGGACCTGTTGACCAAAGACGAAGGCCGCTCCTGCGATCACGCCGTCGATGTCTTCGTTGCGCGCGCCCACGGCCACCATGGTGCCGGAGACCGCCACACTGTCACCGAAGTGGTCGAGAGTGCTGGACACGGTCGCCTTCAGGTAGGCCTGCTGGCTCCAGACGGAAACATTGCGTTCGAAGACGTAGGCAGCGCCAGCCCAGACGCTGCTATCGTCCTGCTCGTCGCCATCGACGCCGTTGGCCGCACTGCCTTCTCGGTAGGCGCCCACCACGACGACGTCGCCGTCGATGGCCACCGCGTCGCCGAACCAGTCATGGGGGTCAGTGTTCGAGGCCTTCAGGTAGGCCTGTTGCGCCCAGGTACTGCCGCTGCGCTCGAACACGTAGGCGGCCCCGGCGTTCATGGCCAGGTTGTTCAACTGATCGCCATCGATGCCCGTGGCCGCGCTCGACTCGTTGGCCGCGCCCACGACGACCGTCTCAGCAGAGACCGCCACGGAGAATCCGAACAGATCGAGGACATCGGTGTTCGACGCCTTCAGGTAGGCCTCCTGAACCCAGGTCACGCCATCGCGCACGAACACATAGGCAGCGCCAGACTGTGCCGCCATGTTGCTGGCCTGGTTCCCGTTCACACCCAACGCAGCGCTGTCCTCCGCGAAGGCTCCCACGACGATGGTGTTTCCGGAGATCGACACGGACGAGCCGAAGCTGTCATTGGCGCCAGTGTTTGACGCCTTCAGGTAGGCCTCCTGTGTCCAGGTCGTGCCGTCGCGCACGAAGACGTAGGCCGCCCCGGAGGCCGAGGCGTCGTCGCTGCCTTGGTCGCCGTTCACGCCCACGGCTGAGCTGTCCTCTGACTGCGCACCCACCACCAGGGTGTCCCCGTCGAGAGCAACGGAGACACCGAACAGGTCGCCAGCTGCGGCGTTCGAGGCCTTCAGGTAGGCCTGCTGCTGCCACGAGACCCCGTCATGCACGAAGACGTAGGCGGCTCCAGCGCTGGGTGCGCTGTCATCGTTCTGGTCACCGTTCACACCGAGGGCGGCGCTCTCCTCCCGAAAGGCTCCCACCACCAGGGTGTTCCCCGAGAGGGTCACCGCCGAGCCGAACTGATCGCCCGAGCCTGTGTTCGACGCCTTCAGATACGCGTCTTGGCCTGCAGAGTTCGAGGCCAAGAGCAGGACGCCCAGAGTCATCCACGTCGCCAACAGTCTGTCCATCTCACGCCTCCGCTCAAGCCGAACCGCGAACGAAGCTCGACAGCGCGACGCCGGCGAGCCAATCCTCATCAGCAGAGGCTAGGTCACCCCGGCTGATTCGTCACGGGCTAACTGGCCTCGGCGGGCGCACCGAAGCGCAAGACCTTGCCGTAGTCAGGGTAGAACACTGAACACGTCGGACAGAAGACCTGGCCCGCAGGCCCCTTGGGCAGGGCCACACGCTGACAACGGGGCGGCAGATCTTCTGCGCCTCCTTGCCAGGCCAGCACGAAGTAGTCGCAACACTCATCGCACCAGTACACTTCGGCGAAGCCGGCCGGGGACTGCATGGGATCGCTGACCCGGCTCGTGACCAGGACGTTCGGGCTGGGGGTGCCGTCGCCGGCCTGCGGAGGGGTGCTGCTCATGGGCTGATGCGTCCTGGCGGGTACGTCGGGGAGAGAGGCCCCAGAGGGCGGCAATGATGCACCCAAGCCAGCCCCTGTGCCAGCTGAGCTTTCCAGACCTCGCTCTTGCTAGGCTGCCCTCCGACTCTGGCAGTCCCTGAGCAACAGACTGGAGCCCCACGTGCCCGAGATCCCCCTGATCACCGGCCTGCTCATGGCGGCGAGCGTCGTGACCTCGGTCTACGCCTTCGGTGAGTTCAAGGCCGGGCGTGACCCGGAGCGTTTTCTGTTTCAGCCCGCCCAGGTCATGGCCGGCCGCAACCTGCAGGGCATGGCCTTGTCGGTCTTCTCCCACGCGGACACGGCCCACCTCGCCTTCAACATGTTCACCCTGTACTTCTTCGGCCCGGTGGTCGAAGGCGAGTTCGGTCCCAGGGGCATGCTGGCGGTGTACTTCGCGTCAGAAGTAGGAGCCCTGTTGCTCACCATGGCGCGCCACCACCACGACGGGGGCTACCGCTCACTCGGTGCCAGCGGCGCCATCTCCGGCGTGCTCTTCGCCGCCATCGTGCTCCAACCCACCATGGGCGTTTACCTCTATCTGATCCCCTTCGCCATCCCCGCGCCCCTCTTCGCGCTGGCCTACATCGCGGGCTCGATCGTGGGCGCCAAACAACGGCTGGGCAACATCGGTCACGAGGCACACATCGGAGGCGCCGTCATGGGCTTCGTCATGGCGGCCCTGATCTTGCCAGAGGGCCTGAGCCGCCTCTCCGACGCCGTCTCCGCGCTGCTGCACTGACCACGGGTCAGTCAGGCAGGCGTCGGTAGCCGTTGTGCGCAGGGACGCACGGGTCAGCCCAGGGGTAAAATGGAGGCTTCCCCTGGGCGCGCTCGATGACCGGCGCAGCGCCACGCGCGGTCGTCCGATCAGAGAGGCCCCGAGTGGAGGCCTGCCATGATCCGTTCAGCGATCCTGTGCGCCTGCCTGTGCGGCGCCGTCTCGTCCCTTGCGGCCCAAGACGGACACACCGTCTTCGCGCCGGCGGTCCACTACCCGGCGGCTCGTCCCACCGATGTGGCTGCGGCTGACCTCGACGGGGACGGCGACGTCGACCTGGTGGTCAGTGAGTTCATTGCCAGCGGCCCCCTGCGCCTCTTCAACAACGACGGCAGCGGCACGTTCACCTGGGCAGGCATCGTCCCCCAGACCCAAGGTGTGGTCGAACTCGAGCTGGCCGACCTCACGGGGGACGGCGAGCCCGACCTGCTCCTGCGCCAGGGCCTGGAGTTGTCCTGGCTTCCCGGCCTGGGCAACGGCAGCTTCGGCGCCAAGACCGTCCTGCTCACGGGCACCAATACGTTCGAAGTGGCCATAAGCGATGTGGACGGCGACCTGGATCTCGATCTGGTCGTGGCCATCTCCGGTTCCACGGCTGTCCCTGCTCAGGGAGTCCAGCTGCTCATGAACGACGGCTCGGGAGGCTTCAGCCCGGGGGACTTCGTGGCCGAACCGGCGCAAGGAGCGCAATGGGCGGAGACAGCAGACCTCAACGGCGACGGCCTGCTCGACCTGGTCTACGCCACCTACTTCCCCGTTCACTTGTACGCCGCGCTGGCCACCGCACCGGGCGTCTTTGGCACGCCCTACCCGATTCATGACCAGCAGATCTTCGTGGGCCTGCTCAGCACCATCGAGTTCTTCGCTCTCGCCGACGTCACCGGTGACGGACAGTCTGACGTGCTCTGGCCCGATGTGAGCGACTTCGAGCTCATGGTCCTTGTGGGTGACGGCAACGGCCTCTTCAGCGCGCCCGTCGCATCACCCATGCCCATGGTCGTGTCCTTTGGCACGTCACTGCTCGTAGCCGAACTCAACGGACACGGGCAACCAGAGGTCCTGATCACCTCTGACGTCTTCGAACGAGCGGTCGTCATGACCGGACCCGGCGACGGCAGCTTCGTGGTCGACGTGATCTGCGACGGCCTGCCCAGGCCTGAGGAGCCCCTGCTCGCTGACATCGACGGAGACAGCGATCTCGACCTTGTTCTGATCGACGACACCCACCACGAGCTGTCCGTGGTGCGCAATGCAACGTACCTGCCGGGTTCGCCGTTCACCGATCTGGGCTTCGCCTTGAGCAGTGGCGCCACGGGGCATCCCCTGGTCCTCGCCAGCGGCGCGCCCGTCGCCGGGCAGACGCTGAGCTACGCCCTGCACCATGCCGCGCCCTCGGCCGCCGCCGCCATGTTCTTGGGTGTCTCGACCCTGCACGCGCCGTTCAAGGGCGGCGTGCTGGTGCCCCACCCCGACGCGGTGTACATCCCCCTGCTCACCAGCGCTGGGGGCGAGCTCACACTGTCGGCGACCTGGCCCCTGGGCCCGGGCAGCTACAGCTTCTGGTCCCAGTTCTGGATCGTCGATGCGGGGGGCCCCGTGGGGTTCACCGCGAGCACCGCCGTACGCACCGATGTGCCCTGACGGACCACGAAGGCGCGACCATGTCAGCTGAACCAGCAGACAGACGGTGACGCTGCCGAACGGAGTGGGCCGCCTCGGCGGATCGAAGAGTGGCACTCCCGAGCCGCAGGGGGCATCCTTCAGCAGCCCCCTGCGGAGACAACCATGCTGGCCGAGATCGACGCACGTCGCTACCGCACCCAGCTCATGGTTTGCGCCGTGGCTCTGCTGCTCTGGCTCCCTGCTTGCGCCGAAACGGACGAGCCCCTGGCAGCGCAGCCGCCTCCCCCTCACCCCAACGTGCTGTTCGTCTTCTCCGACTCGCACCGCGCCCGCTCCCTCGGTTGCTACGGCGACGAACAGATCGCCACGCCCCATCTGGACGCCCTGGCCGCAGACGGCTTGTTGCTACGCACGGCGATCTCGAACACCCCCCTCTGCAAGCCCTATCGCGCGACCTTGATGACCGGGCTGCTGGCCCCCCACACCGGCATCCTGGCCAACGATTCGGAGCACAACTTCTACGTGGACGGGCAGCGCGATTGGGCGCCTCCGACCGCGGTGACCTTGGCGGGCAGCTTCGCCGACGCGGGCTACCGCTGCGGCTACGTCGGCAAGTGGCATCTGAGCGACCCCGCCCTCGACCCGGGACCCGAGCGGCTTGGCTTCAACGACGGCTGGGTCGCGGCGGACAGACCCGTGCACGTCTACGACAGCTGGGCCTATCACCTCTCGGCCACCGAGACCTTCGCCGGGGAGGGCGGTTTTCGCCCGGCCATCGAGACCGATCACGCCTTGCAGTTCATGGCAGAAGACGACGAGCGGCCCTGGTTCTTGATGCTCTCCTGGGGACCTCCCCACGAGCCCTTCGAGGCGCCAGCCGGCTTCGACCAGCACCCCGACGTCATCGCACCTGCCAACGTCCCCGGACGCAAGGCCGGGCGCCACGGGGGCACGTCGCTGCCCCAGTACTATGGCCTCATCGAAGCCCTCGATGCGCAGTTCGGCAGGCTCATGGCCAGCCTTGAGCAGGCCGGGATGGCAGACAACACCTTGGTGGTCTACACGTCCGACCACGGCACCATGATCGGCAGCCAAGGGCGCATGGGCAAAGAGGTGCCCTACTCCGAATCCAGCAACGTCCCGTTCTTGATGCGCTGGCCCGGACAGCTTGGCCCCGACTCCACCCTGGCCATGCCCTTCGGCACAGCGGATATCTTCCCCACCTTGGCGGGGCTGTGCAGTGTCCCTGTCCCCGACGGTCTCGATGGCAGCGACTTCTCCCGGCTGCTCTTGGGAGATTCTCGGGCCAGCCCACAAGAGGCGGTCTACATGGCCAGCTACGACGGGCGGGCCGAGGGCTGGCCCGGCTGGCGTGGCGTGCGTACCGAGCGCTACGTGTACGCGGCCCAACCCGATGGGCCCTGGCTGCTGTTCGACTGCGCCGACGACCCGGACCAGCTGCACAACCTGGTCGACGACGAACCCGAGCTCGTGAAACAACTCCACGAACTCACCATGACCCTCATGGCTCGCCACGGCGACACCTGGGACCCCGGGCCCCCTTGAGAGCAGCCATCACCCTGCCTCTGGCGCAGATTGCAGAGCTGTCGACAGGTGATATCGTGTGGCCGTCCGGCACCGAGCGCGGTGCGCTGCATCGCCTTGGAGGCTCGGGTCCCACGATCACACAGAGAACGTCTGGCGCGAGCCTGCCACGCCGGTGGACAGCCCTGGTCATGGCCCTGTCCCTGCTCATGGGCTCATGCGGGCCTGCCGAGACGGGACAACTCACGTCTACCGAGGCACGGCCAAACGTGCTGCTGGTGGTCATCGACACCTTGCGCGCCGACCACTGCTCGCTCAACGGCTACCCGCTGAACACCACGCCGTTTCTCGACTCCCTGGCCGCGGGTGGCGTGGCCTTCGAGACGGCCTACTCGCCCACCAGCACCACCTGCCCAGCCCACGCCAGCCTGTTCACCTCCCAGTACCCCATGGAGCACGGGGTGGTGCGCAACGGCCTGGTCTTGCCCCCAGAGGCCCAGACCATGGCCGAGGTGTTCGGGGCTGCGGGCTACGAGACCGCAGGCTTCGTGAGCTCGTTCCCTGTCTCCCGACACTTTGGCCTGGAGCAGGGCTTCTCCCACTTCGACGACGACTTCAGCCGCTCAGGCGGCACCTTCTCCCGTCGCGTCTGGGGAGGACTCGACCTGGCAGACGACGAGGGCTTCGATCGCTCTGCAGCCACCACCACCGACGTCGCACTCGATTGGTTGGCCGCAGCGCCCGACCGTGACCGGCCCCTGTTTCTGTTCGTGCACTACTTCGACCCTCACGCCCCCTACCGGCCTGACACGGACACGTTTCACGAGCTGTATCCGTCGACGGACGGGATGACCAGCGATGACCTCAACATCGCGTCCTACGACGCCGAGATCGCTGGCACGGATCAGCAGCTGGCCCGACTCGTGAACACGGTCCGCGAACACGGCGGCCCACGACAGACCCTGGTCATGGTCACCGCAGACCACGGCGAGGGGCTCTGGGATCACGGCTGGCGCGGGCACGATCGCTCGAACTACGAAGGCGAGGTGCGCGTGCCCCTCGTCTTTCATTGGCCCGAGCGCCTCCCCTCAGGGCTCCGCGTGGAGCACCCCGCACATCTCATCGATGTCTTGCCCACGGTGAACGCGCTCTTGGATCTGGGCGCAGATTCCCGGGGACATGGGGGCCAAGATCTGGTGCCCCATCTGCTGGGCAGCGCGGCCCCCGATCTGCAGCGCCCCCTGTTCATGCAGCGACCCTGGTTCCCCTCGGGGCGGGACAAGTTTGATCAGCTGGGCCCGGGCTACGCCTTGCGCAGCGGCCCATGGAAGCTCTTCATGGCCATGGAAGAAGACCGGCACGAGCTCTTCGACCTCTCAGCCGATCCCGCAGAGCAGCACGACGTCATCAACCGCGAGCCACAGGTGGCCGGGCGGCTGGGCGAGCTGCTCATGGAGATGGTGGCCCACCAGCAGTCCCGGGCGGCGCTCGACGCGACAGAGGTGGGCGCCGAAGACACGGCCATCTTGCGAGCCATGGGCTACGTGGGCAGCGCAGACGAAGGGCAGGACGAACGATGAGCGGTGAAGCGCCAAGACTCCGCTGGGCCTTGCTGCCCATCGTCGTGGCCTTGGTGATTCGCCTGGCCATCGTCTGGGCCCAACCCGGCATGGACCTGCACGGTGACGAAAAGGACTTCGTCAAGGGCGCGCAGCAGCTGGTGGCGGGCGAAGAGGTCACGTTCTTTCCCTTCCGTCCACCGCTGTACATCGGCTTCTGCGGCGCGGTGCTCGCCGTCATCGGGCCGGAGCAGATCGACGGCCTGCGCGTGGCCCAGATCCTGACCGAGGCCTTGACCATCCTGGGCATCGTGCTGCTGGGGCGAGCCACGGTCGGTGCGCGAGCTGGCCTGATCGCGGCCTGGCTCTACGCGCTGTATCCCGACGCCGTGGCCTACAGCCACTACCTCTGGAGCGAGACGCTCAGCTCGGCGATCCTGATCTGGGCCCTACTGGCCCTGGTGGCCCTGCGCCGACGGGGCACCCTGACCATGGCCCTGGTCAACGGCCTGCTCTGGGGCGCCCTTGCCCTGATCAAGCCCCACAACATCTATGTCCTGCCCCTGCTCCTGGCCTACCTGGTCTGGGAGAACGGACCCGAGGCTCGGGCACGCATGGTGCGGGCCTGTGCTGCCACTTTCGTGGTGGCCCTCCTCACCGTGCTGCCCTGGTCGGTGTCTGTCTCCCAAGATGAGGGTGAGCCCATCTTCATCTGCACCACCGGCAAGCTGAACCTGAAGACCGGGGTCAACTTCCTGCCCCCGCCGCAGACAGATTTCGCCACCGCCTGGCACAGCACCCAAGGTCAGCGCAGCAACCCGGACAACCAGCGCAAGGTCGGCGTGGCCTCGTTCATCCTCAGCAACCCGGGGCTGTTCCTCCAGCGGGCCGTGCTCAAGATGTCGTATCTGTGGTCGCCCAACTCGTTCGTGCTGCGCAACATTTACACCGGCGGCAAGCGCGGCAAGCAGCCCAAATACGGACGGCCGAAGAACATGGTGCCCGCTGTGCGCTGGGCCGTGGTCTACGGCACCCTGCTCTCGACCATGGTGCTCACCGTCGGGCTCATTCTTGGCGGCTTCTCCAGCCGCTGCCGCACCCTGGCCGGGCTCACCTTCGTCTACTGCTTCGCCTACATGGCCATGATCACCTTGACCCCATCCCTGAGCCGCTACCGCCTGCCCATGATGCTCTTCGCCGTGCTGCATACGGGGGCGCTCCTGGCCGGTGACGGCTGGCGCTCACGGTTTTCAGAGCCCGCGTCTACGCTCGGCGCCAGGCTCACGGGCCGGCTCGGTGCAGGGCTCTGTCTTGGAGGCCTTGTCGTCGTCTGGGTGCTTCGGCTTCCGGACATCATCCAGGCGGTCTGGTAGGCAATCGGTCTGGTATTGTCGTGCCCCCCTCTCGGGCGTCGTCAGACGCACCAAGGCGTGCAGAACAACAGCAGTGATCCATGGGACCCAGCCATGCCAGACGAGCAGCTCGAGGTTCTCTCCCTGCGCGCCGACACCTCCCGGCGATACGTGCTGCGAGGCTGGTGTGGGCTCCTGCCGCCGGGCCTGCAGTTGGGCCTGCTGGCAGGCCTGATCGCGCTCTCGGCTTGCGGGCCTTCCACACCGTCAGAACCGACGCCAGTATCAGCCCCGACGCGGCACGTCTTGCTGCTGTCCCTCGACACGCTCCGGGCAGATCACCTGGGCGCCTACGGCTACGAGAGAAACACGTCTCCCTTTCTCGACAGCCTGCTGGCCCGAGGCCTTGTCTTTGAGCGGGCCAGCGCCGCCGCCCCGTGGACGCTGCCCTCCCACGCCTCCCTGCTCACCGGCCTGCACCCCCACAAGAATGGCGCGGTAGCAGGCAAGCGAGGGTTGGCCAAAAACGTGCAGACCCTGCCCGAGCAGCTCACGGCCCAGGGCTTCGCCACCGCGTCCATCGTCAGCTCGCGCTTTCTCGGAGAGCGTCACGGCTTGCAGCGAGGCTTCGCGCACACAGAGGTCATGGACGAGCGGCCCCAGCCCGGCCCCCTGGTGACCGACGCCGCCCTGGCCTGGGCCGCGCAGCTGGGAGACCAGCCAGGGTTTCTGTTCGCCCATTACTACGACGTGCACAGCGCCTACGATCCCGCCGAGCCCTACCTCGCACAGTTCGTCGCACCCTACGACGGCCCAGCCGACGGCACCACGCCACAACTGCAGAAGGTGCGCACGGGAGAGATCACTTTCGACGCGTCAGACCTGGCTCATGTCATCGCGCTCTACGACGGCGAGATCCGCGAGCTCGATGACGAGCTGGCGCGCCTGTTCGCTGGACTGGAGCAGCTGCCCTTCGGCGAGAACATGCTCGTGATCGTCACCGCAGATCACGGCGAAGAGTTTCTTGATCATGGCGACGTGTTGCACGGACGGAGCATGCACAAGGAGCTGCTCCATGTCCCCTTCGCCCTGATCGGCGAGGGCATCGCCCCCGGCCGCCGAGACGAGCTGGCCACTCACGTGGACGTCGTCCCCACCGTGCTGTCAATGCTGGGCCTGCCCGTGCCCGCCGGGCTCGACGGCCGGGACCTGAGCGAGCCCAATGCCAGCCGACACTTCGTCTTCGGCGAGGCCGACCACAACAACGCCACCGACGACACCCTGCGCATGGTCAGCGACGGCCACTTCAAGCTCATCCTCGACAAGAGCGACGGCAGCCGAGCGCTCTACGATCTGCGGACCGACCCAGGCGAATCCACCGACGTGTCCGAGCAACGCCCCGAAGTCACAGCCCTTTTTCTCGGCCACCTCGACGCCTTCGAGAACTCCAGCGCCACCGGCGAAGCCAGCTCCCCCCTCAGCGAAGAAGACCGCCGAGCGCTCATCGAGCTGGGCTACCTGGAAAACGGCTAGGCGCCAGCGCCGTTGGTCGCCATCTCTGCCGTCGTCCGGTCGTCCCCGTCTCACGCCAAGCGGGCCCCTGGCGCTCAGACAACTCAGCAGCGTCTCTTGAGCTTGCTTCTGGCCGAGTCTGATGCTCAAGCAACCCCGTGCCATCTCAGCACGCAAGAAACGCCCCCCCGCAAGGCCACGGTCGCCCGTCCCTCCACCGACGAGGGCGTCCCTGTTTCTCACCAGGGGGGTCTGCAGCGAGTGTGGAGGCCTGCCCGACCCTGTCTGAGCGAAACGGCCCCCCTGGTGAGAAACAGGGACGCCCGCAGCACCGCACAGACGGCGATCTGTAGCCCCGCCCCTCTTGGTCCAGCGCATATCGGTACGATGCTCGGCAGACCCCAGCCCCAGGAGCACCTCCTTGTCCGCCGACACGCCCAGCCCTGCTTCTCGTCCCGTCCCTCCAGACCCCCGCTTTCTGGCGGCTCTGAAAGCACGCCGCAACGGGGACACCTCTGGCGCGCGGGCGCAGCTCGAGGCCATTCTCGAAGTCGACCCGGATCACCACGAGGCGCTCGAGATCCTGGCCATGCTCTTGTCGGAGGGTGGCGACAACGACACGGCCATCACCATCACCAAGCGCCTCGCCGAGCTGCAGCCCGAATCGATCATGGCCCACGCCAACCTCTCCCGCTTCTACATGCTCAAGGGGGACAAGGACACCGCTGAAGAGTGGCAGGCCAAAGCGCGAGTGCTGGGCTGGAAGGATGAAGTCGCCCGCAAGGCCGCCGCAGGCGGAGCGAGCGATGGTCTCGACGGTTTGGTGGATCCGGCCACCGTCGAACGTCAGGAGGAAGCCGTGCGCAAGTTTCCCGATGACGCCCTCGCCCGACAGGCCCTGGCTGGCAGCTACCTCAAGCTGGGCATGCCCGCCAAGGCCGTCGCCCAGCTACGCAAGGCCATGAATCTCGATGACACCCGCTCGGCGGTCTACCTCTCACTGGGCAAGGCCCTGGAAGCCTCCGGTATGAACGCCGACGCCGCAGAGATCTATCGCACCGGAGTCCCCCTCGCCGACAAGAACGGCGACCTCATGCCCCGCAACCAGATGGCCTCGCGCTTGGCTGCCTTGGAGAAGAACTCGTGACCGCCGAACTCATCCGGGGCGCACCCATCGCCGGAGCCTTGCGCCGAGAGGTCAGCGCCGCCGTCGAGGCCGCAGACATCACCCCGCGCCTGGTCAATGTGGTGGTGGGCGACGCCGGAGCCTCCGCGGCCTACCTGAATGCCATGGACAAGGCCGCCACCAAGCGAGGCATCGAGAGCCGCCGGGTCGAGCTGCCCGGCGACGTCAACCAGGCCGCCTTGGCCGACGCGGTGGTCGAGCTGGGCAACGATCCTGAGGTGCACGGGCTGATGATCCAGCTGCCCCTGCCCAAGGGCCTCGACGCCGGAGCCGTGACCGCCCTGGTCCCCGCCGCTAAAGACGTCGATGGACTCACCAGAGACAGCCTGGGCGCCGTGCTTGCCGGCGAGCGCCGCCACACCGCCCCTGCCACAGCAGCGGCGGTGGTCGAGATGCTCTGCAGCGATGATCGCTTCTCGCCAGCGGGGCGTCATGTGGTCATCGTCGGCCGCAGCCTCGTGGTGGGCCGCCCCCTGGCCGCCATGCTTGGCGGCTACGGACAGGGCGGAGACGCCACGGTGACCCTCTGCCACAGCCGCACCCCCGACCTGGCCAGCCACACCCGCCGAGGAGAAATCATCGTGATGGCCGTGGGGGTCAAGCACCTGCTCACCCCCGAGATGGTCACCCCCGGCGCCATCGTGGTCGACGTGGGCACCCACGCCATCGAGGTGGACGGTCGCTGGACGCTCACCGGCGACGTGCACCCCGATGTGGCAGAGGTGGCCGGCTACCTGACGCCAGTCCCCGGAGGTGTGGGCACGGTGACCACATCAATTCTCATGCGCCACGTGGCTGCCGCCGCCCTGCCGGGAGCCTTGCCAGCTGCATGGTAGTCCCCGCCGCACAGACGACGAGTCGATCAGGGGCCACCCCGCGACGGACCACTGCGGCGGCCAGCGAGTGGCTGCCCCGATGTACCGTCACGCTGATGGTCGTCCTCTGTGTGGTCAACGTGGCCAATGATCTGGCAGCCCAGAGTCGTGGGCGCAGCGAAGAGCCAGCGCGACGCCACAACGCCGTGGCCGTTCATGGTGAGGACGCAGCTGAGCCTCTCTTCGTGCCCTTGGCCGTGGACAAGAGCCGTGCGAAAGAGGCGCTGAAGAGGTTCTACAAGCTGGCAGACGCGCACCGGGGCAACCCGTCAGCGTTGCGTGCCCTCTCAGACCTGGCTGGCTACGACCACCCCTACGTCGTCGATGGGCTGCTAGAACTCTTCGCCCACGGGCGGCCCTATCTGCAGCCCACGGCTCGACGTGTCCTGTCGTCCATGGCCTCCCCGCCATCCCTCGAGCGCATCGCAGAGGCCGGACTCGGACACAGCGAGGCCGAAGTCCGCGAACAGGTGTTGCTGGCCCTGGCAGATGGACGTCCTTCCGGGCTCGACTGGATCGCCGCCGCCGAGGCGGCCTTGAGTGATGGGGACGCCGCTGTCCGTGCCGCCGCTGTCCGCGCTGTGGGCCTGGGTCGCCTGGTCTCATCCACCGCTGCCCTGATCGACCTGGCGGACGACCCCTCCCAACGGGTGCGCATGGCGGTCCCGGAGGCCCTGGTGCGCCTGGCCGGGCAGCGCTCCTTGCCCGTGCTCCGCGCACTCTCAAGAGACCCTCAGTGGCGAGTGCGCGTCCAGGTAGTCACGGCCTTGGTCGACCTCAAGAGCATGCGTGCGGTGGTCGAACTGATCGACATGCTCGGTCGAGAAGAAGGCCGTGTCCGCGAAGACATCCTCACCGCCCTGCGCACGCTCACGGGCAAGAGCCACGGCCTCAACATGCTGGCCTGGGAGAGGTTTCTGGAGATCGCTCCGCAGGACTTCCTCACACGAGCCGACGCCAGTGCCCTCGACCCGAACAGTCCGATGAGCGCGGTGACCACCGTCGCCCGGTACTACGGCCTCTGGACCTTGAGCCATCGTTTCCTGTTCGTCACAGACCTCTCTACCAGCATGGACCACGTCGACACCGGCCGCTACGGAGACGCATCCCGCGCGACCCGGCTCGCTCTCACCCAACAAGAACTCGGTGAGCTGGTCGACGACCTGGAAGATGACGTGCAGTTCAATCTGGCGACGTTCTCAGACGACACGGATTTGTGGCGCGACGACATGACCCGTGCCACACCCCGCAACAAGTCTGCGGCGCTGCGACAGATCGACAACTACCACACGCTTGGCGGCACGAACATCTTCTCGTCACTCAAGGCCGCCTTTGACCTGGCTCAAGATCAGCTCGATTCCAAGGACGCCGATCACCCGGCCCCGGACACGGTCTTTCTGCTCACCGACGGCGAGCCCAGTGTGGGCAGTCTGACCGACGTGAGCCTGCTACTTGAGTACGTGGCCGAACGCAACCGCGTGCTCGGGCTGCGCTTTCAGTGCATCGCCCTCACCCGCTCTGCCGCCGCACGGGATTTTCTGGCCCGGTTGGCCAAGCGCAGCGGCGGTCAGTACGTGAGCCCGCTCGACTAGACCCGGACTTCTCACCACGATCGTCGCGAGGGTGCGGCTGGGCCTTCAGGGCAAGGCGAATCGCCGCCTTCGGCGCGGAGGCGGGGTGACACCCCGCTGAGCACCGACGGTGGTGTTCAACGCAGCCCTGATGGTCC
>Ga0209992_10001685_pt1 | contig 22308 bp, 19 predicted proteins | sample 2SBtaG_2_FD_182564 | JGI IMG/M metagenome (GOLD analysis project Ga0209992, IMG submission 182564) | Deep subsurface microbial communities from Kolumbo volcano to uncover new lineages of life (NeLLi) - 2SBTROV12_ACTIVE470 metaG (SPAdes)... | ecosystem: Environmental > Aquatic > Marine >... | reverse complement strand
TGAAAGCTTGCATGAAAACAGGTTATCTCCTGAAAAATCAATGCTACATTCAAAGAAAGAATTTGTGCTAGTAGATGTAAAAACTGAAACTGAATCCAAAGGCGAAAGACGTTACATCTTCAATGAGTAGTTATTGAGCACGTTAGAAAACAAGACAAAAATTACACAGAGATCCTTATACGGAAAAAGGGAGGACTGTGTGTAACATGTTCGAACCTGAACAAATGGAGAAAGAATTTGAGAAGAACAGAAAGTCCGCCCTCTCAAAACAAACACAAGAATCAAAATTTTATGCACTACGAATATTCAGAGAATTTTGTGCAGAGAAATATGATGAATCAATTGAAAGTATCGTAGAGAAACTCAAAGACTATCCAAAGTCAGCATACCAAATGATTGCAGACTTTAAAGAACGGGAAACAAAACGAGGAATATCTACTGCAGTAACCAAGCTTCGGTTCCATTACATCAAAGTATTTCTTAAAGAAAATGGAATTGTAGTGGATGATACAACAAAGATCAAAGACATCTTTGGTAGAATAGAAAAACATCTACGAGAACCAGTACAACATGATGAGATTGAAAAGATTCTCAGGTGTTGTGATAACCACATCAAGGCAATAATCATGATTCAAGCTACAGGAGGTTTGAGAATCTCTGAAGTGTTACAGCTTAAAGCAGGAGACTTTGTTCCAGGTGAAAGATATCAAATCAAAATTCGTGCAGAAACTACAAAGACTAAACAAGAGAGAAGAACATTTCTCTCAAAAGAAGCTGAAGAGTTTGTTTTACCATTTTTGCAAGGTAAAAACAAAAATGATTTGGTATTGTCATACAGTAGGTCAGGTGTCACACACCACTTGGCTACAGCAGTAAGAAAGGCAGGAGTAGAGAAAAAGTATGAGCACTCTAAACATCTAACAATAACTTCTCACTCATTTCGTGCATTTTTCATCACGCAAATGGGAAAACTAGAAGGGGTGTTTGGCCATGTTTTGGCTGGACATGACCACTACATGAAAGAGTATGACAGATTCACTACTGAAGAGTTGTTAGAAAAATACATTGAAGGAGAAGAGAATCTGCAAATCTTTAATCGAATCAATCAAAAAAAGATGAGAGGTTTGGAAGACAGACTAGAAGAACAAGAAAAAACCATAGAAGTCTTACAAAAACAAGTGTTAAACAACATGGTGAGAGTCAAGTAAAGGAACATTATGATTATTAATTTTAAATAATTAATTTCTTCAGTTTACATCTCTCTACGTCCAAAAGTATCCTCAAAAAAGGTTCAAGCCTCTAGGAAATCAAACCCTGAGGCTTAAACTAATTTTGCAGTCTCATTGATGGTCTGAAATATTTTCTAAATAAATGAACATCTTTAATGTATGAAATTGTTTATACTTTAAAATTAGTATATTCATAAAAAAATACCATGAATAAAATGATATTGCCCGATAGAAGAATTTCCGGGTGGTTAATTTTAGCTAGCATAATTGTCGCGGTTTTGTATATTTCTTTTATTGCTGTCCAAAATACAACTGAAAAGAATTTACAAATCTCGATGTTAGAACATCAAATCCTTCAACAAAAGGCACAGACTGAAAATCTATCATCACAAATTGAAACTGATCTACACATAATCACTAAAAATTTAGAAATGATTTCATCAACAGACAGTGCAAAAATGTCGGATTTTACAAGTGAACCTTTTCTTGAACAACTTCGAAAAACATTTAATGATTTGAATACACATACTGAAATTTCATCATTAACTATTTTGGATGATAATGGATTTGTTGTAAATGATATTGATGAAAATGATGAAGGTACTTCAATTGGATTAGATTTATCCTTTAGAGAATATGCAATCCAAACAAAAGAAACAAAATCACCTTATTTCTCAAATGGCTTCTCTTCTTTTTTGACAGGAGATCAAGCAATTGTGATTACATTTCCAATTATTGACGATTCTGATATTTATCGTGGGTTGGTTTTGGCATATCTGCCAACTGCAACCTTTTTTGATCATTATGCAGGAATAACAAGTGTTGATTTACAATCGATTATAATTTCAGATAGAGTAGGGAAAATAATTTTTCATCCAGATGATGAGTTAATTGGTCAAGACATCTCATTAATAAAAAATGATGAATCAAAAATACCTGTACAGATCATCTCTTCTGATATTACAGAAATTTTTACAACTTCTACAGTAACATTTGATACTATTCCAACATATTATGTACATGTCTTTACGTCAACTAATCAGATATTTTCCGAAGCAACAAGTATACTAAATTTTCAAAAAATTGTTTTATTGATTCTAGTCACCGTTATCTTAATCATTTTGGGATTATTGATTATATTTATCAGGAAATTCTATTCTGCTGAACAGAGTCGTTTTGCAGTAATTGGTGAAATGGGAGCTAGATTAGCTCACGACATACGAAATCCTTTGTCAATTATCAAAAATACATTAGAAATTATGAAAATGAAAAATGAACTTGAGGATAATTATAATTTCGAGAAAATTGATAGAGCAATTTTTCGAATAACTCATCAAATTGATGGAGTACTTGATTTTCTTAAAGATGGACAGATTACAAAAAATCCACACAAGTTTTCTACAATTTTAGAAAATGTCTTGGATGATCTGATTCTTCCTAAAAATATAAAATTAACAAAACCAAATTCAGATATTTCTATTATTTGTGATTTAAGCTCATTTGAGGCAGTACTGTCAAATATTTTATTAAATTCTATTCAGGCAATAGGAAATTCTGGAGAAATTATAATTTCATTATCTGAATCAAAAACATCTACAAAAATAGTGATTCAAGATTCAGGTTCTGGGATTAATGAGGAAATTCTTCCTCATATTTTTGAACCCCTTTACACCACTAAACAATCAGGAACAGGTCTGGGATTAGTTAGTTGTAAACGAATTATTGACAAACATGACGGCAGTTTAGATGTAACGATTAATCCAACTATTTTTACAATTTCATTGCCAAAATGGTAGGTGAATCTCCGTGAATTCTAAATTGTATCTTTTTTACTCTAATTTAATTTCTAAATTTTTGTAGTGTCTATTGTTTTTGGTAATGTAATTGTGAAAACTGTGGGTGGAGATGTTACCGATATTTTTCCATGGTGTGCATCAATTATTGCTACAACACTAGAAAGACCAAGTCCAGTACCCTTTTGTTTTGTTGAAAATAGAGGCTCAAAGATTTTTTCAACATTTTCTTTAGAAATCCCGTTTCCTGAATCTTGTAATTGAATAACCACATCATCTTTTTTATCTGAAATTCTAATTTCTATTTCTCCAGAATCATCAATTGCCTGAATTGCATTTGAAATTAAATTATTGATACAAATCAATATCTGATTTTTATCACACGTGATCTCAACATCATTTTTTGGTAGAATGAATTTTATTTTTTCAGATTTTTTAATACCATCTAGTGATTCTTTAAGGATTTCAGAGAATTTTATTTTATTTGAATCTACAGGCTGTTCTCTTACAAAATTTAATACATCATTTACTTGATCAATAATAAAATCAATTGAACGCTCAACTTTGTCAAAATGTTTTTGTTTAGATTCATCTGTACCATATATTTTTTTTAGATTTTACATACTCATACTAATTACTGAAAGTGGATTTTTAATATCATGAGCCATTCGTGATGACAGATGTCCTATTGTAGCTAAATTCCTTTCTCTTTGTGTGTACAGTTCTTTTTTTATTTGAAAAAGTTCCGTGATATCTTTGGTAACGGATATTGCTCCTTGAAGATTCCCCTCCTTATCAATAATATGGTCTATTGTAACAAGGGCTTTGTAGATTGTACCATCATTTTTTATTGTATCTACCTCTACATTCTCAATCCTTTCTTTTTGATCTTCTAAAATTATCTTAAATATTTTCTCTTGACTTTCTTTTGTAAGAAATTTTAATCCAGATGAGCCTATGACATCTTTTCTTTCAGCCCCTAATTGTTCCAGTAAACGATCATTACAATGGGTAATAATGTGTTCTTTGTTAGTAATACATACAATATCGGGGATTAATTTGATTAATTCTCCATATTTTTCTAAAATATCTGCATGTTGTTCCATGATAATCTTATTTTTAGTATGTTGATAAATTTTGTTTTGATTACCATATTTGTTATATCAAAATTGGGTTCATATCTATCAACGTTCATTTTTAACCCCAAAAAGGTATACGATTTTGAATAAATATCATCTAGTAAATTTTTCAAATTCAAATTAAATATTTCTTGGAAATTTAAAATAAAATTATTATTAGATTTTTTGTATTGCAGTGCATGCAAAATATGAAATCAGTTATGTGTTTAACACATAATTATATTGTATTATATTGTATTACACATGAAAACTCTTTTTGAAAAATAAAATAATTTTTCAAATGTAAATTATCATGATATCAATTATTGATTTCATTTTCTAAATTTAGCGACTAGTTTTAATTGATCTTCTAGATTCCAAATTTAATATATGTTAAATTTTAGAAAGTCACTTGTTCATAAAATAATTTTTTGGTTTGTTATTACAACTATAATTCCAATTATCATTGCAAGTGTTTTAACTTTAAATCTAGCAACAGATACTTTAGTGAAAGAAAATTTTTCAAAATTAGACAGTATTGCCAAACTGAAAATTAATTCTATCAACAGTGTTTTTGGAGAAATAGAATCAGATACAATTATTGCTCAAAAATATTTCAATGTAAGAAAGAATTTGCCGATACTGGCAAATTATCATGCAGACATGAATCATCCTGATTATCAATCTGCAAAAAAACAACTTGATGAACAATTTTTTGGGTATTTACAAGAAAAAACACTTGTTGATAAAATAATTTTGTTAGATTCTGAAGGAATGTTAATTTATCAAAATGGTAATGTCCAATCAAAATGGTTCAGTACTCCATTTCCTGTTATTGATTCATCCGTTTTAGAATCTGCAAAAAAAGGACAAAAATTTACAAAAATTTTCCTAAATGAATCTTATAAAAACGAGGCAACAATTTTTTCATTAATTTCAATTAATGATCTTAATGATGAATTTGTAGGATATTTTATATTGGATCTCAATATGAGGCAGATCTTTGAATTAATTGAAGACAAAACAGGACTTGGTAATACGGGGGAAACCTTGCTGGGAATTGAAGAAAATAATTTTGCAATGTTTATCAATCCTTTAAAATATGATAAAAATGCGTCATTTGTAAAAAAAATAGCATTAGATGATGAAATTGCACTTCCTATTCGAGATTCTGTTCAAGGAAAAGATGGGCATGGTTTGACATTAGATTATAGATCTGAACCAATTATTGCAGTTTGGAAGCATATCCCATCATTAGATTGGGGCATTGTAGCAAAAATTGACCAAACAGAAGCATTTTCATCCATTAATTCATTAAAACAAAGCTCAGCCTTACTAGCAATTATTTTTACAATAGTTGTAGGAATAATTGGATTTTTAATGGCAAGAAATATTGTTGTTCCAATATTATCTTTAATTAATAATATTGAAAAAATTGGAAGAGGTATTTTTGATGATGTCATAAAAGTAAAAGGGAAAGATGAATTGTCTTTAGTAACTCAATCATTCAATAAAATGTCTCAAGATCTTCATGATTCAAACAAAAATCTTCAAGATTTTAAAAGTGGATTAGACAAATCAGCTATTGTTGCCATCACAAATATAGATGGAACCATCACTTATGCAAATCAAAAATTTTGTGAGATTTCAAAATATTCAGAAAAGGAATTATTGGGTAAAAATCATAATATTTTAAAATCAGGATATCATTCAAAGAAATTTTACAAAGAATTGTGGGATACCATTACTAATGGAAATACATGGTTTGGAGAGATAAAAAATAGAGCAAAAGACGGAAGTGATTATTGGGTAAATACTATGATAATGCCAATTCGAAATAAGAAGGATAATCAAATTAGTCAATTCCTTTCAATCAGAACTGATGTTACTTCTCAAAAAGATTTAACACAACAGCTTGTCCACGCAGAAAAATTATCGTCTATTGGGGAATTAGGGTCACGATTAGCTCATGATGTTAGAAACCCATTACACGTAATTCAGTTGTCTTTAGACAATATAAAAGAAAAAGAAGGCATGACAGATTCTGAAAAACAGTCTTTAGAAAGAATTCAACGTTCAATGAGTAGAATTACTCATCAAATAAACAATGTGTTAGATTTTGTACGAACCCCCATTCCTGAATTTAACCATGTAAAAATCTCTGAAATCATTGCAGAATCAATAGAATCATTACGTATTCCAAAAAATATTACATTAATTACTCCAAAAAATAATGTGGAATTATTATGTGATAAAAAATTGTTTTCAGTAGCCATCAATAATCTAATTTTGAATAGTATTCAAGCAATAAATGGTACAGGTAAAATAGAAATTTCATGTAAGGAAAATGATGAAGTCATAACACTTGAAATTAAAGACTCAGGTAAGGGGATTTCACAAAATGACATAAACCATGTATTTGAACCATTGTTTACAACTAAGATGCAAGGAACAGGACTGGGTTTATCTAGTGTAAAATCAATAATAGAATCTCATGATGGAGTCATTTCAGTTACGTCTCCACCTACAGTTTTTACAATTACATTGCCAAAAAGGAATTAAATTATTAACATAGATTTGTATTGTAAATAATTTCTGTTAGAAAAACTATTCTAGATAATTCTGTATAACATGATCAAACTCATCAATATTTTTTCTTATTTGTTTTACTAAACAAGACATACTATAAGTAGACGTTGTTCCTTCATAATTCTCATAGTATAGATTTGTATCATGTACAAGTTCATCACATAAAACAATTTTTTGTAATATTGTTTTTTTAATTTCAAAATATCTATTTTTGTCAATACATAAAGTTTGTTCCATAAAATCTATGTTAACATTTAATTTTTTAAAATCTGATTTTATCTCATCTAAAAGTAACAAAACAGTATTCATAGTTTTAAAATTTTTTATAATAAAATGCATTTCCTGAATTTTTGGCATTATAGTATTTTTTTTGTTTGTCATGTGATTCATTTCAATTCATTCCTGTTACAAAACAAAATTTTGTTTTAAAATTATTAGACTTATTATTGAATGCATTAACTGTTTTTTCCAAATTCAATAAAATACAGTCAAATTCATCATCAGTCAATTAAAAAATCTCCTAAAATCATTATTCAAAATATAAAATACTAACATATTCAATTATGAATTATCTTTTATATATCGTTAAAAACCGTATTACGGTATGGTTAAAAATAGTCACTATTATGGTAATTTACAAGCATACAAATTTTTCATTAGACCAGATGCACTAAATACATACAAAACTGCAAAGGACAAAAATTTAACAAAACACCAAAAAACTATCCAAAAACTCCTTAGAGATATTGCACTAAATGATCCAATGTCAACATGGGAATTAGCAGCAAAAGATCATAAAAAAGATTTAGATAAAATTAGAACAAAAGAAAAAGAATTTCGTAGATTATTTTTAGGCAGAGTAGACAATGGAAGATATTCTAAAGGACTTTTAGAATCCGGATTAATTGAACGAGAAGAAGGAGTTTATAAAAACAGGCAAGTTACAAAATACAGGTTATCACCTCACGGGATATTATTTTGTATTGATACATTAGAATTGAATGTTAAAGAATTTGATAAATTAGCCACAAAATATGCCAACATTATTCCAAAAGTTTTCGGGATGTGGTCGTATCTTAAAAAAATAATCGGTAATGATGTTTACAAAATACGTATTTTGGCCAGAGGAATGATGTTAGATAATCCAAGTTTTGCACAATTAAATCCACCATTATACGAATTGATGTCATTTTTATCAATACGTTATAGAAGTAATTTTGATTATATCCAAGAAAAAGATCTTGTTGAACAAATATCATATTGGTTTTATATCTATTTCACATATACAATAGATAAAAAAGAAAAAGGAGTTAAAAATTTGAAAAAGATTTTTAGAAAAGATAAAGAATTTGAAAAATGGTTTTTAAATTTTGTAATATTATCAAAACAGTATTATTTAAAAAGAACAGATAATTTAACAGTGTTTCTTAATAATTTTAACTAATTCTGTATATTGGAATGGTTTAGTTAAGATTGTAATTAAATTTTTGTCGTAAGCCTCATTGAGTTTGATTTCATCAGTTGAAAATCCCGAAATGAATGTAATTTTTGCATCTGGATATTTTTCTTTAATCTTTGCAAATGTATCATAACCATCGATCCCAGGCATCTTAATATCTAAAAATGTCATATCAGGCTGAAATTCTTCAAATTTTTCTATCCCTGATTTACCATCACATGCAAGCATTACATCATATCCTTGATTCATGAGCATGACTTGAGTGGCTTCTTTAACATCTGTATCATCATCGATTACAAGAACTTTTATCGACATTATTGATATTTGTTCTTAAATCATTTTATTATATTTTACCAAAAATTATTGATACATAGAATTATTTTTGGTTAAAGTAATTTAATTTTATATACATGAAATTATTGTTATGCATGAATTCCAGATAATCCTTCAAGTGAAGTATTATTATCTAAAATTCGAGGAAATGAATCATTATACCTTCTGACATGTCTAATGGTGTCAAGATTTTTTGTGGCCATTGCCATTGCAATTCTTGCAGTCTTTTCTTCTCCAATTCCACAATTAACAATTATACCAAGACGTTTCTGAATTTTGTCTGCAAGAATTTTTGAATGGATCATAGGATTTTTGTCTGAAATTATTACATAGTTATCGCCACCAACAAAGAAACCCATTAACATATTTTGATAACAATAGTGATTCACTATTTGCAGAGTTTCTTGAACCATCATTGTGATATCATATGGAGAGGTAGTTTTTTTCATCTCAGTAATTCCTTCGATATCCAAATGAATCAGATGAATGCCATCATTTTGTGAATCTGAATCCAGTGCCACAGAAATTGTTTTAGTACAGTTTACGGCCATCTTAGCTGCATGTGCCTGTTTGTTTGCCTGTAGTGGTAATGGAGAGTTTGATATCGACATTGATATCTCAAAAGGGAAGAGAGTTTCAAGTTTTGATTTGATTTCCAAATGATCAGAATATGAAATGCCATCACTGATTGCAAAAAATTCATCAAATCTATTTGAAAAAACTAGTCCTCCCCTAACTGAAAATAGATTTTGTAATGTTTTGTATAATGAGGACTGGTACATCTGAACTCTGTGTTCCCTATCATTTCCAAGGGTGTGAGTCCAAGGACCATAGTCATCATTTGTAATAATTGTAATTTGTACCATTTTATCATCACGCATAAATTTTTGAATGAGTCAATACTTCATTTGCATCAAGCATCGGAATTGCATTTGTATCGGCATATTTTTTGGCCTTTTCAAAACTCAATGCCCTATGAGTAATAGGATCCATCATTTCACAAATTACAGAGACGGCAGACATTTCAGCCAATCTTAACAAGTATGTAGACATTTCAGTATGACCTTGTCTTTTTTTAATTAGACCTGGAGCTGATTTTAATAATGGGACATGTCCTGGAACTTTGAACATGTTTGTAAAATGTTCCATTTGGTATGGTTCAGGCATTTCAGAAACAGTTGCCATTTCATTTGCAGTTAATGCTCTATCAATATCAGTAATTCCAGTTTTAACATCTGCATGATTAATCCACATTGAAAAAGATGGATGATCACCATACTGTGTATTTTTGTAAATCATTTTTTTGTGATCAGAAATAATATTTTTTTGTAATGATTCATGAGCATATTGTAGTTTAAGGTTTTTTGAGATTTTATCATCAACAGCTATACAAATCAACCCTCCAGCATATTGTCTCATTTGAGAGATATGTTCTGCAGTTACATGTTTTGCAGAAATTACCATATCAACTTCATTTTCTCTATCAGAAGAATCATGAAGTAAAATGAATTGTCCATACTTTAATGAATTTAATGCAGATTCTAACATAATATTTTACAAAACATAATGTGATAATAAAAAATATTTTGTTTAAACTAAACAGACAGATCTGTTTTGTAAAAATAAAATAAACATAATTTCATTTAAAAATTTTTTATCAATATATTTTCTAAATAAAATTATTTTTAAAGTGTATTACACATGACAACAAATTGTTAACACAAGAAATGTTTTTGTTGTGTATTATTTTGTATTACATTTAATCTAAAAATCAAATTAATTTTTTATAATAAAAATTTGAAAAACTTTTTCTTAAATGTTATTCTATCAAAAAAATGAATTAATTAAAAAGTAGACGTAAGTTTTTGAGATACAACATAATTTGAAAAATTAATTTACATTTAGAATTCAAAATGATTTAGAAGCATATTAAATCGGGTCTAAAGACAGATCTGCACCAAAAATTCTCTTAATCATGCCTAGTTTTAACCACACCGTAACACGGTTTTTAATTATATATAAAAGATAACTCGTACAGGAGTATGTTTTTGTTCTCATGGGAAGCAAAAAGTTGAAGAGGTTTTTCTAATGATGTTAAGTAATGAGGATAATGAGAATTCATCTAAAATCATCTCATTTAGGTTGTCTACATCTACAATTAATCAAATGAAAAATGAAGCTAAAAATAAAAAGGTGTCATTAAATTCCATTGTTTCAAAAGTTTTAACAAAATATACTCAATGGGATACACATACAAAAGAAATGAGTGTTGTTCCAATACCAAAATTTATTTTAAAACAAATGTTTGATGAAATGGAAATTCATTCTATTGATAAATTAATAGAGTCGTTTCATGAATACATTAAAGAATGCACTATTCTTGCAAAAGAAAAATATGAATTTCAGCAATGTATGTTATTTTTAAAATTATATTTCAATGAATTAGGTTTTCATACAAAAGATGCATTTGATAATAATGCATATCATTATACTGTTCATCATAAATTAGGATTAAAATGGTCTATTTTGATTGAAGGTTTGATTAAAAAGATTTGTGAAGAGTTTAATGAGGATAAAGATCCTAAATTTTTACTTACTCCATCAACAATCAAAATTTCTGTTTTTTTACATGATTAATAATTTATATTTTTTAAATAAATTTTGAGTCAATTAAAAATATTATCATATTTTTATTATTTTATTTTAGATTCGGTGATCGGTTCAAAATTTGAAATTGTAACTATTCCTAAATGTAATACAAACAATATATTTTAGGTTCATTTTTTTCTAAAATTGTTTCACATAATGTGAGCAGACAAATCATTATCTAGAAATTTATCATTGAGTAATTATGAAAATTCAAACAACCAAAGTTGTTACAAAAAACAATGACGTACAAAAGACATCTCCAAAATCTTCAAAAAAAAACTCATCTGATACATCACTTACAAAAGTGGTTACTGAATCATTTGATGAGGCCGTTGCAGTGTCACAACAGTTAGATGCAACTGTTAGAGATCTTGAAACGGCAACAAAATCACAAACAAGTGGTATTGAAGAAGTATCCACATCAATTCAGTCCATTGCAACTGCAATTCAAGGAGTTGCAAATAATGCTACAAAAGCAATGGATATGATGAAAGAATCAGAACAGATCACTCAGAATATTAGTTCTGATGCTGAAAAAGGTATGGATAAAATGGACAACATGAAAACCATTGTATCTGAATCTGCAACTGATGTAAAATCGCTAGCAAAAGAACTAGTCAAAGTAGATAATATGACAGGATTCATTACTCAAATTGCTGAGCAAACAAACCTACTTGCACTCAATGCAGCTATAGAGGCAGCAAGAGCAGGCGATGTAGGAAGAGGATTTGCTGTTGTAGCAGACGAAGTAAGAAGACTGGCAGAAAATTCAAAGAAAGGAGCTGAAGATATTTCACAATTAATCACATCTCTGAAAGACTCTTCAAACAAAACAACTGAATCAATTGAAAAAGGAAATGGTCTTGTAACAGAAAGTTATGACATGGTCACAAACATTCTAAAATCAATCAAAGACATTGCCGCATCAATTACAGAAGTTGTAGCACAAATGCAAGAAATCTCAGCAGCAACTGAAGAAGTATCAAGTGGTACTGAAGAAGCAACAGCAGCTGGAGAAGAAATCCTTTCAGTTGCTCAAACAAATCTTAAGAGTTTTGAGCAAATAGTAGAAGCAAAAACACAAGAAGCTAAAGTTCTTAAAAATGCACAAACTGCGACTCAAACACTAGCGGAAGTTACAGATGTTTTAGATAAATCAACAATCATATCTTTTACAGATTATGATGGAATGATTACCTACATGAATGACTTCTTTTTGGATGTAGCAAGATACCCATCTGAAGAACTTATGGGACAAAGTCACAGAATTCTAAAATCAGGATGGCACGATCCAAGTCTCTTTGATGCATTATGGAAGACTATCAGTGGAGGAAAAATGTTCCAAGGATACGTCAGAAATAGAGCAAAAGACGGTTCAATCTATTGGGTAAAAACTGCAATTAGTCCTACATTTGATGAAAACAACAAAATCAAAGGTTATGTTGGTGTAAGAACCCCCATAACAGAACTAATGGTCCTAACAGGCGTCGAAGCTGCATGTAAGGACATGGAAGCAGGAAAACCAGTAAAGCCACATCTAAAAGAAATTGTAGAAAACTTACGTCTAGGAAACTATGAGATCACTAATAACGTTTGAGCAATGGCCAGTACTCTTGATGTACCAATTGTTCAGAAACAACGCTTAGAAGAAGACATCGTAGAAATCACATGTCGGTTTGATGGGAGTACGCTTCCATTTAAGGCAGGCCAACACATACGTGTTAGTCTCCCTTCTCTTTATTTTTCAGACGATAAAGGAAAAACTAGAACATTCAACATTTTATCATCTCCAAATAATACCGAATACATTTCATTTGCATTTGTTAATTCTGATAGTGGGTTTAAAAAAACAATCAATCAATTGAAAATAAATTCTATGATTAATTTGCAAGGACCATTTGGAATGTTTACTTTGCCTGAAAATAATAAAGATATTATTTTTATCTCTGAAGGCATAGGAATAGTTCCATGCATTAGTATGATTTTATATGCAACAGAAGAATTATTTTCAAATAAAATTACAATGATTTATTCAGGAAACAAAAAGATTCCATACCACAATGATCTTCAAACATTAAAAGATACAAATAAAAATTTTACATTTCACACAAAAACTGGCACACTTGATAAAGACTTTGTTAATAAAAATATTTCTAACGTTAATGATTCATTATTTTATATCTCAGGTAATACAAAAACAACATCATCAATCAAACAAATCTTGTTACAAAAAAATATTCCAATATCCAATATCAAAATTGAGGAGTTTGCAGGATATTGATTTGTTTTGATTTTTTTAAACAAACTAATCATTATCAACTAATTGATCATAGTTCTAATCATGTCACAACAAAAAATAATATCTGAAACAATACAAGTAGTAACGTTTACCATAACTGGAAAAACATCCCAACCAGGAAATTATGCTGTTCCAATTGAACAAGTAAAAGAAATTAGAACAGTTGATGCCATTACAAAAATTCCAAGATCAAAAAGTTATGTGAAAGGGATCATGAATCTACGAGGAAAAATTATTCCTATTGTGGATGTTAATGACAAAATTGGAGTACAAAATCAGGAAACAGATTCTGCTAAACAAAGAATTCTGGTAGCTGATGTAAATGACACTTTGACTGGTTTACTAGTTGATGAGGTAAATGAGGTGATGCGATTATCAAATAAAGAAATCGAACCTGCTCCTGCAGGTTCATTTGAATCTGATGGTTATATCAAAGGTATTGCAAATATCAAAGACCAATTAATTGTTCTTCTTGATGTCTCAAAATTTCTTTCAGACTCAACTGACGCAATCAAGGAAGCAGTAACTTCGTCTGGATCAGAACCTTCTGAACCTGTAGAGGTGGCTGAACCTGTAGAGGTGGCTGAACCTGCACCTGTAGATGATGATGGTGTATTGCCTGAAATTGATGCAATAATTAATGAAGGATTAAAAGATAATTCTGCTTAAAAAAAATCGAATTTACATCTCTTTTTACCCCCCCCCTCATCACGCCCAACTTGTGCCTGAATCATATCATAAAATAGCATCATTTGATCAATAATTGGCGTAATTCTAGGCAGAGTTACGAACAAAAAACGTAACAGATAATCCATAATGTCATGGCTGAATTGGATTATTATTCCATGGATTCACGTTAGGACAATAACGGATTTATCAAAAATAATTTGTCATATCTGTCATTCTGATGAATGTGGTTTATGACATTTCTAAGACAGTTTAACGACTACATGACACTTATGACAGTTTATTGATTCTACTTTATTTTATAATTATAATAGATTTTAAAAATTAATTATAGTATAGAAATAAAATAATAAGTAAAATACAAAAATTAGAGGCATCTATAATTTGTCATATCTGTCATTCATCCTGAATCAGTCATTAATCTGTCATTAGAAAAAATTGTTTCATCTTAAAGATTCTCGCCAATCTTTAAGAGGTTTATCTATTCCTGCTTCTTTGCAGAATGTTTCCCATGTTCGATTATCTTTCATATTATTTTTGAATATAGTAGTTGTGTGTAGTGAGAAGTAACGAGTCTGAAGAATCTCTTATACGGTAATTCTATTTGTATAAAACTTAATGAGTAGAAAAATAGAGAATCACTTCTCTCCGGTAAAGGAGTTGTCATTATAACATGAAATTATTGTTAACAATCAAAGTATATCCTAAAACAAAAAATATGTTAGATGCAATAAAAGTTCACCCCAGACAAAGCTATGATGAAGTAATTACTAGATTATTAGAGGAGTATTAGAAGATTGCAACAAATAGTTTATGCGTATTGTCATTCATGTCATTGCGGTTTAAAATCACAACATGAAGGGAGAAAGCATCGAGATATGGATCATTATGTTGAAAAATTAGAACGTACTGTAAGTTCAATAAAAAAAATTGTTAAAACAAGACAATTGTTAAAGTTTGTTGAATCAATATCTAATGGGACAAATCCTTGTTTTTTGATTAGAAGTGAAGATAGGGTTACAAGAGAATATTTTCTTAATACACGTGATGAGTTATTTGTCCCACATAATTTGGATGAATTACCTTATCCTCAATATCAAGAATCCTACACAACTCTAGAAGAATTAGATAAAGAGAAATTATTGAATCAAATTAAAAATTGGATTGATCAAACATTAGTTCTCAAAGAAGACGATAAACTCTTTATTTTAGGCACGATATTTGCATCATATTGCCTTGATTGGATGGATTCAGTTCATTATTTGGCATTTATTGGAGATATTTCAACTGGGAAATCAACCATTCTAAAACTATTACAACATTTGATGTATAGACCATTATACACAACTCAAATTTCTGATTGGCAAATTCTAAAATTTCTAGGAACAGAAAATGACTGTAATGGTGTAGTATTAATTGATGAATGTCAAAACATTGAAAAAAATAGAAACCTACATGATATTTTCAAACAAGGTTATAAGAAAAACAATCCTATATCCAAAGGAGGAATATTTTACAACACATTTACAATTTATTGTTTAGCAGGAGAAAGACTTGTTGAAGATAGAGCAATTAGAGATAGACTAATTCCAATTCATACTACAGAAAGTATTCCACAAATCCAACTTTCAAAAGTAACTGACAATCAATTAAAATCTCTTAATCAATTAAGAAATGATTTACTAATGTGGAAATTATACAATCTAACAAGACCTGTTAAAATTTTAAAAGAGCATCCTACTGAAACATGGAAAGATGAAGACACTGGAGAAATGTATTCAGATACACCTGATCCTGAAACAGAACCAATCCAATTAGATATTAAATTAACAGGAAGAGAAAGAGAACTCTTTGAAGATTATTTTATTTTATTACATGGAACAAAATATTATGAACCATACAAACAAGCTGTCTTGAGATTTTTAGAGAAAAGAAAATCATATTCTTTTGATACTTTTGAGGCAAAATTATGGAGAGAGATTAGTTCTGTGTTAAAAAATAATAAACTCATTTTATCAGATCTTGATCATGTAAGAGAATCTGAATCATTTGACAAACCCTCAAAGAAAAAATTAGTCAAAATAATCAAAGAAAAGTTTGGAGGAAATCAAGATAGAAAAGAAAATCAGAGATTTTATAAATTTGATTCAAACAATATAGAATCTTTTGATAAAAAATATGGGGTGAACTAGAAATAGCTTTAATTTAAGCAATAATTATTACAGATTTCATCTAATTCACTTGAATTATTCCATTTTTAATTAAAAATTGAAGTGAACTGACCAATTCTTTATCTGATATTGAGCCTGTTGACCACCAATGAACATTTTTCTTCACCCAGTCCGGGATATCTTTTGATCCTGTTTGTTCAATTGAGTCTGCAGGAGGGATGGTGATGATTTTTTCTTTAATTAAAAATTGAATAGAGTTCAAGAATTCCACATCAGATATTGATCCTGCAACCCACCACTCTGCCTGATTTTTAATCCAGTCAGGTATGTTAATTTTAATAATTTCAGTTTCTGTTTGTTTGTATTCAATGGCATAATCTGATGCAAGAGATTGTGAATTAGAAGCTGCAGCATATGCGCTCTGAATTGCTCCATCAGCACCATGTAAAATGTTTAAGCGAAATGCTTTTTTTGCAGACTTGATTTCAAGTTCAATGGATTTTATCTTGTCTTTAATTTCTTGTGAAATGTTATCTGGAGATGTTCCTTCTTGTTCCAATTCCAATAATGTTCTGTAAACATTATTCTCTGCAGATTTGATCAAATACAAAGCAATCCCTTTTGAGATTGTTTCTTTTTCAAAATGAGTAAAATATGAATCGCTCATACCACAAGGGTTTTCATCAAATAGTGGATACCAATACGCACATCCATGTAGAGGACTAGAATATGCCATTACACTTCCAGACCAGTTAAAATATTGATTATAAATCGAATTAAATTCTGGCGAATATCCTTGGAATGGATGCATTAATCCCAACACATGTCCAACTTCATGAATGACAAGATCAGTCATTCCACTCCCATCAGTCCAGACAGTTTTATCATTAGATAATGCAATTGCACAACAAGGTTGAGTCTCATCTTCTGGGTGTGCAGCAGCTAGTCCCACTGTACCATAATTTCCAATATACCATTGATTGTCAGATTCACCTATAATCACCAACACCGGTATTATCCACTGAGAATTTTTTACATCATTAAAATTCTTAAAACTAGATGATTCTCTGGTAGATGCCCAGCTAATCAATTCTCTTGACACTTCTTCTTCATCTAAAATTAATGCAGTGGGCCCATAATCTTCTGAATATACAGGCACACGTTCTGCAGAATTAAGTAATTTTTTTACATCTGCAGAGAGGTCCCTGCTATTCAATCGTTCAAGTGAAAGACTTAGATCCCATGATGAATTTGGAATCAATGTTTCAAATTGAGATAATATTTTTTCTTCATCAATAAAATGATCAATCAGAACACTGTTTGCAGTTGAACTCGGTTCAGTTACAATAACTAAATCAATAAGATATTGTGTTTTGTAAACTGGGGGATACAAGTATGATGGATTTATCAAAAGAGAAGTTGCATTATTAATGTAATCTGCAAAAAGTTGGTTTCTACTATTTTCATCTTTCAAATCATGAAAATTCGTATGTTCATTGATAAGATTAGGATCATACCAACCTGGTAGTCCTTGCCAATCATCCCAGGGTACTGCATAAAGATCAAAAAAGTACATGTTATATTTTCCACCATATCCCATCAATCCCACGGCATCATGATAATTCTCTGTTGAAGGATCCTGTGTTCGAATTTTATAATTATGCAAAAAATCTATCCCGTCCATATTATCAGCAATAAATACGAGGTTTGCAGAGTTTGGAGAATTCAAAGAAACATCTTGAGAGATTAAATTATGATAAATGAAATCTTCAACCTTTTCAGCATCAATTAATTTGTAAGAAACATCATATCTTTGTTGAGATTCATCAACCCATTCAGTATGATTAGTTTTAACCCAGCTTGCAATTCCTGATGGCTGATGATAGTCATTTTCGCCATAAAAGGGATTGATTCGTTTAGCATCATCTCTCATCATACTAAATAAATCAGCAGTAAATTCATCAGATGCTGAGATAAAACTATGTGAATAGATGTATTTTGCACCAGACAAATGCAATTCACTATTAATGATAGGAGAGTTTGATTTGTATAATTTATTTAGAATTTGGTTTTTTTGATTCTCGGACCATTCATCACCAACAAGAATTAGATTAAGATCAACTGGTTGATTTACTAAAATTTCATCAGGAATCTTTTTTGAGGACTCATATTTTATTGGATTTTCATCTATGAAATTCGTAGTAGCCCAAGTTTTAGGAGTTGTTGAAAAGCTATTAGGGGGGAATCGACTTTTTTTGTATTCATAAAAAGTAAAATCACTTTGTTCAGTTGCAATCTTAAAATTCTTAGAAACAGATGGCACTTCAAGATAAATCTCATAACCATCATTTACCTTGTTGATTCTAGCATTTCCTTTTTCTCTGTGAGCATCATCAGATTGCCATCCTTCAGATGCAATAATTTTTCTTCCACCAAAATCATTTTTTGTAATATAAAATCTTAAATCATCATCATTCAGTTCTGTAAACCCATCGCCTTTTCTATCTAAAAATATGTGAAATCCATCAATTGATGAACCAGAAGGGTCGTAGATTTGACCAACAACAATTAATGAATTTTTGTTATCATCAAACAAAAGGTACAGGTTACACTGACTTGAATCAACTTGTGTTATTGGTTCACGATAGTCAACTCCAAATAACACTTTATCTTTTGGCCCATTAATTCCAAATTCTATTTCTGCATTGTATAATCCACGATTAAAGTCTCCAAGGTCTATCAAGAAAACAGGATCAGATTCAGAAAATGTTGTGCTTTTCTTTAATACAGTATTGTCTAGTTGATCATAAACTGTAAGAAATATTTTAACATCTTTTTGTATCGAGTTAATTTTAGCTGAAATTCTGGCCACATCATCTCTTGCATATCCTTCATCATCCTCCTCATCAAATTCATCAGTCATAGCTTTAATGGTATTGTCTGCACATTGAATTTTATTTTGAGATAAATTTTCAGTTAGTATTTCATTTGGCATGTAAAGAAAATTATTGATTTCCACTCTACCTAAATTCACATCAACTGTTGTTTGCTCTTCTTGAAGTGGATATGCTGTACCATCCCAAAAAAACCACTCAGGCCACAAATAAATTTCTGATTGATCCCGCCCATCATCATCTAGTTCGGCATTAATGTATGCCCATTTTAGATAATATGGTTTATCTGGAAGGGGCTTCTCAAAATCAACAAAAAATTTCACATATACTGCCCATCCTTCTTTGGTTTGTTTTGTAATTACTGCTCCTGCACTACAATCTCCTTGTAGAGAATAATCAAATCCTTCTCCTGAAGCAATTGACTTTACACAGCTGTTATCATTTCGTTGTGATGCAACCACATAGGTTATTTTATCATCTATTCCTGATCTGAAATTCATTACAAAAAGATCAGTCTCATAATATGCATTTTCTCCAAAAATTTCATCTGTTTTATCTTCAAAATAAAAAACTCCTATTGCATCTTTGTTTGATGCAAGAAGATAGAGTTCCACTTTTTCTCCATTTTCACGAATTAGAGTTGAATGAATTGTATCTCCCAAAAAAGATTCTTTATCCTCACTAAGAAAATCCATTTGGGTTGGAAGTTCTTTCAATGTAACTATTGGAAGTGGACTATATTCAGCTGCTTCTGATAACTGAATTGGAATTGTAATTAACAAAACAACTGCTATTGCGATAATTATTACAGATTTCATTTATGCAGTCCAAAAGAATTTTGTAATAGGATCAAATATTGTATTTTTTATGTTTAAAGCTAATTCAGAAATTACCTTAACTTGTTCCATTATGATCAAGTCTTTGTCTTCAATCTTTTTCTTTAATTCTGCAATTTCTGATCTTAATTGGTCTATATCCCCAGTAGAAACTTCTGTTTCAGTAATAGCTAAAGGTATACTAATAGAACTTGGAGCCATTGCTTTCAAAATATGAGAACCTTCATGACATTGTCCTTTTTTTAGTTCGATAAACTCAACAACATTTTCTTTTTTTGCATCTGATTTAACAACAAACGAAGGATTTGTAAGATCAACATTTGCACAAATCTTGTAAGTAACTTTTCCTGAAATTTCAGATAATTGTTCTAATTCTAAAACTGTAATCTTGGCATTTTTTGAATTTATTTGTGTAGGAGTGACATGGAGTAATGGATTTGATTCAGTTTTTGGTTTAGGTGTAAATTCAAAAATGGCAATAGTAATTGGCTCAGCTTGGTCTAAAACTGAATTTCTAGGAGCATATGCATCTACCGCTAAGACATATGATTGATCATCTTGTAATGTTGTTCCATAGCCATAATCAATCGTATTGAATGTGAATGTATTTTGTCCACTATATAGAGGACTAAATAACAAATGTTCTCTTTGTAAAGTTGGGATTTCAGTACATTTTGGATATAGTGAAATAATTCCATCCATAGTTTTAGAATCTTCGTTAAACACTCTAAAAGACAAAACTTTTCCCAATTTAGGATTAGAATCTGTTTCTATTCTAATCGAATAGAATTCAGTATTAATTTCAGGCTCATAACATTCAGAATCATTTTCATTTGAAGACTTAGTTTTTGAATCATTATCTGTATCTATAGTTTGTAATGGAATCCATGTTGCAGAACTTGAATAATCTCCATTTGTAGCTATTATTGAATAAAGTTCATCATATTGGAATGGAAAATCTAAATTGAAAAGATGTTTTGGATTTCCAGAAGTAATTGTATATTCTTTTTCATAAGTGATTGGAATACTTCCAGTGAAAATACCAGTTATGCTTAATTTGATTAATCCTTTATCTTGAACGTCCCCCTCAACAATTATTCCTAAAGGAATTCCTGAACCATCAGAAAAATCCCAAAAATCCCCCTGATATGTCACATCAGGATTTGTAACAATCATAACTCTTGTTTCAGTATTTTTAGATGATACTTCAGGGATTGTTAATTCTTCAACCGAACTTACTGGTAAAAATTCAAAATCCCATGATTGGTTTGCATGAAATACTTTGAAAACATATGGAGTATTTGCTTCTAAAGTTAATTTATTTGGACTAGTAGAATATTGTTGTCCAGTGAAAAAAACCTTGTTTGATCCTGAATTTAGATATCCTGGAGAGTCATATACTACAATTCCGCTTTCTTTTTGTTTTACTTGAAACATCACACTAAAATCGCCATATGTAGCACGTGACACACCATCAACATTTACAGTAAAAGAAAACACAGAATTATTCATTACTCGTTCTGGACCTGTAATTGTAATTGCTTCTAATTGACCAAAAGCATCATTTGTCAAAAAAGGAGATAAAACTAAGATCATCATTATCATGAAACTAGAAATTAAACCCCTCATGATGAAACTCATAGGTTATCAGATATTTGAATATGTGTGCCTCATATGACATAATTCTAGAGAAATTAGGCACAAATTTGTCCATTTTGATATGTTAATAATTAAAATCAAAATTCTAACGAACGAAATATTTAACCACTCCATCTTCAATGAATAATGGAAGAAGAGCAAAATCCAATTAAGGATTTATTGTTTGAATATATTGAAAATTCATCTACAATACCTGAATTAATTGTACAAAAAAGATTTGATGTAATAATTAATGAAATTATTGAGAATTGTTTTGATAAAATAATTGCCATGGATAATGAGGATACAGCAATTGGAATTTTGGCAACAGGTATGTTACATTATTTACTTACCAATGCGCTTCTAAATAGTCAAAGAAAAATAGATCATAATGGAATAGAATTAGATATTGTATTACCTGATGTTAAAACATTAGATAAAGATCCAAAAAAGACTCTATTAATTTGCATACCAATGTCATCAAATATAGAAATTATTCAAGAAAAAATATCCCAATTAGAAAAAATTCAACCAAACATAGAAAATATTTGGCTAGTTTTATCCAAAGAAATTTCCATAAACAAAAAATCATTTATTTTATCTAAAGAAAATA
>Ga0209992_10001680_pt1 | contig 22325 bp, 19 predicted proteins | sample 2SBtaG_2_FD_182564 | JGI IMG/M metagenome (GOLD analysis project Ga0209992, IMG submission 182564) | Deep subsurface microbial communities from Kolumbo volcano to uncover new lineages of life (NeLLi) - 2SBTROV12_ACTIVE470 metaG (SPAdes)... | ecosystem: Environmental > Aquatic > Marine >... | reverse complement strand
GTAAATCGAAAATGGCTATTGTCGGCGCAGCCATGCGTAAACTTGTTCACATTATTTATGGTGTATTGAAAAATGGGGTACCGTTTGATGAGAAATTCGCTTGATCTTTAAGACGGTATCTGACCCCAAACACCAAAGACAAAGATTCGATGCAGTACTCCCTTTACAATAATTGCTAGCAATTCTACGTGCCCCCATAAAAAGTCAAATAAATCATGTAGATAAGTCATTTCTAAATTAAATATCTAGAGAGAGTTTTTAGTGATGGTTAATTGTATAAAATGTTATACAATTAGGCATGAAAGGAATCAAATCGATCCACTGGATTGGATCAGCTAAGGAAGAGTTATTTGGTTTTCCGAAAGATGCAATTAGGTCTGCTGGCTATCAATTACATCGTCTTCAGGAAGGCAACGAGCCTATGGACTGGAAGCCGCTTAATAATTTAGGCAAAGGCATTACTGGTGTTTTTGAAATTCGTATTTGGGAAGATAAATCAACTTTTCGAATTGCGGTTGTTACAAAGACGGCTAATGTTGTGACGGTTTTGCATTGTTGGCATAAAAAGACACAAACAATTACGAAACAACATAAAGATATGATTGTAACTCGCTACAAAGAAATGAAGGATAGTTAATATGGCAAAGAAAATAACTACGGGCAGTATCTTTGACGATCTGGAATTAGAACCGGGAGAAGCCGAAGCACTTAAAATAAAGGCAGTGCTATTTGATGCGATTGTTACTTATATTAAGGAAAATAATTTAACTCAGGAAATGGCGGCGAAAGAAATGGGTGTGCAGCGATCTCGTATTGCTGATGTATGTCGCGGTAAGTTCACCGGTTTCTCTATTGATGCATTGGTAGCTATGGCTGCTCGTGCTGGATTGCACCCTATCAAAACTGCGGCTTGAATAAATAATAGGTATCATTTTCATATTTGATCACCATGGATGGTGGAAATACTGGCACCAACAGTAGGCGCTTTAGGCGATGCAGGACACTTACATGGACGTAAGTGGTAGAACGACTCAGGAGACCAAGTCGAGCAATTGCCATGTGCATGAAAAACATGCCAGACTAGTATCATAAAAATAAAACAACGAACTAATCGAGGACTCAATGGTAAGAGTAGGAATTTGCGGTGCAGCAGGAAGAATGGGTAAGACCATTCTCGAAGTCTGTAATGATAATGAGGCTATTGAAATAGCTGCTGCGATTGAGTACAGCGGTTCGCCTATGCTTGGACTGGATGCGGGTGTGTTAGCGGGCATTGGCAAGTTGGGCGTCAATATTACTGATGATATTACCAGTGTTGCTGAACAGGTTGATGTCATGATTGATTTCACTTTGGCGACATCCGTTCCTGCAAATATTCGCAAGTGTGTTTCTGCGAATGTGAAGATGGTTATTGGAACGACAGGTCTTACTCATGATGATCATGAATTGATTAAAAGCGCGTCAAAGAAAATTGCTATTGTTTTTGCGCCAAATATGAGTATTGGTGTTAATCTTTGTTTCAAATTACTGGAGATGGCTGCACAGGTTATCGGTGAAGATACAGATATCGAAATTATTGAGGCGCACCATCGTCATAAAAAAGATGCACCTTCTGGTACTGCACTACGTATGGGTGAAGTAGTTGCCAATACGCTTGGTCGTAATCTTAAAGAATGTGCAGTATATGGGCGTGAAGGTATTACCGGAGCCAGAGATAAGAATACAATTGGTTTCGAAACAATTCGTGCAGGAGATATTGTAGGTGATCACACAGTTATGTTTGCTGCAGATGGTGAACGTGTTGAAATAACACACAAGGCCTCATCAAGAAAAACATTTGCTACCGGTGCAGTAAGAGCAGCTCAATGGTTGCTTGATAAAGAGAGTGGTTTATATGATATGCAGGATGTATTGAATTTGAAGTAACTTGGAAATATTAGGAAAAGAAAGAATTTTGATTGGTGTAACTAAAATGGAATTTACTTGTCATGTCTGAATTGAAACAAATAGAAAGGCTTTATAGTCATTCTTATCTTAGTTTTATAGCAACATTTTTTGGCGCTGTGCTTGTCTTTTGGTTTTTTCAATCTATAGCAGATCCGGTCGTATTAAATAGCTGGTTTATTATTTTTTTTATATTAACGATTATTCGTATCGTTGTTAGCTGGTATTTTCATAAAAGTGAACATGAAAATAATAGTCAAAACTGGTTGATTGCCTTTTTGTGTTTATCGATGATTTCAGGAACTTTATGGGGTCTTACCGGTTTTTTATTAATTCCTGAAGGCGTACTTACTCTGTTTGAGTCGGTTTTGTATCATGGCATGTTACTTTTATTTATAACCGCTCTTATTGTTGGATCATTAATAACTTACTCAGCAAGCAAGATGGTTTATTTGAGTTTTGCTTTTCCCGCAGTCGTTCCTCAATGTCTTATGTTGATTTCAAAGGGTGATCAATATCATTCTTTTCTTGGAGGCTTTGTTCTTGCTTATGCGTGTATTATATTTGTCATCTCTGTTTATGTTTACCGAATATTTTTAGAATGCAGTAAAACTGAAATAGAAAATGAAATGTTAAAAAAAATACTTGATAAGAATGGGATACCTTTTGACAAGGTAACGAACTGAATAGTAATTATTTGATTGCTTTCAATTTAGAAATTGCCGAAGTATAGGGAACAACTAATGAAACTTCTCCCTTTGCATGTTGTTGTTGTATCTTTCGCCAATATTCGGCAGTCAATAAATCTTTATGGTACTTCATAAATTCTGTTTTTAATTTATCATTCATAGAAAGAAAACGTATAAATTCTTCCGGGAAGATATCATTTGCTCCAACGTAGTACCATGTATCAGCTTGCATCTCATCTTCAAAGTCACTTGCTTCGGGAATGTCTCTGAAATTGCAATCGGTTACTAAAACAACTTCATCATAATCATAAAAAATAACCCGCTTATGTGCGGTTACTCCAAAATTCTTTAATAATAAATCACCACAAAAAATGTTTGTTTTAGCCAGATCTTTAATAGTCTGGCCATAGTCAATAACAGCACGGGTTGCTTCTTCTTCAGATACTTCATTGATGTATAAATTCAATGGGCGTACGCGTCTTTCAATATAGACACGTTGCAACAAGAGATGATCACCTTCTTTGCGTGCACTTTCAGATGCTTCATCAAGTAGTTCTTTTTTCAGCGCTCTGGAGAATCGATTGATAGGAAATTTCAGGTTAAGAAATTCCTGGGTGTCTATCAATCTGCCTGCACGGTCATGTTTTGAAACCAGTTTGTATTTTTCAACAACATCTTTTCGAGAAATCGTTTTTGGATAGCCAAATTTGTCACGGATGACTTTAAATACAAGATTATAGGAAGGTAGCGTAAACACGATCATGACTAGTCCCGTATCACCTTCGGCATGGATAAATCTATCCCATGTTTTGTTTAGATGTTTTGAAAATGTACGGTGTCTCTCTGTCTTTCCCTGACGTAAGCGACCCAGTACAGTGTAAAGCTCATCTATAGGTTTTTTTGGTAATATTGATTTAAGAAAATGAACCGCGCCGATAACCGAATTAGGATCAGCAAAATAATACGAGCGTGTATAACCAAATATCAGACTAATATCCATTTCGTTCATAAATACAGCATCAACCATAATACCGCTATGTTCATTTTTAAAAGCAATCACAATGGGAGCTTCTCCATCATTCAGGATTACTTTGCCTACTAGATAGGCACGAGCTGCCTGATAAAAAAATGAATCAATAAATTCGAATCGTATATATTCGATATCGGCATCAAAATTTTCTTTCGAGTGTGTTTTTATCATTCTAGAGATACGTTTGGCATTAAGACTAATATCGTCATAGGGGACGCGAAAGGAAAAGTCGTCGAGAATAGTTTCAAAAATTCTTTTTAGAGATATCCAGTAGGGGTAACGCCTGATATTGAGTGACATTATCAGTTGTATATCATCTGATGGACTTGTCGAGACAAACTCTATTTGAGGATCAAGACCCTCTGTGCCAAAAATGCGTCGAGTCGTTGAATTAAAAAAGGTTTTAATGAAGTCACTGTCAGGAACTTCATTCAGGCGTTTTCCGAAATAACGTCTTATCTCGTGCCACAATTCCTTATCATTAAATTGATCGCCTAATGTTTTTCTTAAAACGAACATGATACGACGGATAGATTTTTCATAAAGATCTACCCGGTCGACAGTATCCTGTTGATGACCTTTCCAGTCACGTTGTTCAAAACGTGTGCGGGCACGTCGTGTTATACGATGAAAAGAATTATTGTAACGAATAAAGCCGTCGTAAATAATCTGCGAACATTCTGCAATCAGATTCTTATCCGACATAATCGTAATAGTTTGTTTATAAGCTAAAGGTTAGAAATTAATGCATCTGCAAATTCACTGCATTTAATTTCTTTTGCGCCATCCATCAGGCGGGCAAAATCATAAGTGACCGTTTTATCAGCAATGGTTTTATTCATGGATTGAATGATTAAATCTGCAGCTTCAGTCCAACCCAAATAGCGAAGCATCATTTCACCTGACAGTAATAATGAACCTGGATTTACTTTATCCTGATTGGCATATTTAGGTGCTGTTCCATGTGTGGCTTCAAAAATCGCATGTCCGGTGTCGTAATTAATATTGCCGCCGGGTGCTATTCCAATTCCACCTACCTGAGCAGCAAGTGCATCAGAAAGATAATCGCCATTAAGATTCATTGTTGCAATGACATCAAAATCAGTAGGTCGGGTGAGAACTTGTTGCAAGGTAATATCAGCGATAGCATCTTTAATTAAAATTTTGCCATCATTTTCGGCTTTAGCCATTTCATCTTGTGCAGCTTGTGTCCCTTTTTCAGCACGTGTGCGTTCCCAGATATCCCAACTGTAGGTTTGATCTTCAAATTCAGTTTCAGCCAGTTCATAACCCCAGTTACGAAATGCACCTTCGGTAAATTTCATAATATTGCCTTTGTGGACAAAGGTGACGCTTTTGCGATTATTGTTAATGGCGTATTGAATTGCAGCGCGTACCAAACGAGAACTGCCTTCCTGGGAGACAGGTTTAATGCCTATGCCGGAACTTTTTGGGAAGCGTATTTTCTGAAAAAAATGTGGGAATGATTCTTCAAACATTTCCAGGAAACGTTTGTTTTCATCTGACCCTTGTTCAAATTCTATACCGGCATAAATATCTTCCGTATTCTCACGGAATATAACCATATCAACCAATTCTGGACGTTTGATGGGAGAAGGAACGCCCTCAAACCAACGTACTGGTCTTAAACAAACATAGAGATCCAGTATTTGTCTTAACGCCACGTTCAGTGAGCGAATTCCACCACCAATGGGCGTCGTTAATGGTCCCTTAATGGCGACAAGGAATTCACGGCAAGTATCAATAGTTTCATCAGGTAACCAGCTTCCCGTTAATTTATTGGCTTTTTCGCCGGCGTAGACTTCCAGCCACTTTATTTCTTTCTTGCCTTGATATGCTTTTTCTACTGCGGCATCAATAACTCGATGCGAGGCTTGCCACACATCCGGACCAATGCCATCCCCTTCAATATATGGAATAACTGGTTTATTGGGGACGTTTAATACCCCATTTTTGATTGAGATTGTTTTACCGCCTGCAGGTGCTTTTTTAGCTGTAGCCAAAATTTGAACCTCCTTTTTTGAATTCTTATCATTAGATATTACTAGTTATTAAGTCTAGTTGCTAAATCAGCAGGTAGAAAGTAGCGTTATCTAATTGACATAGGTCAATATATTCTCTATTTTCCTTAATTAGTAATGCGCCGATTTGAAATCAGCTTGCGGGCGCACTAGAAATACCGCTAAAGAGACAACCTGCTTTAATCTCATCATCTACTCAGGCTGACTCTTAAAAAACTAATTTATTATTTTAGGAGTTTAACAATGTCTGAAAAAGAGAAACAATCACTCGGGATCAACACGCTGGCCGTACGTGCAGGACAGATCAGAACTCCCGAAGGTGAACACAGTGAACCAATATTTCCTACGTCGAGTTTTGTTTTTGCTAATGCAGCAGAAGCTGCCGCTCGTTTTGCCGGGGATAGCCCCGGGAATATCTATTCGCGTTTTACTAACCCAACGGTTAGGACATTCGAACAACGTTTAGCTGGATTAGAGCAAGGTGAGCGATGTATTGCTACATCGTCAGGCATGAGTGCTATTCTGAGTACATTCCTTGGTTTACTCAAAGCAGGTGATCATATTGTTTCATCGCGTAGTATTTTTGGGACAACGGTTAATATGCTCTCAAATATATTGCCGAAGTATGGCATCACCACGACATTTGTTGATCTAACGGACTATGAGGCGTGGCAGAGTGCAATTAGCAGCGATACAAAATTGCTTTTTCTGGAAACACCATCAAATCCGTTAACACATATCGCAGATATCAAAAAACTAGCTGATATCGCGCATAGTAGTGACTCCTTACTGATAGTTGATAATTGTTTTTGTACACCAAGCTTACAACTGCCGTTGCCACTGGGCGCAGATATCGTGATTCATTCCGCAACAAAGTATCTGGATGGACAAGGTCGCTGTATTGGCGGGGCTATTGTTGGTAGTGAAGCCTTATTAGGGGAAGATATCTATGCTTTTCTCCGTACTTGTGGCACGAGCATGAGTCCATTCAATGCCTGGGTATTTCTGAAGGGATTGGAAACCTTGTCAATACGTATGCAGGCTCATTGTCAGGCGGCACAACAGGTTGCCGAGTGGTTGGACAGTCAGGAATCCGTAGAAAAGGTCTATTTCCCGGGTCTAAAGAACCATCCACAGTATAAGTTGGCGCAGCAGCAACAATCCGGTTCTGGCGGTATTGTCAGTTTTGAAGTGCGGGGTGGTAAAGAGCAGGCCTGGAAGTTGATTGATGCTATCAATATCTTTTCTATTACAGCTAATCTGGGGGATACCAAGAGCACCATTACCCACCCGGCGACGACGACACATCATAAGTTGACCGATGAGCAACGTCAGGAAGCGGGTATTAATCCAGGCTTAGTGAGGCTATCAATAGGTCTTGAAGATGTTTCAGATCTGATTGTTGCCTTGGATCAAGCCTTGTCAGCTTGAACTTAGTGTTGCTTCTAGCTAAAAAATAGTCGCACAGGTTCTTTGTCTTGGGTCTATTTGGCTGGATTTTATATCCCGTTAAATCTTGTATCTTAGGGCGACTTGGGAATCCACCAGTTTTTAGGTACACTATGGGTATTAGAGGGTCTTTATTGCGCTCACGCATAAAGAAATGTTGCACTGCAAAACTATAATTATAATAAAACAACGCTCAGTATATTGATAATTAAGCGCGTTATAGTTTCGACACTAAGAAGAAGAAATACGGAAATACGTTTTATCTTTCTCTCGATTTAATATCAAACAGTTTATTTTTTTAATTTAACCTGGAGTGTTTACCATGCCCGGACATAACGTTTTATTTATACCTGGCCAAACGACTGCTCCATGTCGTGTTCAAAACGCGATGAATACCGATCAAGAAGATTGCTCGTTCATAAGATTTTTATGGTGAATCTGCAGAACTAATTTTAAATAATATTGATAAAAAGAGGAATATAACTATGAGTTTTACAGGATACGAACCAGCTACTCCACGCTTACAGCGTAGTGAGCTAGCAGTCCCGGCTTCAGACACAGGAATGATGGAAAAAGCAGCAACGAGTGACGCGGATTACGTCTTTCTTGATTTAGAAGATGCCGTTGTACCTGCTGATAAACCGCAAGCTCGCAAAAACGCGATTGAAGCGATAAATGATCTTGATTGGAGTAATAAAACAATATGCGTGCGTATTAATGGCCTGGATACGCATTATATGTATCGTGACGTTGTCGATGTCATCGAACAAGCAGGCGAAAAGCTTGATACCTTTTTGATTCCTAAAGTCGGTACCGCAGCAGATGTCTACGCTGTAGATATGTTGGCGACGCAGGTTGAAGATGCGATGGGTATGGAGAAAAGAATCGGTTTTGATTGTTTAATCGAAACTGCACTTGGTGGCGCCAATGTCATGTCTATTGCAACATCAAGCAAGCGTCTTGAAGCATTCCATTTTGGTGTTGGTGATTACGCGGCAAGCATGCATTCACGTACCACCATTATCGGCGGCTTAAACCCAGATTATGTTTGTGAAGGTGCGGTAAATGATCAATGGCATACTTCACAAGTACAAATGCTGACCGCATGTCGCGCTTTTGGTTTACGTGCGATTGACGGTCCTTTTGGTGATTTCAGTGATCCTGAAGCTTATAAAGCTGCGGCACGTCGTGTTGCTGCGCTCGGTTACGACGGTAAGTGGGCAATTCACCCTAAGCAAATTCCATTAGCGAATGAAGTGATGTCTCCACCGGAAAAATCTGTGACTCATGCACGTCGTGTACTTGAAGCTTTAGACGAAGCGGCTAAGTCAGGCGCAGGCGCAGCACAACTTGATGGCAAGATGATTGATATTGCGTCAGAAAAAATGGCTCAGAATCTAATTGCGCAAGCGGATCAAATCGCTGCTAAGGGTTAAGTAGTAGATTTTACTTAAAAATTTAAATTTTAGAATATAGGAGGGTGACCAAGTGGACATCCATGAATATCAAGCAAAAGAGATTCTGACGGAATACGGTGTGCCAGTTGGTAAAGGCGGACTGGCTTATAGTCCTGAGCAGGCATCTTATCGTGCTACCGAAATTGGTGGCAAAGTTTGGGTGGTTAAAGCTCAAGTCCATTCAGGTGCACGTGGTAAAGCAGGCGGTATTAAAGTTTGCTTTAGTGAAGATGAAGTAGCAGATGCTGCTGGTGAATTATTAGGAAAAAAGCTGGTAACGCATCAAACTGGTCCAGCAGGTAAGGTTTGTTCTCGTTTATATATTGAAGAAGGTTGTAACATTGACCGTGAAATCTATCTTGCCTTTGTTTTAGATCGCGCAAACGAAAGCGTTACCGTCGTCGCCTCTGCAGAAGGTGGTATGGAGATTGAAGAGCTTGCCGTTACCAAGCCGGAAGCCATCTTCAAAATTTCTGTTGATGCAGCTGTCGGTATGCAGCCTTTCCAGGCGCGTGAAATTGCTTTTGCATTAGAACTGGATAAAACACAGGTTAACCAAGCCGTCACAACGATTCTTGGTTGTTACCGTGCGATGCGTGACCTGGATGCCAACATGGTGGAAATCAATCCATTAGTTGTTACCAAAGAAGGTAATATCGTCGCAGTTGACGCGAAGATGGGTTTTGATGAAAACGCCCTGTTTAGACATCCTAAAGTTTCTGAATTACGTGACAAGTCTCAGGAAGATGTACGTGAAATGCGTGCTGCTGACCGTGGCTTAAGTTATGTCGGTCTTGATGGCAACATTGGTTGTATCATCAACGGTGCTGGTCTTGCGATGGCATCGATGGATATGATTATGCACGCTGGTGGTGAACCTGCGAACTTTCTTGATATCGGTGGTGGTGCTTCGGCAGAACGAACAGCTAAGGCATTTAATCTGGTACTTTCTGATGATAGCGTTGAATGTGTTCTGGTTAATATCTTTGCCGGTATTAACCGTTGTGACTGGATTGCTGAAGGTGTAGTACAGGCCGTGAAGCAGATTGATTTGAAGGTTCCTTTAGTTGTCAGACTGTCAGGAACAAACGTTGAGGCAGGTCAAAAAATCATTAAAGAAAGTGGTTTGCCTATCATTTCAGCCAACACTTTACAGGAGGCAGCCGATATGGCTGTTGATGCCTGGAAAAAAGCGACCGGTAAATAGGAGACATAAAAAATGGCAATTCAATTAGACGAAAATTCCAAAGTCCTGGTACAGGGCTTTACCGGCCAGATTGGTACTTTCCATGCGTCAGATATGATCAAGTATGGCACCAATGTTGTTGGTGGTGTAACACCGGGTAAAGGTGGAAGTAAGCATCTTGACTTACCCGTATTTAATACAATGAAAGAAGCAGTTGAAGCAACTGGTGCGAATGCGAGCATTATCTTCGTACCCCCACCCTTTGCAGCAGACAGTATTATGGAAGCGGCTGATGCAGGCATTGGCTTTTGTGTAGCAATTACGGATGGTATTCCTTCACAGGATATGATTCGGGTTAAGCGTTACATGCGTCGCTATAAAGCAGGTGACAAGATGGTGTTAACCGGACCAAACTGTGCCGGTTCTATCAGTCCGGGAAAATGTATGATGGGTATTATGCCGGGTCATATTTATATTCCTGGTAATGTTGGTGTTGTGGGTCGTTCTGGTACTCTGGGTTATGAAGCAGCGGATCAAATGCGTTCAATCGGTGTTGGTATTTCCTCCAGTATTGGTATTGGTGGTGACCCGATTAATGGTAGTTCTTTTAAGGATCATTTGATGAAGTTCGAGGAAGATCCTGAAACCAAGGCGGTCATCATTATTGGTGAGATTGGTGGACCACAGGAAGTTGAAGCTGCATTGTGGGCTAAAGACAATATGAGCAAACCGGTTATTGGGTACATTGCTGGTTTGACTGCACCTAAAGGTACACGTATGGGTCACGCAGGTGCGATTATCTCTGCTGTTGGTGATAGTGCGGCTGAGAAGGTAGAAATTCTGTCAGAATGTGGTGTCAGTGTTGTGCCTAATCCAGCTTCATTTGCACCTGTTGTAGAAGAAGTAATGGCAAAGATTAGTTAGTAAACGATCTTGGGTTTAAAGGTAAGGGCACTTCATCTACGATGTTGTGCCCTTTATTCTTTAAAGTAAAAAAATAAATACGATTCAGGAGTTGAATATATTACCACCAGTCGCTACGGACTCCTCGGCAATTGCTCCAGGCATTGCTCTACCTTCTGCATCCGTGCAGTCGTGTCCTTTCGCGACACTTGTGCATCCTGCACATCGTCCTGGTGGTCAGTAAGAACAATTTAGAATTAGGAGATAACTTGTGAGTAAACCGAAGATACTATTAACTCGTAAATGGCCAGAAGAGGCGGAAGCAAGAGCAAAAGAATTGTTTGATGTCCACTTGAATGAAGATGATCACAAGATGTCTGTGGAAGAACTTCAAGATGCCATGAAAAATTATGATGCTGTTTGTCCAACTGTGTCTGATTTTTCTATCAACGCCGAGATTCTCGATGTAGAAGGTCGACAGTGCAAAGCATTGTGTAACTTTGGTGTTGGCTTTAATAACATTGATACTGAAGCAGCAAAAGCAGCAGGTGTTATTGTTACTAATACGCCGGGAGTACTGACTGATTGTACGGCTGATATTGCCATGACATTGCTCTTGATGGTGGCACGTCGCGCTGGCGAAGGTGATCGTCTTGTACGTAACAAGGAATGGGACGGTTGGCGTCCAATGCATATGTTATCGACCAAAGTGACTGGTAAAAAACTCGGCTTTATTGGTTTTGGACGAATTGCTCAAGCGGTTGCACAAAAGGCACATTTTGGTTTTGGTATGGAGCTCAGTTTTTATGATCCCTACCCACCTGCCGATGAAGTAATACAAAAATTTAGCGCGACTCAACTAGATACGGTTGAAGATGTTTTGAAAGGTGCGGATTTCGTTACATTGCATTGTCCAGGTGGTGGTAGTAATACCAACCTGATGAATGCAGAACGTCTGGGAATGATGAAAAATAGTGCATTTTTGATTAATACCGCACGTGGTGATGTCGTTGATGAGCCAGCATTAGTTCAGGCATTGAAAGACGGTGTTATTGCCGGTGCCGGCATGGATGTTTTTGCGAAAGAACCCACAGTAACCGAAGACTTGCTAACAATGGAAAATGTGGCTTTATTTCCTCATTTGGGTAGTGCAACAACGGAAACCCGGGTTGCCATGGGAATGTGTTCTCTGGATAACGTTGAAGCGTTTTTTAAAGGAGAAGAACCACCAAACAGAGTGGCGTAATTGAAGTTTATTATTTCGTAGTATAACTACTTCAATAATTCGGGAGTCTGTAAGTGATAAAAGATACTAAAGAGGCTGTAGATTCGAATTTAGACGTAGCCGAGTTGTCGGCTATTTATGCAAAGCAAGTGACCGACTTGATGACGGAGCAACTCAAGGCCGTTATCAAAACACGTCAACCGGAAATACTTCCCTTGTTCACCGGGGAAGCTGAAATTCCAGAAGACAATGAAGAGCTGTTACTCGGTGTGCTGCAAGCATGGAGTATCTGGTTTCAGTTGTTAAATATCGCTGAAGAAAATACGGCTAAACGTCGTTTCCGCATCATCGAAAATAGTCGTGGTCTCGGTCAAGTGTCAGGGACGTTTGGTAATGTCTTTGAGACTGCAGTGAAAGACGGTGTTTCAGCTGATGAGATTCAAAATTTAATTAATGATGCACGTATACGGCCTACCATTACAGCACATCCCACAGAAGCAAAACGTGTCACCGTGCTTGAGATACATCGAAAAATGTATCTATTACTCAAGGAACTTGAAAATCAGCGTTGGACTGAACGTGAACGCGAAGGACTGGTTACGGATCTAAGAAATGAAATCGATCTACTCTGGTTGACAGGTGAACTGAGGCTGGAAAAACCCACGGTTAAAATGGAAGTGAATTGGGGCTTACATTTTTTTGAAGAAGCCTTGTTTGAAAGTGTGCCTGAGATGATAAGCAAGCTGGAATGGGTTCTGAAAAAATATTATCCCGATCATAAATTTAATATCCCGCCTTTTTTCCAATTTGGTGCCTGGATAGGCGGTGACCGTGATGGTAATCCATTTGTCACTAATGATGTCACCGAACACTCTTTACTGGCTAATCGACGCGTTTGTCTGAAACGCTATCAGCAGCGCCTTAGCGAACTGGTACAAAGAGTGAGTGTGTCCAGAAATTCAGTCGTGGTATCCAAAGAGTTTGTTCAGTCTCTGGAGAAAATACTGGATGAAAGTACTGACGGAAAAAATATTGCAGATAGAAATCCAGGAGAGGTCTTTAGACAATATGTCGTTTGTATGCAACGACTGTTGGAAGGAACCATTGCTAATACAGATGTAAAGAGGGGGGCGCCAAGATATATCGGTTACACAGATGCGGATAAATTCATTGCTGACTTTAAGCAATTGGAACAAGGTTTAATAGACGCCAATTGTGAACAGCAAGCCAAAAGTTTGATCGTACCATTGCGTAGAGAAGTGGAGGCTTTCCGTTTTCGTACTATGCGTCTGGATTTACGCGAAAACTCAACCATGACAAATAATACGCTGGCGGCATTGTGGCGACAGATCACGGGTGCGGCAGAAGATGCCTCACCACCCGCAGCAGATTCGAAAGAATGGCAAGCATGGTTAATCTCTGAATTAGAAAGACCATTAGAAAAATTACCTTCATTCAAAGAACTGGATGATGCTTCCGCATCAACGCTGGGTATGTTTTGTATGGCGAAAGAGATGATGGAAAAACTCGATAGAGAAGCCTTTGGTAACTGTATCTTGAGTATGACGCAAACAGTCGCTGATATTTTAGGTCTATATGTATTAGCTAAATATGCCGGTTTGTTTACCGATGAAGCCGGTGTTGATAAATGTACTTTACCCATCGTTCCTTTGTTTGAAACGATTGATGATCTGCAACGCGGTTCAGAAATGATGGAAGAATTTTTGAGTATCCCGGTGGTACGTCGTTCTGTCGAACAAGTTGGTGGAGTTCAGGAAGTCATGGTGGGTTATTCTGATTCTAATAAAGATGGTGGCTTCTTTACCGCGAACTGGGAGTTAACCAAGGCGCAAGCTGAGTTGACGGCTATTGGTGAGAAAGCAGGGATTCCTATTTCGTTTTTCCATGGTCGCGGTGGTTCTGTTAGTCGAGGTGGTGCGCCATTGGGACGCGCGATTGCGGCACAACCTGCAGGTTCTATCCATGGTCAAATGCGTATTACAGAACAGGGCGAAGTTGTTTCCAGTAAATTTGCTAATAGAGGTACTGCACAACAAAATATGGAGTTACTCGCAGCAAGTATTTTTATGCATTCTTTAAAATCGCAGTCGGAAGCTGAGTTAGCGCCGAATGATGCAATTGATGCAGCGGTTGAAGAACTATCAAACTATTCTTTTGCTGCTTATAGAGAACTAGCAGAGACGGAAGGCTTGGTTGATTATTATAATGCGGCAAGTCCGGTGGATGAGCTGGTTAAAATGAATATTGGTTCACGACCAGCGAGACGCTTTGGTGCAAATTCATTGAGCGATCTACGTGCTATTCCCTGGGTTTTTGCCTGGACGCAAAACAGGCATTTGGTGACCAGTTGGTACGGTGTTGGTAGTGGACTGAAAAAATTTATAGAAGTACATGGTGATAACGCCGATGCCTTACTTGGGAAAATGTTTAAGGAATCGAGAATCTTTCGTTTAATTATTGATGGTGTTGAAAAGAGTTTGCCGCAAGTGGATATGGATATTGCCAAAGGTTATGCCTCTTTAGTTAAAGATGAAGCGTTGAAAGAAAGAATTTTTGCTATGTTTATGGATGAATATGAACTTACAAAAGAACTGGTATTACGTATCACCGGCGAAAAAGAATTACTGGATCGTTTTCCTAAATTTAAACGTCAATTCGGAAGGCGTGAGGAAGTGCTGGCTAAGGTAGGTTTGCTGCAAGTAAAATTGGTTGAAAGGTTCCGTAGCCGGACGGATGAAAAAGGTCAATTGAGTGATCTGGTGCCACTATTACTTTCTATAAATTGTATTAGTGCAGGTCTCGGTTCTACCGGATAGGTTTCAAAATTAATAATAAATATAGGTTTATTACATGAGCAAACAATCCATCATCCATATGATCGATCCAACGGCTAACGTCAGTCCCTTTGATATTAATATGGCGGTTGATGCCGGCTATGATGTAGTACTTCCTTACTCAAACGTTGAGCTGTGGCAAGTCAATGGCTTGGTACAAGATGCTATTTTTTCTCGTGAACCGGAAGGTGTGAAAAAAACAGCTGTCTTTATCGGTGGTAGGGATATTAATCTGGCAAAACAAATGCTGGATGCAGCCAAGAAGGCAATGGTTCCACCCTTTGAAATATCTGTATTAGCTGATCCCAGTGGTGCTTTTACTACAGCTGCAGCATTGGTTGCTTGTGTAGAAAGAGAGCTTAGAGATAAGCATGGCATGGAACTCAAGGATGCTCGAGGGATTATTTTTGGCGGAACTGGACCTGTTGGAATAGCAACAGGGGTGATTGCTTCACTTGCCGGTGCTGATATTACTTTGGTTGATCATGAAAGTGTTGCAAATGCACAGAGTGTTGCGGATGAATACAATGCGTCATGTGGCTCAACCTTGAAAGGAACTATTGCAGCCTCTGATGCAGATAAGGCCTATTTGCTTAAGAGTGTCGATATTGTCTTTTGTACAGCTAAAGCAGGCGTAGAAATTTTGAGTGATTCTATTCTTGCAGACACCGAGTCACTAAAGGTGGCGGGTGATGTGAATGCGGTTCCTCCGCTTGGAATTCGTGGTCTTCAGCTACAAGATTCCGGTGAGCCTTTGGCACATGCCGTTAATGCAAAAGGAGCAGTGGGTATAGGTGCATTGGCAATTGGGCACATTAAATATCGAACACAACAAGAATTATTGAAATCACTTCTTGAAACAGACAAACCTGCGTTCATAGATTTCAGACAAGCCTTTGATAAGGCGCGTGAATTAGTTTAGTTTTTTAACCTGTGGAGTTATCGACAATGAATCTTGAAAAAGTTTTTTTGAATGTTGCTTTCTACATAGGTGCAATCGTAGTTAATTAAATTGCTACTTTTTTAAAATTTGGTAATCGTATATAAATATATAAATATCTTAGGAGTACTTGAAAATGACTAATGAATTAATCTCTCCACTTTCCGGACTAAGACGTCTAATCGAAACGGATCAGCTTGGACCAAATGAAAACAAATTTCTTGATGGTAAAGATCCTGTTTGGTCTCCACATAACAAGATCATCAACGTGACACCGGGTCCTGCTTGGGGCTCTGAGCTGGTGGATCAATTTTCATCAAGCCAGACACGCGGTATGCGTGGTCCAGACGTCGCGAAGTTTTTTACAAGTGTTCGCGATGATTACGGCAAGATGGTTGGTATGCAAGAAGGCGGTAGAGCATTGTTCTTCACCGGTTCAGGTACCACTGCCACAGAATCGGCAGCTGGCTCATGTCGTTTTCCTGGCGAAGCTGATTCTGATATGCCTGCTGTTGTTACCATGGAAATTGGTGCGTTTAGTACCGCAATGGGGAACTGTGTAGAAAACCTGGGCAGAAATGTTGTTCGACTAACAAGTGACCTTGGTGAAGACTTGCCTTTTGACAAGTTAAGAGAAGTGCTTGAAAAAGACACAGAACATAAAGTTCAGTTAGTTATGCATCCGCTAAACGAAACGGGTACAGGCGTGACGACGGATCCTAAGAAGGTACGCGATTTACTGGACGAACTAAAACATCCAGCGCTGCTGGTTGTTGACGCTATTTCTGCCATCGGCAGTATGCCAGCCGACATGACCGAAATGGGAATCGATATGCTTATTGGCTGTAGTCAAAAAGGTATCATGGGTACACCCGGAATCGGCATGCTTTCCATTAGCCCTAAAGCGGTTAAGAAAGCTTATGAAGCCGACAAAGCACTTGCAGATGCAGGTATAAAAAAAGGCCAACATTATCTCCACCTGACCAAGATGATTGATACGATGGATGCCACGGGTTTACACCTTGAAACGCCAGGAAATTATGCCCAATTTGCTGTGGCCCTGGATACGATAGCGATTGAAGGTATTGATCGCGTATGTGAACGTCATAAAGATTGTTCTGAAGTTTACCGTGCCGCCGTACTTGCTGCAGGTTTTGAATTGGTCGCAAAAGAAGAACACCTTCGTTCAAATGCAGTAACGGCAGTTAAAGCGCCAGAAGGTTTTGGTGTACAAAAAATCATGGAAGTACTTAACATCATGTTTTCAAAACACGCTGTAGAAGCGGCCGGGATTCCTCTTACGCCTGATCTGGGCTGGCGTCTCTGTGCGACTGGCGGTATACAACCACAACACGCTATGGCTGCTTCTATTGCCTTCTTGATGGCATGTGACGAAGCGGGTATACCTGTAGACGTTGAGGCTGGTATTGCAGCTGCGACTAAAAAATATATGGAAGTTGTTAAGTATCATCGACCATTGCCTGGTGTTGACGCATACGGACGTTAATAGTCAGTAAAAACAAGAAGTAAGATAAAAAAGCCGGTGATGTGAATCACCGGCTTTTTTGTTTAAAATATAGAGTACCTAGCTACGAACTAGGGGGTCGGAGGTTCGAATCCTTCCGGGCGCGCCATTTCATTAGTTTTCAAGCTTGCTAAATTTCATACTGTCCCATAGATTGGAATTTGTCCCATAGATTGGTAATTTTTATTAATTATGATCTCTATAAATTATGATTTTGGTGAAATCTCAGACAATTTTCGTTTTGGTTACGGTTATTGCCAATGTGGGTGTGGAGATATAACAAGTAAATATTCTGACGGAACATATAGAAAATATTTACCATTCCATAAGAATAAAAAAGGAGAGTATCAAACTTATAAAGGAAGAAGGATTAATAAAGAAATTGTAACAAAAGAATTTCTTTATTGGCTGTATCACGAGGAAAACAATTCTATATACGAAATAGCGGATTTACTTAACTGTTCTGAATCTAATGCAAGAAGATTATTAAAAGAAAACGAAATCGAAAGTAGATCACAGTCTAAAGCTAGGTTGAACGCTTTAAAAAAGGGAAAGATATCTGGTCATGATTTTTACGAAATTGACGAGAGTTTTTTTAGTGATTGGACGCCAGAAATGGCATGGGTCTTAGGATTAATATATACAGATGGGTATATGAAAGGAAATAACATGAGGTTAGCTATGAATGATTTAGATGTTATAGAAAAAGTCATAGCACTACTTAATTATTCAAAACCAGTCAAAGTTTTAAAACATAATAAAAAAAAATTATACAGTGTAGAATTTCATAGAGAATTAATGGCTAAAGATCTATTAAGCCTTGGGGTACATCAGGCAAAAAGCTTCTCTCTAGAATTCCCTGACATGCCAAATGAAATGAAAACTCATTTTATTAGAGGCTGTTGGGATGGGGATGGAGGCATATCCATATCTAATAACAAAATAAGTGCTTATTACACTTCAGGTTCTGAAAAATTTATAACTGTTTTGTCAGAGACCTTGTTCGAAAATGGTATATATCGAAATAAAATAAGAAAATCTAATAATTATTCATTTCAGCAAAGACAACGTGATTTAGAATGGTTTTTAAAATATCAAGATGGTATATACCCATGCAATATTACTAAAAGAAAAACAGGGAATGCATTTGACATAAGAATTGGATTACCAATTTCAATAATAAATCTGCAAAAATATTTATATTCAAGTGCAACTAAAGGTATTTATATGGATAGGAAATACAATAAATTTAGAGAAGCTATAAATATTTTAAAAATCTGAGCTACTTAAATAGTAACAATAGGGGACAGACCACGGTTTTTCTTAATATTGGGGTAATGCATGCAAGCTGATGTTTTAACTAAAGTTATTCTTCCTTTGTCTCTTTTTCTGATTATGTTTGGCATTGGAATCTCTTTAAAGGTTTCTGATTTTAAAAATATCTTTAATTATCCTAAAGCTGTGGTGATAGGTTTAACTGGGCAGTTAATTTTATTGCCCATCATTGCATTTATTCTTGCGCTTATTTTCAAATTACCTGCTGAATTGGCTGTTGGCTTAATCATCATTGCGTTAGCACCTGGCGGTGCGACATCGAATATGTTTACTTATTTATTTAAAGGTGATGTGTCACTCTCTGTGAGTTTAACGCTGCTGACCAGTTTGGTTACGCCTTTTACCATTCCTTTGCTTGCATCTTTAAGCATGCTCTACTTTATGGAGAGTAGTACTCAGTTTGAGTTACCGATTATTAAAACCATCGTTCAATTGTTGGTGATCACCATTATTCCGATTGCTTTAGGCATGTTTGCTTTGTCTCGCAAACCAGTCTTAGCCAAGAAAATTGAAAATGCCCTTAAATGGTTTTCAATTTTTTTCTTATTCTTGATCATTGCGTTAATCATCATGAAAAACTCTGCAAATATGCTCAGTTTTTTTGCTCAAGCAGGCGCTGCGACGTTAGTGCTTAATATTGTGGTATTAATGTTGGGTTATCAGCTTGCAAACTGGTTTAAGCTCAATCACAAACAGTCAACGGCGATTGGTTTTGAAGTGGGTATTCAAAATGGTACTTTGGCACTTGTTGTGGCTGGAACGTTGATTGGTAATAGCACGATGATGATTCCAGCTGTGACTTATTCAATTATTATGTTTCTTACTGGTGCTGGCTTTGGGTGGCTGATAAATAAAATTAATAAATAAATAGGGTTAACCACAAGTAACATTAATACTTAGATTTAATCCAAACACCTTCCCTGCTAAACTTAGGCCGTTAATTATTTTAATTGTTTTTTTACCTGAGGTTATCTTATGACCTTTGAGCAAGTTTTTCTGTTTGGCCTGCTTTTTTTTATTTTTTCCTTGTTGCTCTGGGGAAAATTTCGCTATGACATTGTCGCTATTGCTGCCTTGTTTATTGCCTTTGTCGTCGGCAGAAATTTCGGGGTCAGGTCTTGAATCTTGAAATTAAAAAAAGAAGGCCGATGTATTGTCCTTAATCACTCTGATAATCATAAGCCGTCTCCCAAGCTTGGTATATTGATTGAGTTAAGAAGCTTAATCAATCACCTTTTTCTATTTTCCAGATTAAATTTTCTACGGCTTATCATTTCATCAATAACGCAAGACGTATTTCCAGATACTGTTACTGAATATTCCTACTACAACTTGCGCCGGGCTTATCCTTATCTTTACATCTCTATTAGCATTATTACCTATATTGTACATTAAAAAGTAGTGTACATTATTAATGTACATGATATAATATTGAACATACTTCTTAATTAAACCATTAATAGCAATATAATGTATATTAAAGTTAGATGTACATTAATAATGTACATCTTTAAATAATAAACATAGGATGCTTGTAAATGTTTATAGAAAATGAAAATAATGTTCTGCAACAAGCACTTATAGCCTTTAACAAGGAGACAGGTGTACGCCTGTATCTAATTGAGCATGAAAAAGAAATAGAGAATAAAGGAACAAATTTGCAGATCGATGCAATCGTTGGTGTCAGAGAATATGAACCACTCCAGTTTGTCGTCGAAGTTAAGAAATGGGTGCAGCATACGAATTTCGGGGCTTTAGTAGAACGAGTGAAAAGGTTACCGATGAAAGGTTTGTTGGTCGCTGATTATGTGAACCCGAATATGGCTGAAAGACTCAAGGAAGAGGAGGTTCAGTTTATAGATACCGCGGGTAATGCTTACGTCAATGCAGCACCGCTTTATATCTATGTAAAAGGAAATCGGAACAAGCATGAACCGGCTGGTAAAAAGGAAGAAAAGAGAAGAGCATTTACCCAAACAGGGCTAAAGGTAATCTATGCATTTTTATGTGAGCCCGATTTGGTTAGGGCACCATACCGGGAGATTGCTGAAAAAGCGGGTGTGGCATTAGGGACAGTCGGTTGGGTTATAGGTGATTTAAAAAGAATGGGATACCTCATTGCTCGTGGCGGAAAGAATAATCGGAGGCTGGATAATTACTTTGAGCTTCTGGATAAGTGGGTCGAAATGTATCCAGACACATTAAGACCAAAGCAATTTATTGGCGAGTATAAAAGGGAAGAACCCATGAACCCACAACACATAGATATTAAACACTATGATGCTTATTGGGGTGGTGAAATTGCTGGTGAGAAATATACGAATTATCTAAAGCCGGAGATAGATACAATTTATATTCCAGAAAATGAAAACAAAGAATTTATACATAATTTTAAATTATATAAAGATAGAATTAAAAACGAGAGAATTATTAAATTGTATAAGCCATTTTGGAAAAAGCCTGAAAAATATAATGGCTATGTGCATCCGATACTGGCCTATGCGGATTTGATTGCGACGGGTGATGCGAGAAATATAGAAACCGCAAGGATGATTAAAGATGAACACATTAAACCTATCTGGAAAGATTGATTCTAAATCAATCAAAATTTATAGCGCAATAGACAAGGTTGCCAGGGAACTAGAAATTCCTTACGTGGTTGTTGGAGCATCAGCCAGGGATCTTGTTTTACATTATGGCCATGGTGCCAGAGTAAGAAGGGCAACAGCGGACATTGATTTTGGTATACAAGTTCCCGATTGGGAGATTTTTGAAAAGTTACGGGAGAAATTGCTCGGTTCCGGTTTCAACGCAACTGGGTCACAGCATCGGTTGATCTATAATGGGATGAGAATAGATCTTGTTCCGTTTGGTTCTGTGCAGGACGAAGATGCAAAAATTGCCTGGCCACCAAAGGGAGATGTGGTTATGAATGTGTTGGGTTTTCAGGAAGCTGTCGAATCAGCTGTTAGCGTAATAATTCAAGACAATCCGAAAATAGAAATTCCAGTTGTTACACCATCGGCTTTATCTTTACTCAAGATTATTTGTTGGACAGATAGAGATGCTGATTTGAGAGATAAAGATGCGAAAGATTTACTCTATTTAATGAAATCCTATGAAGATATACCAGAAATTAAAAATTCAATATTTGAATATCCAGATGAGATGGAGAAATTTGATTGGGATATCACCATGGGAAGTGCTTTAAAACTAGGAATAGATGCAGCAGAAATATCATCAGAACAAACAATGAAATATCTTAAACAAATAGAAAATGACGAAATCGATAAAAGACCTTCTGAATTATTGATCGAAGATATGTGTGACAATATCGAAGAAGAATTTGAAAAAAATAAACGGATATTGTCTGCTTATTTCCGTGGATTTAATTATTGATTAAGGCAAACTAAACGTCATTCCGAAACTCTCGTAAGGAGTATCCGCGAAGAAATGGGGGCAAGGTAGTTCTATTGAATCAAGTATTGAATCAAGGGGTCAGAGTACTTGAAATACTATTAAAGTATTATCTGGCATCACTTTATCCGATGGCTATTCCTTTTTAGCGGTTATTTTAGTGTATGATTAATATCGTCTTTTAATTACTGAAAAGTTTTAGGGGCTGTCCCAGATAACTAGCCCATTTCCTCTTTAACCCATTGTTTCAATTGAGATAACTGTGCTTGTGGCTTTGGGTTATTAAAACGCCACTCACATTCCTTTAAAAACAGGGGAAAATGGTCTC
>Ga0209992_10001678_pt1 | contig 22333 bp, 15 predicted proteins | sample 2SBtaG_2_FD_182564 | JGI IMG/M metagenome (GOLD analysis project Ga0209992, IMG submission 182564) | Deep subsurface microbial communities from Kolumbo volcano to uncover new lineages of life (NeLLi) - 2SBTROV12_ACTIVE470 metaG (SPAdes)... | ecosystem: Environmental > Aquatic > Marine >... | reverse complement strand
GTTGCAGCCTTAGTGAAGGTTACAATGAGCAATTCCTCAATCCGGATTGATTTCTCCACCAAAAAACGCAATACCAGCATGGCAATTGTGTAGGTTTTTCCGGTGCCGGCACTGGCTTCTATTAGGTTTATCCCTTTGAATAAGTCGGATGCGGTGGCGTCGAAATTGCTAATGTTTATGCACCGCCTCCCAAACCGGTTTTAACCGATTTTTACAATAATTTTCGAATTTCTCGTCAAGTAGGCTACCCGGGTCCTCTACATGTCTGTATAGCAAACTCATTTCAGCTTCGTAACCGTTGTTGATACTCAAGATCAATTTTTCTCTGGCAATATCGATGGCAGTCTTTTGGGTTGTTGATTGGATTGTATGATTGATATACGCCAAGGTAGATTCGGGAAATAGGATGCTGGGGGATTTTTGTCCCTGCAGATAGATTTCTATAAGATTATGCAAGTCATCTTCTTGTCCCAAATTCGGCTCAAACAGGAGATCGTCATCCTTGCTAAGTAAACAGGTGATTTGAGGAATTACCCGGTTGATAATCAAATGATGTAGCCAAGCTTTAAAGAAATCTCTTCCTTTCAGCGTAGCGTAGCGATATATCATACTACCATGTTGAAATAGATTGGTAAGTTTGCCGACTAAGCGGTGGTTTCCAATCTGAATGTCAATGGTTTGATCGGGCAATTGGCTACCCATTGATTTCTGTATAACCCGTTTGATAAAAGCATCGAGTTTACAGCGTTTCTTTTCGAATAATAATTGTCCTGGTGTTCCTGAAATCCACCGACCTTGGGCTTGTAATTTCTCAACCGATAAATAATGATTTTGACTGCCCAGTTGTCCAACAATCCATTCTTGGTCAATGTTATATTCATCTAATCTTTCTAGGATAAAAGGCTCGCGTTCTTCAATGGCTTTTTCGATTCCATTCAGGCGGAGTTGCAGGATGTGCTTTGCAAAATATTTATGTGGATGACGGAAAAACTCAAACAAATCAGATAAATCGATTATTTCATTTGCCTGAGGCTGGATCTCTCCATGCCACCAGGGTAGTTGTTCCTGTCCTGTTTTTGCCAAAGCTTTGGCTGTATCACAATGAGGGGTAGAATAGCTGAATAACTTGCTATGACCATCAAAGTAACGGCTACTAAAAGGTTGGAGAGGATGCTCGATGACTAGATCGAATAGACTAAAACTAGTGGCAAATATTTCCAATAGTTCACTGACAACTACGGACGGTGGAATTGAAATATTTTGTTGGATCGACTGACCAATATAGGTGATGATTAATTTTTTTCGTGCAGCGAGCAAAACTTCCAAAAACTGGTATCGATCGTCGGCCCGGCGAGAACGATCTCCCTTTTGATAAAATCGGTCCAATAAATCGAATGTTGGACAGCGGTCGATCTTTGGGAACTCTCCCTCATTCATCCCCAGCAATGCAATTACTTTGAAGGGGATTGAACGCATCGGGAGCATAGAACAGAATGTGAGTTGGCCGCGTAAAAACCCTTTGGATGATTTGCGTTCGGATAAGGTGCTTTCCAACCAAGCAACAATGACTTCTAATGTGACATCGGTTGTATGAATTTCTTCGATAGTACCTGTTATTTCAGATAAAAGCTCATTCAAAACTTGACGATCTGGTTCATTGTCTAATTTTTCACCAAATAATTTATCGGCATATCGAAAAAGAGTTACAGCCCAACTTTTGAGCGGTTTTGGTCGAGATAACGTTGCACTTGCTTCAAATAAAAGCTGCATATATTCACTAAGTCCACCTAATGCTTGGGCGGCGGATCCTTCGATACCTGTAAAAGGGAGCACATGGTCCACAAAATCTTCCTCGTCACCAACAGCGTAACCCATGAATAAACGGTCAATACCAAGCTGCCAGGTATTTTGGTCTAAGGCTGGTAAACCGAGCTGATTTTTATGTTCGGACGAACGGCCCCAGCGAATACCTGTTTGTTGAATCCAATTGCGAATTTGTTCTAAATCGGTTTCGGAAAGCCCAAAATTTGGATGGACTTCCGGTTTTTCCAATAAATCAATAACAAGCTGCCAACCGAAGCGACTTTGGCTTAGACGTAAGAAATGAATAAAGGCGTCCAAAATTCCATTGTTCGCCCGCAAACTACGATCGGCAATCGTGTGGTCAATATCCCTGAATACCGCTGAAATAAAAGGGGCATAAACCTGGATATCGGGTGCCATTACCACAATATCTCTCAATTCCATGTGAAAATCACATTCCAATGTTTCTAAAAGCTGATCTTTGATAATCTCCACCTCACGCATTCGCGAGTGACAAGAGTGAATGCTAACTGAACCATCAATGGTCAGAGTTTTTTCCTCAAGCCGATTAGATAAGAGACTATTTTGCAAGTGGCCTAAGTTGCTCATTACCTCCGATTCATCGGTTTCGAAACTATCGAATTCAAGATTGAACGTTCCCCGTTCAAGCAACATCTCCTGAAATTCGCGTCCCTGTTGGCCAAGGCTCGCTAACAACGGGTGTCCTGTTTGGAAGATGGGTTCTATCTCTCGCTGGTTGGATGTTTGAAAATTTCGTATTGCGATCTGTCGTTTGGTTTCAATATCGGTCCAATAAGCTTGCGTAGGGTTCAGCATATAGAAATGTACTTGGATATGGTTCGCCAACCCCGTGAGAAAATCCAAAAACAACGGTGGCATTGTATTTAGCCCAAATACAGATACTCTTTCCGGCAGCCGATCAGTTAGACTTCCTGCGGGGGAGTGAATAAGTTTTTCTATCGCTTTTTGCATAAGCGAACCACGATGAATATTTCCTATCCTCTCTACTAGTTTCTTCCAAAGAAATGATTGCCAGCACTCTGATTCGACATCGGTGACTATAATTTCTTTTTCCCAGGCAGCCAGCATTTCAAGGCGAAGTATTTGGTATTGGTCAAATACCTGGGCTAATCTTTGAGCTAGTTGGAAACTTTTTAAGGCTTTGTTACTACCTGATATATAGTTTCTCAATGGCTTGCATTCTCCGTAATCCAAGTCATCAAATAAGGATAGAAACAACCACACCATACGGTCTCGTTCAAAATACTCACTGGACAACTGCTTATCGAGTGTTTGCGCAAGGGAACCAAAAAAGCGAGTTGGAAATAGAAATTGGTAATTTCCCCATACACCAAAATGATTCGCCAATTGTTGAGATAACCAGCGTTCCATTCCCTGGCTTTGAATAAGGAAAGTTTCGCTCTCAAACGCGGAACGTAAAGGCTGGGCCTCGATTACTTTCGTTAAATGGGATAAGAGATTTTCAGCTTTATTTGATGAGTGCAGGACGAACATAAAGTTATCAACCTTAGCGGTAGAGACTGTGGTGAAAAAGTAACACTATTCCCACATATCTCGAAAGCTTTTGAAATATATCGTATTTTTCGCAAAATGCATATAATAGTGCAAGGAGGCTTTATAGGACAAGGTGCAAATATTTCGGGGGGTGAGGGAGCCCCTTTAATACGTCTAATAGCCAAGACCATGTGTCTGTGTTTAAAAGGAAATTGAAAACTCATTTAATCCACGGGTGTCTCGTTAACCTTCAAAATAAACCCGAAAAATCATGCTTTACTGTGCATAAGTGATATGCTCTAATACACGGCTGTATTCGAATTGATTTGCTTAAGGGGTTAACGATGTCAAAAGTATGCCAAGTGACGGGTAAGCGTCCGACGGTGGGTAACAATGTTTCCCACGCCCATAATAAAACTAAACGTCGGTTTCTCCCAAACCTTCATTATCATCGGTTTTGGGTAGAGAGCGAAAAGCGGTGGGTACGACTAAGGTTGTCGAGTAAAGGTATGCGCATTATCGACAAACTTGGGATAAATACCGTACTTGCCAATATGCGGAAAAAAGGCGAAAAAATTTAGTGGGTCGTCCTAAAAGAACTTGAAGATTGTGCTTTCCATATCCAGGTTATTTTTAGCCGGATCATAATTACAGCAATTTCAGTTCGGGAAGGCTTGTTTGCGATATTGTTTAATCAAGTAGATCGAACAAAGCTCGGCTTGAATTTGGTTCTATGCTGTCTTAGTTGGTTCTATTCGATTTTTAAGAGGTAAATATGCGTGACAAAATAAGATTGGTTTCATCTGCGGGAACAGGACATTTTTATACTACAACAAAAAATAAAAGGAATATGCCGGAGAAAATGCAAATCAAGAAATATGATCCGGTTGTTCGGAAACATGTGATGTACAAAGAAGCTAAGATCAAGTAGAAAAATTAACTTGTCGGACCAAGTTTTTTTCCGTGCAACTATGATGCTGTTTTCGGGGCATCTAATTTGTATTAGTTCTTCCAGAACGCCAACTTTTTCGATGTTTTCTTTTTAGCGCGGTTGGATTGGGGATTTGAGTCCGAATCTTCCGTTGAAAATATATCCTCGTCGGTTGCTGTAAAATCAGCACTGACGGTCAGTGGTTGGTCGAGTTCTGATTCCAATTGGGCAACCCGTCTCTTTTCTTGCCGCAATGCTTTTTTGAATTGCTCGGCTTGAGTTTGGGCTGTTTTTAACTGTTCTACCATCGCTTCGAAATCGCTGTTGGCATGGGTACGTATCATGTCCAGTTCGGTCTTGAGAGATGCGACATCTTCGCTTCCGCTATTCTGTTTCGCATTATCAACGAGATTTTTTACGATTGATTCAAGTTCCGTCGATTTCTGTTTCAAGGATTTTACTTGAATTTCTTTATCGTGCTGAGTAGCCGCGATTTGCTCCTCAAGTTCGCTGACGCGTTGTTGAAAGTTCTTTATCGTTTCTACGTATTGGGCGTCCTGTTCTTCACCGTCTTGTACTCTCTCTAGACGGGAATGTAATGTGGCGTTATCTTCTTGTAAATTTATTAGATTTGACTCTAAAGCTTTAATATCTTCGGAACTTTGAGTCAAATCGATTTGAAGTGAGTCATTTTTGTTTTTCAAAGCAGAAATTTGCTTTTTATAGTCTGCTTCCTTGGTCTTGAGAAGTTTCCCACTTTCGTTACTACGGTTCTCTTTTGAACCCGCTGATGCTAATTTCTCCTTAAGGTGGGTTATCTCCTGTTCTAATCTGGAAGTGGCTTCTGCATGCTGTTGGATAGATTCCGTGCGATCGTGAGCAAGTTGGGTGATTTTTTCAGAAGACTTTGTCAGATCTTGATAGTATTCTTTGTCCTTTTGTTTTAGGGTCTGCTCCAAGGACTTTATGATCTCTTCCAATCCTTGTTTTTCCAAGGCGTTCGCTGACTCTTTTTTTGAGGCTATTTCTTCATTCTCTTTCAGTTGGGCTTTGAGATTTTGAATATCCTTTTCTAGCCCCGATATGGACTCAGCATGCTGGTGTATTAGTTGCTTCCGATCCTCATCGAATTGGTCAAGTTTTTGTGACGTAGTGGTCACGTCTTTTTGATACTGAGTTTCTTTTCGTTCCAAAGTTTGTTCAAGGGATCTATTGCTTGATTCGAGATTCTCTATTTTTTCGGAAGCGATGGAAGCTTGTTCCTCACTTTTGGACAGTTGTGTTTTTAACAGTGTGATTTCTTGTTCCAGTTGTGAAATTCTTTCAGATGCCGCAATTTGATTTTTACGATAGAGCTCGTCTTTTTGTTCCAGTGTTTCTTCGAGGGATGTTTTTGTAGATTCGAGTTCACCAATTTTTTCAGAATCATCGGTTTGCTTAGCTTTTGCTTCTACTTTGGTTTCTCTTACTTGATCTTCAAGACTTGCAATCGTTTTTTTCAAGCTGGACAATGAATCCGAGTAACGCTCTGTTAACTGCTTGGCTGCTTGTTCGAGCTGGGTAATTTTTTCCGATGCCGCATTTTGATTTTTGCGGTACAAGTTATCTTTTTGCTCCAGTGTTTTTTCAAGTGTTTTGTTGTTCGATTCTAGGTCCGATATTTTCTGAAAATCTTCTGCCTTGTGGAAACTAGTCTGTTTTTCTATGCTCTTTAATTGATCTTGAAGGTCCGTGATTTCTTTTTCCAAACCCGATTGGGTCGTGGCAAATTGTTGCGCTAACTGTTTCCCCTTTAGCTCGAATTGTTTGGTCTTGTCGGATTCTAATTTAAGATTTTTATAATGGGTTGCTTCATTCTGCTTGAGAGTTTGTTCTAAAGTTTGGATGGTTGCCTCAAGTTCTACTAATTTACGTGATTCAGTTGAACGTTGGTTGGCGGCTTGCTCTTTAATTTTGTGAGTGAGATTGGCGATTTCCTGGTCCAATTTGGAAGTGGCTTCGGAGTGTTTTTCAACTAATCGATTGCCTTCTTCTTTAAAATAGTTGATCTTCTCCGATGCCTTTTCTAAATCATTGTGATAGCGCTCGTCCTTTTGTTTTAGCGTTTCCTCGAAAGATTGAATGGTTTCCTCAAGTTTGGCTATTTTATTTGATTCTATGGATTGCTGAGTTGAGGTTACTTTAACTATTTTTTGTTTTAGTGCTTCTATATCCTGAGTTAAGGAGCGATTGGATTCGTTAGATTGATTCAGCTTGTCCCTCAGTTGGTTTATTTGGGTTTCCGAGCCCTTTTTTAATTGGGTGAGAGATTGTTCTAGTTGTTTTTGTGCATCGTTATTTTCAGTGGAATGTATTTTTTTCTCGGGCGTTACACTTTGTTCAGTTTGTTTGGCAAGAGAATTGTCTGCCGATGGTTGTTCAGATTTTGATGAGTATTTTGTTGGAGTATCTGTGCTTTTTGTTGAGTGCTCTGGGAAACTGTTTAATCCTCCACGAAGAACTTCGGCATTGAAGCCTTCTCGAATCAACAAAAATGCAGCTGCTTGACTAGTGTTCCCATCTTCGCAAATCAATATGGGTTTGATGTCTGCAGAAAAGTTGTGGATCTGCATTCGAAGTGAGAAAAAAGGAATATTTTTGCTATCGGGCAGGTGAAACTTTTCGTAATCATCTGGTGAACGCAAGTCAACCAAAATACTTCCTTTCTCTAATGCGTCATCTAATAAGTTGTGATTGATAAAACTAATAACGGGTTCTTTGATCAGAGTTAAGAACTTTTCCTTTTTTAGTCTGAGAACAACACCTGGCGTTAACATGGTAATGCTAACGTTTCGAGGTTGGTTTGAAATTAAGGCATCTTCCCCGAAGCAATCACAGGTTTTAAGTTTGGCAAGGGTAATTTCTTTTGCATGGGCATTGGGTTTGCGAGTGAGGGTACATTGCCCGCTCTTAATAATATAATAATAATCACCGGTATCACCCTGTCGGAAAATTTCTTCTCCTTCGATAACGGGGACCTCTTCCAGCCCCATGATTACTTTTTGAAGATTCGATGCGGGTAGCCGCTCAAATATGGGCGATTTTAATAACTCTGTCATCCAATCGTTGGATGATTCCCCTGGTAAATCACTAACTTCGTAGCCCGATGACGGCTGTTTTTTTTCTTCGCTCTGAGAATAGATCAGATTAGAGTCAATGCGTACAAATTGAATTTTAGATTTGGCTATAGCATTTACTTTTCTCGGGATTTGGTGCGCTAATGCGAATCGACTGGCTTCTGTACCGCCTTCAATGACATCCATTTCCACATCACCGGCTTGCAACGAAACGTTTCCAGATAATAAGTAGACGAATTCATTTTTGTTATCGCCTTGGCGAAATAATATCGTACCTTTTTGACCAGATTCCACGCGTGCTACTGAACACAATTGGCTAAATCGTGAGGCTGACAAGGTGGATAGGGGTATTAGGTTTCTGAGTATCTGTGGATCGTAAGATTTGGTTTCGCTAAGCATTTATAAAGAAAAGATATATTTGGGTTGTACGATTTATTGTTTTATGTACAGCTCTTTTTCTATAATAGTTGATCTTTCAATAAATACCGGGGAATTGATGTACCCTAGCGCTGTATTAACGCCTTTCTATAGAATTTTTTTAAGCGGAATCCTTCTTGGGTTTTTGGTGTTTATAGGCAGTACCTATGCGGCTGTTCCCACTGATTTATTTCGAGGTCCAGTTCAAAGTCTGGCGCCGATGCTGGAGAAAGTCATGCCAGCGGTGGTGAATATTTCAACGAAAACAGAGATACACGTTCGGGAACACCCGTTGATGAGGGATCCGGTTTATCGGCACTTTTTCGGTTTACCGAAACAACCTAGGTCACGCAAGCGTCAAAATTCAAGTTTGGGTTCGGGGGTTATCGTTGATTCCCGTACTGGGTATATCGTTACTAACAGTCATGTTATTGATAAAGCGCATGAAATAACTGTTACTTTGCAAGATGGGCGGACATTGAATGCAGAGGTTGTAGGTTCTGACCCTGAATCCGATGTCGCTGTCATTAAAATTTCTCCTCGTGGTCTGACCGCGATACCTGTAGCTGATTCAGAAAATTTACGGGTGGGTGACTTTGTTGTCGCCATTGGCAACCCTTTTGGACTTGGCCAAACGGTGACTTCCGGCATTATTAGTGCGCTTGGTCGATCTGGTCTTGGAATCGAAGGTTACGAAGACTTCATTCAGACCGATGCTTCGATCAATCCAGGGAATTCCGGTGGTGCATTGGTTAATCTCAAGGGTGAGTTGATTGGTATAAATACGGCAATTATTGCGCCTAGTGGTGGCAATGTCGGAATTGGTTTTGCCATACCATCCAATATGGCGCTAGCCATTAAAAATACTCTGGTTAAACATGGACAGGTTCAACGGGGTCTATTAGGCGTAACAGTCCAGGATTTAACGTCTGATTTGGTGCGAGCATTCAACCTGAAAAACAAAAATGGTACTGTGATCAGTAGAGTACAGTCAGAATCTCCGGCCGAGAAAGCTGGTTTGGAACCCGGGGATATTATTATTTCGGTAGAGGGTCGTCGTGTTAAGAATAGTGCATCGCTTCGTAATGCTATCGGTCTGGTGTCGATCGGTTCCAAAGTAACGCTAAAAATTATTCGGGAAGGAAAACGTTTGACGCGCACCGCTGTTATAACACCTCTAAAAGTGGAAATGATCTTCGGTGAGAAACTCCATCCGACGCTGAAAGGTACTGAGCTGAGCGCCACACAGAAAAATCAAGCTGAGGGTATTTTAGTACGCAAAATTGATAGTGCGTCCTATGCGTGGCGGATGGGTTTGCGTCCCGGTGATATCATTTTCAGTGCTAACCGTTACCGTGTTAATAATTTGGATGCCTTTGCCTCGGTTATCGATAAGAAACAAGCTTTGTTACTGAATATCCAACGTGGCAATGAAGCATTTTTCCTTATATTAAAATGAAAAAAAATCGGGAATTTAAATCGTTAACCATAGCCGTGTTAGTGGTCTCGGATAGTCGTACCGAATCAACCGATGTTTCTGGAAAGGTCTTGGTTGATCGTTTATTAGGCGCTGGGCACATTCTTGCTGAAAAATGTATCGTTCCTGACGATATTTACCGAATTAGGGAGGTGTTGTCGAAATGGATCGTTGACAATGCAGTTGATGCGGTCATCACCACGGGCGGAACCGGAGTGACCGGTAGAGATGGCACACCCGAGGCAATTGCGCCATTGTTCGATAAAACTCTCGAAGGTTTTGGGGAGGTGTTTCGCGCGATTTCGTTTCAGGAAATCAAAACCTCAACGATTCAATCTAGGGCGGTTGCGGGAGTCGCGAATGGAACGTATGTTTTCTGTGTTCCCGGATCTGCAGGTGCTTGCCGATGTGCTTGGGATAGCTTGATTAGTCAACAGCTTGATTACCGTACTCGTCCCTGCAATCTGGTTGAATTGATGCCCCGGCTTGTAGAAAAATGATGGCAAACGAAAATTTGGCATTGACCTTTTTATTCATCGCATCGCTGATATTGTTTCTGGGTGTTGGTATGGGTGCATTTGGGGCCCATGGAATTCGCGGAATGCTCTCAGACCAGTCAATGACAATCTATCAGACTGCAGTGAGTTACCAAATGTCGCATGGCTTAGGTTTGGGAGTGATCGCGGCTTTTAGTCGACATTCGCAGCAATCCAAGCTATTGGTCTGGGCTGGATGGTTAATGGTTGCAGGTGTCGTTTTATTTTCGGGTAGTCTGTATATCCTAAGTTTGACTGGAATTCGCTGGTTGGGTGCGATTACGCCTTTTGGCGGCTTGGCGTTTTTAGTGGCCTGGGGTTTGGCTGCGGTTTATGCGTGGTCAAGTTTTAAGAGCCGAGATTTATAATCGGAAGGGAGGTTTGGGATCGAAAACGGAGAACGAATGCAGTTAATGTTGAAGGATTCAGTCAACCAAAATAATTCTATATCGCACCCAACTCAATTTCTAACCAGGACTGCCTGCCTTCGGTGAAACTGGGTCCTGGCGAGGATTGTTGGTTGCTTAAATCAGTTGTGGCAGCAACCCCAATTCCAGGGTTTTGCTGAATCGCTGCGATACCTCCGTAGGCGATAAATTCGGCGAGATCGGATATATCGACCGCGTAGTTTTGGAAAATGGGAAGTAAGGCATTTTCAAGCTGACCAAGGTAGATTGCAAGATCACTAGCGAGATTTCCGTAAGCTCCATCGAGACATATTCCCTCTGGAGAGAATGATGAACAGATGTAATTGGAAATAGTAGCCACTTGGTTAAATATATCGTAAAGCAATTGTGTTTGAATAGCGGATGCGGATGTTAGAAAATCATTGATTTTTGAAATCGTTAGAAGCGTATTATTTTTTTGGTTTTCCCAGTCAGTTGAGCCATAGCAATAAATATCACTGAAATGCCAAAACAAAGTGGATTCATATAAAAATGCCGCATTGTTCGCCAAGTACGGGTTGGCAATAATGCCGCCGAAAAATACGCTATTCTCTTCAAGCGTTATAATACCGTTTGGAAGTGATACTGAGCTTGGAAGGTCGGTAACATCTTGAAGCCGATAAACCCTATTGGCTGCTACTACAGAGTTGTCTAAATCGAATTTTATTGCATTGTAATCCATTAATTGCATCGTGAGCGCACCAGCCCTCCAGCGACCATTCGGTACAGTTAACGCGGATACATTTGCCGGAATACCAAGCGGGTCGAGGTGCACACACGGTGAGTCCGGGATTAGCCCTCCAGTTAAAATCGCTTGATCATCGAACGAGATTCGCAGGGTACCCGTACCTCCGTTGGCACTGTTTATTTCATCTAGAGTGAATGCTAGGGAGTTTCCATCATTGTCGACAAAATCGGCTTCTGAACCACTATCCCACGCGGAGAGTTTCTTTTGGATCAATTTCTGGTATTCGACGGCATTCCAAGATCGATCACCTATTGTGAGTACTGCGCCAGGGGACAAATCTGCGTTTGCGAGTAATGCAACAAGTTTTTGGTTGGCCTCGTCAATTCCTCCTGGTACAACGATATGGCCATTGTCCGTCACGCGATAGTTAGTAATTCCTTGTAGGTCGAAATAGTCCGCGTACGTCAAACCAAAATTGTCGTCGTATTGATGGTAAAATGCGTCAGTTGTTCCCCCAAGACCTTGCTTGGCGGTATCGATAACTATGTCAAAGTGACCTCCTACCAGGCCACCCGAGCAACTACCGGTGCAAGAAGGATTGAACGTGAGCAACAATCCGTTGATGATTTTTGTATCTGATCCATTACTAATTCGGGCTAAGGCTGGTTGGGATAGGGTTCCTACGCCAAGCTTTTTGGCCACAGCTCTTTTTGTATCCGAACCGACTGTAATAAGGTCATTAGCATCGATATCCAGGTCACCGTCCAGATCAAACAGGATCGATCCGGAATCGCCTCCGGATAGATAATCCAGTTCTATCAGCCAGCTTTCGGCATCGGTCGAGTTAGGGATGGTGCTGACAAATTGTAAACGGCCTCCACGCAATTGAGGTCGTCCCAACAAACGTTCACCTGTTGGTGGTAATGATTGAGATGCTAAATTGACTTTCCAGCCATTGTGAATGCTCCAATCGGGAGTATTTGAAGTTGCTAAATATCTTGCCGTTGTTCCATTTGGGAGGGTAGCTTCGGAAAGTGTCTGGCATAGCAAGTCTCCAGTGCAATCGTTCAATACTTCAGTGTTTTTATCCCAAATTGCATATACTGATTGTTGATCGGTGTTACTAATGTCAGACGCACTTAAAAGGCTCCCGGTTCCAAAATAGATTAGATACCCACCAGTTGGGTGGATAGCAATATCGGGTGCAACGGTAATTGGTTGGTCCACTCCGGCGTCGAATATCTTAGTCGCTATTACCGTAAGACTTCCCGATACAACATCGAACGTAAGTTTCCAAAGTCGGCCCTTCAAGTCACCAGCATAAGCGACATCAGCAACGGAGTCGTGATCTATATCCAAAAAGACGGGTGTGGACAAGCCATTGTCAGATGTCAAATCAGTTGGATCAGTTGGAATTACCGTTGTAACAAAGGAAGGGCTATTTAAATCGAACAAGAAAAGTTTCGCTTTTCCGTTAGTACTTCCATACCCATTGCCACTGACAACATACCATTTCCCATCAGGTAATTTTAGCACCGATGGACTACCATAGACATGACCTAGATCACTATGGGTTTTTTCAAACAGAACTTTTTTGTCGTCACCTGACGAGGCATTTTCCGAGCTTAAATTCGGGTTGGTAACGTCCAAAGCAAATAACCCTTTTCCGCCAGCACCCATGCCACCTGCAAGGACTGTTCTCCACACATCGGTACCACCAATTTCGATCTTTGCGTCACCGACAACCAGTCCGCCATCCACAAAATAGGTATGCGTATACGGAATTTGAGTCAGTTTGACTAAATTCGGTATCAACATTGAGGGAATGTAGGCAAATACCTCTGATCCATCGACAGCGTTGAATACATGTACCATGCCATCGTTCGTCCCAACGTAAATTCTTCCTGCACGACTAGCGTTGGTATTAGCGAATACACTGTAGTCGGCAAAAGGGTAACCGGCATTTGGAACTGCAACGTATCGGGGTATAGTACCGACCATATCACCGAGGATGCTATAGCGGATCCGCATTCCGTTTCCTTCCCTGATACGATTACCCCGAATAAAATCTAGAACATCGCTTTGTGAATCAGTTAGTGCGATTGAGGGGTCTAAGCTGGATTTTTGTGCGTCGGTCAAATTGCCCCAACGAAAGGGAATCTGATTCGTACCGGTGGTCGATGTGATTATTTTTCGTACAGTATCCCAATAGCTCGGGTCATTTGCTTCTTGAGTTGCAAATACTGCCCGAGCATGCCAATTCGCTGATGGCAAACTGAAGGTCCCGTCCGGTGCAATATCGTATTCGATCAAATCGCCCATCCATGTTCCATTTTCAAACCATGGCCGGTAGGCTTTCGTCCCACTTGGATTAAGATCCGTGCTTTTGAATACGAAAGGTGCAATAGTTCGGGGAGATTGGGTGCTCGGGTCGAAAACTGCTGTTGCATTCAATGAGGTATTGAATAGCGTCACGAAAAAGCCTGTCACTACGATAAAAAAATTGTAACAACAACGGTTTACAGTAATTTTAATATTACTGTTCATGTTTTGGCTGATTATCGATATTACTGTGCAAAAAGTGCTCACTTATACTTACAGACGCTGCGCTTTTCCGAGCATATAAAAAATAAGCCACAACTTGAACAGCTAAAGGGTTTTCCTGAATGGTTACCATTTAAATAGGTTAATTTAGATTTTGCGACCTTTTTGCCCGGCGATTCTCATCCTCAAAGCGTTTAATTTTATGAATCCTTCCGCATCGATTTGCTTATATGCACCGCCGTCATCTTCGAATGTAGCAATTGTCTCGTCGAAAAGGCTGTCTGACTCCGATTTTCGACCGACAATCATCACATTGCCTTTATAGAGTTTTAGCCTTACGGTTCCATTCACAGGTAATTGCGAGGCGTCGATCATTTCCTGTAACATTTTTCGTTCCGGGCTCCACCAATAACCATTGTAGATCAAACTCGCGAAACGTGGCATAAGTTCATCTTTAAGATGTGCGACTTCACGATCCAAGGTAATCGACTCAATTGCCCGGTGTGCTTTCAACATAATCGTTCCTCCAGGTGTTTCGTAACAACCTCTGGATTTCATTCCGACATACCGATTTTCGACGATATCCAAGCGTCCTATTCCATGCTCCCCAGCGAATTTATTCAACGTTTGCAAAACTGAAGCTGGTGAACAAAGCTGGCCATCAATCTTGACGATATCGCCTTTTTTAAAGGTCAACTCGATAACCTTTGGTTTATCGGGTGCGTTTTCAGGGGAGACCGACCATCGCCACATATCTTCTTCAGGCTCTGCCCAGGGATCTTCGAGTATTCCTCCTTCGTACGAAATATGTAATAGGTTTGCATCCATTGAATAGGGGGAAGATTTACCCCGTTTCATTTCAACTGGAATACCATGTTTTTCGGCATAGCCAAGAAGTTTTTCTCGAGAGTTAAGGTCCCATTCACGCCAAGGAGAAATAATTTGAATATCTGGACGAAGAGCGTAAGCGCCCAATTCGAAACGAACTTGGTCGTTGCCCTTGCCAGTGGCTCCATGGGAAATTGAGTCGGCCCCTGTCATGTTAGCTATCTCGATTAACCGTTTTGCGATTAATGGACGCGCAATCGATGTTCCTAACAAATAGTCTCCCTCGTAGATCGTATTGGCCCTGAACATAGGGAAAACATAATCACGAACAAATTCTTCTTGAAGATTCTCAATAAAGATTTGTTTGATTCCCAAGGCTTCAGCTTTAATGCGCGCTGGTTCGACTTCTTCTCCTTGACCAATATCGGCCGTAAACGTTATGACCTCACAGTCGTAAGTTTCTTGCAACCATCTAAGAATTACAGAAGTATCTAGTCCTCCCGAATACGCTAATACCACTTTTCTTTTAATTTTTTTAGTCATAGCAAGCTAATTTAGTTGAATTTTTCGGAGGGGGATTATACAGGATAAAAATTGGCGGCAACTGTTTAGATTGGAGGGCTTACAAATCCACACTTCGAGTTCAGGAGGCTTTCCACTTTTGGACAGTATCGGTGGTGATTAGGTGATGATATCAATAACAACCCGGCTATTTTTTGCTTTTCCCGAGCGACTCCTATTGCTGAAACGCGGTTTACTTTCACCGAAAGAGCGTATAACAATCCGGCCCGATTCTACGCCCCTATCTTGAAGATAGTTTTTTATCTCCACAGCCCGTTTGTCTGATAGTATTTTGTTTTTTGACCTTGGACCTGAACTGTCTGTGTGCGAATTAATGATTAGTTTTCCATAGTTGAAATAACCTTTGTGATAATTGGCGAGTTCATTGAGTCGGTGTTTGTCTTTTTGGGTTAAATGGAAATTTTTTCCTCGATAGTAGTAAGTACGTAATGCTTCAGGACCAAATAAGTGGATTCGGATGGACTTTTTGCTATTCGAAGGCAGCAGTCGATGTTGATTTTTAATGGATCCGCTTTTAATACCCGCTTTAGTTAGTAGCGAACGAATACTGGCAAATCGCTTATTGAACCATGTTTTGCTTGTTTTTTGTTCTATGGCAGCGATTTCACTGCCGATTAGAATATTGCCACCACCAACGGCTTTCAAAAATTGATTAATTTGATCAAAGAACCTTGAAACTTGTTGGTCTGGTTTTTTGCTTTTAAACTCAAAATACAAAATCCGATCTTGGATATCGCTGATGGCTATGGGTAAGATGTTTTGGCGGCAGGAAATAAACTTTTCGTAAGCAGTTAAAAAATTTATTGAGGAAACCGAAACCCGGGTTTCTGAACCTATGAGCTTCTCAGTTGGTTTCTGGTAAATGAAAGTCGGAATACGGCCTATACGCAGTGCTTCAAACATCATTTCGGCAACGCGGCCACTGACCGACAAACGAGATGGTGTATTTGATCCAACCGGTTTTACAAGGGACACTCTGTGGTTTTGGTAGGAATCAACGCCATGCATCCACGCTGATGCCCTATCGCTTAATCTTGCCTCGACAATAGGGGCATGAAATCGTTGGGGTTTAAGGTAAAATTCCAGTGGATGGTTTCCTTCTACACGAAACCCGGAAACGCCATAGTTGGAAACGGTGTGAATTAACGAGCATTCGGTTTTACTTGTTTTGGCCGCCCATTTTGCTTGCAACATGGGCGTTTCGTAGAATTCTGCTAAGCTGGGTGCTGTCCAAAGAAGCCATAAGAAACAAGACCAGGGTATAACCGATTTCATGGGAAAATGTGTGTAAGGATACACAGCCATTATCGACCAAAATTGGGGTTTCTTTAGTTGTAAGCATCCTTAAGCTGCTTACAATTTAGTTCAGGTGATTACATGTCGTTATTATTTTCGGGGGTATTCTTGCTGGAGTTCCAGAGGTTTCAAGCAAAAACGTAATTGAACCTTTAAAGCACACACAGGGGGCGACGGTATGTCGTTGGCATCCAGTAGAATCAATAGATTCTGAAACCTCCATGGCGATTCCGAATGCGGCGGTCTAGCCAACTGATGCCGGCAATTAAGCCGAGAACTAAGGCAAGACCGGCAGCGCCCAAGGACCATGTAAGCGGTACTTGGATACCTCTTGCTGAGAGTAATCCCTTTATTTCTTGGTTTTCCTCGGTAAGCCGCCCAAGTTGGCTAAGGTACTTCGATTTAACATTTTCTAATTCCTGTTGTGATGCTGACAACTGATCCCGTTTTTTGCGAGTTTCTTCCAAAGAGAGTTGGGATTGAGAAAGAGCATCACGCAGTCTTTCTACTTCCTTTTTTAGATTCGGAAGTGCAATTTTGGCGGGTGGCGAATCGACCAAATACCCTGCTTTGACCCAGCCGGTTACACCTCGTGCTGTGCGTACTCGAGCCCAGTGAACCTTTCGCTCAAGGACACTAAGTTCTACATCACTCGCTAGTGTCCTCTGGGGTTTGCCACGACCACCGCGTTCTGAGTACATTCCGAGACGTAATTCATCGGTAACCCAGGCTTTTTCAACAGCAGAAACCGACAAGGGAGTTGAGAGAAATAAAAGGAAAGCGGCCAAAAGGATGAAATGGTCTGCTCGTTCAAGGGGTTTGTTAGCGATTTTGTTTTCGATCATCGTGAGACGACTAGGAATTTAATGTTGAGGAAAAATAAAAAACTAAAGGTGTTTCTTAATAGTAATTGTTAAACTTAGTCAGAGCTTTTTGACTCACTTTCTAAGTATATTTTCTTTTCTTTTCTTTACAAGAAGTTATTCATTCAAATTATTGTTCTTCGACAAAACTTAGTTGATATAGATAAACAGTTGCTGGACTATTAATAAATGGAGTTCGAATTAATCAATACAGATGGGTTATCGAGGCTAGGACAGCTCAGATTTATGCGTGGTACAGTACAGACACCTGTTTTTATGCCAGTCGGGACTTATGGGACAGTTAAAGCGATGACACCGGAAGAACTCCAGGGCATTGGAGCTGAGATGATCTTGGGAAATACCTTTCACTTGATGCTTAGGCCCGGCGTAGAGATTATTAAACGCCACGGTGATCTACATAGGTTTATGCATTGGGAAAAACCGATTCTAACCGATTCGGGGGGGTTTCAAGTATTCAGCTTGGGTGAAAATAGAGTCATTAGTGAGCGGGGTGTCGAATTTCGTTCTCCCATCAATGGAAGTCCAGTTTTTCTGGGGCCAGAGGAGTCGATGTGTGTGCAGCGTGCTCTGGGCGCCGATATCGTTATGATCTTTGATGAATGTACACCATATCCTGTTTCTTTTAAAACTGCGGAAGCTTCGATGCAATTGTCTTTACGTTGGGCGGAACGCAGTAAACAAGAACATGGTGATAGCCCTGCAGCATTATTTGGGATAGTTCAGGGTGGAATGTATCCTGAATTACGATCATTATCCTTACACGGCTTGACCAAAATAGGTTTTGATGGATACGCCATTGGAGGATTGTCGGTGGGTGAACCTAAACAAGCAATGCTTGACGTTCTCAATGTCCTGATTCCTGAAATGCCTCATCATAAACCTCGGTATTTGATGGGTGTCGGTACACCTGAGGATTTGGTTGACGCTGTCAGTAGAGGGATTGATATGTTTGATTGCGTACTCCCAACACGGAATGCCCGCAACGGCCATTTATATGTTTCAACGGGTACTATTCGCATTCGTAACAGCCAGTATCAAGACGATCTGCGACCGTTAGACGAAGCTTGTGGTTGTTATACGTGTCAACACTATTCGAGAGCTTATCTTCGTCATCTTGACAAATGTGGGGAAATTTTAGGTGCGAGATTAAATACGATCCATAATTTATTTTATTACCAAAGCCTTATGTCTGGTTTGAGAGAAGCAATCGTGTCACGCCAAATGGACCGATTCATCGAAAAATTTTATCATCAACGAAGGGTATAAGTGCTGATTTTGTGTCATAATCTCCTGCTTAATTCGAGAAAAGAATAAATACTAGGTGAGCGATGAACTTTTTTATATCTGACGCATTTGCGCAAGCTTCAGGCCAGAGTCAGGATTATGCGGGATTGATTTTTCCCGTGATTATCCTGATTTTCTTTTATGTGATGTTTATCCGTCCTCAATCCAAACGGCAAAAAGAACATCAAAAATTGGTAGCGGCTCTCACCAAGGGAGCCGAACTTGTTACGAATGGTGGCTTATTAGGTCGTGTCGTTAGTGTCGACGAAAATTTTGTCAAAATCGAGGTGGCTGAGAATGTGCAAGTTCAGGTTCAGTTGAATGCAATTGGTAGTATGATGCCGAAGGGCACTTACAAGAGTCAAAAAACCAAGTCTAAATAATCGTTAACCAATACAGGATTTGTGATGCAGAATCGTTTTCCGATCTGGAAAAATGCCTCAATTATAGGTGTTTTTCTTATCGCGGCACTCTACGCTTTGCCAAACTTTTATGGGGAGGATCCGTCCGTACAGATTTCGCCTCTTCGTAATTCAGAAATTAATCAGGCCACAGTCGGTGAGGTTGAAAATCTTTTGAGCAATGCGGGGATTTCATTCAAAAAAGGTGTGCTGGAAAACGAACGAGTTTTGGTGCGATTCGACAATACTGAAAGCCAACTCGAAGCAGCCGATCTGCTGAAATCTAAAATGGAAAAAGGTTATTCTGTTGCCCTTAATCTAGCGCCAGCAACGCCCTCGTGGTTGGCCGCGCTGGGGGGTGATCCGATGTACTTAGGGTTAGATCTGCGTGGTGGGGTTCATTTTCTGTTGGAAGTGGATATGGAGGCGGCGGTTAGTCAAGCTGTAGAGCGTTATACAAATGATATCCGGTCGTTACTGAGAAATGAAAAAATTCGTTATCTTTCAGTTTCGCGGAATGGTGAAACGATTAATGTGAAATTTAAGGACAGTGAGGTATTGGAAAAGGCGGAAACAGTTATTCGAAACGAATTCAGGGCATTAGTGCTGCGTCCGGATGTTGATGGGTTGGAATTATCGGCTGCTTTATCTGACGCTGAGCGTAAGGAAATTCGTAAGTTTGCTATTGCACAGAATATGACTACATTGCGTAATCGGGTGAATGAGTTGGGTGTGGCGGAACCCTTAGTTCAGCAGCAGGGAACCGAACGCATTGTTGTCCAGCTGCCAGGCGTGCAGGATACGGCACGGGCAAAAGAGATTCTTGGCGCGACTGCTACGCTAGCATTCCGATTAGCGGATGTTGAACATGATGTGCAAAAAGCTGTAGATTCCCGTGCACCGATTGGAACAAGGTTATATTACCAGCGCAACGGCCAGCCAATTCTTTTGAAAAGGCGAGTGATCGTGACCGGAGATCAGATTGTTGATGCGTCTTCAGGGCTTGATCCCCAAAGAGGTTCACCGGCAGTATACGTTACTCTTGATGGTGTTGGCGCCAAAAAAATGGGGAAGATTACGCAGAAGAACATCGGAAAACCGATGGCTGTTGTATTTATTGAAAACAAAGTTGAAACACGGATTGCCAATGGGAAAAAAATCCGTGTAAAGAATAAGGTGGAAGAAGTCATCAATGTTGCGACGATACGCGATGCCTTTAGCAAACGGTTTCAAATTACCGGATTGGATTCTACTCAGGAAGCTCGAAATTTGGCTCTGTTATTGAGGGCAGGGGCTTTGGCTGCGCCGATCGATATTGTCGAGGAAAGAACTGTGGGCCCAAGCTTGGGTCAGGACAATATTGAAAAAGGTATGATATCCGTTGTTGTGGGGTTAATCCTTGTATTACTTTTCATGGGTGGTTACTACAAAGTGTTTGGTGTGATCGCAGACTGTGCTTTGATTATCAATATTGTGTTGATCGTCTCGGTACTATCTATGCTGCAAGCAACTCTAACACTGCCGGGTATAGCTGGAATTGTATTGACAGTGGGTATGGCTGTCGATGCTAATGTATTGATATTTGAAAGAATTCGCGAAGAACTAAAAAATGGCAATACTCCACAGGCGAGTATTTTTTCAGGATATGAAAAAGCTTTTTCCACTATTTTAGATGCGAATATTACTACGCTAATTGCAGCAATAATCCTCTTCGGTTTTGGAACAGGGCCGATAAAAGGATTTGCTGTCACTCTCTCAATAGGAATTTTAACGTCCATGTTTACAGCGATTCTCGGGACGCGGATGATCATCAATTTCATTTACGGTGAACGCAAACTTACTAAGCTCTCTATTTAGTGGGCTTATTTTGAGATTTTTCATAAAACATTCCTAGATATACCAACATGAAAAAGACTTCGAAGGCCCTATTTAACATCGACTTTTTAGGGAAAAGAAAACTGGCGCTGGGTTGTTCATCGGCTTTTATTTTAGCATCGATCATTTCTTTACTTGCTCAAGGATTGCATCTTGGTCTTGATTTTACAGGGGGTACACTGGTAGAAGTTGGGTATCAGGATACGGTAGATTTGCCTAAAATGAGGGATGTGCTAGGTACGGGAGATTTTCCCGGTGCTACAGTCCAGCATTTCGGTTCATCAAAAGATATACTCATTCGATTAGCCCCGAACGAGAGGGATAGTAGTGCTAGTTACAGCACTCAAGTGATTGAAGTTCTCGATTCTGGTTACGGTGAAAAGGGTGACTTACGGCGAGTTGAATTTGTGGGTCCGCAAGTGGGCGACGAATTGACTGAGAATGGTGGGTTGGCGCTACTTTACTCGCTTCTGTGCATCTTAATGTATGTCGCTTGGCGGTTCGAATACCGCTTTGCTTTAGGATCAGTGGCAGCGTTGGGTCATGACGTTATCGTAACACTTGGGATTTTTTCAATTTTCAGAATGAATTTTGATCTTACTGTGTTGGCGGCACTTTTAGCCGTAATCGGTTATTCGCTCAATGATACGATAGTAGTCTATGATCGAATTAGGGAAAATTTCAGGAAAATACGAAAAGGTTCGTCTGAAGAGATTATGAATGTTTCTTTGAATCAGACTTTAAGCCGAACAATAGTGACTTCATTGACAACTTTATTGGTTTTATTGGCCTTAGCTATTCTTGGTGGTGAGCTCATCCATAATTTTGCAGTAGCTTTAATTATAGGTGTTTTGGTAGGAACATACTCGTCAATCTACATTGCTAGTCCAATTGTCTTAGGACTTGGGGTTAGTAAAGCCGATTTAGTGTTACCCGAAAAAGAAGGGATGATTGTAGACAATCGGCCTTAGAAATCTGTCTGAGCAAAAAGGGTCTGCTCGGGTAAAGTGGGTTTTGCCCTTATACGTACTGCAAAATTCATTGAAATTGCCTAATATTTGTGTCATTTAGTCGAAAAATGACTTTATAGCTGCCTTCACGTGTTAGCTTCGATTCCAGGACCGCGCTGTGCTAGCTTGGTTGTTCTTGGAAAGGGTACTACAGGCATTGTTTTGAGTAGTGCCTATGGGGCTTCTTCGTTAAAACACATGGTACAGTTCGTCATAGCTGACTTTTGTCGGTTTCGGAACGGGTCCAAGGTGTAGCATCTTGCAAAAACTCTTGCTGTGGCTGTCAATCGCGCTGCGAATATCTTAACCAACATCTAATTTTTTGGCGGTTTCGCTAATCATCCGCACTACAAATATTCGATCAGTTGCTTTTGCGATACTATCGTCGGCTTAGATGGTTTGCGTGAGAATCTCAGAATATACCAAGTTTTGCTGTCTAAAAGCGTTTTTTTAAACAGCTGGGGTTGCGCTATTCGCCGCGCGAGGTATTGGTAGGTGCTCATTATTCTATCGAAAATATTTATTTAAGATGGTATCGGAAACGAATATGAAATTCTTACATATTCTGATTAATTTGAACACCGATTCTGGCCAACTTGAACACCAGAAATCTAACGGATCGATGATAAGTTATTTTTACCCCAAGTGTTCAAGTTGGGTCAAACTATTTAATTTTTTT
>Ga0209992_10001677_pt1 | contig 22340 bp, 22 predicted proteins | sample 2SBtaG_2_FD_182564 | JGI IMG/M metagenome (GOLD analysis project Ga0209992, IMG submission 182564) | Deep subsurface microbial communities from Kolumbo volcano to uncover new lineages of life (NeLLi) - 2SBTROV12_ACTIVE470 metaG (SPAdes)... | ecosystem: Environmental > Aquatic > Marine >... | reverse complement strand
GGCCTCCCACAGGGCGCGGTTGTTGGACTCGTCGCACTCCGCTGCCGCCGCGGTGCCGGTGCCGTCGTCGTTGACCTGGACCCGGATGGCCTGGCCGTCCAGGGCGTTGACGTCGAACTCCAGCACGGTGCCTTCGGCCACGCCACCCGCGGGCACGCCACCGGTCTGGGTCCAGGTGTGGATCGGCACGTCGCCCGTGCCCGCGGCAGCCGCACCGGCGTAGACGGCGACCGGCACGCTGCCCGAGACGTCGACGCCGCCCTGGTTGGTGACCTGGACCGCTACGAACACCGGCGCGTCCTCCTGGCACGACGGGAAGCACACGTCGGTGATGGTGATCCTGAGGTCCGCCGCAAGGTCCTCGCCGTCCGTGCACGTGTGGTCGACCGGGACCTCGCTCACCGGCTCTCCGACGATGCCGCAGTCCTCCCAGACGATGGGGGCGCTGTCGGTGCCGGAGTCGATCACCGGATTGTCGACGTCGTTCTCGACGCTGAAGCTGTAGTCGCCCTGGCCGCAGCCGGGCAGGCACAGGGCCAACAGCACGGGCACCAGGCGCATCGCGAGCCTCCGGGGGTGGGCTTCCTGTAGCCCAGGCCCGGAGCAACAGCCAAGCCAGACAGATTGCAAGCGCGCTGGAACCGACCCGTCACAGCCGTCGCATTACACCGGCCCGATGTGGCTTCCCCTCACCGCCGCCGCCCTCGCCGGGGGCGCCGCTGCCGCGTCCTGGCGCCTGGCCCGCCGACACCCCGAGACCCGCTGGGACTGGGACGGCCTGGACCCGGCAGACCTGCGCTTTCCCCCGGACTTTCGCTGGGGCACCGCCACGGCGGCCCACCAGATCGAAGGCGGCCTGGACCGCAACAACTGGTCTTGGTGGGAGCAGCAGACCCGCTGGGGCAAGCCCACCATCTACCAGGGCCAGAAGGTGGGACTGGCCTGTGACAGCTATGCCCGGTACCGCGAGGACATCGGGCTCATGAAGGCCCTGGGTGTCGACAGCTACCGCCTGTCCCTGCCCTGGAGCCGCCTGGAGCCAGAGCCCGGCGTGTTCGATGAGGCGGCCATCGCCCACTACCACGACCAGATCGACGCCCTGCTCGAGGCCGGCATCACGCCCATGCTGACGCTGCACCACTTCACCCACCCCCAGTGGTTCGAGGAGCGCGGCGGGTTCTTGGCGCGCGGCAACATCCCGCTGTTCGTGAAGTTCAGCGAGCGCATGTTCCGGGAGTACCGGGACAAGGTCTCGCTGTGGTGCACCCACAACGAGCTCTGCGTGGTGGCCATCATGGGGTACCTGGGCGGCATCTTTCCCCCGGGTCACCACAGCTACAGCAAGATGTGCCGCGCGATGCGCAACATGCTGATCAGCCACGTGCGGGTGTACCAGGCGCTCAAGGCCCTGCCCGGCGGTGACACTGCGCAGATCGGGCTGGTGAAGAGCCTGTTCCAGTTCGATCCCTACCACCGGTGGAGTCCGGTCGACTGGGCCGGGGCGCGCTTCTGTGAGCGGGCTTGGAACGGCCGCATCCTGGACTTCCTGAAGCACGGGGTGTGGCGGGTGCACGTGCCGGGGCTGGCCTGGCAGGACGAGGCCTACCCCGAGGCGGTGGGTGCCACGGACTTCATCGGGCTCAACTACTACAGCCACATCCTGTTCCGCAGCCTGTTCGTGCCCGGCGTTCACCCCCAGCCGGCCCGACGGCCTGGCACGGCCTGGACCGACATGCCCTATGGGCTGTACCCGGAGGGCTTCTACCGGGCCTTGATGACGCTGGGTGAGCTCAAGCGCCCCATCTATGTGACCGAGTGCGGCATCCCGGACGCAGCTGACACGCTGAGGGAGCGGTGGATCCGTACCTACGTCTACGCGATGTCCCGGGCCATCGCCGACGGCGCAGACGTGAAGGGCTTCTACTACTGGTCCTTGCTGGACAACTTCGAGTGGGCTGAGGGCTACAGCCAGTCCTTTGGGCTGTACCACGTCGACTACGAGACCCAGGCCCGCACCCTGCGGCCCGGTAGCCAGGCCTACGTGGACATCATCCGTGCTGCCCGAGGAGGCTGAGCGCAGGGCCCTGAGGGACCGGGTCGGGGCCGAGTTTCGGGCACACTTCGGGCGAGGACCAGCGGTGGTCGCGACCGCCCCCGGGCGCATCAACCTCATCGGGGAGCACACGGACTACTGCGCCGGGCTGGCCCTGCCGGCCGCCATCGATCGCTGGATGGTGGTCGCGCTGGCGCCCCGCACCGACGGCCAGGTGCGGGTCCGCGCTGCCGATCTGGACGCGAGCGCCACCTGGACCCTGGGCAGCGCCGCGCCGAAGGCCCCGGGCTGGGCTTGTATGGCCGCAGGCGCGGTCGCAGAGACCCAGGCCGCTGGAACCCAGGTGCCCGGGTTCGACGCCTGGGTCCGGGGGACCGTGCCCCTGGGCAGCGGCCTGTCGAGCTCGGCGGCGCTGAGTCTGGCGTGGCTGGCTGCGCTGGCCGCGCTCACGGGTCTCGCTGAAGCGCCCCTGGCCCGCGCAAGGCGAGCCCAGGCCATCGAGAACCACTGGCTGGGTGTGCGCACCGGGCTGCTCGACCCGCTGGCGATCCTGCTCGCTCGCCCCGGTGAGCTCGTGCGGCTGGACTTTGCCTCCCTGGAGTGGACCCGGCACCCCACCACGCTCACGGACTGGCGGTGGGTGGCGGTTCACAGCGGTGTGTCCCGGACCCTGGCAGACAGCGCCTACGACACCCGGGTGGCCGAGTGCAAGGCGGGCCTCGTGGCTCTGCGCGGCCCCGAAGCCCCGATCCAGGCCCTGCGGAGCGTGCAGCGCGAGGAGCTCGATGCAGGGGCGATCTGGGGCCGCAGGCTGCACCACGTGATCAGGGAGAACCAGCGGGTCGACCAGACCGTCGACGCCCTCGCCGTCGGAGACGCCCACACCATCGGGCAGCTGCTGCTCGCATCCCACGAGAGCCTGCGGGTCTCCTTCGAGGTGAGCTGCCCAGCTCTGGACCGCCTGGTCGAGCGGGCCCAGGCGCTGCCGGGCTGTGTCGGCGCAAGGATGATGGGCGGTGGCTTCGGCGGCTGCACCCTGAACCTGGTCCACCGGGACGCGGTGCCGTCTTTCATCGCGGTCATGGCCCGCGACCCGGATCGCCGCGGCAAGGCGGAACATCGGGCCCTGGCCCTGCGAGTGGTGGGCGGACCCATGGTCCAGCGCCCGGAGATGTAATCGCCCGTACATCGGCATCTGTCAGGTTCGAGCGTAGGTTGCAGGTGGGTACAGTCGGGAGGACCCTTGGTCACAAGGTCCGCAGACGATGCTGGGACGCCGGGCTGGCAGCCGACGGCACAGCGGGCAGAGCGGGGTGTTCGCACCCGTCGATGGCTCCGGGTGGCGCTCTGCGTGCCGCTGGCGCTGCTACCGGTCTGGCTCGCGCTGGCCCGAACCGAGTGGGCCCACGGCACGCCCCTGGTCCAGAGCCTGCTCCAAGACCCCGAGGTGCTGGTCGACCTGCTGTTGGTGTGCGTGGTGCTCGCAGGGGGCATCATCCTGCTGGGCAGTCGTGTGGCCCAGGACCTGCGGGACCAGCAACAGGCGCTGCTGGCCAGCGTCCAGGCCCACCAACAGGCCCAGGTCCAGGCCCGAGCACGCAGGGACGAGCTCCTGAGCGAGGTGCTGCCGGACCGGGTCACCGACCAGCTGCTGGCCGAGCCCGGCCCGGTGGCCGAGCTCCACGAGAACGTCACGGTGATCTTCGCCGACGTGGTGGGGTTCTGCACCCTGGCGTCGCGCTGGGAGCCCGTGTGGGTGGTCGATCTGCTGAACCGGCTCTTCTCCCAGCTCGACGCCATCTCAGACCGGCACGGCCTGGAGAAGATCAAGACCATCGGCGACGCCTACATGGCCGCTGCAGGGCTGCCGGGAACGAACCCGGATCACGTGTGGGCGGCGGTCCAGGCCGCTCGGGAGATGCTCGCCGCCGCGGCGTCGGTCCAGCTGATCCCCGGCGGACTGGAGCTGCGGGTGGGCATCCACACCGGGCCGGTGGTGGCCGGCGTCATCGGCGACACTCGGCCGGCCTTTGATCTGTGGGGCGACACGGTCAACGTGGCGAGCCGCATGGAGAGCCTGGGGCGGCCGGGCATGATCCATGTGAGCGAGACCACGCTCAAGCTGCTGGGCGACGCCATCCCTTCGACAGACGGCGGCACTCTGGTGATCCCGGGGCGGGCGCCGCTGCGGACCTGGCTCTTGGAGCTGGCGCCCCTCAGCGCGCCCCAGAAGAACGCTCCGCGCGGTGCTTGACCCAGGCGGTGCCCTCGGTCAGCGCGTCCTTGCTCAGGTAGCGAACGATGAAGTCGGGGGCCCAGCGGATGCGCATGTCGCTGGCGTACTCCAGCCGCGTCACCGGCGGATCGGTGCTGACCGGCGTGACCAGCCAGTAGCCCACCATGTCGTCGACGTCGGACTTGCGGCTGTAGTCCAGGGTCCACGACATCCAGCCTTCATCCCGGCGGACCAGGTTGTCGGTGAAGTAGTCCACGCTCATGCCGAACAGGGACAGCTCGAAGGCGATGAGCCAGTGGTGCCCACGGCGGGCGTAGATCTCCGCCGACTCCACGTGGGCGACCCAGTCCGGGTAGCGGTCGTAGGCCAGGATGGTGTCCCACACCACGTCGGCCGGGGCGTCGATGTCCTGGATGGCCAGGGCACGCCCGCCGCCGTCGTAGCGGACCTGCTTCATCACGGCCTGGCCGCGGCCGAGCTCGGCCAGATCCTCCGCGGTGAGCGCCGTGGCAGCCGGTCGGCTCGTCGTGGGCGCCAGCTTGCCCTGGTGGGGATGGGGCTTGTCCGCGTTGGCGGCGAGCACGGCGGGCAGGGCCAGCAGGAATAGGGGTCGCATGTCGGAGCAGATATCTGCCGATCGGTCGGTGAACCAGCCATCGTTGCCCGATCGCCCCGGTGAATAGCCCGCGCCACCCGGGCGTAGGGCATGTCGGAGGACCCCGATGACCCTCGAACGCCTGCGCCCGCTGCTCCTGTCCGCCCTGGCCTGGGTCGCGTCGACCCTCTACGCCGTGTCCCCAGCCGACCTGATTCCCGACGTGCTGCCGCTGATCGGATGGGCCGACGACGCCTTCACCCTGTGCATGGCGGCGGTCATCACGCTGTACTCGGCCCGTCGCCGGGCGCTGTTGGCCGCAGAGGCCGCTCAGTCGGCCCGGTGACGGGCGTCGACCAGGGCCAGGGCCGCCACGCCGGCGGTCCCCTCCCCTCCTGGGTCGGTGTCGAACCAGGCCGCAAGGATCTCCCGGGCCATGTCCGCGCTCAGGGTGCGGTTGGACAGACAGATCACGTTGGCGTGGTTCCACACCCGTGCACCGGCCGCCGTGCCCGGATCGGCGCACAGAGCGGCCCGCACACCGGCGATCTTGTTCGCGGCGATCGAGATGCCGGTGCCCGTCCAGCAGCAGAAGACCCCCTCGTCGCAGTCCCCTGACGCCACCGCCAGCGCAGCGGCCTCGGCGGTCGTGGCCCAGGGCGCGTCCACTCCGGTGGCCGGGCTGCCGAACAGGCGGACCTCGTGCCCCCGGGCCTCGATCAGGGCCTTCAGCGTGTCGTGGACCGGGTAGGGCTCATCCGAGCACAGGGCGATGCGCATCGCCTCAGCAGCCCGACGTGTCGAGGTCTGGGTCGAAGCGGATGGGGACCTGGCGCCCGATCACGTCGTCCAGGGACACGTCGACGCAGGCGATCTGTCCGTCGGCGCAGGGCTCACAGGTGCCCTCCATGCCCTCGACCAGGGCGCACACGTCGGTGCCCTCCTTGAACAGCGGTGCCAGCTCCCGGGTGTCCAGCACCGCATCCAGGGTGCCGCTCTGCCAGTCCTCGCCGTCGGGCGAGAACAGGGCGGTCAGCCCCATGTAGTCCAGCGACACCGGGTGTCCGCCCAGGCTCAGGGGCAAGGCCGCGCCGTGCACCTCCAGCCAGGGGTTGCCGCTGAAGTCGGCGGGGGGCAGGGCATGCACCGGCTCGCACTTGGACTGGCGGCCGTCGACCGCCCCCAGTGCGATGGCCAGCTCGATGATGTCGCCGTCCTCGCGCACCACGTGGAACAAGGCCGGGCCCGAGTCCAAGTCGGCGAACACCGTGGCCAGGCCCGGGGGCTCCAGCACGGTCACGTCCAGCAGCGAGACCGCATAGGTCGCGCCTTCGAGCACCACCTCGACCGGCGGCTCCTGGGGGAGCAGGGCGTCGTCGGCCACCATCTCGTCCAGGCCGAAGCCACAGGCGCTGAGCATCACGGGGAGCAGGACCATGGCACACCTCCAGGGGAGAGCGGGCGGCCGAATACCGCGTCGCCCGGGACCACACCAGCGGGGGTCGCGGTTGCTACCGGTTCGTCACCCGGCGCCGACACCGTCCGGCTCAGCGACCACCACGTAGTCGGCCCCGCAGCGCAGGCCGTCCAGCTTCCCCACCAGGGCCAGCCCCTCCTCGCGCAGCGCCTCGATTCGCCCGGTCAGCGCCTGGACCAAGACCGGGTCGCGCACGAGCACGAGCTTGCGGGTCGCCACGTCGAGCTGGCGGTTCACAAAGGCCTCCCGGTAGACGATGGGCAGCGCCCACGCGTCGGCGATGCGGTACCCAGAGGCGTCGAGCTGGCGGTGCACCCAAGCCTGGGGGAACTCCCGGTAGCAGCGGCGACCTGCCAGCAGGATGCAGGCGTCGCGCAGGCGCACCATGCGCTGGAGCCAGGCCTCCTGCTCGGTGCCCTCGTGGCCCAGGATGGGGGTCACGCCGACCACGTAGAGGCGCGTGCCCACGTGGCGGTGGAGCCGACCGAAGAGCTGGTCCTGGTAGTAGGGGGCGAAGCCGTCCATGGCGCCCAGCAGGTAGTCGGCCAGGACCGTGTCGAAGGCCTGGCCGAGCAGGAGCGCCGGGTCGGACCAGTCCCCGCGAACCAGCGCCCCCGTGGAGCTGCGCACAAGCCCGAGCCGATCGCGGATCCGCGTCTCCATGTGCCGATCTGCGGTGACCCCGACCCAGCCCCGGTGGTCCAGGCCGGCGACCCAAGAGGTCGAGTGGGGTCCGGCGCCGGCGTCCAGCACGCGCCCCCAGGGGCGATCCCCCTGGTAGCGGGCGATGCTGTCGAACAGGCTGTCTCCGCTCATCGGCCGGGCCTCTGCGACCCGTGATATCCCACCTGCGATGCGCTGCTGGCTGCTGATCCTGGCCCTCGGGGCCTGTGACCGCACGGGGTCGGGCACGACCGGGCCCGGCGACGACTCGGCCAGTGCGCCAGACCTCGACCACGACGGCTGGTCCTGGCCCGACGACTGCGACGACGCCGATCCGGCGGTGCACCCGGACGCCGACGAGATCTGTGACGACCGGGACAACGACTGCGACGGCAACGTGGACGGTGACGACGCAGTGGACCGCCAGACCGCCTATGTCGACGCCGACGGCGACGGCCACGGCGACCCGGACCAGCCGGTGCTGGTCTGCCGGCTGGGTTGGGGGCAGGCGGCGACCGGGGACGACTGCGACGACAACAGCTCGGACAACCACCCGGGCAACGACGAGGCCTGCGACGGGCTCGACAACGACTGCGACGTGGCCATCGACGAGGGCCTGCCAGTCACCGACCACTACCCGGACCTGGATGGGGACGGCTACGGGGACAGCGCCGCCGCCCTGCAGGACTGTGCCGCACCGTCGGGCCACGTGTCCCAGGGCGGCGACTGCGACGACACCACCGAGCTGGCCCACCCGGACACCCCAGAGGTCTGCGGCGACGGGCTGGACAACGACTGCGATGGCACCGACAACGGCTGCACCCCTACAGGGGAGATCGCGCTGGAGACCGCCGGGCTCCAGATCCTGGGCGGGACCTCGGGCCTGCAGCTGGGGTACGGCCTCTCAGCGCCTGCAGACCTGGATGGCGACGGCTTCGACGACCTGTGGCTCGGGGCCATCGGCGCGGGGTCTGGCGCCGACGAGACCGGGGGCGCCCTGCTGCTGAGCGGACCGCTGTCCGGCACGGTCGACGCGACCGCGACGGCAACCGCCTGGCTGCTGGGCAGTGCCGACGGCGACGGCGCAGGACGGGCCGTGGCCCACGGCGATCTCGACGGGGACGGGGTCCTGGAAGCCCTGGCCGGGGCCTGGGGCGACGACGCGGAGGGGGCCAACGCCGGGGCGGTCTGGGTCCAGGCTGGCCCGGTGCCCGGCGCGGACGACGCCTGGCGGGTGCTCGGGCCGATCTCTGGCAGCTACCTGGGCTGGTCCCTGGCGGTGGGCGACGTGAACGGCGACGGCATGGACGACCTGCTCACCGGAGGACCCAATGACAGCGCCGCCGCCAGCACCGCCGGTGGCGCCTGGCTCTTCTACGGGCCTCTGACCGGGAACCTGGCGGCGACCGATGCCGACACGCGCTTCTACGGCCAGGCCGCAGCGGACCAGGCCGGCGCCACGGTCGGCCTGGTGGACCTCGACGGGGACGGCCGGGTGGACCCCGCCATCGGGGCCCCGTTCCAGGACCGGGGCGCCACCGCCGCAGGGGCCATCTACGGCATCACCGACGCCCCCCGGGGGGACGTGGGGCTCGCAGCAGCCACCGTCACCTGGACCGGAGTCAAGGCCAACGACAACGTGCGCCTGGCGGCCAGCGCGGGCGACCTGGACGGCGACGGCTGGGCAGACCTGGTGATCGGTGCGCCCTATGCCCAGTCGGGGCTCTCGGAGCTCGGCGCGGCCTACGTGATCTACGGGCCGGCCACCGCCGGTGGGTCGCTCTCCAGCGCGGACGCGACCCTCTGGGGGGCCCACGACGACGACCTGGCCGGGCTCTCGGTGACGGGGGTCGGGGACTTCGACGGGGACGGCCTGGGCGACCTGGCGATCGGGAGCCACGGCGCCGCGGGCGAGCGCGGCCAGGCCGCACTCGTGCTCGGGCCCATCTGGGGCACGGTGGACCTGGCCACCGCCCAGGTCACCTGGCTCGGAGACGCCGAAGGGGACCAGGCCGGCTGGGGGGCCGTGCCGGCTGGGGACCTGGACGGGGACGGGACCGACGACGTGCTGATCTCGGCCCGACTGGCCGACGCGGAAGCAGGCGCGGTCTACGGCGTGCTGGGCGGGGGACTCTGAGCGTCCCCGCTCCGCCACCACCACGTCAAGAGGCCCATCCACAGGCTCGCCAGGACCATGCCCAGCAGCTCCCGCCCCTGCTCGCTGTCCACCAGGCCCTGGCCGCTGGGCACAGCCGGCGCCACAGCGATGGCCGCCGCGCCGGTCAGCACACACAACAGCGCCGACAGCTTCCACCGGGGTCGCCCCAGCACCGCAGACAGGCACAGCACCGCCGCGACCCCATAGGCCGCCATCCAGTTGGCGGCGTCGGGATCGTTGTGCTGCACGGCCGCCGAGTAGGCGAAGAGCCCGCCCATCAGGCCGTTGGCCAGACGGAACAGGCGCTCGGTGTCCGGACCCTCCGACGTCATTTCAGGGGGTGAAGTTCCAAGCCTTGAGGCAGGCCAGGCGGGGCTTCAGGTAGTCGTCCACCACGGCCCGATGGGCGGGGTGCGCCAGGTACCCCGGCACGTCGTCCAGGCTGGCCAGCGTGACCTGGAGCCCGATGTCCCAGGCCCGGGTCGCCGGCTCGTCGGCGCAGACCCCGACCCTCGCGGCCTGGACCTGGGGCACCTGAGCCAGGGCATCTCGAATGGCCTGGGCGGCTTCGGCCCGACCCGCCGCGTGGCTGTGGGGGTCGCTCAGCTTCACGAAGACATAGCGGGTCACCATGGCTGGCGACTAACGCAGCGCAGACGGCGCCATGTCGAAGTACGGATAGGCCGCGACCAGGCCCTGGGGCAGGCCCTCGCTCTCGGCCAGGCGCAGGGGGATCGGATCCCCGCCCAGGTCAAAAGACAAGGCGCCGTTGGTCATCTTGAACGAGAAGCCGTAGTCGACCTCGGAGCCCAACAGGCGACCCTCGGCGGCGTCCCACAGTCCCATCACCATCGTGAACACGTAGGGCTCCCAGTCCTGGGCCCAGCGCAGGCCGCTCTCGGCCACCTGGTCCTTGATGACGGCTTCGAAGTCCGAAGACATCTCCCGGTATCCGACCCCCAAGAACGCGGACTCGAGCATCGTGGTGGGCGTGCGCTCCCCCCACTCCCAAGGGTCCATGTCGTCGCAGTCGGTCTCCAGGAAGGTCAGGCTGATCGCATAGCCAGCCCACAGCTCCGGGTCGTCCAGGGTGTCCAGGCCCTCGACGTTCATCACGCCGAACCAGGAGCAGGAGTAGTTCTCGCGGTTGGCGCTGTCGCCGAAGTACCGGGCCTCGGCAAAGGTGATCATCATGACCGGCGGCAGGGTGCTGGCCGGGTCGTTGGGGTCCAGGGTGAACTCGTCCAGCCGCTCCCCGTCGTAGGCCGCATAGGTCTCGACAAAAAAGCCCACGGGCTCGAAGTAGTGCTCGCCAGAGGAGGTCCAGTCGCCGCTGTCCTGGCCCGTGTCGCCTGGACCGCCGGTGCAGCCCAGGGCAAGCACCCCCAGGACCGGAAGGAGAGCCAGGTGGAGGGGCAGCCTCATCACGTCATCCTCGTTGCCCGACGACCCGGTCGTGGCTCCAGGATTCCCTGAGTCCATGGCGATGGCAAGCTCTCAGATGATTCCGGGGGCCCGGTGTCTTAGGATCCCGGTCGTGATGATGACCAGTGCACTGATGTTGACCTGGCTCGGGGTCGGCCCCGCCGACGCCGTCCGCTTCAAGAAGATGCCCGACGATCAGGTCGTCCGGGTCCTGCGCGAGGACCCCAAGACCGAGAACCGGATCGCGGCCGCACAAGAGCTGGCCCTGCGCCAGTCGGCCCTTGGGGTGCCCTACCTGGGGGCCGTCTGCGAACGCGACGAGGCGCTGACGGTGTGCCAGGCCGCGGTCACCGCCCTGGTGGACATCCGGACCGCCGACGCCAACACCGAGCTCAACCAGATCCTCGAGGCCGAGGGCCTGCCCGAGTCAGAGCGCCGCCGGGCCCTGGCCACCCTGGCCGACCGCGACCAGGAGCGGCTCAAGAACACCCTGCCGCGGTTGGTGGCGCGCTATCGCCTGCAGCCCGAGGGCCTGGGCAAGGACGTCTTCGACCAGGTCAAGGCCCTGGGACTGACCGAGCTCTCCGAAGCCTCCCTGTTCGCCGCATCGGACCCCGACGCCCGACGGGGCACCCGGGTCGCAGCCATGTTCGCCGCCGAGGCCTTCGAGCACCCCAACCTCCACGACGCCTGGCTGGTCAACCTGCCCCGGGATCCAGACCGCGGGATCCGCGTGCACTGCGCCGAGGCCTTGGGCAAGCCTGGCCTGCCCGGCTCCCGCGTCGCGCCGGTGCTGATGACCGCCGTGGAGCGGGACAAGGAAGGCGCGGTGCGCGCCGCGGCCCTCACGTCGCTGCTGCAGTTCGCCCACAAGGGCCTGCTCCCGATCCTGCACAAGCAGATCATCGAGGAGCGCCACCCCTTCTCCTTCGAGGCGTCGCTGACCCTGCTGCTGCCCCTGGCGGACAGCACGTCCATCAAGCCCCTGTCCAAGCGGCTCGAGGACTCCGAGCGCATGAAGGAGCGGGACCTGAAGCGCATCGTGTCGCTGTTCATCCGCCTGCAGGACCCGGCCGTCATCTCCCCGCTGCTGGCGCTCGAGCAGCGCCACCAGGGCAGCTCCCTGGCCGAGGACATCCGCGAGGCTCTGGCGATCTACGACGACGAGGACCGCCTGGCCCAGGCCGCCGCCTCCTGGCGCCCTGGTGTGGACTTCAACCCCTGGGTCCCAGGCTCCAAGGACCCGGTGTTCTCGGAGCTGAGCGTGTCCCTGGGCGCGGGCGATGTGCTCGAAGGCGTGCCCGGCGCCTGACTCATCGGCCGATCAGTCAGACGTCAGACGTCAGCCGTCGTGCCTCCCGTCGCTGCCGGGCGACCGCTCTGCGCCTCAGGGGCCAGAATCGGTAGAAGGCGTTCATGCAGGCGCCGGTCCAGGTCAGGCGCCACTCCTCGGCTTCTTCGTCCAGGCGGACCAGGCGGAGCTCGCGCTGGTGCTCCAGCAGCTCCGTGCGCCGCAGAGCGCCTTCCTCGGGGCCCGAGTGGCGGTGCCGGCGGGCCCGCTTCAGGTCCGGGCCGAGCTCGGCCAGGCGCTTGGCCAAGGCCCCGAGCACCCGATCCAGATCGGTCTCGCCGGCCAAGACCACCGTGGTCAGGTGCGGCGGCCACAGGGCGTCCTCCACGTCGTCGCTGGTGGTGACCACCAGGATCTGGCCCCTGGCTGCCTCGATCTGCAGACTCAGCTCCTGGCGCACCGGTCGTGGCGCGCCGTCGGTCTGCAGGTGCCACGCGGTCAGCGCCACGCGGGTCCGGTCCTTCTTGTGGCGCAGGTGGGCCCGCCAGGCGACACTGGGTCCGATCTCGCCTCGAACACAGGTGCGTGCACCGGCCACGAAGCCCCGGGTGACGAGTCCCTGGGCGCGTTCCTGGAGCCAGGCCAGGGCGTCTTGCGGCGGGGGCTCCGTGTCCCAGTCCGAGACGTCGGGCGCGTGGGCAAGACGCACGCCCTTCAGCAGCAGGGTCGGCAAGAGCCACAGCTGCCAGGTGGCGGCTGCGGTGGTCACGGCGAACACCGCCACGGCGATCCAGGGGAGCATCAGCGAGGCTGGGGGGTCGGGCGGACCAGGACGTCGTGGATCTCCACGTGGTCCGGGCTGTCGGCCAAGAAGCAGATGATCCGGGCGATGTCGTCGGGGGCCAGCTGGGTGTGCTCGGCGTGGATCTCGGCGGCCCGCTCCGCCCCGTGCTTGCGCACCTGGAAGTCGGTCAGCACGCCACCAGGGCTCACGCAGCAGACCCGGATCCCGGAGTCCACTGCCCGAAGCTCCTGGCGCAGGCCCTCGGTCAGGGCACGCACGGCGTGCTTGCTGGCCGCGTACATCGCGCCCCCCGGTGGCACCCGGTGGCCGGACATCGAGGAGACGTGGATCACCGTGCCCCGATCCCCCCGGCCGCGCATCTGGGCCACGGCCAAGCGGGTGCACACAGCCAGCCCGAGCACGTTGACCTCGAGGACGTCCCGCCACAGAGCCGCGTCCCCCGTGAGCAGCGGTGCGTCGTGGGCCAGGCCGGCGTTGTTGACCAGCACGTCCACGCCGCCCCAGCGCTCTGCCACCGCCCCGAAGGCTTGCTCCAGCTGGGCCGGCTCCCGCAGATCGGCGGCGATGGCGAACAGCCGCTCCTCGCCCCAGACCCGCTCCAGCTCGCCGAGCACCGCCTGGTTGCGGGCCAGAGCCACCACGGCATGACCCGCCTCGACGAAGGCCCGGGTGGTCGCCAGGCCGATGCCACTCGAAGCCCCTGTCACCAGCACGACCTGTCCAGACATCGCTCACGCCTCCGCGGGTGCTGCCGGCGACTTCCTCAGGACCAGGAGGAGGCCGGCGGTGATCACCAGTCCCCCTCCTAGCCAGCCATTCCATGCCGGCACCAGTGCAAAGACAGCGAGATCACCGACCAGGGCAAACAAGGGAGAGGTGTAGGAGGCCGCGGCCACCGTCGATGCTCGATCCAGCGCATAGGCCCGCGTCATCGCCACCTGACCCGCGGTGCCCACCAGCCCGATGGCGAACAGCTGCGCCCACAGGTGTCGGGGGGGCAGGGTGACGGTGCCGTCGAAGATCATCAGCGCGGTGAAGGCATAGACCGTCACGACCGCCTGGAACCAGAACACCACCGTGGCGGTGCGATCCGTCTTTCCCAGGGACCGCAGGAAGGTGTGGGCAAAGGCCGACGCCACGGTCGCGCCGAGGGCCCAGAAGCCGTAGACGTTGCCGACGGCCAGGCCGGGGCCCAGCAGGACCGCGCAGCCGGTGAAGCCCAAGAGGCAGATCCCCCAGATGCCCGGGGCCGGGCGCTCGCTCTGCCCCAGCAGCTGCGGCGCCAGGACCACGACCAGCAGGGGCTGGAGCTTGTGGACCAGGGCCAGGTCCACCAGAGGCAGGCCCAGGGTAGCCGTGTAGAAGCAGGTCATGGCCACGATGCCGGAGCAGGTCCGCCAGGCAAAGGCCCGCCGCCCGTGCAGCTGAAACCCGCTCCTGGCGGCCAGCAGCGCGACCAGGGGCAGCGCGGACACGCTGCGCCAGGCGATCACCTCGAAGGGCGACAGCTCCACCCGGACCAGCTTGACCAGGGCGACCATCACGGTGAACAGCCCCGCAGCCAGGACCATCAGGGCGGGTCCCGGCCGCAGGGTCAGGCCGGGACGGCTGCGGGGCGTGTCAGGAACCGCCGGTCACCAAGCGGGCGCCGCGGAGCACCACCCGCTCCCCGACCTGGAGGTCCTGTCCGGTCCCGACCAGGTCCACGGACGGCGGCACCGGGGTCGCTTCGCCGGCCACGATGACCAGGACCACGGGACGGTGGCTCAGCTCCACCAGCTCATCCAGCGGTGCGTCCTCGGGCTCGCCGGGCTCTGGGGGCTCGACGGCGTCGGGGCCGGCCACCAGCACCAGGCCTTCACCCTGCAGGTTGGCCGCAGCCGCCAGGCCCACGGCCGTGGCGCGATCGGCGCTGGGGACCACCACCGGGCTCAGGCCAGCGAGTGCCTGGGCCAGGGCGGCCCGACTCCAAGGCTCCGGCAAGAGGAGCACAGGACCGGCCTGGGCGGCGTGGCGGGCCACTGCCGCGAGCAGACGGGTCCTCGCCCGGGGCGTCGGCACCTGCCAACAGGCCGCGGACCCGGGCTCGGGCAGCACCAGCTCCGGAGGCCACGGCACACCGGGACGCGGGGCCAACCCCAGGGCCGGCTCGGCCTTGCGCCGCAGCACCGGCAGCAACAGGCCCAGCACGACGCCACCGCCCAGGCCCAAGGCGATGGGCATGAGCAGGCTGCGCACCAGCCGGACGAAGGGCGAGCCGGTGTCCTGGTCGGTGTGGGCGATCGGCTCCTGCTTGGGGTCGATCACCAGACCACCGGTCACGCCAGCAGCGCCCACCTCCAAGCGCAGGCTGGGCTGCTCCATGCCGGCGGGCACGGCAAAGTCTTCCTGGGACCACAGCACGTCGCCGTCTGCGACGCGCAGAGCCGCCGGTCCGGCACCGGTGGGGTGGCCGGCCATGGCGGCCACCGAGCGGCCGTCCCCGGCGTCCACGTCTGGAGGAGCGCCGTCGTCGTTGAGGGCGACCGTCAGGGCGTCGTCGCCCTCCCCCAACGAAAAGATCAGGGTCTGGTCGGCGTACTCCCGCGCCTCGTCGATGAACACGACCAGGAAATTCCGCCCGGCCCCGACCGCGACCGGACTGCCTCCCGGCGCACCCGACGCGGCTTGCTCGGCGGGCGCCGAGGCCTCGCTCTGGTCCCCCCCGGGGGCCCCCGCCGGGGCCTCCACGTGGTCCACCGGATCCGGCGCCGCGACCTCTTCGGGCTCGGGGGGTGCGGGGGCGTCGTCCTGGGCGGACGCCGGCAGCCCGATCAGCAGCAGCAGCGCAGACAGCAGCACGCGCGGCATCATGGCACAGAGGCCGGATCGACCACGGCACAGCGGGTGTTCGGCGGCAGCTCGCGGGCCAGGAGCTCCAGTGGTGTGACCCCCAGGCCCCCTGGGTTCTCGAGGGACCCAGCGGCCACGACCAGCCCCACGGCCCGGAGCGGTTCCCGCGCTGCGAGTCCCCGCACAGCGTCCACCACGTCGAGCACGTCGACGCTGCGGCACCGCAGCACCGCCCCAGAGCGGGCTTGGGCGGGCACGCCACCGAGTCCGACGAGCACGACCGGCGCCTCGCTGCCGACGACCGGCCACGCGGCCTCCAGGCTGTCGACGTGGGTCATCTGGACGGGCGCGTCCACCCGCTCCAGGCTGCCGTGCAGGGCTCGCTCACCCCGGGGGCCGCGCCCCAGGCGCCACCCCACCAGGCCCGCGCCCAAGGCCAGGAGACCGGCCCACAGGCCCGGGCGGGACGGGGCGTCGGGGGGCTTGACCGCCGGCCCGGTGGCGCCATCGTCGCCGCCCTGGGGCGCCGGGAGCGCGTCGCCCAGGGGCACGGCCTGGGCCGTCGAGCTCAGCTCTGGCATCAGCGCCCGATCACTGGACTGGAGCCCCTGGTCGGTCCAGCGACCGCGCACGATGGCCACATCGGGGCCCACACTGCGCTCGGCCTGGAGCTGCTGAGCCGGCGTGCGCAGGCGCAGCACCACGTCGCCACTGGCGGCGGTGCCGGCGCAGACCGGCACGTCGTCGTTGCGAGCTGCGTCGGGAAAGTCCCCGTCGTCGTGACAGGCCAGCTGGCCAGAGCCCGAGGCCGCCGCGACCTCCAGGATCCACGCCTGGCGACTCTCGCCCCGGTCGACGTCGATGACCAGGGCGGGCACGGGCGGCTTCGCCGTGCCCGGGGCGCCGGGCTCGGGGGTGCCCGGCTCGGCCCGGAGCCGACCCCCGTCCAGGGTCAGGCTGACCCTGCCGGACAACGTGGGAGCCACGGCCTGGGCCCGCACGAGCCGACGACCGTCGAGCATCACTCCGAGCGCATCTCGCTCCGGCGCCCAGGCCAGGCTCGGGCAGCGCCACTGGCCATCGCCGGGCACCGGATCGCCCTGCTGGCCGTCGTCTCGGCACAAGGCTGCGGCCCCCGCGCTGGTCAGCACCACCACGGACCGGGCCTCTCCCACGGCCAGGACCGTCGGCGTCAAGGGGGCCTGGGCGAGCGCGGGCAGGGCCAGGAGCGGGATGAGCAGGCGGCCTCCGGGTGGCGCCACACGGCCCGGGACCGCGCGTGCAGTAGGATATCGCATCCGCCGGAGGTCCCTCATCCGCGCCTTGCCGGCCCTCTTCCTGCTGGGTCTCTCGGGCTGTGACACCGAGCTCCCCGTGGCGTCCGACGAGCCGAGCCCTCTCCGCGAGCCGGCGCCGCTGCCCCTGGCCGAGGTGCTCTACGGCGGCGAGGCGGGAGACGCCCTCACCCCGCTGGGCGACCGCGTGCGCATGCTCCTGTGGCTCCGGTCCCTGGGAGCGCGTCCGGAACAGCTGAGGGCCCTGCGCCAGGCGAGCCTGGAGGTGCGGGCCCTCGGTGCGCGTGCCGCGGACGCGATGGCCGTGGCCGGACGGGCCGAGGCCCAGGCCCTGGGCCCGACCTACGAAGCCCTGGCCCGAGAGCTCGCCGGGGGCGAGCCCCTGCCCGACCAGCTGGCGGCCCGGGCCGACGGGATCCAGGCCGCGAGGCAGAGCCTGGACGCCGACCCGCGCGATCTGCGGGCCCGCTGGGTCGAGGCCGCCCTGGACGCGGCTGGGGCGTTTGCGGAGACGCTGCTGCCGGAACAGCGCCGGGGCATGGTGAACGCCCTGTTCCTGGTCCGCCGACAGGTGGGACCCGGCTCGGCCCCGGCGGCCTATGAGGGCTTGCTGGGACAGTCGTGGGAAGGCAGCAGCTTTGCCTCCCTGAAGCGGGTGCAGTCGCCGGAGCAAGACCACCTGGATCCCGGCGGCTTGTGGACCCTCGACGCCGGCGAGACCGATCTGGTCGCCGACGTGGCCGGCCTGCGGCTCCAGGCGCTCCTGGCCGTGGCCCTGGCCCACCCCGGCCTGGCCGGCGCCTGCGAGGTCCTGCTGGGGGCGCGGGACGCCGTGGATCTGACCCCGGTGCCTGCGCCGGAGCAGGCCCCCTGAGCCGCACCCGGCCGTGGCTGCTCGCCGGTCTCGCCTATGCCATCGGCGCGGTGGTGTTCACGTGGCCCCTCGGGGCCCAGCTGACCACCCACGTGTGGGGCGACCGCTTCGACGCCTGGACGACGATGTGGCTCATCTGGCACCTCCAGGACGCCCTGGGGGCCGGGGCCCTGACCGAGGTGACGGACCGCATCCTGTACCCGGTCGGCTACAACCTCTGGTCCTTCGGCCACCTGGGCGTGCAGCTGCTGGGGGTGCCGCTCATGTGGGCCGGGATCGGCCTGGTCGCCACCTACAACTTGCTGGTGCTCGCGTCCTTCGTGTTCTCGGCCCTGTGCGCACATGCCCTGGGCGTACAGCTCGCCGGCTCCCACCGGGCCGGGGCCCTCGCGGCCGCAGCGTTCACCTGGACCCCCTACCTCTACGGGGAGATGTCCGCGGGCTGTGTGGAGCTGGTGGCGGCGGGCTTCCTGCCCCTGTTCGCCGTGGCCCTGTTGCGGCTCTGCGAGGCGCCCGGCTGGCGGCGGGCCTGGCCGGCGGTGCTCCTGCTGGCCGCCATCGGGCCGTTCAACTGGTACTACACGCTCTTCACCGGGCTGTTCACGGTGGCCTTTGCGGCCTGGCGGTGGCTCGCCGGGGGGGCGCTGCGCAACCGCACCGTGGCCTGGATCGCAGGGGTCTGCCTGCTGGCGGCCGCCCTGGACGCGCCGCTCATCCCCCAGGTCCGGCGCGAGACGCCCAGCCGGGCGGCGGTGACCGCCGAGACCTTCTCCACCGAGAATTGGGAGCGGAGCTACGCCGTCAGCAATGCCCAGGTCCCACTCGAGGCCTTGGACGCACCTCTGCTCGAGCTCAACGACGCCATGCAGGTCGTGGTGAACAGCACGTCGGTGCTGAACCTGGTCCGGGCCCGGTTCACGGCAAATCCCCTGGACAGCACCCCCGGGGCGCTGGCCTATGTGCTGGGGCTCATCGGGCTGGCGGCTGCTGGACGCCGCGGGCGGGGTTGGGCCGTGCTCGCCGGGGGCTTCACCGTGCTCACCCTGGGCCCCTTCCTGCAGATCGACGCCACGCCGCCCCTGGCCGCCTGGGCCCAAGAGACCCCCCTGCCCTACTACTGGCTCTACAACGACGTCCCATTCTTCTCCAAGGCCTACCGGCCCTACCGCATCGGGGTGGTCGTGCTGGTCTGCCTGGCGGGACTGGCGGCGGTGGGAACGACTCGGATCCCCCGGCGTCACGGGTGGGCCCTCGCCGGCCTGGCCGGGGTCCTGGGGCCCCTGCAGCCCCACTGGTCCGGCGAGCGTCCCGCCGAGCGCCCGCTGGCCGACGCGCGCATCCCGGCCATCTACGAGGAGCTCCGGGACCTGCCGGACGGCGCGGTCATCGAGCTGCCCCTGCTGTATCAGCCGATCTCGCCTGCAAATGCGCGCTTCCAGTACCACCAGGTCGTGCACCGCAAGCCCGTGCTCAACTGCAACCAGCTCATCCGGCGCACGGACCTGCTGGCGTTCCAGGACTACGTCGGCGACAACGCCTTCCTCCAGACGGTGCTGGACCTGGGCCGACGGGCACCGCCCTATCGCTTCGGGTCGGACGACCTGAGGTCCCTGTGGGACCAGGGCTTTCGCTATGTCGTGGTGCACCCGGCCTTCGAGACCTCACAGCTGCACCTCTCGGGCTTCCACGGCGAGGCAGACCGGCTGGGCAGCGTCGCCCTGCAGATGCTCGACGACGTGTTCGGGGCCCCCGTGCTGACCAGCGCGGACACGTGGATCTACGCCCTCCCCGCGGAGCTGCCCCCGGCTGGGCACCAGTGGACCTGGACCGGCGAGGGCGTGGTGGACGTGCCGGTGCCCTGGTCCGAGCTGAAGCTCCCGATCACCCTGCGCGACGGCGAGTCCCTGGCCCTGGACTGGCCTGACGGCGCCGCACAGGCCACGGCCCTGTCGGTGTGGGTGCACCGTCCGGCGGCCGACCCGGGTCCTGGCGCACTGCGGGTCGCCGGTGCCGGCAGCCTGGACACCGCCCCGGGCACCTGGACCCGGGTCCAGCTCCCCCTGGCCGGTGGCGTGCTGCCGAGCCTGGCGGCCACCGGGGGCACGGTGCACGTGGAGCTGGACCGCCTACAGTTGATCGGGCGGGCCCCATGAGCGGCCCCTGGTTCGACGCGCACAGGACGGCCCTCACCTGGGTGGCGGCGGTCGTGGGCGTGGCCTGGTTCCTGGGACCGGCCCCCCACGTGGCCCAGCGCCTGGAGCAGGCCCGGGCCCGCAGCGTGGCCGAGGTGCAGCTGCACGACGTGATCCTGGCGATCGCCCTGGCCGGCCAGGACGACCCCGCATCCCTGCCTCACGGCGACGGCGCCGCGACCGCGCGGGGGCTGCTCGAGGCCGCTCTGGACCTGGACGCGGTCAAGTCGAGCTGGCCCCAGCGTGCCGCGGATGCCCTGGGCCCGGAGCTGCTCGCCGTGGCCGTCGCCGGCGCGGATCGGCCGGCTCTGCCCCGCTCCCGCGCCCACCCGAACGTGCCGTCGGAGCTGTTGGCCTTGGAGCAGTCGCTCGCGGGGCGCTTCGGCTCGTGGGGGGGCCCCCCGCCACCGATCCCAGCGACCGATCCCTGGCGTGGCTTCCCCCCCGATGACCAGGCCAAGGGCCTGTTGGCGGTGGCCGAGACCCAGGAGCTGACCCTGGCCCAGGCCCGCAGCCTCCAAGGCGCCGTGCTGGTCGGTCTTCATGCCAACGACGCCCAGCCGGGCCTGATCGAAGCCCTGGCCGAACAGCTGGGGCCAGACGTGCTCGCCCGGGCGCCGGCGTCTCGGGACGCCCCGGATCCGGACCTGGTGCCCCGCTTTGGTCCGGCCGCCGTCGAGATCCTGCGGCGACGCCAGGCTGTGGCCCGGTGAGCGAGACCCTGTGGGTCTTCGGCTATGGCTCGCTGGTCTGGCGCCCGGGCTTGCCGGTGCTGGAGGGACACCCGGCCTGGATCCCGGGCTGGTCACGCCGCTTCTGGCAGGGCTCCCCGGACCACCGGGGCACCCCCGGTCGACCCGGTCGGGTGCTGACCCTCATCGAGACCCCGGACCAGGTCTGCCACGGCCAGGTGTGGCGCGTGTCCGACGACGTCCTGGGTGACCTCGATCACCGGGAACAGGCCGGCTACACCCGACTCGTCCGTCCCGCCACCCTCGCCGACGGCACGGTGCGCCAGGCGGTGGTGTACATCGCTGGCCCGGACAACCCCAGCTGGTTGGGCCCCGCAGACCTGGCCCAGATGGCGGCCCACATCCAGGGCAGCAGGGGCCCCAGCGGGACCAACCGGGCGTACCTGCTCCGCCTGGCGGACACCCTGGCGGCCCGAGGGGTGCGCGATGACCACGTCGAAGCCCTGGCGTCAGCGGTCCGGGCGCTGCCCGAGCTGCCATAGGACCTGGTCCCCGATGCGCTCGCCGTGGCCCAGGGTCAGATCCAGGTGCTGCCAGACGCGGACCCGCACCGCCGCCGGCAGCTCGTCCAGGTGGAGCACCACCGCGGCGAATCCCGCCTGGACCAGCGCGGCTTCACCCAGAGCCAGGTCCAGGGCCGGCAGCACCGGCGCGACCGTGTCCACGCTGGTCCGCTCCAGGTCCAGCGCACTCCGGGCCAGGCGATTCTGGCGCAAGAGCGGCGGCGTGGGATCGTTCAGTCCATAGGGGATCGGGCGCCCGTGGCCGACCTGGTACAGGTTGTAGCGACTGCGGGCCAGGACCTGGACGCTCGCGGGCAGGTCGAGCACCGCGCCTTCGGCCGCGATTGCGCCGTAGACCGCAGGTGTGGCCACCGGGGCCGTGGCCACGGGGAAGGGCGCGGGGGCCACCAGGGCCAGCTCGGCCAGGACCAGGGCGACCCCCAGGCCCGCCACCAGCCCCTCGGACCGCTGGCTTCGGCGAGCGAGCGCCACCACGCCCCACGCGGCCAGGACCGCGACGCAGAGCTGCAGCGGCACGGTGAAGCGGTAGGCGTGGGACAGGGGCCGCAGCAGCGGAAAGGGCTCGAAGAAGAACAGGAAGGGCAAAGGCAGCCAGTCCCCGCCGGGCAGGGCCTGATAGCGGCCGCCGACGTAGAGATAGGGCCCGAGCGCCATCACCCATGCCGCCAGCGCCCCCGCCAGCCAGGGCCGGGCCGCCCGCCGCCTCCAGGCGCCCCAACCCGCCAGCCCCAGGGCGATCAGCCCCACGTAGACGACCACCACCAGGTCCTCGTCGAACAAGACCTTGAGGTCGGGGCTGCGCACCGGCACCACAAAGGCCAGGGCATCGACCATGTTGTGGGCCCACAGGGTGCGCTCCACGAAGTCCCCGTCCCGCGCCACCAGACCATCGGCAGCCACCAAGGTGCGCCGGAAGCGCACCAGGGCCGGCAGGACCAGCAGGCCTGCAGCGGCCACCGGCCAGCCCAGGTGTCGCCGCACCGCGCCGGCCCGCAGTCCGGGACCCAGGGCCTGCACGACCAGAGGCAGGACCGCCAGCAGCGCGAACAGGCCGTAGTACCAGTTCGTGAGCGCTGTCGCGCCCAGCATCACCCCGGCCAGGAGTCCGGACCGGGGGCCCGGCGCCTGGCGGAAGCCGAGGGCGGCCCACAGAGCCAGGGGCAACCAG
>Ga0209992_10001676_pt1 | contig 22344 bp, 22 predicted proteins | sample 2SBtaG_2_FD_182564 | JGI IMG/M metagenome (GOLD analysis project Ga0209992, IMG submission 182564) | Deep subsurface microbial communities from Kolumbo volcano to uncover new lineages of life (NeLLi) - 2SBTROV12_ACTIVE470 metaG (SPAdes)... | ecosystem: Environmental > Aquatic > Marine >... | reverse complement strand
TATTACTGTAGCAGCCTTGTCTTTAGTCGTCTCACCAATATGGATGGGTGCAGTTAGACGTTTAAATAGAATTGATAATTACCAAAGCTTATCTGTACGCTATGTTTTTCGTATAGCTTTTGGCCGTGAGGCAGACTTTATTACTAACTTAGGCATTGTAGTTTCTAAGTTAATTAAAAATATTGGTTCTAATATTCAAGTTTTCATTTGCAATAAGAGATTAATATTTAAACCTAAAAACCAGAGAAAGAATAAAATAATAAACCAAAACCCAAAAGATTTAGATGCTTGATTTTACCCTTGAATCCTCATTGAGTGGAAAGGTTGCTGGAGTTGATGAAGTTGGAAGAGGTGCTTGGGCAGGGCCTGTTTATGCTGCAGCAGCTGTTTTAACCGCTGATGCAGCAAATTCACCAAACCTTGCATTTATTAATGATTCAAAAGCTCTTAGCAAAGGTAAACGCGAAATTATCTATAAACAGCTATTAAATGCTATTAAATCAGGAAATGCTTGGATAGGTATAGGTAGTGCTGGTGTCAAAGAAATTGATTCCTTAAACATACTAGAAGCAACTATGCTTGCTATGCAACGTGCTGTTGCAGACCTACCTTTCATACCTGAAACAATACTAATTGATGGCAACAAAACCCCTGAATTACCATCGCCTTCTAAAGCTATAGTTAATGGCGATAAGTTAATATTATCAATAGCCGCTGCCTCAATCTATGCCAAAGTTACAAGAGATAAATATATGTTTAGTCTCTCAAAAGAATATGATGGCTATGGTTGGGAACAAAATTCTGGTTATGGCACTCAACGTCATCAGCAAGGACTAATAAATTGTGGTATTACTGAACATCACAGAAAAAGTTTTAGGCCGGTTAAAAATATTATTAAACAAAATACTATATATAGTTGAATTTGAATATTTTATCACAAAATATTGATTTCGATAAATTTTTTTATTGACCCAGATTCACGACTTGCCCATTTTCTCTAATTATGCGTTCTCCTGGCCCAGAACGCGCGGTAAAAGAGGCTCCGCGCAATGTTATTTTAGAAGGCGACTGTGTTAAACACATGTTAGCGTTGCCTGAGGCATCGGTAGATGCAATATTTGCTGATCCACCATATAACCTTCAACTAGCCAACGAGCTTTTGCGACCTGACAATACTCGTGTAGATGGTGTGGATGAGAGCTGGGATAAGTTTAATAGTTACAAAGCATACGATCATTTCACCCATGAATGGCTAAGTGCAGCCAGACATGCGCTTAAACCAAACGGTACTCTTTGGGTCATAGGGAGCTATCATAATATATTTCGTGTAGGTAGCATACTTCAAGATTTAAACTTTTGGATTTTAAACGATGTAGTCTGGCGCAAATCGAATCCAATGCCTAATTTTCGTGGACGACGATTCACTAACGCTCATGAAACTATGATCTGGTGTGCTCATTCAGAAAATTCTAAATACACCTTCAATTATGATGCAATGAAAGCACTAAACGACGACATACAGATGAGAAGTGATTGGCTACTTCCCATCTGTAACGGCAGTGAGCGTTTAAAAAACGAGGATGGAAATAAGGCTCATCCCACTCAAAAACCAGAATCACTTTTACATAGAGTTATAATGGCATCTACAAAGGTTGGAGACTTGATACTAGATCCATTTTTTGGAACTGGCACAACGGGCGCTGTCTCCATCCAATTACAAAGAGACTACATAGGTATTGAACGCGAAAAAGAATATATTGAAACAGCAAGTAAGAGATTATCTAAGGTTCGACCTATAGGGGAAAAATCACTATTGGAATCGCCCTCGAAACGAGAACAACCTCGTATTCCCTTTGGTTGGTTAATAGAACGTGGGTTGTTGAGAACTGGGGAGGTTTTATATGGACCCAGAAGACGATATGCGGCTAAAATAACTGCTGATGGTAACATAATTTCATCTGAGAATCGTGGTTCAATCCACAAAATCGGAGCCGCTGTTCAAGGCGCCGAATCATGTAACGGTTGGACTTTTTGGCACATCGATATTGAAGGGAAACTTATACCAATTGATGTTTTAAGACAAAAAGTACGATCTGAACTAAACTAGATAGACTGTTCCACTATTTAATTAAAAAGACAGAATGACATAATGCTAATTGTTGATTCACAGGTACATATTTGGAATCAAGGAACACCAAATCCATGGCATAGGCAGATTTCATCATATACAGTAGATGATCTTATAGAAGAGATGGATGCAACTGGTATTAATCGTGCAATTATTGTACCTCCTATGTGGATGGGCAATTCAAACGTTTTAGCCTTGAAAGCCGCAAAGGCATTTCCCGAACGCTTAGCTGTTCTAGGCCGCCTTGACCTCGACAAACCAGTTTCTGATAGCATATTTGAAAATTGGAATAAACAATCAGGTATGCTTGGCCTACGATTTACTTTTAGTACTGAACACGAGTACTCATTACTAACAGATGGCAGCTTAGAATGGCTCTGGAAAGGGGCAGAAAAATTTCAAATTCCAGTTATGTTAATGATATCTGGATATCTTCAGGAAGTAGAAAAGATCATAAATAATCATCCAGGCATTAAAATATGTATTGACCATTTAGGCTTAGTAAGAAATGCCGTAGATGAAGCTGCCTTCGAAGATTTATCTTATCTTATCTCACTTTCAACTAATAAAAACTTAGTCGTGAAATTAACCTCACTGCCTTGTTATTCAAGCAAACCCTATCCTTATTATGAGTTACATCCATATATTAGGCAGATATATGATACATTTGGTCCATCACGAATGTTTTGGGGGTCTGATATTACAAGGTTGACCAGCAGCTATAAAGAATGCCTTACCCTCATAACTGAGGAATTACCATGGCTGTCAGAAAGCGATAAGGAATTAATATTAGGCGGTGCAATTTGTAACTGGCTGGGATGGGAAATATAAAATATAAATTCTTCCTGAAGTTTAAAATAGACAATTATATTTAATAGCATGGCTTATAATTTTTTTAGTCAATGTTGGCAAAGCTTGTTGACTAAAATCACTAGGCAGTATCCACATACCATCAACCCTACTATTTCGTTTGACTCTTGATGCCATCACCTTCAGTTCTAACTGAAAGTGGGTAAAACTATGATTTACACTACCGGGTAATTCATTCCAATCTGCTAATATAGGAGCCTGCAATAGGTCCGCTGACCCAGCGACGTCCCAATTAGTTGAAGGCACTTCCATCATGCCACCCAAAAGTCCAGTTTCGGGACGTCGGCGCAATAATACAGAGCCATCTGCTCCAACCGCCCAAAAGGCTATACCTTTCCTTTTGGATCGTTTTTCTTTTGGAGTCCTTCTAGGAAACTGATCAACATTACCTAACTTTTTAGCTCTACAACTTTTAAGCCATGGACATATTTCGCATTTAGGATTTTTAAGAGTACATATCGTTGCTCCTAGGTCCATTACTCCCTGAGCATAATCTCCTGGACGGCTTTTAGGTGTTAGAGAGTTAGCTATATGATTTATTTTTCTTTTTGCAGTTGGTAAAGTTTCTTGTACTGCATATAATCTGGCCAAAACTCTTTCAACATTCACATCTACTACCGCTTCGGATTTTCCAAATGCAATGGCGGCTATAGCTGAAGCAGTATATGGGCCGATCCCAGGCAATTCTAATAATTCTTGTTTTGTATTAGGAAACCTACCTTCATATTCTCTTGCAATAATATCAGCAGATTTATGTAAATTACGAGCACGTGCATAATATCCCAATCCAGCCCATGCCTGTAATACTGTGTCTAATTTTGCTTCAGCTAAATCTTTGATTGTCGGCCAGCGCCGGATAAATAAATTAAAATAAGGAATAACCGCAGTAACAGTGGTTTGCTGCAGCATTATTTCACTAAGCCATATTCTGTAAGGATCTGGCTGCCGTATATTTTCATTTATACTGGAATCTTCGGATGGGGGAATCCTCCAAGGCAATATACGAGCATTTTTATCATACCATCTAAGAAGGTCCTCAGATCTAGGTTTAATCAAGCTTTCTGCCTCATTTTACACAATTATATTGGGTTGCTCTTAAAGATAACTGACACTATCCTTAAGTAATAATAAATTAGCTAATTATTTATAAAATATTTATATGGAATGAAACCTCACCGGAATAAAAAACTTAAGGCCATATCCGCCGAAACAGAACGTATTACCAGTCCAATTAGAAAAAAAAGAGGTCTTACGGAAGTAGCAATTATTTCTGATTGGCCAAAGATAATTGGAAATAGATTAGCTCAGGAATGTTTGCCTTTAAGGATTTCACCAGGAGCTGGTGCTAATAATGGAACTTTGTATATTCAAGTATCCGGTGTTTTGGCCTTAGAGCTACAACATATGCAAACACAAGTAATTGAAAGAATTAACGGTTATTTTGGATATCAGGCAATCAGTCGAGTTATCTTGCAACAAGCGCCAGTTATTAATGAAAAGCCAAAGAAAAAAATAAAAAAAGAACTGACTAAGGAAGATACTATAGCCCTTGATTTACTACTTGATGGAGTGACGGATAATAGCCTGCGTAAAGCACTTAGAGACCTGGGACAAGGAATCTTAAGACAAAAATGACTTTACTAAACAAATTAAACGTTTTTTTCATAAAAATTGAAAAAAATTGCCTATATTATTCATCCATTGGTAGCGGATAAGTGATTCGCAGTTCACAATAGGATAAGAACAAAAATTGAAAAGGTAATATTTCGTGCATTTTAAAAAACTCAAGTTACAGGGTTTTAAATCTTTTGTAGAAGGAACTGAGTTAGATATTGCGCAAGGATTAACTGGCGTGGTGGGACCTAATGGGTGCGGAAAGTCAAACCTAGTGGAAGGTCTGCGTTGGGTTATGGGTGAAACATCAGCAAAGCAAATGCGCGGAGCTGGCATGGACGATATAATATTTGGAGGAACCAGTGATCGTCCGCCACGTAACGTTGCTGAAGTGATACTTTCACTTGATAATAATGATCATACAGCACCTTCACAGTTTAACGGTGCTCGTGAAGTAGAAATTTCGAGAAGAATTGAACGTCAAAAAGGATCAACTTACCGTGTAAACGGACAAGAAGTCAGGGCGCGCGACGTTCAGATACTATTTGCAGATCAAGCTACAGGTGCTAGATCAACAGGCTTAGTTAGCCAAGGACGAATTGGAGCAATCATTAATGCTAAATCTACTGACCGTAGGCTTTTACTCGAAGAAGCCGCTGGTATAACCGGACTACACTCTAGAAGACACGAGGCTGAACTGAGATTACGCGCTGCCGAAAGTAATTTAGAAAGGTTAGAAGATGTTTTAACTACTTTAGGGACACAGCTTTCATTACTTAAAAAACAAACAAGACAAGCAACAAGATACAAAAACATTTCCAATGATATACGTAAAACAGAAGCTTCCGTTCTTTATCAGCGCTGGACTTTAGCTAGTGAAGAATTAATTAGACAAAAAGAATTATTACAACTTGCGACGGACGCAGTTACAGAACAAGCGGCACTAGTTAGTAAAGCTAATATTAAACGTGAATCACTAGTCGAAGAAGTAGCACCTTTGAGAGATGTTCAGTTGAGAGCAGCCGCAGAGATGCACAGACTTAATTTAGCAAACAGTGAACTAGATGCAGAGGAAACTAGAATTCAATCAGCGATTGATCAATGGTCCACTCGTCGAAACCAAGTAAACACTGATCTAAACCGGGAGAAAGAGCTACTTGAAGAAGCAGAACGTTCCCTAAAAAGCTTAAATGAAGAACTTGATGCAATAAAGCTCGCACAGAAAGATGAAATACAAAAAATTAACGAGTCAAAAGAAACTCTTAACCTGGTTAGCCAGCGATGCTCAAATGATGAGAAAGTGCTTTCAAATCTAACAGAACAAGTCGCTAATAGCGAGGCAGAGCTTGGGTCCATTGATCGACAATTAAAAACATTAGAAGAGCGTGCAGAACAGCGTCGTTTACAAAAACTTGCTGAAGTTAAACAACTAGAGGAACTGCATTTAGACAAAATTGATTCTGAACTTTTAACGCAAGCACAAGAGAAAGTTTTACAATTAGAGTCATTGCTCTGTAAAGAACGTGAATTGCTAGATAGATTAGAAAAATTGCGTTCTGAAGCAGATACTAATAGAGAAAAATCAAGGGAATTTCTTACCTCCAAAGAGCAAATACATAATCGCCTTAAAGCCGAATTAAGCGCTTTAAGTGATTTACTCGTTTCCGAAAAAGATGATCTAGGGTCTTGGCAGCCAATTCTTAATGATATTGAAGTAGTTCCCGGATATGAAGCGGCCTTAGGTGCAGCATTAGGCAATGATCTTAGCGCCTCCTTGAACCAATCTGCGCCAAGGTACTGGTCTAAAACAACAACTAATTTCGATCCAGCTCCCCTTCCCGAACAAGTAGCAGCATTAACGGATTTTGTTTCTAAATCTCCAAACCTTTATCGTCGATTATCACAAATCGGGGTAGTTGAAAATGAAGAAACTGGTTTAAAGCTTTCTAGAGAATTAAAGAATGGGCAGCGTCTAGTAGATCGTGAAGGAAATTTATGGCGCTGGGACGGTTTTGTTGCAAAAACAGAGACTATTACGATGACGTCCAGACTTAAACAACGTAATAGATTAATAGAATTAAAAACCCATATTTCTAAGGCTGAAAAATCGTTTTTAGATGCTAAAGCTTCAAACGAGTTAATTACAAAAGACGCTGTAAAGGCTTTACATAATGAACGTTCTATTCGCGATAATTTACGAAAAATTGATAATGACCTAGCTGACGCACGCAGCCATTATGATAAATTATCAAAGTCGTTGAGAACCAAAGAGATAGATATTGATAAAATAGAAACTAAAATTGTTCATATCGACTCGGAAATACTAGAGATAAATGAATTCATAAATGATACAAAATCTCGAAAAAATCAAATAGGAAATCTTCCCGCATTACATAATAGTCTAGACATTTGCCGTAATTTATTGAATGAAACACGTAAAGAATATCAAGACACGCAAAGTAATTATGATAGTTTAGTGCGTAACGCTGATGAATGTAAAAGACGCGTGATAGCAATATCAATTGATGAAGAAACTTGGAAAAATAGACACCAAGGCGCCATCGAACGAGTTGAAGAGCTCACTCAGAGAGAAGCTGCTGCAATTAATGAGCTGAAAATTTTGGCTGATTATCCAGAGAAACTGGAGAAGCAGCGCAACACCCTCTTAAATTCTATAAAAAATGCAGAAAAAGCGAGACAATCTGCAGCTGATGAAGTATTGAGCGCCGAACAAATATTAGCTGAATCAGAGAAAATACTAAAATTTGAAGAAGAAAAGTTCGTAGAAGCGCGTGAGAATAAAGTTCGAGCCCAGTCCGCAATAGATCAAGCTGAACAAAACTTATCAGTCGTGCGTGAAAGAATTACTGAGCGTCTAGAATGTGACCCTAAAAAACTATTAGAAATTGCTCAAATTTCTGAAGGACAATCAGTACCGGACCTTGATTCAGCTATAAAACGTTTTGATAGGTTAATCAGAGAAAGAGATAATATGGGCCCGGTTAATCTGCGAGCACAACTCGAAACTGACGAGTTAACCGAAAAAATTTCTATGATTGAGACAGAAAAAAATGATCTAACGACAGCAATTTCGCGGCTACGACAAGGCATAAGTAATTTAAACAAGGAGGCTCGACAACGCCTAGTTACATCTTTTGAAGAAGTTGACGGTCATTTTAAAGTTCTTTTCCAGCGTCTATTTGGAGGTGGTGGTGCAAAACTAGCGCTAACAGATTCAGATGATCCATTACAAGCTGGTTTAGAAATATATGCTAGTCCTCCAGGGAAAAAACTACAAAATTTATCTTTATTATCTGGCGGTGAGCAAGCTATGACTGCAATTGCTCTTCTGTTTGCAGTATTTCTAACTAACCCAGCTCCTATTTGCGTTCTGGACGAAGTTGATGCAGCTTTAGACGATGCAAATGTAGATAGGTTTTGCCAATTACTAAGTGAAATAGCTGATGCTGGGGATACACGTTTTTTAGTGATCACGCATCATCGTATGACAATGTCAAGAATGGATCGATTATATGGTGTTACCATGCCTGAACAAGGTATTAGTCAGTTAGTTTCTGTCGACTTACGAAAAGCTGAACAGATACGTGCAACAGCTTAGTAAAACTCTCGGTTTTCTGCCTATTTGCGACCAATTAACGCGGGACGAAAGCTATCTTGACTTGCTCGTGTGCGCTAGCTATTTTGCGCCCGCCTTTCAGTTTACTTGTAGAGCAATCTAGTTGGGCGGAAATGATTGATGATGAAGTCTATTTATGACCGACCCTGAAAGACCTTCCCCGACAGAAGAGCTACATAAGCGCGTAAAGGCTGCGCAGGAACGTAATACTGGAGTTGTACGTAATAAAAAGGCGAGCTCGTCAAGCGTAGGAACCGGTATGGGTGTTGGCGTAAAAGTTGGGGTCGATTTAGTTGTTGGTGTTGGTGTTGGTGCAGCTATTGGCTGGGGCTTAGATTGGTGGTTAGAAACAAAGCCGATATTATTAGTAATATTTCTTATTTTCGGTTTTATTGCGGGATTAATGAATGTTGTTAGAACTGCAAATCAGTCTTTTAAGTCATCGGGTACCAATAGTGGAAACTAATATTTTAAGACTGGAGAAGTAATCTGTGGCTAGTCCTCTAGAACAATTTACAATTGAACCAATTGTAAAATTTCAAATTGGTGGTACGGATTTGTCTTTTACCAACTCATCTCTATGGATGATGATAACTGCTTTAATCCTTATAGGGTTTGTTGTAATAGGTACACAACGCCGTGCACTTGTGCCAGGAAGATTACAATCAGCGGTTGAGTATTTTTACCAAGTCGTTGCAGATATGGTACGGGATAACGTTGGTTCAGCAGGTAGACCTTATTTTCCCTTCATTTTTTCCTTGTTTATGTTTATCTTGTTTGGAAATTTACTAGGTTTGATCCCAGGTGCATTCACATTTACTAGCCATCTGGCAGTGACATTTGCTATGTCTGCATTCATTTTCATCGGTGTCACTATTATAGGTTTAATAACTCATGGGCTTAAGTTTTTTTCTCTTTTCTTTCCTCATGGGGCACCGATTGCGTCCGCACCTGTACTCATCCCTATAGAAATAATTTCTTATTTTTCACGTCCAATTAGTCTATCAGTTAGATTATTTGCTAATATGACAGTAGGACATGTACTATTAAAAGTAATTGGTGGCGGGGTCGTCGCACTAGGAGGATTTTTTGTTGTACCCGGTCTTGTCCCATTTGCTGCATTAGTGGCAATTACAATGTTAGAAGTTATGATTGCCGTAATTCAAGCTTATGTCTTTGCAATTCTCACATGCGTCTATTTGAATGACGCTTTGCATCTGCACTAAACCCTGTATCCGCATTATGATAGTTAAAGGAGTAGTATAATGGAAGTCGAAGCAGCACAAGTTATTGCTAACGGGCTAAAACTTGTTGGTGCTGGCCTAGCCGCAATTGGTATGGTTGGCGCTGGCGTCGGAGTGGGCCGTATATGGGCTAGCTATATTGAGGCAATTGGCCGTAATCCTGCATCAAAAGAAGAAATTGGTGCTTTTATTTGGATTGGTTTTGCTGTTACTGAAGCCATAGCACTATTTGCTCTTATTATGGCCTTCATAATACTTGCCAGCTAATTGATTAGTGGCGGTAATCGGGTACCGAGCCGCCTCTTATCTATCGGAAGACAAGTAATATGCCACAATTTGATATAACCACATTTGCCAGCCAAATTTTTTGGCTAATAATTAGCTTTTCATTAGTATTCCTATTCGTATGGCGTATAGGGTTGCCAAGGATTGCGAACACTTTAGAAAACCGGCAAAAAAAAATCGGTGATGACCTAGCTAAAGCTAATGAATTAGCAGAACAGACAGATGAGGTCATGGCAGCTTATGAGGAAAAACTAGCAGATGCACGTGCAAGCGCACATGAAGAACTCCACTCGGCTACGGTAAAAGCCGTTGAAAAGTCCGATGAACAAAATTCTTTATTAGCTGAAAAATTAGCCGCTAATGCAGCAGCAGCACGTGATAGAATTGCTGATGAGTCAGCAGCTGCTATAAATAATATTGTTGGTGTTTCTGAAGAGATAACACAACAAGCAGTAGAACGCTTAATTGGAAAGACTCCAGATGCAAATTCGGTAAAATCAGCAGTTAATAAAGCCGTACAGGATCAAACATCATGATTTATCGGTTACTTGTATGTTTTAAGTTTATTGTACTATTTTCTGCCGGAGTTCAGGCAGCGGAAAAGACGGCCCAAACCGACAGCATCTTCCAGCATGCATCGACTTGGGTAGCTATATCATTTATTTTCTTTATTGTCGCTCTTTTCAAACCTGTGAAAAAAATGCTCTTAACAAAACTTGATGGCCGCTCTGAAACCGTTAGAGACGAACTAGAAGAGGCGCAGCGGCTTAGAGAAGATGCACAACATACACTCGCTGAATATCAAAGAAAACAACGAGATGCACTCAAAGAAGCTGAGAATATAATTACAGAAGCTCAAAATGAAGCATTACGAATTAAAGAAGCAGCTGACTTGCGCACGGAAGAACTATTGAAAAGACGTGAACAACAAGCCCTAGACATGATAGCAAGTGCAGAAGCACAAGCTCTAGCCGATGTACGTAGTTTAGCTTCTGATATTGCTATACAAGCTACACAACAGATACTTAAAGAGGCGGCAGATACCAATGATGGTATCTCAATAATCGATAAGGCTATTCAGGACCTCCCCTCTAAACTAAACTAGTAAATTATGGATATAAATAAATTATACATACCAAGACTTTATTAAGTTTCTGGAGTCTTGTCTGATAATTAATACTATAAACTATAAATTATTTGTCTTTGCCTCATCAGATTCATTAGACTGAGCTTTCACTGAGTTCCAACGCAAAATTGGTGAACGAGCAGCTCTAGTTTCATCTAATCGACGACGTGGCGTAAATTTTGGTGATCCAATAAACTTCTCTTTCTTACCAGAAATAGCAGATTTTGCTAAATACCTAATTGAATTGATAAAGTCATCTAACGAACGTTTTGACTCGGTTTCTGTAGGTTCAATTAACATCGCTCCATGAACAATTAATGGAAAATACATTGTCATGGGATGATAACCCTCATCAATCATTGCTTTTGAGAAATCTAGAGTAGTTACTCCGGTACCTCTAAGAAATCCATCATCGAATAAACACTCATGCATACAAGGCCCTTCAAAGGCAGGTGTCATTAGGTCTTTTAAATTTTCCATTATATAATTAGCATTAAGAACTGCATCACCAGACGCTTGGGCAAGCCCATCTTTTCCATGACTTAACATATATGCGTAAGTTCGAATAAACATTCCCATTTGACCATGAAATGCTTTCAAACGACCTATCGGGAATTTCTCAGTAGGTTTTATTTCATGTTCAACCAAAGAATAATTCTGATCATCAAAAGTCACCCATGGTAAAGGAGCAAAAGGAGCTAAACTTGCTGATAAAACAACTGGACCAGCCCCAGGTCCGCCACCACCGTGAGGGGTTGAGAAAGTCTTATGTAAGTTAATGTGCATACAGTCTATACCTAAATCACCAGGCCTCACACGCCCAACGATTGCATTAAAATTAGCGCCATCACAATAAAAGAAACCACCTACTTCATGTATCAGCTCAGAAATTTCAATTATATCTGATTCGAATAGGCCACAAGTGTTAGGATTGGTAATCATAACAGCAGCAACATCGTCACCCATTTGTTTCTTGAATGCTTCAATATCAACTCTTCCAGAGTCATTTGCTGGAATTGTATCGATAATAAAGCCGCAAATTGAGGCCGTAGCAGGGTTTGTACCGTGCGCAGATTCCGGAACTAATACTCGACGACGTGAAGTTTTACCTCCATCACGCTGATCAAGTGCGGCCCTAATAGCCATCATACCACAAAATTCACCATGCGCTCCAGCAGCTGGAGACATAGCGACTGCAGGCATACCAGTTAGTATTTTAAGCCAACTAGCTGTCTTATCAATTAGTTCTAATGCTCCCTGTGTAGTTTCAACTGGTTGCAATGGATGTAACCCTGAAAAACCTGATAAACGAACTAATTTTTCATTTAGTCTTGGGTTATGTTTCATTGTACAAGAGCCCAGGGGGTAAATCCCTGTATCAATTGCGTAGTTTTTCTGAGAAAGCCTTGTGTAATGACGAATTACTTCTGGTTCACTTAATCCAGGAAGACCAATATTAGAATCTCTACTTACACTTCCAAGCCTATTTTCAAATTTTGGTACCGTTGGCAAGTCAACCCCTGATTTACCTTTGCTGTCTAGTTCAAATAGTAATGCTTCTTCCATATTAAGGCCCTGATGGCCTGATTGACCGGAGTTTACAGGTATTGGTTGTTCTTTAGATGACTTACTAAGGTCTCTTGAATGTGTCATTAAATTATATCTTTCAATGCTTTTGACAGCTTTTCTATTTCGGCTTCAGACGTACATTCCGTTGCAGCAACTAAAAGGATATTATTCAACTCATTTTCATTAGGTATTAAACGAGAAACTGGCACACCTGCTAAGATATTGCGACTGGCTAACTTTGAAACCACTTCATCAGCTGGGCCTGGTAAGCGAATACTTATTTCATTAAAAAAACAATTAGTTAAAACGTCTACACCATTTATATTATTCAAATAATCAGCAATTTGAACCGCACGATAATGATTTAATTCTGCAAGTCTTCTGAACCCTGATTCTCCTAAAAGTGCTAGATGGATACAAAACGCTAATGCACATAACCCGGCATTTGTACAAATATTACTTGTTGCCTTTTCACGACGAATATGTTGTTCACGAGTAGATAAAGTAAGAACCCATCCTCTGCGCCCTGTTTCGTCTAATGTTTGACCGCATAACCTGCCGGGCATTTGTCGCAAATATTTCTCGCGAGTTGCAAATAAACCTACATATGGCCCGCCATATGATAGAGGGTTTCCTAGACTTTGCCCTTCGGCAACAACTATGTCTGCACCCATATCACCAGGTGATAAAACTGCTCCTAGAGAAATAACTTCAGAGACAACTGCTATTAGTAGAACTCCATTGGCATGACATGTTTTGGCTAGTTTAGAAAAATCTTTTAAATGACCAAAGAAATTTGGGTTTTGAACCACCACACAAGATACTTCCTGACTAATTAATTTACTTAAATCTTCTAGTCCATTTAAATCTGAAGGAGCATCTATAATCTCTATATCGAGATACTTAGTGTGAGTTTCCGTTACAGCGCGATAGTGCGGGTGCAACCCACCAGACAGAATTACTTTATCGCGCCTAGTAATTCTTCGGGCCATTAATACGGCTTCGGAGCATGATGTTGCTCCATCGTACATAGAAGCATTAGCGACCTCCATGCCTGTTATTAATGATACTTGAGTCTGAAACTCAAATAGCATCTGTAGGGTACCTTGTGAAATTTCTGGCTGATATGGGGTGTATGAAGTTAGAAATTCGCCCCTTTGAATAAGATAATCAACTGCTGCAGGAATATGATGACGATATGCTCCAGCTCCTAAGAAGCTTGGCACGTCAGCTGTAGAAACATTCTTACCCGCCAGTGATTCTATTATCTTTTCAACTTCAAATTCACCTTTATGGTCAGGTAATTCAAGTTCAGAACTAAGCCTCGCTATCTCAGGAACATCGCTAAACAGACTATCAACAGAAGACAGACCAACTTTTCCTAACATTTCATGTCGGTCATTATCGGTAAGCGGTAAATACCGCATTTTATTGTAATCCTAGGATGTAAGAAGAGTAAGCAACCTCATCCATCAAGTCATTTAATTCGTCTATATTAGTTACATGCATCTTTACAAACCATCCTGCTCCATCTGCATCGTCATTCACTAAAGATGGGTTAGATGAGAGCTCTTCATTTACTTCTACGACTTCTCCACTCGCTGGCGCATATATCTCTGCAGCTGCCTTAACGGATTCAACGACACCCAGTTCGTCACTTTTAGTTAACCGTATTCCAACATCAGGCAACTCTACAAACACGACATCGCCAAGCTGTTCTTGTGCATAGTCCGTGATACCGACAACCCCTATGTTTCCTTCCAATTCTATCCATTCATGATCTTCAGTGTATCTTCTATTCGACATTATCTGCCTTTCTTCAATCTCTAAACGCCTCTGTGGTATTGATGTTTTACAAATGGTAATGAAACTACGGTCAACTCCAACTTTTTGCCACGCAGATTAGCCCATACCTTAGAGCCCAGATTACTATGGCTAATTTCTAAATATCCCATCGCTATTGGTCGTTCCATGGTTGGTGAATAGCCTCCACTAGTTACATACCCGATCTCTCTACCAACATTATCTATAATTAATGTACTCTCACGGAGAGGAATTGGTCCATCGGGCAGCAACCCGACACGACGTCGGCTTACACCTTCAGTGATTTGTTTAAATATCGATTTTGCACCAGGAAAAGAATTTAGCTCACATCGTTGCTTATCAACCACCCAACCTAATGCGGCTTCAATTGGTGAAGTATTTGTATCAATATCATGACCATAAAGGCATAGACCCGCTTCTAATCGTAATGAGTCACGAGCTCCTAAACCTACTAACTTAACTTCTGGTTCTTCAAGTAGCCGTAAAGTAAAGTCTTCCGTTTTACTTGCGGGGAGGGATATTTCAAAGCCATCTTCACCTGTATAACCTGAGCGGGACACAAAACACTTTATCCCATTAATCATGGTCTCCAAAGAACTCATAAAAACTAAATCAGCGACTCTTGGATTGAACCTAGTTAATACTTCTTCTGATTTTGGTCCTTGCAGGGCAATAAGAGCTAACTCATCTAATACTTCTAGGGTACAAAATTGATCAATATTTTCTTCAATATATTGAAAGTCAGTATCCTTTCTGTTAGCATTTACGACTATGTGAATATCTTCTCTACCAGAATCTGTAGATCTCCGAGTTACAATTAGATCATCTAATATCCCCCCCGATTCATTCGTGAGGAGACTATAGCGCATATAACCATCTGCAAGATCAGTGATATTATTAGATATTAGCTTTTCAAAGTTAAGCGCAGGGTTTTCTCCATGAATAATTGCTTGACCCATATGAGAAACATCAAATAAACCCGTAACCTGACGAACATGATTATGTTCTTTAATTATACCGGCTTTATATTGAACTGGCATTTGGTACCCAGAAAAAGGTACCATTCTTGCCCCAAATTGCTTATGTAAAGCATTTAGAGGAGTATGTTTAAGGGGTGCTTTGTGGGCACCCGAGGTTGATTCCATAATACCCCTCCTTGTAAACTACAAGGCCTATTGACCACCTAGTGCACTAAAAGTGCACTGCTAGCCCCACTCTGTCTTCAGAACCTGAGAGAATCACCCTATTCACATAAGAACAGGTTTACCCCTTCGGTGAGATACTACTAATTACTGCAGCACCTTCTTTCCAGAGTGTCATTACCCTACGGTCCATTTGCCTGAGAGTTTCCGGGGCGGTTGCTCCTTCGGCGTCATCCAATAATTCTGATCTCTCCCGCAGGGATCTTATGACATATAAAGAATATCCGAATCGGACTTTCTTTCATACTAGATTATCGGGCCATGACGTAGAGTCAACATAAACAATACACTCTAATGTGGATTATCTGTATTTCTTAGTAAGATTATAATCGAGCTGCTCAGGACTCAGCTGTAAACCAACTAAAATGTCAAAATCCACTCCTGATTCACTACTTCTAAAAAATATCTTTTGGGTAAGTTTTTCAATTTTAGATTGTCTGCCTGTATTTTTGTCAAATTCTAGGGAAGTAGAAAATATTTCTTTAGCCAATATATCACCTTTAATATTAACAATTGCGACATAATATCTAAAATTTTCTCTACGGTTTACAATTAATGGCCCAGGAACAACGTCAAATTTCAATTGTAAATCCACATGTATTTTTCCAGAACGATCAGACTCGAAACTCGTCTTGCACGAGCCCTTATAGCTATCAACTCTAACCTGAAATTCCACATCTTTTTGGTTTTGTTTTGAGCCATCTCGAAAAATAGTTAGCTCAGATGTGTCTTTAACAATAATTACAGCTGGACATTCCCCATAATTTTCTATTTCTGTTCCGCTGCACCCCACCAATGTCAAAAGTGCTGCAATGGCCAAATATTTTCTAGATTGCCTGAGTTTTTTTTGAATAATCAAAGTGCTTTATCTAACTAAATTATAATTTATTATGTGATCCGTCACATTGCGGACGGTTGTGGGTTTTTTTACAGCAACAAAAATATATAGTTTGTTCAGTAGATGATTCAAATAGGACAGGCGAATAATCTGTGCCTTTATGGGCACTATCACAAAACGGCTGTTTTTTGCTTAATCCACACTCGCACCACCAGTATTTACGTCCAGGAAGTACATCAATAGCAATCGGCTCTTTATGTTCAATTTTCCCTTGTGCCATGACAATATTTCTCCATAACTTGCATGAGACTATAATGCTAGGATATTAGAATATAATTAATAATAAGTGTATAAAATCATAATACTGGTTTGTTAACATAACAAGTAACACCTTACGAAATTAGACTATTTAAAATGAACAATCCTCCATTAACTATATTATTAGCAAAACCAAGAGGGTTCTGCGCTGGTGTTGACAGAGCCATCCAAATTGTTGAAACCGCTCTAGAACGCTATGGAGCACCCATATATGTGCGTCATGAAATAGTTCACAATAGGCAGGTTGTTGAAAGACTTGAAAATAAAGGTGCCATTTTTGTTGATGAACTTAATGAAGTGCCTGAGTTCGGCCGTGTAATTTTCTCAGCACATGGTGTACCTAAAACAGTTCCATTAGAAGCAGAAAAACGCGAACTTCTTTATGTAGACGCAACTTGCCCTCTAGTTAGCAAAGTTCATAACGAAGCAATACATCAATACAAAGCCGGTAATCAAATTATACTAATCGGGCACGACGGCCACCCTGAGGTAATTGGTACTATGGGTCAATTACCTCCAGGAGCAATTTTATTAGTTGAACACGAAGAACAAGTGGCCAATCTTAAAGTGAATGACCCTAAAAAACTGGCATTAGTTACACAAACAACTCTGTCAGTTGATGACACAGCAGATATAGTGGCTTCACTGCGCAAAAGATTTGCTAACATCATCGAACCACGGTCCGATGATATTTGTTATGCAACAACGAATCGTCAAGATGCCGTAAAAGCGATCGCTGATTGCTGTGATTTAATTGTAGTCATTGGTGCTCCAAATTCATCTAATTCAAACCGTCTGGTTGAAGTGGCGAAACGCGCGGGTTGTCCTAATACATTTTTAATTGAACATTCAAAATGTATGGACTGGGGTCTTATTCAAAGCCATATGACCATAGGAATAACCGCGGGTGCATCAGCCCCTGAAGATTTAGTGTCAGATTTTATTTCCTATTGCGGTGAATTATACACATTAGAAATTAAGGAAATAACAGTACGTGAAGAAAACGTAAAATTTAATTTGCCCCGAATGAACTTATCCTGACATGGGCAAGTAAATAATATGGCTGTATTTACTCAGGTTGCGATAGAAGAGTTAAATCACTTTTTATCTCAATATAATATAGGTGAACTTTATGGATATGAGGAAATAAAAGAAGGAAGAGAAAATACAAATTACGTTTTATTAACAAAAAAATATTCAAACTCGCAACCTAAAAAATACATACTAACCTTATATGAAAAACGAGTAAAACAGCAGGATTTACCATATTTTATTGCCTTACTTGAACATCTAAATAGGAATAATGTTCCTTGTCCGATTCCTGTTTATGCACGTGATGGCAAAGTCTTGCAGAGACTATGCGGAAAAACCGCTGTAATTATGTCATTTCTCCCTGGTTTATGCTCTTCAGACAATTCAGTAACTGATTGCGAATCTCTTGGAAAAGCTGTTGCAAAAATGCATGTCTCTTGCCTCGACTTTCATTTATATAGAACTAATGACATGTCATTAAAAAGCTGGATTCACCTAGCCAACATAACTCATGAATATGCCCATGCACTTAGACCTGGGCTAAATAACATTTTAAAATCGGAAATAAATTATTTGTTAAAAAATTGGCCGTGTAATTTACCTACGGGAATAATCCATGCAGACCTTTTTCCAGATAATGTATTTTTCTTAAATTCTCAAATCTCTGGATTATTTGACTTCTACTTCGCTTGTAATGATTTTTTAGTATATGATTTAGCTATTTGTATTAATGCTTGGTGCTTTGAAACAGATTATAGTTTTAATATTAACAAAACTAAGGCTTTGTTACGAGGATACCAGCAATTTCGTTCTTTGAATAACGCTGAGATAAGTGCTATTCCTGTTCTTGTTCGCGGCAGTGCAATGCGTTTCTTACTAACTCGTCTCTATGACAAGTATACATATAACTCAAATACTAATGTAACTCCTAAAAACCCGATTGACTATTTATACCGATTACAATTTCATCAAAATAGCGAAGGACTTGAAGCTTATGGGCTTGATAAGAAAGTCTAATAAAAATGAATAACTTAGAAAGTGTTAACATATATACAGATGGGGCTTGTTCTGGAAATCCAGGACCAGGCGGTTGGGGGGTTTTGATTAAATATCAAGATCGAGATGTAGAACTGATGGGAGGTGAACTTGAAACCACCAATAACCGGATGGAAATGATGGCTGCTATTATGGCCCTAGAAAGCCTAAAGTCAGTAAAAAAAGTTAACATTCATACTGATAGTACTTATCTACGAGATGGAATAACAAAATGGATAATAAAATGGAAAGCTAACGGATGGAGAACAAGTACAAAAAAACCAGTTAAAAATATAGATTTATGGAAGCGATTGGAAGCAGTAACAGCTTTACATGATATCGAGTGGCACTGGGTTAAAGGGCACGCCGGCCACCCAGAGAATGAAAGAGTAGACCGGCTTGCTGGTATTGCTTTAACGCAAAAACGCAATACTAATGTATAATAATAAAAAGGTTATAGTTTTTCTAAAATATTCTCAGCTGTTGATAGATTAATTTGACCAGGTTCATCAACTAATAACTCAGTCACTGTAGAGTCATCAACAATCATAGCAAATCGTTTACTACGGACACCCATTCCCGCTTTATTTAAGTCCTGATCTAAACCTAACTCTTTAGAAAATTCGGCTGAACCATCCGCTAGCATCATAACCTTATCACCAACATTTTGGTCTCTTCCCCATGCTTCCATTACGTGAGGATCGTTAACAGCCATACAGACTATTACATCGACTCCTTTATCTTTGATACTTTCGGAATGCTTAACGTAACCTGGTAAGTGCTTAACTGAACACCCAGGTGTAAACGCACCTGGCACTGCAAAAAGTACAACCTTCTTGCCACTAAATAATTCATTCGTTGTAACAGGATTAATCCCATCACTAGTCTTTTGCCTAAGTGAACTATCTGGTATTTTATCACCAATATTTATTGCCATCTTATACTCTCTCTAACTGTAAGTTCTTTTTAATAAGTAATTCTATAAATAGATATTAATACAGATAATTAATATTTTATTTATAAAAAAGTTATATCACTAAGGTAGATTTTTACCAGATGAACTTGTAACGGGTAAATTTTGATTTTTTATAGGTAAATTTAATTTAAATCCGGCTTTCTTAAGCCCCAATAATATAGATTTTTTACTTAATATTTCAGGAAGTAAGAGGCCTGAAGTAAAATTTGGGCCATAAATTACATTCAATGGCACTCCAAAACGTTTAAATTGTGCTAAATAATTAGCAATGCTAGCCTCCGGCTTAGTCCAGTCACCGCGAAGCTTCACTACATTAGGTCTGTTTAATAATTCTGCAATTTCCTGAGTTTGAAGGACTCTGCTCTTATTAAATTGGCAAGTAATACACCATTCAGCCGTTATATCTACAAAAACTACATGTCCTGTTCTTACAAGTTCAGTAATTTTCTCAGAATCAAATAATTCCCAATCAGCTATAATACTGCTTTTATTATCTTCTCTATCATTTTTATGAACAGTAAATATAAGAGGTGTTAACAACGCAAAAAGCATTATAAAACAGATACTAGCTTTAAACAGTACTAAAAGACGGAATGATATATACTTCCCTAAAAATAATAGAATAATAATTAGCATCATCAAAGAGCCAATTATAAGTGCCGAAGTTGTAGAAACCTGATGTTTAATTATAAATAGCAACCATAAAGCTGTAGCTAGCAGAATAAAACTCATAGTTTTTTTAAGCAAAACCATCCATTGTCCTGGTTTAGGCATATTAGAAGCAAACTTTGGAAAAATAGCTAGAAGAAGAAATGGAACAGACATGCCTATAGCTAATGAAGTAAAAACTAAGAAGATTTCGACTACACCACCGCTAAGAGCAAAACCGACAGCTGTCCCCAGAAAAGGAGCTGAGCAAGGAGTGGCCAATAATGTTGCGAACGCACCTTCAAAAAAACTTGCTTTTAATGTACGACCTTGGCTGGTATTCTCTGCTATATAGGAGATAGGGCTAGGAAGTCTAATTTCATATAAACCCCAAGCATTCGCTGCAAATAAAGTTAAAACAATCACCATAAAGGTGATAAATAAAGGCTGCTGAAATTGGATTCCCCAGCCAATATTTAAGCCAGCTTGCTTAATCGCAACTACAAATATTGCTAAAAGTATAAACGAAAAAATTATTCCTGCTGAAGTAGCTAAAAAGCTATGTCTTACATATTTATGATCTTCTCCACCATAGCTAACTAATGTCAAAATTTTTATTGAAAGCACCGGCAAAACACACGGCATTAAATTCAACAATAAACCTCCCAATAGAGCTACAAAAATTATAGATAGCAATTTAAAATAATTATAATCACTTTTATCTGCCGAAAGAGTGCTTTGGAGAGGTATAGTCTTTTTTTCAATGCTTCGGTCGCCATCAAAGAAAGTTAAACGAAGAGGCTGATTATTGAGGCTCTCTAGGCCATATTCTCCATAGCCTTCATTAATATTTACTTTGATTAATACCGTCTTACGATTATCATAGAATTTAAAGTTTGGCTTTGAAAATACCTTATAATTTAGCCCTTCAACTAGAAGGTCTGGATTTACTAATTCAGAAGTAGAACTAAATTTAACTTCTAATATGGGATTAGATGATGACCTTTTGTATGATGCTCCTTCAAAAGTTATTCCCGAATTTCTACCATCACCTGGGACTAGAGCTCTATACCTACTAATTATGTTTGCATAATTGGTTGGACTTGCTAACCCACTAGGTAAGTCAAGAGCTAAATCCATAACATGCGGAATACATACGTCATCGCATACTAAAATCTCTACTATAGCCCTTATATTTAAAGGCTGACCTATATTTTTTAATAATAAATCAATGGGAAAAATTACTTCATTACTGTAACCAACAACATCAATGTCATAATATGAAAAACGATATGGTAAAGGCCAGTAAAATATAGACGATGATAGATTAGAACTTTTTGATAAATCAGCGCTAGGAGGAAGGCCAGAAACACCTGGGGAACGCCAATATGTCTTCCATCCTGGTTTAAGCCTAATCTGAAGACCTATCGGAATTGTATCAAGATCACCAACTGCCTTTACAGATGATATTAGCCTAGCTTGTGCTTTTGATCCCTTTTCCCATGCCCCAAAATGATTATTACTATATGCAAATTCAGTTGAAATATTTAATGCTATGATTACAAAAACACCAACAAATAAACTATATAGAAATCGTTTCATGATAAAAAAATCTGCTATCCCCATATAATAATAAACTAGTATATTAATATAGTAATATTTTTAAGACTAAAGATAATTGATAGTACAATCTGTTATAAGCACAAAAAAGAAGCATATATAAATTCTTTATTTAAAGAAATCTCTACTAAAAGAAATAACTATAAAGAAAGAGGATAATGCAGCAATCTCTTTGCCTTAAAGGACAGTTTTTAATCTCAATGCCCAATATGACCGATCCTCGTTTTAGCCAATCGATAATTTATCTCATTATGCACAATAATGATGGGGCAATGGGTATAGTAATAAATAAAATATTTCCAGATATTAACTTTGAAAAAATACTAGCCGAGCTTAATATTAACTCCAGTCATACCGATGCAAACATAAACGTCCATT
>Ga0209992_10001673_pt1 | contig 22392 bp, 15 predicted proteins | sample 2SBtaG_2_FD_182564 | JGI IMG/M metagenome (GOLD analysis project Ga0209992, IMG submission 182564) | Deep subsurface microbial communities from Kolumbo volcano to uncover new lineages of life (NeLLi) - 2SBTROV12_ACTIVE470 metaG (SPAdes)... | ecosystem: Environmental > Aquatic > Marine >... | reverse complement strand
GCCTGCCAGGACGGCAGCGCCTGGTCCGCCATCCACGTGTTGCTGGGGTCGAGCACGGTCTCGCGCTGGTACTCGCCGTCCAGGTCGTCGTCGGTGTCGTCGGCGGTGGTGTACCCGGGGGTGAAGTACTTGTCGTCGGCGAGGCTGATCCAGCCGGCAGAGCTCGTGCAGCCACCGGGGTAGCCCGAGCTGTCGATGCCCTCGGCCTCGCACAGGGAGACCCGCCAGGCCGGGCTGGCCGAGGAGTACCAGCCCGCGTGGCCGTTCCCTGTGAAGGCGGTCAGCCAGTCGGTCCCGGGCGAAATGTTCAGGCCGGTCACCGCCAGCGGTGTCTCAGTGAAGTAGGTCAGTCCTGTGGTCATCACGGGGGTCACGATGTCCACGACGGTGTCCGAGGCGCCGGTGTAGTCCGCGATCTTGGCGTCCCACCGCCAGACCCGGGGCCCGCACAGGTCCCCGGCGCTGATGCTCTGGGCCGGGTCCAGACAGGTCGAGGTGCCCCCATCGTTCCGATCCCGCCGGCCAAAGTCGGCGACGTAGACGTGGGCGTAGTCGGTGACGGTGCCGCCGACCTCGAGGTCGGCCACGTCGAGGCCTTCGCTGCCTGAGATGGCACCGCCGGTGGGCGTGTCGGAGCAGGTCGGCTCTCCGGTCCAGGTGCAGCGAAAGAGGCTGTGCTCCCCGCTTGTCGTGTTCAGGTCGCGCTGACGGTAGCCCGTGAACACGATCTGCTCGGAGGAGATGGGGTGCTGGGCCCAGGCCAGGGCCACCAGCAGGTCGTGGGGCTCGCCCGCGTCCCAGTTCGACGCCTCCGGGAGCACGCCACCGCTGTCGACCGTGCACAGGGTGCCGGCGCTGTCGAGCAGCACGAGCGCAGGCTCGCCCCCCACCTGGCTCGCCATGAAGGCCTGTCCGGTGTCGGTCGGCTGGATGAGTCGACCCCCCGGCCGGTCCGTCTTGCCGTAGGGGTTCTTGCGGCGGGTCGCAGCCACGGCCGGATCGCTGCTGCCGCTGCTGTAGCCGTTGGCCAGGGGGGTCCAGGTCTGGCCCAGGTCGCTGCTGGACAGCAGCTGGCCCCTGAGCCCGCGCTCATCTTCATTCTTGGTGTGGTTCGCAGTGACGCCGAGCAACAGCCCGTCGGTGGAGCCGTCGTCCAACCAGGCGATGTCGTGGGCGTTCATGTCCACGTCTTGGTACAGGAAGCTGCCAGAGACGGTCGGATCGCCGTTGATGGAGACCCAAGAGCTGGTCCCGTCTTCGTACCGGGCGAAGCCGCTCACGTCGCCGGCGCCGAACAGGGTGTCGTAGGGCGAGTCCTCGCCGTCGAGGAGCGAGCCGCCTCGCAGGACCACGTGGGTGTTGTAGCCGCCCTCGGGCATGTCGGTGTCCCACCACGCCACGTCGAGATCCGTGGCCGGGGGGAAGGGCACGTCGCTGTTCTGCACCACGAGCCAGTCGATCCCGGCGGTGCCGCCGGTCGCTCCCGAGCAGTCGACCTTGACCTGGGTGATGGTGACCTCGGGGTTGCTCAGGGGGTAGGCCTTGGTGCCTGCGATCAGCGTCGCCGAAGTCGTGGTGGGGGCGCCGCCGCCGATGGGTGTGGTGGTCAGCTCGACCAGGCAGGTCCCGTCCGCACCTGACGGCGCGGTGGCGGCGTCGATCACCACGTGGATGTAGCCGAACCGGGCGTTCCGGGAGCTCGACCAGCTGAGCACCTCGCCGGGCGCCAGGGTGACCCGGTCGGGGTCCTTGGTGCCAGTGGTCGACCAGGGCGCGGTGGGCGGGTCGGAGGTCCAGTCGTTCATGTCCTCCCAGATCTTCTGGTGCACACCGTCGGCGAGATCACAGTCGTCGTCGACGCCGTTGGCCGGCTCTTCGGTCGCACCAGGGTTCACGGCGACGTTGTTGTCGTCGCAGTCGCAGTCGAAGAATTGGATGGGCAGGCATTCATCGTAGCCGTCGCCGTCAACGTCGGTTGCGCCAGCAACCCCCCTGTACCAATGAGGGGAGCAGTCTTCGTGATCGCCTGCCGTAGGGTCGAGGCCATGTCGATCTCCGGTCGTCATCAGCAAGTTCCACGGATGGTCCTTGGGGCTGCTGCAAATCCACAAGAACCCTGGCCACCCTTCCGGGAGCGCCATTTGCCCCCCTGCGCTTCGAGCCGCCTCAGGGGGACCAGCGCCCCGGAGGGGTCGGCCGCGATGGACGTCCAGTGGGGAGTTGCGCCGAGAGCGCCTGTACAGGGGCGAGAGAGCATCGTGGCTGGCTGCGGGTTGAGGAGGTGTGCATGAGTGAGAAGCTGTCGGTGCTGGTGGGCGTCGACTGGGCCAAGGACTTCCACCAGGTCCACGTGATGGACCGCGAGCGGGAGACGTTGTGGAAGGGTCGGGTGGAGCACTCCGCTCCGGCGATCCACCGACTCGCCGATCGTCTGGTGGAGCTGGCCGAAGGAGAACCGAGTCTCGTGGGGGTCGCGATCGAGATCCCGCGTGGCGCCCTGGTCGACACGCTCTCTGAGCACGGCTTCCAGGTCTTCGCGCTCAACCCGAAGCAGACCGACCGGTTCCGGGACCGCTACAGCCCGGCCGGCGCCAAGGACGACTCCCGGGATGCCCTTGTGCTCGCCGATGCCCTGCGCACCGACCAGCACTGCTTTCGCCAGGTCCGCCTCGATGACCCGCTCGTCATCCAGCTCCGGGAACACGTCCACATGCACGAGGAGCTCCGCGACCAGGAGGTCCGGCTCACGAACCAGCTCCGGGCCCTGCTCCACAGGTACTTCCCGCAGGCCCTCGCCCACGAGCCCCGTGGCGTCACCAACTGGCTCCTGGACCTCCTCGAGCACGCCTCCACGCCCGAACGAGCACGCCGGCTTCAGAAGGCCACCGTCGCCAAGATCCTGAAGCGGAACATGATCCGGAGGATCACAGCAGACGGGGTCAGAGCCGCGCTGCGGGAGCCCAGCCTCCACCTCACCGAAGGGGCGGCCGACGCCGCCTCGGCGCACGTCCGGATGCTCATCCCGCGCCTCAGGCTCGTCCGGAGCCAGAAGGTGCAGGTCAGGCGCCGCCTGGAACAGCTCCTGGACGCGCTCGGCCAGCCCGCGCCCGAGGCCACGGAGACCACGTCCCCCGAGGGACGCGAGCATCGCGACGCCGAGATCCTCCTCTCCATGCCAGGGGTCGGGACGGTCGTGGCCGCCACGATGCTCGCTGAGGCCTCGTGGGCTCTCGAACACCGAGACTACCAAGCCCTCAGAGGCCACGCCGGGATCGCGCCCGTGACCTACGCCAGCGGCACCAAGAGCCGTGTGCGCATGCGCAAGGCCTGCAACGGGAGGCTGCGCGACGCCTGCTACCACTGGGCTCGCGTCGCCTCCCAGCACGACCCCGGTTGCAAGGCCTACTACCAGCGCCTCCGTGGACGAGGACACACCCACGGCCGCGCCCTCAGGAGCGTCGCGAACCGCCTCCTCCGCATCCTGGTGGCGGCCCTCAAGAGCCATGCCCTCTTCGACCCGGATCACGCACGGCCGGTACCTGCGGCCGTTGTCGCTACTGGTTGACAAATGGTGGGGAGTCCCCCAGCAAGACCCATGCCGATGCGGCCAGGACGAGCACCAAGGCCAAGCGGCGCTGGCCAGCCTCATGGTCCATGTTCTCGGACATGTCCAACCCCCTGGGGACCGCCAGCATACCTCGCGATCAGCCAGTTCCAAGGCGGTGATTGAGGAGCTTCGGGTGCCGTTGAGGGAAGGCCCGACCAACACGGTACCAACACCCGCGGATCCCCACCGTGAAGCCCTTCTACGGGCCGATTCGGGCCGATCTCGACAGATTCGTAATCAGTAGGTCAGCGGTTCGAGTCCGCTTCTCGGCTCCAATTTTCAATGAGATGCGCCGTCCCCCAGCCACTGGAGCCGTGGCGTGTGCTGGCGCACGAGCGCAGCCATCGCAGCTGGGTCGCCGCCCCGAACGCCAAGTGCCAGGGTCCTGTCGTCCACGGAGTCCTCCAGGCTACCCGACCCTGATGCCACCACGACGGTTCCGTCACAGGCCCGCCGGTGCTGTCATTCGAGCAGGACTACGGCCAGGTCCGGACGTCGTCCGACTCCAGATCGACGAGATGAGGTGCCAGGGCTGTGCAAACGCGGCCTCGGAAGCGCTCTCGCGGATGGACGGGGTGGTCGAGCCGGAGGTGTCCTTCGACGACGGGTTGGCCACAGTGACCTGCGAGCCCGGGAGGGTCGATTCCCAGACGCTGGTGGACACCCTGCAGCCTGTGGAGATGGGCGGTGTGAACATGCCCTTCGAAGTGAGCCTCGGGCCGTGAGGTGGCAAGACGGGGCTGTGGTCCAGCGACCGGGCAAGTGCGTCAGCCAGGGCTAGTCCCCGCGGCGTAGCCCGTACTTCTCGAGCCTGTACGCCAGCACGTGCCGCGGCACGTCGAGTCGCCGTGCCGCAGCACTCACGTTCCAGCTCGTCTGATCGAGCGCGTGACGGACCCACTGGAGCTCGACCTCGGCCAGGCTCAGACCCGGAGGGACGTGCTGGACCCATCGGGCATCACTCGAGCCGAGCCTGCGGCTGCGGGGCAGATCCTGGACCCTCACGCGGTCTCCGGGCGCCAGCAGCGCGAGCCGCTCGCAGGCGTTGCGCAGCTCTCGGACGTTGCCCGGCCACTCCCGCTCTCGCAGGACGCGGGTGATGTCCCGGCCAACCCGAAGCGCCCGCCCCGGCGCGAGCTCGTCCAGGAAGGACCGAGCCAGGAGCAGGATGTCCTCGGGGCGATCCCGCAGGGCCGGCACCTCGACCCGGATGACGTCCAGGCGGTAGAAGAGGTCCTCGCGGAAGTCCCCAGCGGCGATCTGGTGCTCCAGGTCCTGGTTCGTGGCCGCCACGATGCGGACGTCGACCGGCACGACGGCTTCCCCGCCGACCGGCGCCACCGACCCCTCCTGGAGCACCCGCAGCAGCTTGGGCTGGAGCGCCAGCGGCAGCTCGCCGACCTCGTCGAGGAAGAGCGTGCCGCCCTCGGCCGCACGGAAGTGGCCGGGTCGGTCGCGCACCGCCCCCGTGAAGGCGCCCTTGACGTGGCCGAAGAGCTCGGACTCCAGCAGCTCCGCGGGGATGGCGGCGCAATTCACCGCCACGAAGGGTCCACCGCCCCGGCCCGACCGCCGGTGCAGCCGCCGCGCGATCAGCTCCTTGCCGGTGCCGCTCTCGCCGGTCACCAGGACCGTGGCCTCGCTGGGGGCGACCCGATCGACCAGGTCCAGCACGGCCTGCATGCCCGGAGACGAGGTGATCAGCCGACGCTCGACGGTCTGGCCGGCCCGGAGCCGCACGTTCTCGGCCCGCAGCCGGGCGGTCTCCAGAGCCCGCTGGACCGTGAGCACCAGGGCGTCGCGGGCGAAGGGCTTCTCCAGGAAGTGGAAGGCCCCGGCCCGCATCGCCTCGACAGCCACGTCCACGCCGCCGAAGGCGGTGATGACCACCACGGGTGTGTCCGGTGACCGCTTCCGCACCGTGGCCAGCACCTCGGTGCCGGGCACGCCGGGCATCTTCAGGTCGGTGACGACGACCCGGTGGCGGGCGGGATCGAAGCGCTGCAGCGCCTCGCCGCCGTCGGCCGCCTCGTCCACCTCGAGACCAGCCTTGCGCAGGGAGTAGACCGCGACCCTGCGACCCTGGGTGTCATCGTCGGCGAAGAGCACCGCCATGTCAGGTGAGCTCCCGACGCAGCTCGAAGCGCTTCCAGATCAGGTACATCGCCGGCAGCACGACCAGGGTGAGCACTGTGGAGCTCACGAGCCCGCCGACCATCGGCGCCGCGATGCGCTTCATGACCCGGGTGCCGGTCTCGGTGCCGTACAGGATCGGCAAGAGGCCGATGGTCGTGGTGGCGACGGTCATGAGCTTGGGCCGCACCCGGTCGACTGCGCCTTCGGTGATCGCAGCCTTGAGAGCCGCCAGGTCCACCAGCCGGTCTTCAGCCTTGTACCGGTCCAGAGCCTCGTCCAGGTAGACGAGCATGACCACCCCCGTCTCCGCCGCGAGACCCGCCAGGGCGATGAAGCCGACCCCGACAGCCACCGACAGGTTGAAGCCCGCCACGTACAGGAACCAGATGCCGCCGATGGGTGCGAAGACCAGGGTGCCGATCATGACCATCAGGGTCTCGGACACCCGGCTGAAGTGTAGGTAGAGCAGCACGAAGATGATGCCGAGGGTCAGGGGCACGACCAGGGCCAGGCGCTCGTTGGCCCGCTCCATGTACTCGTACTGACCGGACCACTCCAGGCTCACGCCAGGCGGGCGCTGGACCTGGGCGTCGACGACCTCCCGAGCCAGCTCCACGAAGCCCCCGATGTCGGTGGTGTTCAGGTCGACGTAGATCCAGGCCGTGCGCCGGGCGTTCTCGCTCTTGATGGCCGGCGCCCCCTTGACCACCTCCAGGTCCGCCACCTGGGCCAGGGGCACCGTGTGGCCCAGGGGCGTGGGCACGGCGACCCGCTTCAGGGACTCCAGGTCCGAGCGGAGCTCCCGGGGGAAGCGCACGTTGACCGGGTAGCGCTCCAGTCCCTCGACGGTCCAGGTGACGTTCATGCCGCCGATGGCGGAGCGCACCACGTCCTGGACGTCGGCCACGTTGACCCCGTACCGCGCGGCGTCCTCCCGCCGGATCGTGATGTCGATGAAGTTCCCGCCGACCACGCGCTCCGAGTACACGGAGGCCACGCCGTCGAGCTCGCTGACCACGGCCTCGATCTGCTGGCCGACCTCGCTCAGCACGTCCAGGTCGTCGCCCAGCAGCTTGATGCCGACCGGGGTCTTGATGCCCGTCGCCAGCATGTCGATCCGGGTCTTGATCGGCATGGTCCAGGCGTTGGTCACGCCGGGGAGCTGCACCAGGTCGTCGAGCTCCCTCGAGATGTCCTCGATGCTCTTGCCCTCGGGCCAGGTCTCTGGATCGGTGAGCAGGATGGTCGTCTCGATCATGGTCAGCGGCGCCGGGTCCGTGGCGGTGTCGGCCCGGCCGATCTTGCCGAGCACGTGCTCGACCTGGGGGTGGGTGGCGATGAGCTTGTCGGTCTGCTGCAGCAGCTCTCGGGCCTTGGTGATGCTCAGCCCTGGAGGGGTGGTCGGCATGTAGAGCAGGTCGCCCTCGTTCAGGGGCGGCATGAACTCGCTGCCGAGCTTCGACAGAGGCACGGTCGTGCCGACGGTCAGGACGGTGGCCAGCAGCACCACCAGCCAGGGCGCACGCAGCACGCTGCGGATGATCGGGCGGTAGCCCCAGATGAAGAAGCGGCTGAGCGGGTTGGTCGCCTCGGTCATCATCTTGCCGCGCACGAACAGGAACATGAGCACCGGGATCAGCGTCACGCTCAGCAGGGCCGACGCCCCCATCGCAAAGGTCTTGGTCCACGCCAGGGGCCCGAAGAGGCGCCCCTCCTGTTGCTCCAGGGTGAAGACCGGCACGAAGCTCACAGTCACGATGAGCAGGCTGAAGAACAGCGCGGGACCCACCTCGCGAGCCGCGCGGGAGACCACGGTGAATTGGTCCCCGTCCGGGTCCTTCTCCCGGTGCTTGTGCAGGTTCTCGACCATGACCACGCTGGCGTCGACCATCACGCCGACGGCGATGGCGATGCCGCCCAGGCTCATGATGTTGGCGTTGATGCCCGCCAGGCGCATCAGGCCGAAGGCCGCCAGCACGCCGATGGGCAGGGTCACGATGGCGACCAGCGCCGAGCGAGCGTGCAGCAGGAACAGGCCGCAGATGAGCGCCACCACCACCATCTCCTCGACGAGCTTGGTCTGCAGCGTCTCGATGGCGCGGTGGATGAGCTTGCTGCGGTCGTAGGAGACGTGGACCTCGACCCCCGCCGGCAGGCCGGGCTTGAGCTCTTCGAACCGCTCCTTGACGCGCTCGATGACCTCCAGCGCGTTCTCGCCGTAGCGCAGCAGAGCGATGCCGGTGACCACCTCGCCCTCGCCGTCCATCTCGACCAGGCCGCGGCGGACCTCGGGGCCGATGACGACCCGGGCCACCTGCCGCAGGAGCACGGGGGTGTGGGTGTCCTTGTCGACCCTGACCGGCACGGTGAGCAGGTCGTCGACCGAGGAGATGTAGCCCTGGCCACGCACCATGAACTCGGTCTCGGCCTGCTCGATCATGCGGCCGCCGACGTCCAGGTTGGCCCGCTGGATGGCCTTCTTCACCTGGCCCAGGGTCACGCCATAGGCCCGGAGCTTCTCGGGGTCGACCTCGACCTGGTACTGCTTGACGAAGCCGCCGACTGCGGCGATCTCGGCCACGCCGTCCAGGCTCATCAGGTCGTAGCGCAGGTAGTAGTCCTGGAGGCTGCGCAGCTCGGCCAGGTCGATGCCCTCGAAGTTCGCGGCGGCGTGCAGCTCGTCGGGGGAGAGCCCGGGGGCGCCGTCCTTGTCGAAGGCCTCGACCAGGTAGTGCGCTGCCTTGGCGGGGTCGTCGTCGCCAGCCAGGAGCTCCTGGAGCTGGGCGTCGCTGAAGGTGTGGCCGGCGCCGTCGGGGCGCGGGATCTCGTCCTCCTCGACGACGCCCGAGCCGTCGACGTCGAGCCCGGCCCGCAGCAGGCGGGCGCGAGGGGTGCTGTCGGTGAGGGTGTACTCGTAGACCCAGCCGACGCCGGTCGCGTCGGGGCCCAGGCGCGGCGAGACACCCTCGGGCAGGCGCTCGCTGACGGTGTTGAGGTACTCCAGGACCCGGCTGCGGGCCCAGTAGAGATCAGTGCCGTCCTCGAAGATCACGTAGACCAGGGAGAAGCCGAAGAAGCTGTACCCGCGCACGTCCTGGGCGTAGGGCACGGACAGCATCGCCGTGGACAGCGGGTAGGTGACCTGGTCCTCGACCACCTGGGGGGCCTGGCCGGGCACGTCGGTGATGACGATGACCTGGACGTCGGACAGGTCGGGGATGGCGTCGATCGGGGTGCTGCGCAGGGCGGCGAGGCCCCCGACCGCGAGCATCGCGGTGAGCAGCAGGACGAACACCCGGTTGTGGATGCTCCAGTCGATGATCCGGGCGATCACGGGGCGTCCTGCTTGACGAGGAACATGTTGCAGATGCCGCAGCGCCCGGGCTCGGAGCTGGTCTCCGAGGGGTGCATGGGGCAGGCGTAGAGGTCGTCGGCGTGGTCGTGGACCGGTGTGGGCTGGGGCTGTGCCGGGGGCGCTGGGGCGGGCTTCGTCGCTGGCTCCTCCGGGTTCGGTTCGGTCACCGGCGGCGGCGCGGACGCCGGGATCTCGTCGGCCAGGACCAGGTCCATGCCGCAGATCGGGCAGCTGCCGGGCTCGTGCTGCTGGATCTCGGGGTGCATGGGACAGGTCCACAGGTCCAGGTCCCCGTGGTCGTGATCGTCGGTGGTGCCCGCGCGGCGGGCCAGCAGCTTGGAGATGGCCTCCTGGAGCTGGCTCTCGGAGTCGATCAGGAACTGGCCGCTGGCGACCACCCGCTCGCCCTCTCGCAGGCCGCTGGTGACCTCAGTGACGTGGCGGTCCCCGACCAGGCCCGTCGTGACCTCCCGCGGCTCGAAGGACCCGTCGCCCAGGTCGACGAAGACCAGCTGGCGCTTGCCCGAGTGCAGGATGGCCTCGGTGGGGATGGCCAGGACATCGTCGGCCTTCTGGTACTGGATGTAGACCGTGGCGAACATGCCGGGCTTGAGCGCGATGCCCGGGTTGTCGAACTCCAGGCGCACGGTGAGCGTGCGGCTGCCCTCGTTCAGGGTCGGGTAGATGTAGGCGACCTTGCCCTCGAGCACCTCGCCGGGCTGGTGGGAGAGCTCCATCTGGGCGGGCTGCCCGAGCTCGACCCAGGGCGCGTCGAACTCGTAGACCTCGGCGGTCACCCAGATGCGTGTCAGGTTTCCGATCCGGTACAGGTCCTGGCCAGCGTTGACCCGTGCGCCTTCGACCACGTTCTTGTGCAGCACGAAGCCGCTGCGCGGCGCCCGGACCGAGAACGTCCGCTTGACCTCGCCGCTGGCCACGATGCCGTCGACGTCCCGCTTGGACAGGTCCCAGAGCTCCAGCTTGCGCCGGGCGGACTTCGCCAGGCGACTGTCGGCCCCCTGGGTTCGCAGCGCCAGCAGGAGCTCCTCCTGGGCGGCGACCAGCTCCGGGCTGTAGACCTCGAAGAGGGTCTGGCCGCGCTTGACCGGATCGCCGGTGCGGTCGACCCGGATGCGCTCGACCCAGCCGGAGTAGCGCAGGTTGACGACAGAGATCTCGTCCTCGCCGACCTCGACCTCGCCGATGGTGCGCAGGTGGCGGAAGACCGTGGTCTTCTCCGCCCGCTGGGTGCGCACGCCCATGTTCTGGACCACGGTGGGATCGATCATCACCGCGCTCCCGGCGCCGGGCAGCTCGTCCTCGTAGACCGGGACCAGGTCCATGCCCATCGGCGACTTGCCCGGCTCGTCGCGGATGTAGGTCGGGTCCATCGGGGCGACCCAGTACTTGATCCGACGCTCGCCGTCGGTGGCGCTGGCTGTCCCGCCTCCGGGCGCGGCCATCGGTGTCAGGTCCATGCCGCAGATCGGGCAGCTGCCCGGCCCCTCCTGGACCACCTGGGGGTGCATGCCGCAGGTGTAGAGCCCCGCGTCGACGGCCGCTGTCGCGTGGTCGGCGTGGTCATCGGACGGCGGCTCGGCGCCGCAGCCTGTGACGAGCAAGGCGAGGATCAGGAGAGTCAGGAGGCGCTTCACGGGGTGGCTCCAGCAGGGGGGGCGCCGACCAGGGCTTCGACCTGGGTGGCGGCACGCCAGGTGTCGATGACGGCGGTGCGCCAGGCCCGCTCGAGGCCGAGCAGGGTGACCTCGGCTTCGTAGAGACTGGCAAAGGTGGCGCGGCCGACGGCGTAGTCGGCCAGGGTGGTCTCGAGGGCGGCCTCGGCGGCGGGCAGCAAGGTGTCGGCGTAGGTCCCGGCCTTCTGGGCCGCCCGGGCCCAGCGGGCCTCGGCCGCGGCCAGCTGGGCCTCGAGGGTGAGCAGGCGGGCGTCCAGGGTCTGGCGAGCGGCGCTGGCGCTGGCCACGTGCATCGCGGCCATCGCGTCGGCCCGGGTCCGGCTGCCGGTCGGGATGGGCACCGAGACTCCGACCGTGACCAGGTCCCGGGGGTCATCGGGGAAGGTGCGCAGCCGGTAGCCGAGCCAGACCGTCGGGTCCGGGCGGACGCCGAGGGCCGCGGCGTCGGAGGCCGCCTCAGCGGCCCGGGCCTGGGCCTCCAGGCGAGCGAGCTCCGGCCGGGCCTGGCGGGCCTGGTCCAGCCAGGCGGCGGTGCCCCCGACCACCGGCGCGACGGCGACCTTGGGGGGGGTGTCGATCGGCAGGGTGGCAGCGCCCTGGGTGGCCGCCACCAGGGCCGCCGTCAGAGACGCCTGGCGGGCCGCGAAGTCGGCCAGGTCGTCCCGGAGCCGGTCGCGCAAGACCTCCAGGCGCACGACCGCGTGCTGCCCCGCGCCGCCGACCTCGTACCGGGCGGTCACCGCGTCCAGGAGCTCTTCGGTGCGGGTGAGGTGGGCGACCGTGACCTGCTGGAGCTGCCGGGACAGTGTGAGGTCCCACCACGCCAGGGCGACCTGACGGGCCAGCACGTCCTGGGCCTCGGCGATCCGGTGGGTCGCCGTGGCGGCCCGCAGGTCCGCGGCCTGTCGATCGGCGGCGTTGGTGCCCGGGGCGGGCAGGGTCTGCTGGACCTTGACCTGGACCCCGGCCATCGGGTGGTCCCCCAGGCCGAAGGACCACAGAGGAAGGTTGGAGACCTCCAGCCCGACCATCGGGTCCTTCCAGGTGCCAGCGGCCAGGGCGGCGGCCTCGAGGGCGTCGACCCGCGCCTCGAGCGCCGCGAGGGTCGGGTGGGCGGCGAGGGTCGTCTCGACCAGGGCGTCGGGGCTCTGGGCGGCCGCGGGAGCTGGCGCGAGCAGGGAGAGCACGGAGAGGAGTGTCATCAGGCGATGTCCAGTGCAGAGAGCGTGCCAGCCCTGGGGGGGCATGCTGTCCCTTCGGGACGCTCATCGTGAACAATATTCTAGACAGCCTGAGACTATTCTCTATTTGCACAGGCAAGACCGGCAAGCGACCCGCCGAGAAGCTAGTCTGCCGACGTGCATGCCCCCCTCTGGTATCTGGCGGCCGCCCTCGTGGCCTGCGGCGAAGAGCCCGAGGCGACCGGACCGATCGGGACGGCTGGCGACTCCGCAGCAGCCGTCGACTCCGCCCCGCCGGCCTGTCAGCCGGACCACGACCACTGTGACTGGGAGCAGTGCAGCGACGCCGAGCCCGGCGAGGAGATGCTGCCAGGAGCCGACTGTCTGGCCTGCCACAACGCCGAGGTCATGACCGGCCAGGCGCCGCCCCCCCACGGAGACTCGCCGTTCTTCCTGGCTGGCACGGTCTACGACACGGCGCTGGGGGGCGCTGGCCGGGCCGACGTGATCGTGAAGATCTACGACGTGCAGGGCATCGCGGTGGAGCTGACCACCAACGCGTCGGGCAACTTCTACAGCAGCCAGCCCCTCGCGCCCCCCTACACCGCCGAGATCTGGGCAGGCAAGGAGGTGCTCGTGATGGAGACCGCGGTGGAGACCGGGGCCTGCAACAGCTGCCACCGCTGCGACGGCGAGGCGGGGGGCAAGCTCTATGCGCCGGCGCAGCCGGGGTAGGCCGAGCCCACGCTGCTCTCCTCTCGCTACTCCGGTGGCGTCGCTTGGCCCGCGCTGTCGTCTCCCCAGCACGTGAGCCCGGCGGCCGGCGTGACGCCACAGTTGTGCCAGCCGCCGGCGCTCAAGGTCTGGAAGCTGGCGTCGCTGGCCGGGACCTGGCCGAAGTTCACCCGGCCCTCGGCCCCCCAGCAGATCGCTGCGGTCCCGACCAGGCCGCAGCTGTGGAAGGCACCCGAGGTGACCGCGGTGAAGCCCAGCTCGGGGGCGGCCAGCTGTCCCCAGTCGTCGTTGCCCCAACAGGTCATGATGCCTTCGGTGTCGACCGCGCACCCGTGGTCGTCGCCCAGGTCCAGCGACACCCAGCTCCCGTCCGGCGGGGTTGCCCGGCCGTCGGCGTCCGAGCCCCAGCAGGCCAGCTCCCCGCTGTCGCGCAGACCGCAGGAGAAGCCACCAGATCCCACGGACACGGCGACGAAGGGCCCCGCCGGAGGGCTGCTCTGGCCGTCGCCGTCGCCGCCCCAGCACAGAACCTCGCCCTCGACCTGCAGGGCGCAGGCGTGCAGAGTCGCCATCGAGACCTGGAGGAAGTCCCCGTCGGGCGGCTCCCCGAGGTGGTCGTCGCCCCAGCAGACCAGCCCACCTTCGGAGTCGATGGCGCAGGAGGTCCGGTACCCGGCACTCACCGCCGTGTGCCCGGAACCGGCGGGTGCGCTGGACTCCCCGAAGCTGTCCGAGCCCCAGCAGGCCAGGGAGCCGTCGACCCGGAGGCCACAAGACGACACGGCCGCCGATGACACCGCGAGCCAGTCACCGACGGCGGCGGTGTCCTCGTCTGACGTGTTGGTCTCGGAGGTGGCGTCCGCAGAGCCCGAGTCTGCCGCAGGTTCAGCACAGCCCGGCAGGACCGCCGCGAAGACCCCCAGAGTCAGGACCACTGTCCGGCGGGGCGAGATGCTCACTCCCCCGTGTCCCCTGGCGCGTCTCCACAGGCGTGTCCCATCGCCTCCGGATCCGCCCAGACCACCAGTCGCAGGCTCGACGACGCCGCGCGGCCGTCGGCGTCTGTGACCTGGACCGTGAGCTGGACCGGCCGGTCGCAGAGGGCCGCCCCCAGGCTGGTCGCCCCTTCGTCCGGCAGGCCCGAGGTGTCCAGCCGGCTCAACAGGAGGAAGTCGTCGCCGCAGCAGCTGCCTTCGGCGTCCGGGTAGAGCGGGTCGGTGCCCGTCTCGTCCACGAGCACGGCGCCGGTGGCCGTGTCGCTGAGCAGAGCGCGCACCTGGGCCAGGTTGCGTGTCTGGCAGATCTTGGGGAAGAGCAGCAGCTCCCAGCCGTACTGGGGGCTGTAGGCGAGAGGCAGGGCACCCCCCTCCTCCAGCAGCATCGGCTCGTCGTCTCCACCGTAGAGCGTCACGGTGGCCGGGTCGAAGCAGCACTCCTCGGCGATGGTGCCCTCGCCGCCGGTGTCGATGGGCTCCAGGCACTCGTCCACGGGGGTGGTCGTGTCGGGGGTCGCGGTGTCGTCCGTGGGGGGGGACGTGGCACCGGTGTCGTTTGTCGTCGTGCCGGTGCAGGCCAGGGACAGGAACATCGCGATCATGGGCCGTCCTCCACCCACCGTGCATACAGCGCCGGCAGGACGAGCAGGGTCAAAAGAGTGCTCGTGACCAGGCCACCGATGACCACCGTCGCCAGGGGTCGCTGGACCTCGGCGCCGGCGCTGGTGGCCAGGGCCATCGGCAGGAAGCCGAGTGCGGCGACCAGCGCGGTCATCAGCACCGGCCGCAGCCGCCGCTCTGCACCCGCCAGGGCCGCGTCCAGGGCCGTCGCACCGGCCTGGTGCAGGTCTCGGATGCAGGTGACGAGCACCACGCCGTTCATCACGGCGATGCCGAAGAGCGCGATGAAGCCCACCGCTGCAGAGATCGACAGGGGCAGCCCACGCACGAACAGCGCCACGAGCCCTCCAGTGATCGCCAGGGGCACGTTGGCGTAGACCAGCAGGGTCACGCGGGTCGAGCGGAAGTTGGCCTGGAGCAGGACGAAGATCAGCAGCAGCACCAGGGGCACCAGCACAGCGAGCCGGGACGCCGCCTCCTGGAGGTTCTCGAAGGCGCCTCCCCAGTCGAGCAGGACGCCCTCGGCCAGGTCCACCTGGGCCAGGAGGTCCTGGGCCTCGGCCACAAAGCCCGCGACGTCACGGCCGCGCACGTTCAGCTCGACGGTCAGCCGCCGCTGCACGTTCTCGCGCCCGATCTGGGCCGGGCCCTGGGACACCCGGACTTCTGCGACGGACGCCAGCGGCACCTGGGTGCCGCCGGGACGTCCGACCAGCACCCGCCCGACCGCTTCGGGGCTGGCCCTCACGGCCTCGGGGAAGCGCACCTGCAGCGCGAAGCGGCGCTGGCCCACGAGCACCTCGCCGGAGGCTCGCCCTCCGAGGGTCTCGACCGCGTCGAGCACGTCGGCGGCGTCCATGCCCAGCCTGGCCACCGCGCCCCGGTCGACCCGGACGTCGAGCATCGGCAGGCCTGCGAGCTGCTCGACCTTGACGTCCTGGGCGCCTTCGATGCCCGAGAGCAGGGCCACGACCTGATCGCCCGCGACCCGCAGGACCTCCAGGTCCTCGCCGTAGAGGAAGAGCGCCACGTCAGAGCGCACCCCCTCGATCAGCTCGTTGACCCTGAGCTCGATGGGCTGGGAGAAGGCGTAGTTCACGCCGGGCACCCGCCGGTCCAGCTCCTCCTCCATCGCCGCCACCAGGCTGGCCTGGTCGGTGCCGCGGGTCCAGCCGTCCTGGTCCTTCAGCATCACGTAGACGTCGGAGAAGTCGACCCCCATGGGATCGGTCGCGATCTCCGCGCGACCCGTGCGGCTGATGACCGTGGCGGCCTCGTCCGGGAAGGCCTCGAGGATGGCGGCTTCGACCGCGGTGGCCTGCTGGATGGACTCCTCCAGGGACACCGACGGCGGCCGGATGATCTGCAGCGCGATGCTGCCTTCGTCGAGCTTGGGCACGAAGACGGCGCCCAGCAGCGGAGCCAGGCCGAGGCTGGCGACGAAGACGGTCGTCGCGATCCCGGCGGTGAGGTGCGGGTGGCGCACCACCCGCTGGAGCGAAGGAGTGTAGAGCCGGTGGGCCGCCCGGATGAGCAGGGTCTCCTTCTCCGTCGCCCCCTTCAGGAACAGCGACGCCAGCACGGGCATCACCACCAGGGCCAGCACGAGGGAGCCCAGGAGCGCGAACACCACGGTGAGCGCCATGGGCCGGAACATCTTGCCCTCGATGCCCGTCAGCGCCAGGATCGGCAGGTACACCAGGATGATGATGCCGACGGCGAAGGCGACCGGGCGGGCCACCTCGCGGGCGGCCCGCAGGATGGTGCCGTCGTCGACCTCCTCACCCTTGGAGCGGCGCTCGCCGACCACCCGGACGATGTTCTCGATCATCACGACGGCGCCGTCGACGATGAGGCCGAAGTCGATGGCCCCCAGGCTCATCAGGTTGCCCGACAGCCCGGCCATGACCATGCCGATGAAGGCGCAGAGCATGGACAGCGGGATGGCGACCGCCACGATGAGCCCGCCGCGCAGGTTGCCCAGCAAGAGCAGGAGCACGGCGATGACGAGCAGGCCCCCCTCCAGCAGGTTGGTCTGGACCGTGCGGATGGTGCGCTCGACCAGGTCTGTCCGGTCGTAGAAGACGTCGATGGCCACGCCCTGGGGCAGGCTCGGGCGCAGGCCGTCGACCGCCTCCCCGAGGGACTCCGAGACGACCCGGGCATTCTCACCGAAGCCCATCATGGCGATGCCGATGACCGCTTCGCCGCGCCCGTCCCGGGTCACCGCCCCCTGGCGGATGAGGGGGGCGAAGCGCACCGCGCCCAGCACCCCGACGGTGATCGGAGTGCCTTCGTCGGTGGTGGCCACGACCACGCTCCGCACGTCGTCCAGGCTCTCCAGCAGCGCAGTGCCGCGCACGAGCATCTGCTCCCGGCCGCGCTCGAGGTACCCGCCGCCGACGGTCAGGTTGTTGTGCTCCAGGGCCTCGAAGAGATCGGCCAGCACCAGCCCGTGGGCGGCCAGTCGCGACGGCTCGGCCTCGACCTGGAAGGTGCGGAGCTCGCCTCCGAAGGCATTGACCTCGACCACACCGGGCACGGCCCTCAGACGCGGGGCGACCTGCCACTCGAGCACGTCGCGCAGGTCCATCAGGCTGTGGCGGGCTTCGTGTCCTGCCGCGTTCCGGACCTCGAACTGGAAGACCTCGCCCAGGCCCGTCGACGGCGGCCCGATCTCCGGGTCGCCGTAGCCGGACGGGATGGCCTCCCGGGCGGTGCCCAGGCGCTCAGAGACGACCTGGCGGGCCCACCACAGGTCCGTGCCCTCCTCGAAGACCACGGTCACGACCGACAGGCCGAAGCGGGACAGGGAGCGCACCTCCTCGGTCCGGGGCAGCCCGGACATGGCGGTCTCGACGGGCCAGGTCACGAAGCGCTCGATCTCCAGGGGCGAGAGCCCGGGGGAGTCCGTGAGCACCTGGACCTGGACGTTGGTGACGTCGGGCACGGCGTCGATGGGGAGCTGCTGGGCGGCCCGGACGCCGAGCGCGACGAGCAGCACGAGGCCGATGACGACCAGGGCCTTGTTCCGCAGGGCCAGGGCGATCAGGCGGTCGAGGAAGCCTGGACCCGTCGGCGAGAGCAGGGCTGCTTCTTCAGTGCGCATGGCCCTCTCCCAGCTCGCCCTTTTCGAGCTCGCTCTTCAGCGCGAAGGCGCCGTCGATGACCACGGGCTCGCCGGCCTCGAGGCCTGTGGCGAGCAGGACGCTGGCGCTGGTGCGCTCGGCGACGGCGACGGGACGGGCCGCGAAGCGACCCTCGGCCTCTCGGACGAACACCACCGTCACGCCGTCCAGGTCCTGGAGTGCGTCGGAGGGCAGGACGATGCCTTTCTCGGTCGAGGTCGTGCTCGCCGTGAGCCAGGCCCGAGCGTACATGTTGGGCTTGAGCCGGTGCTCCGGGTTCGAGACCACCACGCGGACCTCGACGGTTCGGGCCTCGGGCTCCACCCAGTCTCCGACCTGCTCCACGCGGCCTTCGAAGACCTCGCCAGGCCAGGCCTCGACCTCGAAGCGCACGGCCTGGTCGGCGGCGACCGACGGCAGGTCCCGCTCGAAGACGTCCAGCAGGAGCCAGACCTGGTCCAGGTCGCCCACGTGGAAGAGGGTGTCCCCCGGCTCGACCCGCCGGCCCACCGTGGCCTGGGCGTTGAGCACCTTGCCGGCGATGGGCGAGCGCACGGGGACATGGGACGGGTAGTGCTTGCCGCTGTGGTGGTCCCCCTCACCCGGGTCCACGCCCAGGATGCGCAGGCGCTCCTCGGCGGCCTCCAGGGCCCCCGCGGCTTCGGCGTGGTCGGCCTCGGACTCCAGCACCTGGGCCCGGGCCGCGACGCCTTCGGCCTCCAGCCTCTGGAGCCGCTCCAGGCGGGCGTCTGCGGCGACGTCTCGGGCCTGGGCTGCGCGGAAGGCGGCGATGGCCTCGCCCAGCTCGGGAGACTGGACGGTGGCGAGGGACTGGCCGCGCCTCACGGTGTCCCCGGCGCGGACGGAGATCGCGTCGACCTGGCCGCCGATCCAGGCGCTGACGATGGCCTCGCTGCGGGGGTCGAGGGCCACCCGCGCCGGAAGCGCCAGCTCGGAGGACAGGATGTCCAGGGCGGCCGGGGCCACGACGATGCGGGCAGCGGCGACGGCTTCGGGGGTGAGGGTGACCTCGGCGCGCTCTTCGCCGTGTTCGGCGTGCTCGTCGTGCTCGTCGCCGGCGTGCTCGTCGTGTTCTTGGGCACCGTGCTCGTCACCGCCTCCAGGCGAGCTGGAGCAGGCGAGGGTCCACAGGGATGCGAGCAGGATTGGGGTCAGGCGGCTCATGGGGCGCCTCCGAGCAGAGAGGGGTCCTCGGTGGCGAGGAGGAGGTCGATGCGGGCCACGGCGATGCGCCCGGACAGGGAGATGGCGGCGGACTCGCCGTCCAGGACTTCGGCCTGGAGCAGGACCGCGCTGGGCAGGTCGATCTCACCGGCGAGGTAGCCGACCTCGATGCTGGCCAGGGCAGCGCGGGCCTGGTCGACAGGGTCCTCGATCAGGGCGGCTGTCAGCGACTCGGCCTCGGCGACGCGGTGGGCTGCGGTCGCCTGCTCGGTCGCCGCGCGTGCGCGGACCGAGGCCAGCTGGCCCCCGGCAACGGCCACCTGTCCTGCGGCACCGGCCTGGGCGGCCCGGTTGCGCCGGAAGACGGGCAGCTCCCAGGCGACCGCCGGGCCGACGAAGACCTGGCCGTCCTCGACCTCAGCGAAGACGCCGACCGTGAGGGGCGGCAGGGCGGCAGCCCGCTGCGCACGGTGCTGGGCTTCGGCGGCTCGCAGGCGCTCCCCAGCGGCGGAGACGTCAGCCCGCTCCTGGGGTCCTCTGCCGGTCGCGGCCGGGGCCGCCGAGAGGGCGTCGGAGACCAGGTCCGCCGAGGTCACCGGACGACCCGTCGCGGCGGCGAGCGCTTGGAGCATGGCCGCTTCGGCCTCCCGGGCCTGGAGCAGGTCGGCAGCGGCCTGGACCTCGGCCAGCCTGGCGATCCGCAGGTCCAGGGCCGAGGCCTCTCCCTCCTCGTGCAGGCGCACCACGGCCTGCCCCAGGTGAGCGGCCAGCGACACGCGCTCCTGGGCGACCCGGACCTGTCCGGCCGCGACCACTGCCGCGGCGTAGGTCCGACGGGCTTCGGCGGCAGCCTCCAGGCGGGTGCGCGCCAGAGCCACTTCGGCTGCGTCGAGCGCCGCCCGTGTCGCGGCCCGCTCGTGCAGGCCGGCGCCGGAGAGAGAGAGGGGCAGGCCGAGCTCCGCCCCGGCACGGGAGCGGTCGAAGCTGGCTGCGATGGCGAGCTCCGGGTTGCCGAGGAGCAGCGCGGCTTCGCTTGCCGCGCCGCGGGAGCGGTCGAGCGCGGCCTCGGCCTGGAGGACTGCGGTGTGGGTCTGGAGGGCGGCCGCGACGGCGGCCTCGGGGGTCAGGGGCGCAGAGGGCGGTGCTCCAGGGTCGCTGGCCCAGCACGGGACAGCGATCCAGGAGACGACCCACAGCAGCGCACACCCGATCCCCCTCGAGAGGGGAAGGGACATGGAGATGGCTCGAGCACAGGTGGAGGTTCGGGCTCAGGCGGATCGCCGCCGGGCCCGGGAAGTCCAGGGAGTGCTCAGGCGATCGGAGGGGGGGTCGGAGGGCCGTTGGCCCAGTTGGTCGGCACGTCTTCGACCCAGGTGGGGCGCGTGCCGTCAGGAACGAGAGGGGGCGGCACGGCGGTGTCGCCGCTGGGCAGGATGGCGGGCGCCGAGACGTGGCAGCCACAGCGGTGGGCGATCGGCGTGCAGCCGTGCTCCTCGTCGAGGCCCTGGTGGCTCTCGGCGTGCTGGTCCACCTCGTGCTGCTCGCTGTGCGGCAGGTGGCCGTCGTGCACGAGGTGCTCGATGCTCTCGACCAGCTCCGGCAGGCCGGGCAACATCGAGACCACCACGAGGAGGGTCACCAGCCGGCGGAGCAGTGGGCGCTTGCGCATCGGGCTCACCCTATCGGATGTCGGGCGGAGGGGCGGCGAGCATCACTCCTCCCCCTTGCCCCACGGCCGGTCCTCGTGGCGCTCGCCGTGACAGGTGCCCGTGCAGCGCGGGGTGCTCCCGGACTCGTCGATGTCCATCTCGGCGGCGTCGGGGACATCGATGAGCACCGTGCCGTTGACGTGCTCGACCGGGTCCAGGATGTTGCCGTCGTCGTCGGCCACCGACTCGTGGCAGTGGCGACAGGTGTAGTCCAGGTTCAGGTGGTGAGCGTGCTTGCCGGACATCGCCTTCATGGCGTCCCGGTCGGACTCGGGACCGGCGTGGCAGGCCCCGCAGGCGACCGTGTCGCCGACCGCGACCGTGCCGTTGTGGCCCTGGCCATCGCCGTGGCACCAGGCACTGCTGCAGCTCTGTGCCCCGGCGTCCCAGGTGGCCTGGGCGGCGCTGCCCCCGCTGAAGTCCACCTCGGCGACTGCGGCGGTCGCGTCGGAGACCAGGAAGTGGCCGGGGTCCAGGGCGTGGGTCGGCGTGACGTGACAGGCCGTGCAGGCCAGGGCCGCCTTGAGCGCCGAGTCCTGGACGTGCACCGGGTGGGGAGAGAAGCTCAGGGTCCCGGGGTCGCTCTGATCGTCGATGTCCTCGGGGGGTGCCCCCGTCCCGTCTTCGACGCCCCCGTGGCAGAAGGTGCAGTCCTGGGGCCAGCCCTCGGCGTGGCAGTCGTCGCAGCTCGGCGCGCTCCCGGCGCCGTGCAGGTCCGCGCCGTGGCAGGCCGTGCAGTCCTCGGCCTGGTGCTTGGCCGCCAGGCCGTGGACCCCCGGGGCCTCGAAGCCCTCCGGGTGGTAGGCCTCCGGAGCCGTGTCGGTGGTGATGTCGCTGTCCTGACGGCCGGTGGGCTGGGTCGCCGACCCGGTGTCCGTGGGGCCGACCGTCGGAGGCGGCGGCGCGTCGCCGCCGCCGGAGCAGGCGCACAGAAGGGCCAGCCACAGCATCACGCCTCCGGCTCGATCACGTCGAGGAGATTCAAGCACATCAAGTCCTCTTGCCCTGGCAGGTTGCAAGAGGAGGCCAGCTCGGTGTTGGACGCCTCCAGGAGCGCGAGCACGATCATGGACAGGCCCGGTCGAGACCCGGACAAGATACCCCCAGGGGGTAAGTTGAACACAAACGTTCCCTCGCTGACCCTGCGACATGCACCGACGCCTCCTGCTTCTCGCCGCCTCCCTCGTCGTCCCCAGCGCCCTGGCCCACCAGGGCCACGTCGACCCGGCGAGCGTGACCGACCCCCGCGATCACGCAGCGCTGCCCTGGGTCCTGCTCGCTCCTGGCCAGGGCCTCGACCTGCCGCTGTCCGACGCGCTGGTGCCCGGCGGCCTGCGCTTCCAGGGCGACGTCGTGCTCGGCCTGGACCTGACGGCCCGAGGCCCCGCGGACGCGGCACGGCTCATCGAGGCGTGGCCCGGTGCGGCGGGCAGCCTGTGGATCGAGCGCCTGGCCTGGTGCACCGGCGCGGTCCAGCGGTCTCTGCGCAAGGCCCGGACGCCGGCGCTGTCGGTCGTGTTGCTCGGGCCCGGGGAGCCAGGCGACCTGGCCTGCATCGCCCAGGCCTCGGCGCGGGCACTCCACGTGGGCCTGGAGGTGCCCGGGCCCGGAGACGCCGAGCTGCTCGGCGGCCTGAAGAACCTGCGCAGCGTGGGCGTTCCCGACGGGCACCCCGGACTGGCGCTCGACGAGGGCGTCCGCACCGTCACCCTCGGGGCCCGAGCGACCGTCGACGCGGGCGGCCCGCCCCGCCACCACGCGCCAGGGGACGCCGGGGCACTGGTCCGCCTGGCCGAGTCCGAGGCCCTGGTCGTCGGACTGGACCTCTCGGGGGCCGAGCTCTCCGCGCGCGAGCTCGCCGCGCTGGCGGGCTTGCCCCTGCTCGAGGACCTCTCCCTGGCGGGCCTTCCCCTCGCGGCCCTGCCCGCCGGCCTGGACGTGCTTCCAGGGCTGAGGCGCCTCGACCTCTCCGGGACCGGCCTGGGACTCGCCGACCTGCCCGCAGCCTGGCCGGGCCTGACCGACCTCGCGCTCCGTGGGGCCCCC